>WNFC01006877.1_pt1 | contig 16790 bp, 15 predicted proteins | sample 5400541 | NCBI WGS metagenome assembly WNFC01 (sample SAMN13153342, study PRJNA577476) | soil metagenome | isolation source: 120 cm saprolite under Douglas fir tree site 2 hole 2 replicate 1 | place: USA:California | collected 2015-04-18
ATCGGGCCCAAGACCGAAGGACCGGCTCCAGAACTCTTTCCGTCCGACGATGCGTGCAATCGGTTCGCCGGCGAGCCGGCGCGCAAGGAAACCTTCGAGCCGGCGGCGGATGCCTTCCGGCGCTTCTGCCCTCGACGCGGCGAAAACCGCCGCATCCTCCAGGCCGAGCACATGCGACAGGAGAATCCGCGCATCCGATTCGGCGGACTCAACGCCGCCCTCGCGCAACCGCGCCGCCGCCGAGCGGCGTAGCGCGCCGATCGAAGGCGCGGAATCCGCTCGCCCGTCTTTCGCCGTCTCGAGACCGATAGTCACGCGCCGTTCTCCGCCGACAGCAACCTGGCTTGATGATCGGCGACCAGCGCATCGATCAATTCGCCGAGCGCTTCGCCTTCGAGAATTTGCGGGAGCTTGTGCAGCGCGAGGCCGATGCGATGATCGGTCACGCGCGCCTGCGGAAAATTATAAGTGCGGATGCGCTGCGATCGATCGCCCGATCCGACCAGTCCGCGCCGCTCGGCGGCGCGCGCCGCGTCTTGCTTCTGCCGCTCCATGTCATAGAGCCGCGAGCGTAAAATTGCCATGGCGCGGGCGCGGTTGCGATGCTGCGAGCGCTCGTCCTGCACGAAGACGACGATGTCGCTTGGGATGTGCGTGATGCGCACGGCGGATTCGGTCTTGTTCACGTGCTGGCCGCCGGCGCCGGCCGCGCGCATGGTTTCGATCCGCAAATCGCCGTCATTGATCTTGACGTCCACCTCGTCCGCTTCCGGCAATACCGCGACCGTCGCGGCGGACGTATGAATCCGCCCCGAGGTCTCGGTATCCGGCACGCGCTGCACGCGGTGCACGCCCGATTCGAACTTGAGCTTGGAATAGGCGCGCTTGCCGCGCACGGCCGCGATCACTTCCTTGTAGCCGCCGACCGCGCCTTCGCTCGCCGAAACAAGCTCGACTTTCCAGCCCTGCAGCGCGGCATAGCGTTCATACATCCGGAAGAGATCGCCCGCGAACAATGCCGCCTCGTCGCCGCCGGTGCCGGCACGGACTTCGAGAATGACGTCGCGCTCGTCCATCGCATCCTTCGGAATGAGCGCAAGCCGCAACTTGTCCTCGAGCGCCGCGACGCGGCGCGTGAGCTCCGATTTCTCATCGCCCGCCAATCGCGCCATTGCCGGATCGGTCTTGGGATCGGCGAGCAGCGCCTCGGCATCGGCGAGCTGCGCCTGCGCCTCCTTCAGGGCGCGCACGCTCTCGACGACCGGCCCGAGTTCGGCGAACTCGCGCGAAAGCTTCACATAGGTGTCGCGGTCGAGGTTGGTCGAAAGTTCCTTCTCCACCACGGCAAGGCGGGCAAGCAGGGCGTCTAACCTCGAAGCCGGCAACATGGGGCGCCGTTCAGACCGGAATGCCGGCGCTCGCCGCGAAGGCGCTCAACCGTTCGCGGACCGATGCCTTGCCGGATTTGTGCGTGAGCAGCGGATCGAGCACCGCCGCGGCCTTGCCGACGTCGAGCTCCAGAATCATCGCCTTCACCGGCCCGATGGCGGCGGGTGAAAGCGAAAGCGTGCGAAAACCCGCCGCGATCAGCGCCAGCGCCTCCAAGGGCCGCGAGGCCAGTTCGCCGCAGAGCGCGATCGGCTTGTTGTGCGCGCGGCCCTTTTCGATGATTTGTTGCAGCGCGCGCAGCACCGGCGCCGATATCGGATCGAAGCGGTTGGAGACGCGCGCGTTGCTGCGGTCGGCGGCGAACAGAAATTGCACGAGATCATTGGAGCCGACCGAAAGGAAGTCGACGCGGGGCAGAATGTCATCGAGCGCGAACAGGAGCGAGGGCACCTCGACCATCGCGCCGACCTGAATGATCTCCGGCAAATCGTGATTGTGCCGCCGCAAATGGGTAAGCTCCTTTTCCAATAAAGCGCGGGCCTCATCGAATTCGCCGACGGCCGCGACCATCGGAAACATGACGCGCAGCTCGCGGCCCGAGGCCGCTTCCAGCAGCGCGCGCAACTGGCTGCGCAGCAGCGCGGGACGATCGAGGCTGAGCCGGATCGCGCGCCAGCCAAGCGCCGGATTTTCCTCCTCGATGTTGCGCATATAGGGCAGCACCTTGTCGCCGCCAACGTCGAGCGTGCGGAAGGTGACCGGCTTGCCGCCGGCCGCCTCCAGCACCGATCGATAAAAACGCGCCTGTTCGCTCGCGCGCGGCAGGGTCGCCGCCACCATGAACTGCAATTCGGTGCGAAACAGACCGATGCCGTCCGCGCCGGTCTCGCCGATGTGCGGCAGATCGACGAGCAGGCCCGCATTGATGAACAGATTCACGCGCTCGCCGTCCTTGGTCACCGCCGGCCGGGCGCGGAGCTCCGCGTATTGCGCTTGCCGCCGCGCGCGTAGCCGGACTTTTTCGGCGTAGGCCCGCTCGAGATCCGGCATCGGCCGGGCGTGAACCTCGCCCGCGTCGCCGTCGACGATGATCGCATCCAGCGGATCGACGAGGCCGACCGCGTTCGCAACTTGCCCGACGGCGGGCACGCCGATGGCGCGCGCGACGATCGCCACGTGACTCGTCGGCGCACCCTCTTCCAGCACCACGCCGCGCAGCCGCGTGCGGTCGTAATCCAAGAGCGCCGCCGGGCTCATGTTGCGCGCGACCAAAATCGCGTTCTCCGGCAGCTCCATGCGCATCGACACGTTTTCCTCTCCGACCAGCTCGCGCAACAGCCGGTTGGCGAGGTCGTCGAGATCATGCAGGCGCTCGCGCAGGAACGGATCGGTCTGGCGCAGCATGCGCGCCCGCGTGTCGGATTGAACGCGTTCGACCGCGGCCTCCGCCGTGAGGCCCGTCATGACCGCCTCGCGCATTTTATGCAGCCAGCCGCGGTCGTGCGCGAACATGCGATAGGTCTCAAGCACGTCGCGGTGCTCGCCGGCGCGCGCGACACCCTCATCCTCGAGCATCACGTCGATCGTCGCCCGCAGCGTGTCGATCGCCAGATCGAGGCGCCGCTGCTCCTTCTGCATGTCGTCGGCGATGAAATTCTTCACGAACACACGCGGCTCGTGCAGCACGACATAGCCGAGCCCGATTCCCTCCGACAGCGTGTCGCCCTTCGCGTGAACCGGCCGGCGCGCGGCGGGCTCGGCGCCGGGCTTGGCGAGCGCCGTCAATTCGCCCGAGGCGATCATCTCGGCGAGCACCATCGCCGTCGTCTGCAGCGCTTCGATTTCTTCTTCGCTGTAGGTCCGGTGCGCGCGGTTCTGCACGACCAGGACGCCGAGCGTATTGCCCGCGCGCAGGACTGGCACGCCGAGGAAGGAGTGATAGATCTCTTCGCCCGTCTCCGGCTTGTAGGAGAAGGCCGGATGCGCCTGCGCGTTGGGCAAATTCAGCGGCGCCGCCTCTTGCGCGACGAGGCCGACGAGGCCCTCGCCCGCGCGCAGAACGGTCAAGTGCACGGCCTTCCGGCTCAAGCCTTCGGTGGCGTAAAGCTCGAGGCTGGCGTCGACGCGCAACACGTAGACGGAGCACACCTCCGCCACCATGTTGGCGGCGATCATCACCACGATCTTGTCGAGCCGCTCCTGCGCGCTGACCGGCTCCGCCATCACTTCGCGGAGCCGTCTCAGAAGTACGCGCGGACCGCCGAGCGCGCCACGCATGGGCCGCATCCCTTCCCGGGCGCCGCGCGGCCCGGCTCTAGGTTACAGAAAACGCACGGAGCTTTCCCGCGCGCTACCGATCGAGTCCGTATAGCGAATGCAAAGTCCGTACCGCAAGCTCGGTATAGGCGGCATCGATCAGGATCGAGATTTTGATCTCGGAGGTCGAAATCGCGCGGATATTGATGCTCTTATCGGCCAATGCCTTGAAGGCGCGGGCCGCGACGCCGGCATGCGTCCGCATGCCGACCCCGATGATCGAGACCTTTCCCACATCGGCGGCGCCCTTCATCGACTTGAAACCGACCGCCGTCTGCACCGTCTTCAGCGCTTGCCTGGCCCGCTCATAATCGACCGCCCCTCCTCATCGCAAATGAGCGTGCCGATCGGCTCGTTCCGCCGGTCGAGCTCAGGCTTTTCGGGATCCTCGAAGCTCGATCGCACGAACACCCGCACCTTTTTCTGCATCGCGAGCTCGACCGAGCGGACCTGCAGCACCTTGGCGCCGAGCGATGCCATCTCCAACATCTCTTCGAATGCGATCTTTTCGAGCCGCTTCGCTCTCTCGACCACGTTCGGATCGGTCGTATAGACGCCGTCGACGTCGGTATAGATGTCGCAGCGGTCGGCATGGATCGCCGCCGCGATCGCGACCGCACTCGTGTCGGAGCCGCCGCGGCCGAAGGTGGTGATGCGGCCCGTCTCCCGGTGGATGCCCTGAAAGCCCGCGATCACCGCGACCTCGCGCCGCTCCTTGAACCGCTTGATCAATTCCTCGCCGTTGACGCCGATGATGTGGGCGGCCGCGTGCGCGCCGTCGGAATAAATCGGGATCTGCCAGCCCTGCCAGGAGCGCGCGCCGACCCCCATTTCGGCGACCGAAGTGCCGCCGAATTTCATGACGAGCCGGGCCATGAGGCGCGCGTATCCCTGACGAACGCGGGCAAGAGACCCCTCTCTTCCCGCGAAGGCGCGTATAGATACAGGCGGCGGCTATGGCCCGCAACGCTGCCAGGCGCTAAGAAGTCGCGCATGGTGAAAAGCCCGGCCGCAGAGCGTACGACCGTCGATCGCGCCGAGGTCGCCCGGTTCGCGGCGCTCGCCGACGAGTGGTGGAACCCGCGCGGCAAGATGGCGCCCTTGCACAAGTTCAATCCGGTCCGGCTCGGCTTCATCCGCGATCAGGCCTGCGCGCAGTTCAGCCGCGAGGCGAAATCGCTCGATTGCCTGAACGGTTTGACGTTTCTCGATGTCGGCTGCGGCGGCGGGATCGTATCGGAGCCGCTCGCGCGCCTCGGCGGCAAGGTCACCGGCATCGATCCGGCCGAGGAGAACATCGAGGCCGCGAAGCTGCACGCCGAGAAAAGCGGTCTCGCGATCGATTACCGCGCCACCACCGTGGAGGCGCTGGCCGAAACGGATGCCGCCTTCGATGTGGTGATCGCCTCGGAGGTCGTCGAGCACGTCGCCGACCTGAATTTCTTCGTCGGGCGCTCCGCGGCGCTGGTGAAGCCGGGCGGATTGATGATCGTCACCACCATCAACCGCACCCTCAAGAGCTTCGCGCTCGCCATCGTCGGCGCCGAATACGTTCTGCGCTGGCTGCCGGTCGGCACCCATACCTGGGAGAAACTCGTCAGCCCCGACGAGCTGGAAGCGGCGCTGCAAGCGGGCGGCCTCGCGGTCGTCGAGGAAAGCGGAATCATCTACGACCTGTTTCGCGACGAGTGGCGCCGCTCCGACGACATGGACGTGAATTACATGTTGGCGGCCGAAAAGCGTGCTTAAAGCATGATCCCGAAAAGTGGAAACCGGTTTTCGGAAAAGATCATGCTCCAGCAAAGAGCATGATGCCGAAAAAGCCTGCCCCGGACTTGATCCGGGTGGGAACCGGTTTTCGGAAAAGATCATGCTCGCGTAAGAATCACCGCGAAGCGAACGGAGCAGTCGAATGATCGCGGCGGGCTGGCTGTGGGCGGTGTTCACCGTCATCGCCTCGATCGGACAGACCGCGCGCAACGCCATGCAGCGCGAGCTCTCGCGCGTCGTCGGCACCGTCGGCGCGACGCTGGTGCGGTTTCTCTTCGGGCTTCCGTTCGGGATTCTGTTTCTTGCCGGCGTCGCCTATTGGTTCGAACAACCGCTGCCCGCTCCGAGCCCCGCTTTCCTCGCCTGGAACGGGCTCGCCGCGGTGACGCAAATCGGCGGAACGGCGCTGATGCTGTTGGCGATGAACGAGCGTTCCTTCGTCGTCACCACCGCTTATCTGAAGACGGAACCCGTGCTCGTCGCGTTGTTCGGCTTCGTGTTTCTCGGCGACCGCCTCACGGCGCAGACGATCTTCGCGATTGTCGTCGCGACCACCGGCGTGATGATGATGTCGTGGATGAAGGGCGCGGCCTCCGGCTCGACCCGGCCGCTCTTGTTCGGGATTGGTGCGGCAGCACTTTTCGGCATTTCCGCCGTCGGCTTCCGCGGCGCGATTCTGTCGCTCGAGACGCCGTCTTTCGTGATGGCCGCGACGTTCGCGCTCGCCGTTGGGCTCATGATCCAGACCGCGCTGTTATCGGTCTATCTCGCGCTGTTCGACCGCAAGAGCCTGTTTGCGATCCTGCGCCAATGGCGGCCGTCGCTGTTCGCGGGCTTCATGGGGGCGGCGGCATCGCAGTTCTGGTTTCTCGCCTTCGCGCTGACCACCGCCGCCAACGTGCGCACGTTGGCGCTGATCGAAGTGCTGTTCGCGCAAATCGTCTCACGCCGGATTTTCGATCACAAAAGCGCGCCGCGCGAAGTCATCGGAATCGTGTTGGTCGTGGGGGGAATCGCGTTTCTGCTGTGGACGCACTGAGGCAGCCGCTCAGTTGCGTTCCTCCGGCAGGATCGGCAGCGGCTGCACTTCCACGCCTTCCTCGAGCAGCGCGCGCACTTCGTCCGGCCTGGCGTCGCCGTAGATCGAGCGTTTTTTGATCTCGCCGTAATGCATTTCGCGCGCGAGCTTGGGAAATTCTCCGCCGACATGCTCGGCGTTTTGCTTCACATGCTCGCGCAGGGATTTTAGCAACGCCCGCGCCTCGCGATCCTTGTCGGATAGAAGCATGGCGGGCTGGCGCGCGGCGTCCGGCGCTTGATCGGGCTGGCGCGTCGAAGTGAGGAGCGAAGGCGCCATGATCGCCTTTGCGACCTTGGTCGAATCGCAGAGAGGACAGGCGACCAATTTGCGCTTCAGCTGTATGTCGCAGGCTTTCGAGCTCGAAAACCAGCTTTCGAACGCGTGGCCGGCGGTGCAAATCAGGCTGTAGCGGATCACGACGCTTTGCCGACGAGATGCAGCCGCTTCTTTTCGACCGGCGCGACCTCGAAGCGCCGGCCGTGCTGCAGCGACGGAATGCGTCCGCGCGCTTGGGCAACCAGGGCCGGGTCGATTTCAGCCATGACGATTCCGGGCTCGATGCCGCCTTCGGCGATCACGCGTCCCCACGGATCGACCGCCACACTGTGGCCGAAGGTGTCGCGGCCGTTCTCATGATGCCCGCCTTGCGCCGCGGCGAGCACGAACGAGCCGGTTTCGATCGCGCGCGCGCGCATCAGCACATGCCAATGCGCTTCCCCGGTCTGCCGCGTGAAGGCGGAAGGAATGGCGATAAAATCGGCGCCCGCCTCGGCGAGCGCGCGATAGAGCGCGGGAAAGCGCAGGTCGTAGCAAACGCTCAAGCCCAGCCGGCCCCAGGGAAGATCGGCGAGCATCGCGGTTTCGCCGGGGCGATAGGTGTTCGACTCGCGGTAACTTTCGCCGTCCGCGAGCTCGACGTCGAACAGATGGATTTTGTCGTAGCGCACGATGATCTCGCCGTCTCGATCGATGAGCAGGCTGCGGTTCGCCGCCTTTTCGGACGAAGCCTTCACCGCGAGCGAGCCGACATGGAAGAAGAGCTTCAATTCGCGCGCCAGTTCGCGGAACGCGGCGAGCGCCGGGTCGCGTTCTTCCTCGACGATGGCGGCGAAGAGCGCCTTGCGGCCGAGCTCCATGAGGTTCGTCATCTCGGGCGTCTGCACGTAGTCGGCGCCGGCGGCCTTCGCTTCACGCACGAGTTTCGCCGCCGCGTCGATGTTCGCTTCGACCGAGCGGCCGGAACGCAGCTGGATCAAGCCGGCGCGAAATGTCTGGGAGGACGCCATGGGCTTTTCCTCGAATGATGATCCCATCATAGGGTCGATCAAGCCTGATCCACAACCCGTGCCAGCACGAGCACGTCGACGCGCGAAGCCCCCGCGCGCAGAAGCGCTTTCGTGCAAGCATCGGCGGTGGCGCCCGTGGTCAAAATATCGTCAACGAGCACGAGCTTTTTGCCCTTCACCTCGATCCGCGACGCCTTCGGCACTTCGAAGGCGCCTTGCACGTTGCGTGCGCGCTCCTTGCGCGCAAGACCGAATTGCGGCGGCGTCGCGCGCGCGCGCGCAAGCAGATGATCGGCGGCCGGCACGCCGGAAAGTTTCGATACGGCGTGCGCGAGCACGGACGATTGATTGAAGCGGCGCTGCCAGAGCCGCGTCCAATGCAACGGCACCGGCACCAGCACGTCGGCGTCGGCGAGAAGCTCGCCGCCTGCCCGCGTCATCCAGCGCGCGAGCGCCCGGGTGAGATCGAGCCGGTCGCCGTATTTGAGCAGATGAATAAGGTCGCGAACGACGTCGCCGTAACGCGCGACCGCGCGGGCTCTGGCATAGGCCGGCGGCTCGGCGAGCGCCGCGGGCGAAATCAACGGGCCGCCGTGATCGCTCGGGAACGGCGTGCCGAGCCGCTCGCAATAGGGCCGCTCGATGAACCCCGCGCCGATCCAGCATTGCGGGCAAAGCCCGCCTCCTTCGCCCACCGGCACCCGACAAGCGAGACAGGTCGGCGGTAGAATGACATCGACGACGAAGCGGCCGAGCCTCCCGAACAAGCCGCCAATCGAGCGGCGCGGGCGCGGCGTTTCGGCGTCGGTTCCGGCAAGGGTCATTTGTGGAGATTACGCGCTCCGTCCATGATCGTCACCGCCATGGCCGCCCCCCGCCTGTTCGACCGCAAACTCGTGCTTGCCCGCCGCATCCGGGCGCTGCGGCAAGGAGCCGAAACGTTTCTGTTGGATGCCACGGCCGAAGAACTGGTCGAGCGTCTTTCCGCCGTGAAGCGGCGCTTTACGCTCGCGCTCGATCTCGGCACGCCCGGCGACGCGCTCGCGGCGGCACTGCGGCAGAGCGGGCAAGTCGACGGCGTCATTGCCGGCGAGCCGCTCGCCGGCCTGCGTATCGATCGCCTGCCGCGCGTCGCCGCCGATGAGGAAGCCTTGCCGTTCGCCAACGAAACGTTTGATCTCGCCGTGTCGGCCTTATCGCTGCAGTGGGTGAACGACCTGCCCGGCGCCTTGGCGCAGATTCGCCGCGCGCTGAAGCCCGATGGACTTTTCCTCGCCGCCTTGATCGGCGGCGAAACGCTCGGCGAATTGCGGGAAAGCCTCGCCGTCGCCGAATCCGAGATCGCAGGCGGCGCAAGCCCGCGCGTCTCGCCGTTCGTCGACGTGCGCACGCTCGGCTCCCTCCTGCAACGGGCGGACTTCGCGCTGCCGGTGACCGATGTCGAGCGGATGACCGTGCGCTATCCAACCGTACGGGCGCTGATGCGCGATTTGCGGCGCATGGCGGCCGCGAACGCGCTCGCCGAGCGCAGTCGCCAACCGCTCAAGCGCGCGGTGCTTGCGCGCGCGGAGGAGATTTACGCCGAGCGCTTCGCCGATCCCGACGGCCGCTTGCGCGCCACCTTCGACGTGATGTGGCTTTCGGCCTGGGCGCCGCACGAGAGTCAGCAGAAGCCGCTGAAACCGGGCTCGGCCAAGATGCGGCTCGCCGATGCGCTCGGCACGCGCGAGCGGACCGCCGGCGAAAAGGCCGGGCGCCGGGCGCGGTAAGCCGCCTCGGCAAGGCCGCCTTCATCTCGCCGGTGTCGCGACCAGATCGACAATGTGCGCGATCAGCGGCTTGTCCGCGGGCGGCATCGGATAGTCCTTCAGCCGCGGCGGACGTACCCAGGCGATTTCTTGCGCTTCCTTCGCTTCCACCATCCCCTCCCAGCGCCGGCAGACATAGAGCGGCATCAACAGATGGAATTCCACGTAGGCATGACTCGCGAAGGTAAGCGGCGCGAGACAATCCTCCCGCACGACGATGCCGAGCTCTTCCCCGAGCTCGCGGACGAGCGTGTCCTCGGGCCGCTCGCCTGGCTCGATCTTGCCGCCGGGAAACTCCCACAGGCCCTCCATCGGCTTGCCGGCCGGGCGGCGGGTGAGCAGCACCCGCCCGTCGCTGTCGATCAGCGCGCAGGCGGCGACGAGCACGAGCTTCACCCGCTCAGCTCCGATAATCGCCGTTGATGGCGACATATTCCTTGGTGAGATCGCAGGTGAGCACGCGATCGGCACCGCGGCCGAGGCCGAGATCGACCATGACGTCGATCACGTCGCGTTTCATGTAGGCCGACGCCTTGGCCTCGTCATAGGCCGGATCGCGCGCGCCCTTGGCGGCGACGCGGATGTCGCCGAACCAGATCGCCAGCTTGTCGCGTAGGGCGGGCTCGCCCGCCTTGCCGACCGCCATGACGACGCGGCCCCAATTGGCGTCCTCGCCGGCGATCGCGGTTTTCACCAGCGGGGAATTCGCGATCGAAAGCGCGATCCGCCGGGCGGATTTTTTCGAAACCGCGCCTTTCACCGTGACCCGCACGAGCTTGCGCGCGCCTTCGCCGTCGCGCGCGATCTGTTCGGACAGATCGGCGAGCACGCCGTGCAGCGCCCGGCGAAAATCCTTGAGCCGCTTGTCGCCCGCGCTCGAAATCCGCGGCGCGCCGGATCTCGCCGCCGCCCCAGTCGCGAACAAGAGCAGGGTGTCGGACGTCGAAGTGTCGCCATCGATGGTGACCGCGTTGAACGTATCTTCGACTTCGCCCTTCAACAGCGCGCGCAACGCCGGTGCCGCGATCGGAGCGTCGGTGAAGACGAAGGCGAGCATCGTCGCCATGTCGGGGGCGATCATGCCGGCTCCCTTGGCGAAGCCGTTGATGCGGACCGTTGCCTTGCCAAGCGCGGCACTGGCCGTGGCGAGTTTGGGGAAAGTGTCGGTGGTCATGATCGCCTTGGCGGCTTCCAGCCAGGCGCCAGGCTTGGCGGCGGCGACGAGGCCGTCCATCACGCCGTTGAATTGCGTGGCCTTGAGCGGCTCCCCGATCACTCCGGTCGAGGCGAGAAAAACCTCCGCCGGCTTGCACCGCGACGCCCGCGCGGCGAGGGCGGCCGTGAATCGTGCCGCCTCGCGTCCATTCTTTCCGGTGAAGGCGTTGGCATTGCCCGAATTGACGACGAGCGCGCGGGCTCTTCCCGATTTCAATTTTTCGCGGCACCATTCGACCGGCGCCGAAGGACATTTCGAGCGCGTCAGCACGCCCGCGACGCTGGTGCCGGGATCGAACAACGCGAGCAGCACATCGGTGCGGCCGGCATAGCGAATGCCGGCTGCCGCGGTGGCCAACCTGACGCCGGCAAGCGGCGGCAAGCCCGGAACCGCGGCGGGTGCGAGCGGCGAAACGGTCGCCACGAAAGCGTTACTGTTTTTTGTCGCCGACGGCCGGCGCGGCGCTCTCGGTCAGACGCTCGATCTTGGCGCCTTGACGCGCCTTGGTGACGAGATCTTCGTTCGCCTTCTGCATCAGCACGACCTTGATGCGGTCCTTCACCGCGTCGAAGGGAGGCGGCGTGCGTTCGCGTTTGTCCTCGACCCTGATGATATGCCAGCCGAACTGGCTTTTCACCGGCTCGGAAATCTTGCCCTTGTCGAGCTTGAACGCGGCTTCGCCGAATTCGGAAACGACCTGGTCCTTGGTGATGTAGCCGAGGTCGCCGCCGTCGGAGCCCGGATCTTTCGACACCTCCTTCGCAAGCTGCGCGAAATCCGCGCCGCCCTTGAGCTTGGCGATCACTTCCTTCGCCTGCGCATCGGTCTCGACGAGAATGTGACGGGCGTGAACCTCGTTCTGCGGCTTCAGGTTCTCGTCATAGAATTTCTTGATGTCCTTGTCGCTGACAGCCGCCTTCGCCTCCTGTTCGAGCAAAGCCTCGACCAATACCTTCTTGCGCGCGAAGGCGAGCTTTTGCGGGAAGACCGGCGCCTGATCGATCTTCTTCGCTTCCGCCGCGCGCGAGAGCACATTGACGTCGATGAGATACGACAGCAGCGCGTCGCGCCGCTGCTCGCCTTGCACCGGCGGAAGGCTGCCGCCGATATCGGCCTCGGCCATGGCGAGGTCGCTCTGGTGAATTTCCGCCCCGTCGACGCGCGCCAGCACCGGATCACTGGCCGGCTGGGCGAAGGCAAGTTGCGGGGTCGCGGCAAAGCAAGAAGCGGCAATCGCAAGTAGCGGCAATCGGCGGATGCGCATAGCAAAATCCCTGGATGAGCGCCGGTTCGGCGTGTCCGAAAAGTGGCGTAAGCCTGTGTCCGAAGCAAGGCCCTTCAAAATCGGCTGCATTGACAAGGCCTAGGGCGGTCCATATCTCTCCGCCAACTTCTCCGAAACCCGCGCGACTTGGACCCCGTTATGATCGGCGCGCTCGCCCGCAAATTCTTCGGCTCGGCCAATGACCGGCGGGTACGGGCTTATTATCCCTTGGTCGACGCGATCAACGCGCTCGAGCCCGAGCTCGAGAAGCTCAGCAACGAACAATTGCGCGCGCGCACCGAGGAGTTCCGCCAACAGATCGCCGCCGGCGCCTCGCTCGACGACCTTCTCGTCCCCGCCTTTGCCACCGTCCGCGAAGCCGGAAAGCGCACCCTCGGCCAGCGCCATTTCGACGTGCAGCTGATCGGCGGCATGGTGCTGCACGAAGGCGCGATCTCCGAGATGAAGACCGGCGAAGGCAAGACGCTGGTCGCGACGCTGGCCGTTTACCTGAACGCGCTCGCCGGCAAGGGCGTGCATGTCGTCACCGTCAACGATTACCTCGCCCGCCGCGACGCCGAGTGGATGGGGCAGATTTACGAATTCCTCGGCCTCAAGGTCGGCGTCATCGTCCACGGCCTCGACGACGACCAGCGGCGCGCGGCCTATGCCTGCGACGTCACCTACGGCACCAACAACGAGCTCGGCTTCGACTATCTGCGCGACAACATGAAATACGAGTTGTCGCAGATGGTGCAGCGCGGACATTCCTACGCCATCGTCGACGAAGTCGACTCGATCCTGGTCGACGAAGCGCGCACGCCGCTCATCATCTCCGGCCCGCTCGACGACCGCTCCGACTTTTACAACACCATCGATCGCTTCGTGCCGCCGCTCGATAAGTCCGATTACGAGGTCGACGAGAAGCAGCGCACGGTGGCGATGACCGAGGCCGGCATGGAAAGCATGGAGCAGGCGCTGCGCAACGCGGGGCTGCTGAAATCCGATCATCTCTACGACATCGAAAACGTCTCGGTCGTCCACCACGTCAATCAGGCGCTGCGCGCACACAAGCTGTTCCAGCGCGACCGCGATTACATCGTGCGCAACGACGAAGTCGTCATCATCGACGAGTTCACCGGTCGCATGATGCCGGGCCGGCGCTATTCGGAAGGCCTGCATCAGGCGCTGGAGGCGAAGGAGCACGTCACGATCCAGCCCGAAAACCAGACCCTCGCCTCGATCACCTTCCAGAACTATTTCCGCTTGTACAAGAAACTCGCCGGCATGACCGGCACCGCGCTCACCGAAGCCGACGAGTTCATGGACATCTACAGGCTCGAAGTCATCGAGGTTCCGACCAACCGGCCGATGATCCGCGACGACCAGGATGACGAGGTCTACAAGACGGCCACCGAGAAATATCGGGCGATCATCGAGCTGATCAAGGAATGCAAGGAGCGCGGCCAGCCCGTGCTCGTCGGCACGGTTTCGATCGAAAAGTCCGAAAACCTGGCCGAACTGCTCCGTCAGCAAGGCTGGGAGCAGCATGATTTCTCCGATCCCGACGCCTTTGCCACGCTCTATAGCGGCGATGATGGCGCGACAAAATCGAAGGTGTTCGCGGTGTTGAATGCGCGCTACCACGAGCAGGAAGCCTACATCATCTCCCAGGCGGGCGTTCCGGGGGCGATTACGATCGCCACCAACATGGCCGGCCGCGGCACCGACATTCAGCTCGGCGGCAACGCCGACATGCGGATCAAGCAGGAGATCAAGGACGTCTCGGACGCCGAGCGCGAACGCCACGCCGGCGAAATCCGCGGGCAGGTCGCGCGGCTGAAGGAAAAGGCGCTCGCCGCCGGCGGCCTGTTCGTGCTCGGCACCGAGCGGCACGAGGCGCGGCGCATCGACAACCAGCTGCGCGGCCGTTCCGGCCGCCAGGGCGACCCCGGCCGCTCGCGCTTCTTTCTTTCGCTCGAAGACGACCTGATGCGCATCTTCGGGTCGGATCAGCTCGGCAACATGCTGACCAAGCTCGGCCTGAAGGAGAATGAGGCGATCGTCCATCCGTGGATCAACAAGGCGCTGGAAAAGGCGCAAGGCAAGGTCGAGGCGCGTAACTTCGACATCCGCAAGAACCTCTTGAAATACGACGACGTGATGAACGACCAGCGCAAGGTCGTGTTCGAGCAGCGCATCGAGCTGATGCGGGAAGCGGACGTATCGAGCACGGTCGCCGACATGCGCTATTCGGTGATCGAGGATCTCGTCAGCAAGCACATTCCCGACAACGCCTACCCCGAGCAGTGGGACGCCAAGGGCTTGAAGGAATCGGTGGAACAAGTGCTGACCTTGCAGCTGCCGGTCGACGCGTGGGTGAAGGAAGAAGGGATCGCCGACGAAGAGGTGCGCGAGCGCATCGCGCGCGCCGCCGATGAGCACATGGCTGCCAAGGTTGCGAAATACGGCGCCGACATCATGCGCTATGTCGAGAAGTCACTTCTCCTGCAGACGCTCGACCATTTGTGGCGCGAGCATCTCGTGATGCTCGACCATCTGCGCCAGGTCATCGGCTTGCGCGGCTACGGCCAGCGCGATCCGCTGAACGAGTACAAGTCGGAGGCCTTCACCCTGTTCGACACGCTGCTCACGCGCCTGCGCGAGGCGGTCGCCGCCCAGCTCATGCGCGTCGAGATCATGAGCCAACCGCCGCCGATGGAGCAATTGCCGCCGATGCAGGCGCACCACGTGAACCCCCTCACCGGCGAGGATGAATTGTCGCTCGCCCCCGCGCAGATCGCGGCCCAAGCCGCGATGGCGGCGAGCGCATCGACCCCGGTCGCGCGCGACGCGAGCGATCCGGCGAGCTGGGGCAAGGTGGGAAGAAACGAGCCCTGTCCCTGCGGTTCCGGCAAGAAATACAAGCACTGCCACGGCCGGCTGGCCTAACGCGCCGCCGCACCCACGTCGGCGTTAGCCGACTTGGGCATTCTTGATTGCCGATCTCGGCCAGAGCCGAGATCGGAGCGGCAGCGAGCTTCTCGCCGCGAGATTTATCGGAAGGAAAGGCCGCCCGCGCCCAGAATGGGCGTCGCGCCCTTCATGGTGCCGGGATCGGGCGCCTCGTCCGGCGCGGGTTTTGCCGCCGGAATGGCCCTGGACGCCGGCGCATCGTGCGGAGCGGACTGCTGCACCGCCGGCTGCGCGGCGGAATTCGCCGGCTGTTTTTGATCGTCATTCTTGCGATTGATTCCGAGCCAACCGCCGAGCTTGCTGAGCCGGCTTTGCTGCGCGGGCGCGCTCGCCGTCTTGCGCGGATCGCTCGGCGGCGTCGGCGCCGCCTCCTTCGTGGCGACGACCGAAGCGGCTTTCGGCGCCGTCGACGTTATGTCCTCGTGCGCCGCCGCCGGCGCCGTTTGCGGATTGGACGGCAGCGACACCGTGCGTTGATCGTTCAGCGGATTGCGCTCGGGGAATTTCGCCGCGAACGCCGGGTTCATCCCGCCGTCGCGATAGGTGAGGATCGGCGCCGTCTTGATGCCGCGCGCAACGAGCGAGGCGTATTCTTTATTGTCGGCCGCGCGCTTTGCTTTCACCGCTTCGACGATTTCAATCGGCTGATCATAAACGGGGCAGGAACGTTGCGCATTGAAGGACTGCTCGGGATCGAAGGGAATCGCGTTGAACACGTAGCGTTTGTCGCAAACCTCGACTTTCGGCTCCTGCCGCGTCACTTCGAAATGGTCGTTGCCTTCCTTCAACATGCGCCAGAAGGCGGTGTTCGGATTGTCGCGATGCTTCGCCATGTTCGCGGCCGTCGTGCGGAAGGGATAGGCCTGCACCTGGAAGGCGCGCTGGCCGCCCTCGAACGACTCGCGCGCAAGCGCGAAAATTTCGGAGATCTGCTCGTCGGTCATGGCGTAGCAGCCGGACGAAGAGCAATCCCCGTGCACCATCAGGTTCGCACCGGTGCGGCCGAGCGCCCTATCGAAGGCGTTCGGAAAGCCCATGTTGAAGGCGAGGTAATAGGCCGAGTTCGGGTTCATCAGCCCGGGCGTGATCAGGTAGAAGCCTTCGGGCGCCTGGCGATCACCCTGTTTGACCTTCGGGCCGAGCTCGCCCGACCAACGGCAGATGGGATACGTCTTGAGGAGTTCGTACTGGCCTTCCTTGGTCTGTTTCCAGACCTCGAGCTCCGACTCTTCCTTGAAGATGCGAACGAGCACCGGCGTTTCCTTCGCCATGCCCTTGCGCTCGATCGTCTCGACCATTTCGTTGGAAAGGGGGCGCGTCGCCTTCTCGCCGACGAGCATGCCGCCCCCGGGAAGGCATCCCGAAAGCGCAAGCGCGCAACCCGCCGCCATGACCGCGCCCCGCGCGCGGAAAAGCATGGCACGGCTCAACGCAAGACTCCTGAGCCCGTAAACGTCACCCACCATGATTGGCTAAATCGTTACTCTTGCCATGAGGTTACCGCAAGCTAGGAAAACCCCTTTATTCCAGCCATCGGGAACGGCCGGGGGAACCGGCCGCCCGACCTCAAAGATTGCGGCCAATCGCGAGGAATTTTTTGTTGCCGGCGGGCCTTTATGTCCTCACGCGAAAGGCCTTTCAGGCTGTCGAGGGCACCGGCAATGGCCTCGCCGGTCGCAACAAT
>WNFC01016410.1_pt1 | contig 16788 bp, 17 predicted proteins | sample 5400541 | NCBI WGS metagenome assembly WNFC01 (sample SAMN13153342, study PRJNA577476) | soil metagenome | isolation source: 120 cm saprolite under Douglas fir tree site 2 hole 2 replicate 1 | place: USA:California | collected 2015-04-18
CAACTTACTGGCAGACATTCTGGCGTGTCACCCTTCCCAACATCAGCCTTTCGATCATCGGCGCCGCACTCCTGATCTTCACGCTCTCCATGGACGAAATCGCCGTGAGCTTTTTCCTGATCGGCCGCGACAACACCCTTCCGCTGGAAATCTGGGGACGACTGCGGCGCGGCATTACTCCGGAAATCAACGCCGTTTCCGCAATCATTTTTCTCTTCTCCCTGCTGGCGATTATGGTGTGGTACCGCTTGCGCGTGCGTGCAGAAGTTGACGCGGCCACTGGTGCGGAGCTTTTGCAGACCGCGGAACGCGCCTAGGGGCCCTGATTCGGCAGACTTGCGTGCGCTCCAAAGAGGCGATATAGTATAATTAACCAGTTAGTTAATTATGCATGCAGCTCGCACAGTCCGACTTGGCACCCGGGGCCGCCCGGAGGAGAGCCGTGCCGCCATTCTGAAAGCAGCGGTACGTGAATTTGCGCAAGAAGGCGTTGCGGGAGCGCGGACCGAGGCGATTGCGCGTTCCGCCGGGGTCAACAAGGCCCTGCTCTATTACTACTTCAAAGACAAAGAAGCCCTGTATCGCGCCGTGCTCGACCAAGTGTTTGGGGGAGTACGCGCCGCCATCCACAATTCACTTTCGCAAGACCTGTCGCCTCGGGAAAAGCTCGCCAGCTACGTGTGCGCCCATTTTGATTACGTCGCATCGAATCCGCTCTATCCGCGAATCGTGCAGGCGGAGTTTTTGCGGGCTGGGCACGGAGACCCATCGCGGCTGCAACGTCTGGCCAAGCAGTACTTCTGGCCAGTATTTCAGGACCTGTCAAAGCTTTTGAAAGAGGGAACGCAGAGCGGAGACTTCCGGCGGGTCGATCCACTGCATTTTGTACCGTCCATGATTTCGGTGATTGTTTTCTACTTCAACACCGCTCCGGTCCTGAAAATCATGGCTAAGGGCGATCCCATGTCGCCGGGGCGACTGGCCGAACGCCGGGCCGCAGTTCTGGATTTCATTTCCGCCGCGTTGCTGGTGCCCGACAAAGCGCCCGGAAAAGGAGAGCGCAAGTGAGCGCCCGAAATAAATTTGCCATCGTTTTATCCATTGTGTTTGCAATCTCGCTGACCTACTACCTGCTGTCCACGCCGCGAGGCTCTGACCTTGACTTGATTGGCACGGTGGACGCCAACCAGGTGATCGTGAGTCCGCAAGTTCAGGGCCGCATCTCCAGGCTTCTGGTCGAGGAAGGCACCAAGGTGAAGCAGGGCGACCTGATCGCTTCGCTTGGTCCTTCTGAACTCGAGGCCGCCAGGCCATGCAGGGATCAACGACGAGCGGCGTTGCTAACGCGCAAGCCAAGCTTGCCTCCGCGCGGGCGCAGCTGCTACAAGCCGAAGCGACCTTGCAGAGGGTACAGAGCGACAGTCGCCGCACCGTCGAACTGGCGAAGCAGGGCGTCGCATCCGAACAAGACCGCGTGCAGGCGGAATCGAACCTGAAGGCCCAGGAAGCCACGGTGCAGGCATTGAAAGACCAAGTCACTGCGGCCGAAGCAGACTTGAACATGGCCATCGCGAACACGCATCAAGCCCACGCCGCCGAGAGCACGGTCGCATCCACGCGTGGGCAGCTACTGAACGCCGAGGCTCAACTCAAAGAAGCCGAGGTGAGGCTGGGGTACACCAAAATCTACGCGCCGGTAACGGGAACTGTTTCTGTCCGGGCCGCGCGCGAGGGTGAGTATTTGAACGCGGGACAACCGATCGTCACTATCGTTGATTTCAGCGACACCTGGGTACGCGCCGCGATTCCGGAAACTCAGACCGACCACATTGGCCTTGGAGAGACTCTGCGCGTGCGCCTGCCCGGCGGGACTGTTACTTCAGGCAAAGTGTTTTTCAAATCCGCCGAAGCCGATTTTGCAACTCAACGAGACGTGAGCCGCAGCAAGCGCGACATCAAAACCATTGTTTTGAAAGTCCGCCTCGATAACCCCAACGGCGTTTACGTGCCGGGAATGACCGCTGACGTGCTCGTCTCGCAAGCGCAATTGAAGGGCACACCCTCCAGCGTAAACGCGTCGGAGGCCGGAGAAAAGGCGGCCGGAGAAAAGCGGTGATGGCGACTCCCGATCTACGCCCTGGCGTGCTGTCTCCGGACACCTCCAACGCAATTGAAGTCGATCACATCGTCAAGAAGTTCGGCGACTTCACGGCGGTGGACGACGTTTCTTTCTATGTGAAGGAAGGAGAAATCTTCGGGCTGCTGGGGCCCAACGGCGCCGGCAAATCCACGCTTATCCGCATGATGACCACGCTCATCCCCATCACGTCTGGCGTTGCCAAAATCGCAGGTCACGATGTGAGGACCGACCCAGACGGGGCACGGCGGGTGATCGGAGTAATTCCCCAAGCCCTGACCAGCGACATTGATCTGACCGTGGAAGAGAACATGAGCATCTACGCCAAGCTCTATGACGTTCCCGCGAAAAAACGCAGGCAGGCCATTAACGAACTGCTGGAACTGGTGGACCTGACCAAATGGCGCGATGCACAGACCAAAACGCTTTCCGGAGGCATGCGCCGCAGGCTGGAAATTGCACGTGGCCTGGTTCACAGTCCAAAGATTTTCTTCCTGGATGAACCAACCACTGGCCTTGACCCGGTTTCGCGCGTTGCGGTTTGGGAAATGCTGATGAATATCAAGAGCCAGCGCCAACTCACCATTCTTATCACCACGCACTACATGGACGAAGCCGACCGGCTCTGCGACCGCATTGCCATTGTGGACCATGGCAAGCTGGTCGCGCTCGACACTCCGCCGGCGCTGAAGGCCAGCGTGCCGGGATCGAACGTGATCGAAGCCCAGTTCGAAAATGTGCCCGCCGACTGGGAGCAGACGCTGCATAACTTGACCGCCGTCACTTCAGTCCAGCATGAAGGGGCAGGCATGTATCGCATTCTGACTGGCAACGGATCGCGCACTACTACCGAACTGGTGGAGACCGCGGTGCAAGCGGCCGTAAGCGTGAAGTCGCTCTCCGTCCAGAACACAACCCTGGACGATGTGTTCGTCCACTACACCGGACGGCAGTTGCGCGACGAACTGGTGAAGGCATACGCCTTCACCATGCCGGCCCGGCCTGGTTTACAACCATGAAGCAACAGCCATGAGGTTACAGCCATGAATCGAATGATGGCCATCGTGGAACGCGAAATGCGCAAGTTCTTCCGCTCGCCGGCGCTCATGCTGGTGGCAATGATTTTCCCTCTGGTGCAGCTCATCGTTCTGGGGAACGCGTTTGGAGGAAAAATCCGCGACACCAAACTGGGTTTGGTTGACGAAGATGGCGGAACCCAATCGTTGCGGATTCGTGAAGCTTTCGACTCTGTCCGCGCGAATATCCGGACCTTTCAGCCGGTCTATTACAACGACGAAGTCACCGCCAAGCAGGATGTACGCGACGGAAAGATCCAGGGCGCGCTCATTATTCCGCCGCAATACTCGCGCCGGGTGTACCAGCAGGACCAGCCTCGCATCGCCCTGCTGGTGGACAATAGCGACAACTTCACCACCGCGACCATCGAAGGCGAACTCACGGACCTCACCGCCTCGCTCAACAATCCGACGGTCGAGCCTCGCATGCTGCAGCAAACGGCGCTGCAGATTGTCGAACTATACCCCTATATCGAATACATGAAATACCTGCTGCCCGGCTCGATCGCGCTGGCGATGTTCGTTTCTGTGATGATCGGCGGCGGCATGCTCTACATTGACGACAAAGCACGCGGCGTTCACGAAGGCTATCTGGTCACGCCGATCACCAAGGCAGAGTTGGTGTCGGGTCTGGTTGGGGCTGGCGCGATCAAGGCGGTGATGACCGGAATTGTCATTACCATAATTGGATCGCTGCTGGCAGGCGTGGGCACCATTTTCAATCCCGGGACCATGCTGGGGCTCGCCTTGATGATTTTGCTGACTTCGCTGGCGTTCAACACCATGATGTTTTTGCTCATGGTGCGAGTGGAAGACCCGCTGGTTCCGCGTGCCATGTTTGGCATTTTGAATACTCTGCTGTTTTTTCCCAGCGGTGCCGTCTATCCCATTCAGGCTTTCCCGCGCTGGCTGCGGGCCATCGCCAGTGTGGACCCCTTCACCTTCGCGGTCCACGGTTTCAAGTCTCTTCTGCTGAAGGAAACCGGAGTGGTGGCGATTTGGCCGGACATGCTGTACCTGTCACTTTTCGCCATTATCACTTTTTCAATCGCCGTCCCTTTGTTCAAGCGCACGCTCTAAACCGGACAGCAGTCAGCACTCACGATTCAGCGAGTGCGGATTGCCGCAGTCCCGTCCTCTCGGCTGAATGCTGAGTGCTTTTTTCGGAACTTTTTCTATTCCCCCGGATTCAATTATGCTTAGTAGCCATGACTCTGATGGATGCGAAGCAGTATGACGAGGCGCCCGCCCGCCGCCGCAGGAACCTGATCATCAGCGCCGTCTTTGCTGGACTCATTCTGGCGTGGGTCGTATATCACTTCCGCGATTATTCGGAACGCCGTACCGTAGACAAACTCTTCGCTACACTGCAGCAGCAGAACTTTGAAAGCGCGTTCGCCATCTGGTACCAGGACCCGCAGTGGAAGCAGCATCCGGAAAAGTACTCAAAGTACGGCTTCGGTGATTTCTCTCAGGATTGGGGGCCCTCGGGCGAGTGGGGGATCATCAAGTCTTACTCGGTGGATTGCTCGTACTCCTCCGGAAGTGGCGTCATTGTGCAGGTCACGATCAACCATCGCAGCGAGCACGCCTTTGTGTGGGTGGAGAAGTCGGACAAGAGCGTGCATTTCTCGCCCAGCGAAATTGACTGCGGAAATTGGTGGGGGTGGGTGTCGGAATAGCCAAAGCTTTTAACCGCAAAGTACGCAAAGGCAACGCAAAGAGCGCAAAGAAAAATCCTTCTCTGCGACCTTCGCGGTTCCTTTGCGTACTTTGCGGTTAAAGGCTTTTTGGCGGTTCGACAACCGCGCTGTCCTAGAAAAACTCTAGTGTCTTCTGCAGAGAAGCCTCGTCTTCAACGTTAAGGCACTTCTTCGAGCGGTCGATCTGGCGCATGAGGCCGCACAGCACTTTCCCCGGGCCAACCTCCACAAACGTCTGCACCCCGCGAGCAATCAACCATTCCATGGACTGGCTCCATCGCACGGAGCCAGTTACCTGATCCACCAGAGCTTCGCGCGCTCTTTCCGCGTCCTCGACCGGGCGCGCGTCCACGTTGCACACGACAGGGAATCGCGGCGGCTGAAGCTGCAGTCCCTCCAGAACAACGGCAAGCCTCTCCTGCGCTGGCTTCATCAGCGAACAATGGAAAGGGGCGCTGACCGGGAGTACTTTCGCCCGTTTCGCCCCGCGCTCATCCGCCAACTTGACCGCGCGCTCGACCGCCGCAACGTGGCCGGAAATCACGATCTGCTCCGGAGAATTGATGTTTGCCGCTTCGCAGACTTCGCCTTGCGCGGCGTCATTGCAAATATTAGCAACCGCAACCGGGGCCATGCCCAGAATTGCCGCCATCGAGCCCGTTCCCACCGGCACCGCTTCCTGCATGTATTTGCCGCGATTGCGGACGGTGCGGACGGCGTCGGCAAAACTCATGGTTCCTGCCGTCACGTGAGCGGAGTATTCACCCAGGCTGTGTCCGGCGACAAACGCGGGCTTGATTCCCTTTTCTTGCAGCACCCGCCAAGCCGCGACAGAGGCGGTCAGGATTGCCGGCTGGGTGTTCTCGGTCAGGCGTAACTCGTCTTCCGGCCCTTCAAAGCAAAGCTGGGAAATCTTTATTCCCAGAGCATCGTCGGCCTCTTCGAAGGTCTGCCGTGCAACGGGACAGTGGTGGGCCAGGTCCTTTCCCATGCCAACCGCCTGCGACCCTTGGCCGGGAAAAAGGAACGCCGTCTGCGAAGGGCCATTTTCTGAAATTGTCGCCATTGTTTACGGATTGTTGGACACACACATCAGACTGGGCTAGTCGCTAGACTGGCCGGGTGCATTTTGGCCAGTTCGCTTTCAATCTTTCGGTTAGTATCGCGCTCCACAAACTCATTGGCTACGCGAATCGCATTCTTGATCGCATTGATGTTCGATGACCCGTGCGTAATAAAGCATGCGCCTTTCACTCCTAGCAAAGGCGCGCCACCGTATTCCGTGTGGTCCAGCCGCTTCTTAAAGTCCGAAAAAGCGCTGCGCGAGAGCAGGAATCCCACTTGCCGGGTGATGGTCGCTCGCAGAGTTTCTTTCAACGTAGCGCGAACCAGATTCACCACTCCCTCCGATGTCTTGAGCGCAACGTTGCCCACAAAGCCGTCGGCGACGATCACATCCACGTTGCCGCTGTAGATGTCTCGTCCTTCGACATTGCCGATAAAATTCAGCGGGAGTTGCTTCAAAAGCTGGAAGGCTTCGCGGGTAAGCTCGTTGCCCTTGCCTTCCTCTTCTCCGATCGAAAGCAGTCCTACGCGCGGCCTTTCGGTACCGAACATGCTGCGGAAGTAGATGTCGCCCATCACCGCGAACTGCTCAAGGTTGTACGGCTTGCAGTCCACGTTGGCGCCTACATCGAGCAGGGTCGAAACTGTCCCGGTCGCGGTGGGCATGATGGCAACCAGCGCCGGCCGGTCCACGCCAGGCAGTCCGCCCAGCACCATCTTGGCAGTCGCCATGGCCGCGCCAGTGTTGCCGGCGGTGATGAAAGCGGCCGCACGTCCTTCGCGAACCAGGCGCAGACCCACGCGCATCGTGGAATCCCGCTTGGCGCGCACCGCCTGCAGCGCTTTGTCGTCCATGAGGATGACTTCGCTGGCATGAACAATTGAAATCGGCAGCGAACGCGAGAAGGGATGGCGCGAAAGTTCGGCGCGAAGTCGTTCTTCCGGACCGACCAATGCGACGTGAATACCGAACCGCCGCGCTGCCTGGATGGCGCCTTCGACCTCAGGCTTGGGAGCGCGGTCAGAACCCATTGCGTCCAGGGCTATGACGCCAGACATGGAGTGGTTAGCTGGATTCCTTTACTTCCAATACTTCGCGCCCCTTATAGTAACCGCATTTGGGGCAAGCACGATGCGGTAATTTACGCTCGTGACAGTTCGGGCATTCAGATAGTGAATGTGTGGTCAAGGCATCGTGGGCGCGCCGCGTGCTGGTACGCCTTTGCGAATGCCGCCGTTTCGGATTAGGCATTGGAATCCTTCCTTCTTAGACAAAGCTCTTAGCTGTTAGCTTTAGCCTTTAGCTAAACCGGGTTTGCTTTGGCTAAGGGCTAAAAGCTAACGGCTAAAAGCTGCTTTCAATTCAACTTCTCTCGCAGATCTTTCAACGCCGACCACCGCGGATCTTCCACAGGTTCGGCGCAACCGCATTGTTCCAGATTTAAGTTCTGTCCGCAGTGCGGACACAATCCTCGGCAGTCTTCGCGACAGATTGCCTTCAGCGGCAGCGCCAGCAGTACCTGCTCACGCAGAACATCTTCCAGCAGCAATCCCTCTCCGCGATAGTACCCTACTTCTGCCTCGGCGGCGGTGACGGAAAGCTCTTCTTTGCCGGCGTCCGCGCCCTGCGGCCGGTACAGCAAATCGAACTTCTTCGCCACTTCCTGGACCACTGGTTCCAGACACCGGGCGCAGATGACTTCCACCTTCGTGGCCAAGTCTCCAGCGATTCGTATGTCATTGATAAGTACGTGCTTGCCGTGATGCTCACGCACCAGTTGGGCTCTACCAGACGTCTTCAGTATCCCGCTCTGGAGTACCTCCGCACCCAAATCTATGACGCCCGGCTCGAACTGCTCGCTGAAATCGACCGCGCGGGTTTCCAGTTCGCGAACTTCGATGAGCATTGCTACCCCCGCGCCCCCTCCTGGTACCGCGCAGGTCGCGGAAGCACGCACTGAGGCGTAAGTAGTCCAGGGAGCTAAACTTAAGAATAAAAGCCGCTGACCGGAGTGTCAAGAATGCGCTGACCGGATTTATTTCTTGCGGGACGATCGCAAGGTCAGTCCACCCCGAGGGCTGCAGGTAAACTATCATCGGCGCTGTGAAATCAGATCCCCATATAGCACCATCCCCGGAAATCCCAGCCACCTCCAACCGGTTGCAGGTTCTGCTCGACTGGCTGGAGACGTCGCTAAAACAAAGACGAACTCTCTGGATGTGCGCCCTGCTGGCTGCGGGTTTTGTCGTTCGCATTTGGCACGCCAGCGGAACATTCCTCAATCCGGACGAGGTCATGCACTTCCTCGCCGCCAACAAAACCTCGTGGTGGCTCACTTACCAGGCAAGTCTGACGGTTTCGCATCCTCCGCTGCTCATCCTTCTCCTGCACGCTTGGCGTTCTCTGGGAACTTCCGAGCTTACGCTGCGTATGCCGTCCATTCTGGCAGGAACCGCTTTCTGCTGGCTCAGTTACAAATGGCTCGCGGCTTTATTCAGGGAATCGGTGGTGTGGATTGCGTTCCTCCTGGTACTTTTTCTGCCTTCGTCCATTGAGCTCTCCACCGAGATTCGCCAGTATGCCTTGCTCATGGCCTTTGCCATGGGTTCGGCATACCTGCTGGAACGTGGGTTGACCAGGAATTCCGCGCCGGCGATGCTGTTTTCGGGAGTCTGCGCTGGGACAAGCGCCGCGCACGCCTGGATGAGCGACGTCTATCTTGCCAAGTCTTACTTCGCGCCGGGGAAAATCAACCCCTTGCTGTTCATCTTTGCCCGTACTGGAGGAGTTTTCCAGTTCGCCTTCGCGCAGTCTGCTATCGGAGACATGGCCTACGTGCTGTTCGTCGTCGGCATCATTCTGCTCCTTCGCAAGCCGGGTGTTTCACATCTGAAACCTGGCCATGCTGCCGTTCTGTTGGTGCTTCCATTCGTCCTCAACTGCGGCGCGGCTTTAATTCGCGCCTACCCATATGGAGGAACAAGGCATTCATCTTTCCTGCTGCCGTTGGCGCTGACCGGGGTAAGCCTATCGCTGGCTTACCTTCTCAAAGACCGGCCGGCGCTGGGGGTTGTCTCGGCCTTACTGATCGTGCTGGCCTGTAACGTGTTTCAGACTCCCCGGCAACCCTACATGTCCCGCCAGGACCAGAAGCGCGATAACATGGACGCCGCGCTCGCGTTCATCCGCCATCAGATCGCTCCTGACGAAATAATATTTGCCGATAACCAGACCAGCCGCCTGGTCGAGTACTATCTGTGCGACCAGCATCCGGTTACCAGGGACCATTCTGTGCCCGGCTTTGTCAGCTACGACTGCGGCGGCCACCACGTCATCGTCACCGATTGGAAGACCTCCATCTTCACCGCCAGGAGCTTTTACGACCACTGGCAAGTCTTGGTACAAGAATATAGTCTGCGCTCGGGAACCAGGGTATGGGTCACACAAATGGGATGGTCCACCTATCTCGCGACCGAACTGCAGGCCTTCCCCGAGTTCCACCTGTCTCCGCACTTTTTCGGGAAGCGTATCCAGATCTTCGATTTGACCGTAGGCCAAAGCATGCCTGATCCTGAGCTGCTCCCAACTTCATGAAACTGATTCGCAGCATCGCGGAAATGCACTCTCTATGCCGCACTGCACGCTCACGTGGGGCACGCCTCGGACTCGTGCCCACCATGGGCGCGTTGCATGAAGGACACTTGTCGCTGGTCACGACAGCGCGCAAGAAATCGGATTTGGTTGCCGCTACGATCTTTGTAAATCCCACTCAGTTCGGCCCAACTGAAGACTTCGCCAGATATCCGCGCGCCCTGGAAAACGACTGCGCGCTTCTCGAGCGAGAAGGCGTTGAGTTGGTGTTCGCGCCCTCAGTCGAAGAAATGTATCCCCAAGGGGCTGTAACCTGGGTGGTTGTGGAGGGGCTCAGCGAACGCCTCTGCGGCAAGTCGCGTCCCGGACACTTTCGCGGAGTGACCACGGTGGTTGCCAAGCTGTTTCACATCGTGGAACCGGACGTCGCCTTCTTCGGACAGAAAGACGCTGCGCAGGTTGCCATCATCCGACACATGGTGCGTGACTTGAACATGCCGGTCGCGATTGACGTGTGCCCCATCGTGCGCGAACCGGACGGCCTGGCGATCAGCTCGCGCAACGCCTACCTCAGCCCCCAGGAGCGTAAGTCAGCGCTGGTCTTGTACCGGTGGCTGATGCGAGTTCAGAAACTATTCCAGAGCGGGGAACGCAATTCCGCAAATCTGGTTGCCACCGCGAAGCGGGAGTTTGCCGCCGAACCCACCGTGCGCCCGGATTACGTCGAGGTCGTCGATCCCGGGACCCTCGAACCGGAAACCGCCGTGACGAAGCGCGTGTTGGTGGCAGTCGCCGCGGTCGTTGGACAGACGCGGCTCATTGATAACATCCTGTTGGAGCCCTAGACTCCGATGCCCATCGTGCTCGCCTCAGCTTCTCCTCGCAGACAGGAACTGCTGAAGAACGCCGGAATTAACTTCGTAGTCTGTCCCGCGAATATTGAGGAAGTCCAGAACCCTGGCGAAGACCCTGCCGCCTTCGCCGAGCGGATGGCCAGAGATAAAGCGCGCGCGGTTCGCGCGTCTGCTCCCGACGGCGTTATTCTCGGCGCCGACACCGTTGTCGTGGCCGGCGATCAGGTTCTGGGCAAGCCATCCGATTCGGAAGATGCCGCCCGCATGTTGCGTCTTCTAGCTAGCCGGCAGCATTTTGTGATTACAGGTGTCTGCATGATCGGTGCTGACTTTGAAGATACTGATTTTGAGGATATACGCTCGGAAAAAACCGCAGTCCATTTCACTGCGTTGACCGACGCTGAAATTCGCGACTATGTCTCTACCGGAGAGCCCATGGACAAAGCCGGCGCCTACGCAATTCAGGGAAGGGCATCGCGCTGGATTTCGAAAATTGAAGGCGATTACTTCAACGTGGTGGGATTACCGGTTGACTTGGTGTGGCGAATGCTCCGCGAGCACGGAGTGCAATAAGCGCTAGGACTTCTTCGGCTCGTCGTCGGTCTTCTTTATCTCTGACTTGAAATTGCGGATACCTTCTCCCAGACCCTTGCCCAATGCGGCAAACTTGCTGGGTCCGAAAAGCAGCAGGGCAATACCCACAATCAGAAGAATATGAACTGGTGAAAACAACTCCATGGTCGCTCCGTTCCGGCGGGCACACTCTCGGCTCCGCTGTCCAAATTCTAGGCTTCCCAGAGTTGAAGTTCAACTTAGGCCTGCTAACCTACCCGGGTCAATGGCAGGTAAGGGCACCTGCTACATGGTCCGGACAACTCAGGGCATCAAACGCCCTGAATCAGGCCCGCCAGCAGCGCCGCCCGTCGCGGCAGCTCTGAAATCAGAATGGACTCATGTTCAGCGTGCGCGCCTTCTCCGACCCCGCCCAAGCCGTCCAATGTTGGAATCCCCATCGCAGCGGTGAAATTTCCGTCCGAACCGCCTCCCACCGCCGCTTCTTCTAAATTCCACCCCAGGTCTTTGGCAATTTCTCGCGCCCTGGTATAGAGGCTCGCGACCCCAGCCGTACGCTCCATCGGAGGACGATTGAACCCTCCGCTAACCGCAACTTTGCACTTTCGGTTGAAGGGTTTCAACGTAACCAGTTTGCGGTCGAGCCTGACCCCGTCCCTGACAGTCGCGACCCGCAAATCCAAAAGCGCCGTCGCCTCGGCAGGGACAACATTCACTCGCGTGCCTCCGCTCACTTTGCCTACATTCAGAGTGATACCGCGCTTCAAGTCCACCAGCTTCGAGATCTCACAAATCTGTTTCGCCAACTCCAGCACCGCGCTTTGACCTTGCTCGAAGTCCAGCCCCGAGTGGGCTGCCTTTCCCGTGATTTTGACCGTGTAATCCGCCACGCCCTTCCTGGCAGTCTTGACCGCGCCGTGAAGTCCATAGGCCGGTTCCAGCACCAGCACGGCTGCAGCGCTCCGCGCCAACTTCTTCGTGAGCGCGCGCGAGGACTTACTGCCCACCTCTTCGTCTGAAACCAACAGCAAGGTTACCGGCCTGGCCAGCCCCCACTCCCTGAGAGCGCCCATCACATGCAAAGCCAGCGCAATGCCGGACTTCATGTCGAGTACGCCCGGTCCCCATACCCGCCCCTTGGCCACCCGGCACGGCATCTTGGAAATAGTTCCGATCGGATACACGGTGTCCATGTGTCCCAGCAGAAGGACAGAGTTTTGCCCGCTCGAACGCGAAGCTTTGAAGTCCACCTGCAATTGGTTGCCGGATTTTTCTGCGGGATGAAAGCTTACTCGGCCGCCAATCTCTTCAAACCTCGAACCCAGCACTGCGCCTAGACGGTCAACCGCCGCCTTCACGTCGCTGGGCGACTCGATCTCGACCAACTGCGAAATGGTCTCGACCATCTGTGACTGCTGCTTGCGAAAATAGCCGAGTTGCTCGGCGGGGCTTGGAATGCTCATGGTCAGTCAGAATCTCTCCTCACCGGCGTCGCGGCAGGTGCGATAAAGTATAATCTTCGCGCCTAACCAAAATAGAATGACAGACGCCGCACCCAACGCTGAAAGTCCCCCGCCCGAGCATATCCAGCTCGACATTCAAGACATCCTGAAAATCCTGCCCCATCGATATCCCTTTTTGCTGATCGACCGGGTGCTTGACCTAACGCGCAAGCAACGCATTGTGGCCATCAAGAACGTCACCATCAACGAGCCTTTTTTTGCCGGACATTTTCCCAATCTTCCCATCATGCCGGGCGTTTTGATCGTTGAAGCCATCGCCCAGGCAGGGGGGGCGCTGTTGCTGACCGAAATCGAAGACCGGCAGCACAAACTGATGGTCTTTACCGGGATTGAGCGCGCGCGTTTCCGCCGGCCCGTCGTTCCCGGAGATCAATTGCGGATCGAAGTTGAAGTTAAGGCCTGGCGTGAAAATTCCGGCAGGGCCGCCGTTCGCATGGAGGGCATCGCTTACGTGGAGAGTAAGAAGGTGGCGGAGGCGATCGTCACCTGCCAACTCGTCGACCGGGAGCGGGGGAGAGGTTCCGCCGAACCGGACGGGGCCGCATGAGATTGAGATCGTGTAGGGACGGACGCCCTCGTCCGTCCTGGGCCGCAGGCCCAGCGTTTTTTGCATCACCCATGTCCTTGAACGCGAACCAAAACTGGGCCTGCGGCCCACGACGGACGAGAGCCTGCCCTGAGCGAAGTCGAAGGGGCGTCCGTCCCTACAGTGGACTTCGATGACCGTCCACCCCACAGCCATCCTCGATCCCGCCGCGAAGATCCACCCATCCTGCAAAATCGGCCCCTACTGCACCGTAGGAGCCAGCGTCGAGCTAGGCGAAGCCTGCGAACTAATCTCGCATGTCGCCATCGAAGGCCCCACGAAAATCGGCGCGCGCAACCGCTTTTTCCCGTTCTCCTCTATCGGACTCGCCCCACAAGACTTGAGCTATAAGAACGAACCCACGCGCCTCGAGATCGGCGACGACAACACCGTCCGCGAATTTGTCACCATCAATCGCGGCACCGCAAAAGGCGGCGGCCTGACCCGAATCGGCAATCACACGCTCATCATGGCCTACTCCCATGTCGCTCATGACTGCGTAATCGGCGACCACGTGATTCTCGCCAACGCCGCAACTTTGGGAGGCCACGTCATCGTGGAAGAATGGGCCACGGTGGGCGCGCTTTGTCCGGTGCACCATTTTGTTCGCATCGGCGCGCATTCATTTATCGGAGGCGGCACCACCATCACCCGCGACGTGCTTCCTTTTTCCAAAACCGTTGCCGCCCGCGACACCCGCGCCTACGGACTCAACGCCACCGGCCTCGAGCGCCGCGGTTTCACCAAAGAGCGAATCCGCAAGATTCACCATGCCTACAAGGTCCTGCTGGCGTCTAAGCTGAACACCTCGCAAGCCTTGGAGAAATTGAAGTCGGAATCTGACCGCAGCGAAGATGTGGAGATGCTGATTCGGTTTATTGAGGCCTCGGAGCGGGGAGTGATTAAGTAGGTGTTCTAATCGCCTGACTAATGTCAGCTGAACTAAATGTGATTCACGCCGTGGGGAGCTAAGCATGTTTGAACGCTATACCGAAAAGGCGAGGCGCACCATTTCTTTGGGTGCTACGAAACCAGCCAGTTCGGGTCTCCTTATATCGAGACAGAACATCTGCTGCTAGGCCTTCTGCGCGAAGACAAAGCCCTTGCCAACACCTTCCTTCGATCTCATACCTCGGTTGAATCCATCCGTAAACAGATCGAAGAACATACGGTCATCCGCGAGAAGGTCTCGACTTCGATCGATTTGCCGATCAGCGACGAATGTAAGCGGATTCTCGCCTATGCCACCGAGGAGGCCGACCACCTTTCGCACAAGTTCGTAGCTACCGGGCACCTGTTGCTAGGCGTACTGCGAGAGCACGACTGCTTTGCTGGAAAGTTGCTTAACGAGAGAGGTGTGTTTCTCGACTCGGCCCGTGAGCAGGTTGGCGGTAACCCGCCCGAGCAGTTAGGGCGCTCTCCTAAGTCGCCGGGGCTTCCAGCGGGTTACACCTCACATAAGCTTCTTTACAATAACCCGGCTGAGACACTCATCCTTGAGCTGCGCCGTCTAGGTGCGACGTTCCCTCTGCCGACGCGATTGTTTGTGCGCCATAAGGACGCGGAGCCATATGAACAGATTGGCAACCCGACTGAGGACGTATCTTACGAATCCCCGGTCACGTGCGAGAACCATCCGATCGTCTTGTTCAACTCATTGAAGTGGGACAAAGCAGGGAGAAGAGGAGATTGGGACGGGGTGTATTCCTTCAGCCTCGATACTAAGGAACTTGCACTCTGCATTTCCCCGGAGAAATTGCGGCTTTCGGAGCCGCACGGACGACTGTGGATTGTAGAACTTGTTTCGCTGTCCGAGGATGCTCGTAGGATTTATGTAAACATTGGCATCGAGAAAGTCGTATCGGGCGGTGGCGTCGTTCACTACTATCTTGCAAGAGTAGATTTGGCAGATCAAGAGGTGAAGCTGTTGTCTCGGCTGATGGACACTCGCTTTTGAGACATTCTCTTGTTTCGCTCGGGGCAACTATCGATAAGTCGCCATTACACGCATTGCCGGACAGTGATCCCAACATGGAGATCGGTAGCTGCTGCTTTCTTTGCTGGCCCTAACCCCCAAACTCGGCATCGCCGCGATCAAAGAGGAAACTTCTCCGGAGATCGAATCCCGCGGCGCAACCGTGCACTGGCTTTCGCTGGGAGAACTTTCCAAGCTCATCGAAACCTTCCGCCGTCACGGCAGAACGATGATTGTCCCCTTCATTCCGAGATCGTCGTGAAGGGCGCAGATGTATGGGTAAACGCCAGGGTTCGTAAACGTAACGCGAAACCGGGTGGACCCAAGTGGGGTCTGGGGCAGAGCGGTTTGGTCTTGCGGCGCTGAGACGATGAAACCCGAATGGACACTATCGGAAGTCGAATTGATGGTCGCGTGCAGTGCACCGTCCGGGTCTGGGCTCACATTGGACGAAGGGGGAAACGGGGCCGCTGGTTCCGTCCCAAAGGTGATGGTGTGAGGCATACTGGGATCGTCGTTTGTCCATTCCACAGTGGCGCCGGCGTGAATGACCAGTTCGGGTTGAACGAAGCGCATCAGCGAGATGGTGTTGTGCCCTCCGCCGTTAGCCAGAGTCTTTCCGGCTCCCACGATGACCCCGTTCGCGGCTTCGGAGTGACGATGGACCATCCCCTGATTCAATTCAGCCAACAGGTCCCGTGCCTGATCGGCTGCTTCCTTGTCGTAAAAGGACCGCCCATGCGGGAGGGGCGCGGACGGATCAAGAACATGAACTACTCCGGTCATGTCCGGATGTACAAGACAGACGAGCTTGAAATTACCCGGCGACGGGAACATTACGCTGAAGGTCTGGCCTGAGACCATAGGCGGAGTGCTGACGCAAGTCGAGCCGTCAAAAGACGCCGCGCCGAACGAGAACCCCGGACAGCCGACGAAAAACGGCGCGCGGACCTGTCCGACGGTGAGGAACGTGATGGTGTGGATCTCATCGGCACCGACTGTCCAATTGACCGTGTCACCGGCATGAATCCAAATCTCATTTGGCAAGAAGGCAACGACCTGCTTTGCCTTGTCTACACTCTGCGCGCCGACCGCAGCCTGCCAGGTTTGGGCTTGGATTGAGGCGGGAACCATCAGGGCAGCGAGCAACAACCAAGACCAGGAAGTGGATAGAAATTTCTCTCTCAAATGCCGCATGTTAGCCTCCTTGGGAATGAGCAATGCGAACTAACGCCCGAGTAGATTCACCCGCAGCGGTTACGGAAGTCTTTGGAGTTTCCTGAAAATTTCTGAGAAGATATGAAACGCCGTGCCCCATCCACTGGCCCAGTTCTATGAGTTTGGCCCTTTCTGCGTTGACGCGAGCCAGCGCCTTCTGGCACGCGACGGCATACCCGTGCCGCTCACGCCCAAGGTATTTGACACCTTGCTCCACCTCTTGCAGCGCAGCGGAACAGCACTTAGCAAGGACGAGTTGATGAGGGCGATCTGGCCTGACACTGTAGTCGAGGAGAACAATCTCAATCAGAACATCTCAATCTTGCGCCGCGTCCTGGGGGACGGCCGCAGCGAGCATCGCTATATTGCGACCGTGCCGGGACACGGCTATCAATTCGTGGCGGAAGTTAAGTCCTCCAGAGAACGCTCCAGCCCGTTGAGCCCAACGGGCGGCGCTTCCATTGCGGTGCTGCCCTTCGCCAACTT
>WNFC01007055.1_pt1 | contig 16787 bp, 13 predicted proteins | sample 5400541 | NCBI WGS metagenome assembly WNFC01 (sample SAMN13153342, study PRJNA577476) | soil metagenome | isolation source: 120 cm saprolite under Douglas fir tree site 2 hole 2 replicate 1 | place: USA:California | collected 2015-04-18
CTGAGCTCGTTCCAGGTGAGGGTGAAGAGCAACAGGTAGCCACCCAGCACGAGCAGTCCGCACTCCGAGGCGGCCCACATGACGGAGTTGTGGGGCGGGCGGAAGTAGCGGTCGAAGTATATCTGGCGCGAGACCTCGCGGTAGTTGCCGAGCCCCACGCCGAACATCGGGTGATCGCGGATCATCAAGCTCCCGACCCGGATGGTGTCCTCGCGCAGCGCCAACGAGCTCGCCGCGCCGCGCTCCGCGACCGTGGTCTCCACGCTGGTGTCGGAGCTGAAGGTCATCGCGCGTTGCCACGCCTCGGGCGGCACCACGGTGAGGACCGCGACCAGGCCGCCCAGCGCCGCGAGCCCGATCTGAAACGGCGTCGCCCGGAAGCGACGAGGTCCCGTCTGCAGGAGGACGGCGAGCATGCCGCACCCGACCAGGGCGCTCCGGGAGCCGGTGGCCAGCACGACCACGAGCGACCCGGCGATCGCGGCGCCGGCCACCACCCAGCGGACGCGGCTCGGGCGCAGCTTCAGCCAGCACCACCAGCACGCAACCTCCATCAGGCTGATCAAGGCGAGTCGGTTGGCGTTCGCGCCCGCCGTCACGCTCGCCTCGGCGCGGAAGCCGTGCGCGAGGGTTCCTTGCCACCAATTGATCAGCGCCGAGGGCACGGCGAGGAAGAGGACCAGCATGAAGGTCATGAAGAGACCCTTCACGTCGCGGCGGCCGCGCACGAAGGCGCAGATGAAGATCAGGAAGATGAGTCGCGCGAAGAAGTCGTGCAGCATGTCGGAGCTGCGGTCGAGCAGCTTCCCCTGCACGCCGAGGCTCTGGCTCGGCCGCATGGCGGGGAAGATGGCGGCGGCGTGCGACACCGAGAGGAGGATCAGGACGCCGATCACCGCCAGGACGAGCACCTGGCGCACGAGGAGAAAGGAGAGGTCGCGGCTGCTCAGCACGTAGGCGACCAGGGCCACCGCGAGGACCAGCCCGAGCAGGTTGTTGATGGTGAGGACGCCGAGGTTCTGCAGCACCGTCGGGTAGGCGGCCAGCAGGAACCCTCCCGCCATCGCGACGACACCGACCAGCGGGTCGAACAGGACCGCCCCCGCCACCGCGAAGGCCACCCAGGCGGCGGCGACCACGACCTCCTTGTCCAGGTAGATGCCGGTCACCGTCACCGCGCCGACGAACGGCAGGCCGAGCGCGAGCAGGAACCACATCCCGGCGGGCAGACCGGGACGCGAGCGACGAGCCATGACGGACGGGGAGACCATAGGGAGCGGACAGGAGGAGCCGACGCGCGGCTCAGAGCATCTCTTCGAGGAAGGCGGGGATGTAGTTGCGGCGGCGGTTCAGCACCGAGCCGACGAGCTTCACGCCCACCCGCTCGAGGCTGCGGCGGGTGCGTTCGACCTCGGGAACACGGGTGCGATCGGCCTCGATCACGATCAGTGCTGCGTCGAGGCGAGGAGCCAGGATCGACGTGTCGGCGTACACGTTGGCGGGCGGCAGATCGAAGATCACGAACTCGAACTGCTTGCGGAGCTCGTCGAGCGCGGTCGCCACGCCGGGCGAGTCGAAGAGGGCCGGCGCCCCGAGCTCCGAGTGGCCGCAGCCGATCGCGAACAGGTTGGCGACCTCGGTAGGCAGGGCCACCTCGACGAGGGTCTTCTTCCCCTCGATGAGCTCGGCGAAACCCCCGTCGCGGGGAATGGCGAATACCCCATCGAAGCTCGGGGAGCGCCGGTTGGCCTCCACGACCGCCACGCGACCGCCTCGGCGACGCACGAGGATCGAGGCGAAGACGGCCGCCGTGGTCGTGGTTCCCTCGCCGTGGCGGGACGCGGTCACGCCGAGGAGCCGCGGCACCGGACCCGCCTCGCCCACCGCCGGGACGAGGAGGTTCGTGCCGAGCCGCTGGTACGCCTCCTCGGCCTCGGGGTCGAGGGAGAGGCGGAGCGCGACCTGGGCCTGGCCGTTCGTGCGGCCGTTGCCCGCGAAGAACCGCCGCCAGCCCTTGCGCTTCCCGTTGCCCCCGCCGTTCCCGCCTCCGTTGCCTCCGTTGCCGCCGCCGTTGCGGCCGTTGCCGCCGCCGCGGAGCCGCTCGGCCTCGAGCTTCTTGAGCGCGTCGTATATCCGACTCATAGGAGGGACCCTGCCCTAGGCCCGCGCGATCGCGGCCGTGCTCTCGAGGTCGGGAATGACGGCGAGCACCGGCAACTCGAGGTACCGTTCGACTTCTTCCTCGAAGCGCAGCCGGCGGTTCACGTACTCGACCGCGACGGCCAGGCCGCTCGCCAGCCCAATGCCGCCGACCAGACCGAGGAGCAGTGGCAGCAGCATCCCGTTCAACGGCTCGATCGGCGGGGTGGCGTGCTGCACGACGGCGACGTTCACCATCGACTGGTCCGTCATGGCCTCCTGGATCTGCGCCTGGTCGTTCCGCTTGCGATAGAGGTCGTAGGCGAAGGCCTTCTCGTCGGCGTCCGCCTTCAGGTTGGCGATCGTCAGCCGCATGTTGCGCAGCCTCACGAGCCGCCGGCGGGTCGTCCTCAACTGCTGGCGCAGGCCGGGCTCGCGGGCGTGGAGGTCGGCGATGAGCACCTCGAGGCCGTTCTCGTTCCGCAGCAGCAGGGTGTGGAGGTCGCTGCGCTGCTCCGAGTCGCTCACCAGAAGCTCCTGCTCCTCCTTGATGCGCCCCTTGACCTTCGCGATCTGCTCGTCCAGCTCCTGCACGTGGCGGTCCGTCGGCAGGAACCCCTGCAGGGTCTTGTAGCGCTCGACCTCGAGCGCGGCGAGCTGGTTCTCGAACACCTGCCGCGTGGGGTTCGCGTGGTACTGCTTGCTGTAGGGGATCAGTTCCGGCGCGCGCGCGATTTCGGCGCGGACCTGGTTCAGCTTCTGCTGCACGCCCACCATCTTCAGGCGATGCTCCCTGAGTTGTCTATCTTGCAGGATCACCGCCTGATTGAAGAGGAGGATCTCCTGGTCCACGTCGATCACGTGCTCGCGCTGCAGGTGGGCGCGGAAGCGCCGCTGCGCCCTCTTCATCTGGGCCTTCAGGATGCGCAGCTGCTCGCCGTAGGGGGAGTGCATGCCCTGGGTGCGGTACACGTTGTTGTGGTGGTCGATGTAGACGTCGGTGATCCTGTTCACCATGCGCGCCGCGCGCTGGGGGTCGCGGCCGATGTAGCTGATCTGCAGCGTGTTCGCGCCGGGCGAGGGCGTGACGGTGAGCGCGAGCTGCATCTTCGTGACCATCTCCTCCATGGTGGTGCCCGGCTCGGGTTGCACGCCGAGCTGGTCGACCGCCCGCCGGATGACGTCGTAGCTCTTCACGATGTCGGCCTCGGTCTTCACCACCTCGGGGCTCATCGAAAGAGAGTAGCTCTTCGAGGGCGCCTCCGAGGGCGCCAGCTGCGCCGTCTCGCCGAGCTTCACCAGCACTGTGGTGCTCGCCATCCAGATGGTCGGCCGGACGACCGCCGTCACCGCCGCGGCGAAGAAGATCAGGAGGAAGGTCCCGACCACGAGGCGGGTGTGCTTGAAGACGGCGTAGAAGAAGGTCCGCATGGCGAGCGACGTCACGCCGGCGCTCGTCCCCGCGGGGAGGATGGTCGTCACCTCGGGCAGCGTCTGCAGGGTCGCCATCGAGCGTCAGTTCACCGACACGCCCGCGCCCACGCGCGGGAGGGTGGGGATCAAGCCGCGGATGTACTGGTCGACGACGATGTTCATGTCGGCGATCCAGGTTCGCGGCACGTAGAGCACGTCGTTCGGGTGCAGGCGGACGCGCTCCGGCACGCCGTCGTCCGCCACCTGCTTCAAGTCGATGCGCGCCGCGCTGAAGCGTCCGTCGGCGCCGGGCGTCATGAGGAGCACGCTCTCGCGCTTGGCGGTCGTCTTGAACCCGCCCCGCTCCAACACGGCCTGGAGCGGCGTCATGCCGACGCGCAGGGGGATGTACCCCGGCGACAGGACCTCACCGCCGACGTAGACCCGCTGCTCGCCGAGCTTGGTGACGATCACCGTCACCTCGGGGTTGCGCAGGTGCCCCGAGGTGCGCTCGACGATCACGCGCTCGAGCTCGGAAGGCGTGCGACCGACGGCGTCGATCTCGCCCGTCGCGACGAGCGAGATACGGCCGTCGGGCCGCACCGGCACCTGCTCGTTCATCTCGGGCTGGTACGTGAAGCGCACGTGCAGCTCGTCGCCCAGCTGAATGCGGTAGTTGGGCCCCGGCTCGGGCGGTGCGGGGGGCTGGAGGGCGGCCAGCGTGCCGGGGCTGCTCGCTGGCGCGCGGTGGCCGCAGGCCGCGAGTACTAGCGCGAGCGCGGCCGCGCCGAGCGCGCGCCCGAGCAGCCGGACCGTTCTCATCCTGGGATGTATTTCCCTGTCCATAGCTCCGCCCATGCCCGTCCTGGCGGGAACTCCTTGTCGATCCCTTTATCTCGCCCGTCGCCATCAAATGCGGTCCACCAATCCGACCGGCAGCTCGACGGTTGCGCCCTGCCGGAGAAAGTCGAGAAGAATCTGCACCCGCCCGCGCCCGGAGCAGGGCCGCTGCACGATCGCGACCAGCCCCGCGAGCGGGCCGCTCTTGATCTGCACCCGGTCCCCCGTCCTGAAGGGCGCGAGCTGCCGGATGATACCGCCCTCGCCCGCGCTCGCGACGATGAACGAGATCACGCTGTCCTGCAGGGGGGTGGGGGTCGCACCGAAGGCGACGAAGCTCCGCACTCCGGGTGTCCAGACCACCCGGTAGTACTGCTCGAGGAGCGCGATGCACACGAAGAGGTAGCCCGGGAAGAGGGGCGCTACCTCGTCACGCCCCCACTCGAGGATGCGGGGCAGGAAGACCCGCACGCCACGCCGCTCGAGCTGCTGCACGGCGTAGTCTTCCTTGCGCGCCTTGCTGCGCACCACGTACCACCGGCAGCCCCGAGCGTGTAGGTCGAGAGGAGGCACGAAGGCGGGCATACGGCGCCAGGCGGGGCTGCAATTTCAATGCCACGAGCGTGCTCTATCTGCGGCAGAGATCCCCGATTTTCCAGCGCTTTTGCACCGCAAGGCGCCATTTCGAATCCGCCTTTCTCTCGCACCCCTGCAGCCCTCGTGCAGGCGCGCTCCCGGGCCCGCCGGCACCGTCCCGAGGGGCATGTCCGGCAGGCCACGCCTTGCACGGCGGCCGCATCGTGCAAAACCGCCCCGAGACCCCTGTCTCGGGGCGGGGGGGACGTGCCGACCCGAGACTGCGTCTCGGGTCGGGAACCGATAGCGAGCGTGCGGCGCCCGGTTCACAGGGCCGACGGCGTGCCGCGGCCGGCGAAGCCGGCGCGGCAGACTTTCCGGAGCGTGAGCGCGTCACCGGAGACGACGCGCGGCACGCGCAAGCCGACTGCCCGAGGACCCGGGTTTTCAGTTTTGCCGCGCCGGCTTCGCCGGCCGCGGCACGACCTGCGCACTATCCACGGACGCCACACGCTCGCTTCCGTTTCCGACCCGAGACAAGATCTCGGGTCGGAAACCATAAGCGCGCCAGCCGCGGCGGTCGGTGTCCTCGACCGACACCGCTCCGAGGCCTGCCTCGCTGAACCAGCCGAGCAGGTCCTCGCGCTCGTGGAAGTGCGTGATCGGTGTGGAGAGGCGGTCGTGCACCGCGGCGACGCGCGCGCTCCACCCGTGCTCCACGTAGGCCGCGAGGGGCAGGCGTTCGACCGTCGCCCCGAGGCCCAGCCGCTTCAAGCCCCGCAGCGGCGCCCAGTAGAGCCCCGAGAGCATGGCCGCCACGGCCTTCGACGCGCGCACGCGGGTCGGCCCCGACACGGAGTGCAGCGCGCGATGGAGCGGCCGCATGTGCGAGAGCCGGTAGGTGAAAGCCATCCCCCGGTAACCGTAGACCCACACGACGACGAGCCCGCCGTCGGGACGCGCCAGGGGGACGATGGCGCGGAAGCCCGCGCGCGGGTCGGGCATGTGGTGGAGGACGCCGAACGACCACACCACGTCGAAGCTCTCCGCGCGGAAGGGCCGCTCGAGCACGTTCGCCTGCACGAGGTGGCAGCGGGGATGGGCGCGGTTGTTGGCGCGCGCGACGTCCACGCCACCCGAGAGGTCGACCCCGACCGTCTCGGCCCCGGCCTCGTTCGCCACGTAGAGGTGGCGCCCGAAGCCGCAGCCGACGTCGAGCACGAGCTTTCCGCTGAGCGCCTCGACGGTGAGCGCGCCGCCCAGGTTGCGGCGGAGGTGCGCGCGCCACTGGCGCGCGAACTCCGGCCCCGGCGGCCGGAGGTCGAGCCGCTGGCGAGTGAAGCTCTCGAGCGTGTCGGCGAGCGGGTCGTCGGCCGGGGCCGCAGGCGGCGCCAGCTCGGGATGGCGCGCGAAGAAGTCCGGGTAGCGCCGCGCGATCCGGGCGAGGAGCGCCGGGCCGATCAGCCGCGGCACGCCGGCGATGATCGGGAAGCGCGCCCCGCACCCCGCGCAGGCGAGCGCCCCCTCTTCGATCTCGCTCGCGTAGGCCGGATCCGCCGGCGCGTCGCGTAGCGGCGCCTCGGCGAAAGCCTCGAGGCGGAACGCACCGTGGCAGCGCGGGCAGCGGAGGAGATCCAGGAGCCGCCGCTTCATGTCGAGCTCCGCGCGCCGGCGCGCCGGACGCTCAGCTGCCGCTCGCCAGCGCTTCGGGCCCCTCGACCTTGCCGCCGCGCAGCCGGTACTCCTCGCGGCGCAGCCCGTGGAGCTTCATCTTGCGGTGCAGCGTGGCCGCGTCGACCAGGGCGTGCTTGGCCGAGAGATTGATGCCGCCGCGATACTTGCGCAGCACGCGCGCAAGGTAGTCCCTTTCCGCGCGCCGCAGGTACTCCTTGAGCGGCACTTCGTAGTCGTAGTTGGTGTGGCGGCCGTTGCCGTTCGCCGCTTCCTTGCCGACGCCGCTGTGGCCGGGCAGGTCGACCTCGCGGATGACGGCGCCGCTGGTGCGCAGGATCGCCCGCTCGATCACGTTGCCGAGCTCGCGCACGTTGCCCGGCCAGGAGTAGCTCATGAGCTGCGAGAGCGCCTTGTTGGAGACCCGGTTGATGCCCTTCTCGCGCGCCATCTCGCTGTTGCGCAGGAACTCGCCGACCAGGAGCGGGATATCCTCGATCCGCTCGCGCAGCGGCGGGATGCGTATCGGCACCACGTTGATGCGGTAGTAGAAGTCCTCGCGCATCCGCCCCTCGGCCACCGCCTGCGCCAGCTCCATGTTGGTGGCGGTGATGATGCGCATGTTGACCTTGATGCGGCGGTTCGAGCCGAGCTTCTCGACCTCGCGCTCCTCGAGCACGCGGAGCAGCTTCAGCTGCATGTTGAGCGAGATGCTCTCGATCTCGTCCAGGAACAGCGTCCCGGCGGTAGAGAGCTCGATCTTCCCCACCCGATCGTGAACCGCGCCGGTGAACGCGCCGCGCTCGTAGCCGAAGAGCTCGCTCTCGAGGAGCGTGTCCGGAAAGGCCGCGCAGTTGATGGCGACGAAGCGGCCGCCCTTGCGCTTGCCCTGAAAGTGGATGGCGCGCGCCGCGAGCTCCTTGCCGGTCCCCGACTCGCCGTAGATGAGGACGGTCGCGTCGTTCTGCGCCAGTACGCCGATGGTCTCGAAGATCTCGTGCATGACGCGGTTGCGGCTCACCATGTTCGCGAACGAGTAGCGGTCGGAGAGCTGGCTGCGGAGGTAGCTGATCTCGTCGAGCAGCCGGCGTTTCTCGAGGATCTTCTCGGTGGCGAGAAGGATCTCCTCTTTCTGGAACGGCTTGGTGATGTAGTCGCTCGCGCCCTGCTTGATCGCTTCGACCGCGCCCTTGATGCTCGCGTAGCCGGTGATCATGATCACGTCGAGGTCGGGCCAGCGGTCGCGGATCTCGCGCGTCAGCCCGATGCCGTCGGTGCCGGGGATCTTCAGGTCCACGACCGCGAGCGAGAACTCGTGCTCCTGCAGCAGGCGCAGCGCCTCGGGCGCGTTCGGCGCGCTCGACACGGCGTACTGCTGCGAAGAGTAGAGCTCTTCGAGCTGGCGGCAGATGAAGGGGTCATCGTCCACGATGAGAATGCGCGTCTCCATTGCCTGACCTCGGTTCACGGACACAGCGGAAGGAAGATCACCAGACTCTTCGCCTCCGGGCCCTCGTTACGCTCCAGGAGCTCTCCGCCGTGCAGCGCCATGACCTTCTGCGCCACCGCCCACTCGATCCCGGCCTCCGCCGTGCGGAAGAGCGGCGAGGCTTCGTTCGGCTGGCGGAGCTCGAACCCGACTTCCAACCCGGCACGGTCGCGGCGCGCGCTGCGCTCGATGCCGATGGCGACGCTCGACTCGGGTCCCACCTGCTTCGTCAGATGGCGCACCGCCACCTCGAAGGCGCGCGAGAGGTGCCCCGGATCGATCAGCACCTCGGCGTCCTCCCTCCGCCACACGTCGTTGTCGGATACCGTGATCGGCGTGCCGTTGAGCTGCGCGCGCACCTGGACGAGGAGCCCCTCGAGCAGCTCGCCCACCCCCATGCGGGTGAAGGAGAGCTGCGTGGGATGGAAGTAGTCGAGCGAGAGCTTCAAGAAGTCCTCGAGGTTCTTGATCGTGCGCTCGAGCATCTGCGCGGCGGTCGAGTCCGCCGACTTCCGCGCCGGCTTCTCCTTCAGGTAGTCGGACCAGTAGTAGAGCTTGTGGAAGAAGTTCCCGAGCTCGTGCGCGATCTCGGCGAGCACCTTCTCCTGCGCGACCGCCGCGGTCGCCGGCTCGGCGCGGGGCGCGGGCGGCCGCGCGGCCAACGGGCCGAGCTTCTGGTGGCCCTCGGGGCCGGGGAGCTTGGTGGCTGACATGGCTGCGAGCGATTCGGCGAACGCCGCGGGAAGATTTGCACCACCGCCATCCGCTCGCGCCACCCCCAGCCGACGGAGAGCTGAGCGACGAGAGCCGGTGGTGGCCACCCCGCGCGACATGCCCATCACCTCCCGCGGCATGCCGCTGTAACCCCACGCATTGTAGGTGCCGCCGCTGCAAAGTTGCAAGCACGCATCGCGCACAAACGCGACACCATGGCGGATGCCTGGGCGCCCGCTCCGCTCACCCGAGCGCCCCCGCACCCGGCGGCCTGGTCTCGAAGGCGAGCTTCAAGTTGTGAACTTTACGAAGCTCGTAGTCCATCTTGAGCAAGGCTTCGATCACGGTCTTGATCTCGAGGGTCATGCGATCGAGCTCCTCGAAGGAGACGCGCTCGAGCTCACGCCGAACCTGCTCGTAGAGGTTGAGGAGGCTACCCAGCCCGCCGGCCGCCGAGAACCTCCGGTCCATCTCCTCGTACGAGGCGAGGATGCGCTCGAGGCGGTCACGGACCCCATCGCTCGGTGTGCCGATGTCGTGCACGGCTTGCCTTCGGGCGGCTTGACGGCGGTGCAATTCGAGTGCCACGGAACCCCATGATTCTTCAGGAATATCAACGGGCGTGCCGGCGTGCCTGCATGCTCCCGGCTGGCAAGCCTGCATGATCGCACGCCGCCGCGAGCGGCCACCGCGCCGCTGCACGACCCCCACGCCGCATTCCGCCCGGCGCCGGGAGGGACCGACCCGGTAAATGGGAGATGCGTGGTCGGCCGACGCGTCGGGCAGAGCGCGACCCGCGGGCGTGGCGGCGGGGCCGCCGTCGCAGCGCCTCTGCGCCGGCACGCCCGCGCGCTCGGGAACACCCGAGCGTCCGGCGCAGCGAAGACAAGACGGCGGCCCCGCCGCCACACCCGCGCGCATCCGCATACGCCTCGCGCACCGACCACACGCGCTCCGAGTCCTTGATAGACGCGGGTTTTCTTGACACCCGCATGTCAGGTGCCGTAAGGTTTGCGCCGCCTTTCCAACCCCCCCGGGAGGTGCTGATGACCAAGGCGCAACTGGTGGCGAGGCTCGTCGAAGGCACCGGGGCGAGCCGGAAGCAGATCGACGAGATGCTCGCGTCGATGATCGATACCGTGGTCAAGACCGTGAAGAAGGGCGAGTCGGTCAAGATCCCGGGTCTCGGAATCTTCCGGCTGCGCAAGATGAAGGCACGCATGGGGCGCAACCCGCAGACCGGTGAGCCGATCAAGATCCCGGCGCGCAAGAAGGTCGGCTTCTCGGTCGCCAAGACTTTCAAGGAGACGGTGCTCGGCAACAGCAAGAAGTAGGTACGCAGCGCCGGTCCAGGCGACCGGCAGGAGGTGGCTCATGAGACGGGAAGCGCTCTTCCTGGCGTCCGCGTTGGCGTTCCTCGGTGGCTGCTCGACCCTGCTGCACGGGCCGTATCAAGAGGTCGCCCTCGAGTCGAATCCTCCGGGGGCGACGGCCACGGTCGTGCCGACGCTCTCCGAGCGCGGAACGAACTACCTCGACCCGACCAAGGAGTACACCGTCACCACGCCGGCCACCGTCCGGCTGCGCCGCGACAACACCTACCGCGTCGACATCCAGAAGGCCGGCTACAAGCTGTCCACTACCAAGCTCGTCAGCAGCTACGACTGGCTCAACGCGCCGGTCGTGTGCGGGCCGTGCGAGCTGGTGGGCGACCTGCCCACCTACAACCTCAAGGGGCAACCGTTGCCGCTGCGCTTCCTGGAGGGAGCCTTCTACGAGTACCCGCGCGGCTTCGTCGCCGCGTGGGGGAAGGGGCTGCGTCTCTTCAGCCCCGAAGCGCTGCTCGGCAATGCCTTCAAGCTCCGGCCCCAGAGCGCCGGCTTCTTCACCGACTGGCATGGGCTCGGCACGCCGAAGGTCGAGGCGGCGCTCGAGCCGGCGGGCTAGGAGTCCGTCGGAGTAACCAGGCGCGGCGGGTCAGCCGCCGGGGTTGATGAGCTCCTGCACGGCGGTCATGAGGGCCGCCGTCTTGCCCATCAGGTCGTTGGCCAGGGGGACGTCGAACCTCCCGAGGAAGGTGCCCTGGCGCAGCGCGAGCTGGAGCCGCCCGAGGCGCCGGTATGCCGCCCGGAGTCGCCTCCTTCTGTGCGCGCGATGAGCGAGCGCGCGCGCGAGCTGTCCATTGATGACCTGCAGGCTCGACTGGAGCCGTGCCTGTTGGCGCGCGCCACCGAGATCGACGGGGTTAGCGGCGGACACCTGCGCCCCAAGGACCTGCCCCTGGCACAGGATGTCGAGCGTGTGGGTACAACTGCCGTCGAGCGGGTTGCAGGTATCGACGGTGCAGGGGTTGCCGTCGTCGCAGCTTACCGGGGTCCCCGGCAGGCACGCCCCGGTGGTCGGGTCGCAGGTCTCGACGCCGTTGCACGCGTTGCCATCGCTGCAGACGACGGGCGTGCCGGCGCAGATGCCGGCCGCGCACACGTCGTTCGTCGTGCATGGGTTGCCGTCGTCGCAGGGGTTCGCGTTGGGCGGAAACGCGCAGCCGGTCGCCGGGTCGCAGACGTCGTCGGTGCAGGGGTTGCCGTCGCTGCACACCAGCGGGGTCCCCGGCACGCACGCCCCGGTGGTGGGATCGCAGGTCTCGACGCCGTTGCACGCGTCGCCATCATCGCATGCGACCGGCGTGCCGGCGCAGACGCCGGCTGCGCACATGTCGTTCGTCGTGCACGGGTTGCCGTCATCGCAGAAGACCGCGCTGTTGGGCGTATGCACGCAACCCAGCACGGAGTCGCAGCTGTCGTCGGTGCAGGGGTTGCCGTCGTCACAGTTTGGCGGCGTCCCGGGCTGGCACGCTCCGGTGGTGGGGTCGCAAGTCTCGATACCGTTGCATGGGTTGTGGTCGTCGCAGCTGACGAACGTGCCCATGCAGACGCCGTTCGTGCACACGTCGTTCGTCGTACATAGGTTGCCGTCGTCGCAGGAGACGGTGGCGTTGGGCGTGTACACGCAGCCGGTCGTCGGGTCGCAGCTGTCGTCGGTACACGTGTTGTTGTCGTTGCAGACGGGCGGCGTCCCGGGCAGGCACGTCCCGGTGGTGGGGTCGCAGGTCTCGACGCCGTTGCACGCGTTGTGATCGTCACACGCGACCGGCGTCCCGTTCATGCAGTCGCCGTTCACGCAGGTCTCGGTGCCGTCGCAGAGCGTGTTGTTCTGGCAGTCCGCGGCCGAGGCACAGCACATCGGGATGAAGGTGCTCTGGCAGCCGTTGACGGGGTCGCAGGTGTCCTCGGCGCAGACGGCCCCGCTGGCGCAGTTGGGGGGCGTGCCCGCCACGCAGCCAGCGACCGAGTCGCAGGTTTCCTGGCCGTTGCAGACGTTGCCGTCGTCGCAATTCTGCGGGCCCGGCGCGCAGGCGAGGTCGGTGCAGCCATCGATCGCCAGGCAATTGCCCTTGTGCACGTCGGAGTTGGGGCCGAGGGCGCAGGTTTCGACGCCGTTGCAGGAGATGCCGTCGTTGCAATCCGAGTCCGTCTCACAGTTCGTGAGCGTGTCGCACCAGGGGCCCAGGCAGGGGCTGAACACTTTGCCTACGTACGGCTGGAGGCGGAGGCTGAGGACGAGATCCTGCACGGCTACCCCCCCGGCGCCGTCCGGGACGTCGGGGACACGAAGGATGGGAAGGACGCCGACCAGGGCCATGCCGGCGAAGTTGGCCGCCTCGATGCGCGGGCACTGGAGCGGGTCTCCAGTTTCCGCGGCGCTCACGGTCGCTCCGGCCTGGCCATCGGCGTTCAGGACGCTGCCGGTGGCCGTGCCGCTCGTGAGCACGAGGCTCGTGTTGACGCTCCACAGATAGCGCGTGGGGTCGGTCGGACAGAGGGTGCCGTCGAGGGTCTTGGTCAACGCCACCTGAACGGGCAGCGTGAGGGTCAAGCCGCCAGGCGCGTAGTCGCCCTGCGTCTGATTGAACTTCTCCAGCGCGCACACCCCGGTGCAGGAGGTGTCGTCGTGGTCCCCGGTGGCGACGACGTCGCCACCCGGTGCGCTGGGGCCCGCCGGGCCCCCGTCGCAGTCGTACGTTCCGGTGCCCTTGCCGATCACGCTGATGCACACAGCGCCCGCACCGTCGGGGAGGGGGATGGCCGGGATCCGCACGCTGGTCTTCTGGACCGCGATCGGCGCCTCGGCGCGGGCGTCGCGAAAGCCGACGTCGAAGACGGCCAGCCCGCCGGGCGGCACCGGCACATCGGTGTGCCAGCGCTGCGACCTGAGCTTCAGCCGGCTGCCGGTCGCCAGGTCCCCCTCGATGAACCGGATGTTCCGCTGCCCTATGGCCGGCGCCGGGATCCGCCCCCAGGTATCGAGCAGGTAGACCTGCCACCCGCTCACACCCGTCCGGAGCATGTCCTGCGTCGTCTCGAGGATGAGGAAGTTGCCGCCGCCGGTCTTCGGGTGCTGCCAGAGCGCGCCGGGATCGCTCCTCACCTGGAACATGCGCCCGAGCAGCAGGTCGAAGAAGAACACGTGCTGCCCCGGCGTACCCTTCCCGAGCAGATCGCTCGTCGACAGGAAGGCGACGAGGTCCCCGGTGCCCGAGAGGTGCGGCTCGATGCTCTCGCCGGGGGCGTGCGTGAGCTGCCGGAGCTGGCCAACGGCGGGATCGAGGACGAATACCTGCCAGCCAGTCGAGCCGTTGCCGAGGAGGTCGGCGTGCGACTGGAAGCTGACGATCGGCCATACCTCGCCGGTCGCGAGCTGAGCGGGGCTCGCATTGATGCTGTCGTCGGAGCCGCTCGTCAGCCGGAAGAGCCGCTGAAGGCCCAGGTTGTATGCATAGATCTGCTTGTGCCCGCTGGCGGACGCGGGCAGCGGGGTGTCGGCCTTGAGGGCGACATCGGACTCGAAGGCGACGATCTTGCCGTCAAAGCTGATCGTGGGATTCGTCCCCGCGCCGATCTGCGTGATGGTCGGGGTCGTCTTGAAGACGGGGAGGCTGTACACGAAGATCTGCGGGCCGCTCGATCCCTGACACACGAACGCGATGTTCTCCGCTCGGGCGTCGATCGTTGCTCCGGAGCAGTCCATGGTGCCATCGCTGATCTGCGTGATGTGCCCGCCGGAGGGGTTCGGCCAGGGACCGTCCGCGAAGCACCGCTTGTCGCGGTCCCAGCGGAAGATCTTTCGAGCCGTGCTGCCGGTACTCATCGGGTCGGCCGTCGACTCGAACGCCACGACCTGGGCGCTGCTGGAGGTCGATGGATGGGCGGCCCCCTCGGCGAAGCGGGTGAGCTCCCGCAGCTCCGGCCCCTTGGGTTTGTTCGGGCAGTCCAGACCTGGGATCACCATCGATTCCAGCAGGAAGATCTGCTGGCCGGTGCTGCCGTTGTGCAGGGGATCGTCCGTCGATTCGAACGCGACCCAGCGCGGCAGTCCCTGGGAAGGCGCACCGTTGTGATTGTTGCCGGGCGTTGGCGTGACCGACACCAGGAACGGCATTTGGCGGTGGATGGCGAAGGCGCGCGCCGGCAGCAGGACGAGGGACAGCGCGAAGAGGGCGCGGAGGAGGCCCGGCGCGAACAGCGGGGCGATGACAGAGCACAGCGCAACCCGAGCGCTGCGACCAAGCCTTCGCATGCCGCGCACGGGAGCAAGATCCGAGCCACGGGAGGACATTTGCCGCGCGCGACCCGCAGCGCCGCCCGGGCCGTCCGGGCACTCCTTCGGCGGGCGGCGGTCAAGGGATTTGTTCCCCGATTTCGGCCATTTGAACCCCACGCCGCTCAGCCGCGACGGCACCCCGCGCCGCCCGGCCACAGATCCCCGAGAGGCGGAGCCTGGCCATGCACGCCTGCACGCTGGCGCGCGTGCGAGAATCGTCTCTACCGTTGGTCTGAGCCGGCGAAGGGAACCGGACACCCCTCGGGCGGGGCCCGCTTGCTCGCTCGGGCGAAGGTCTCCGCCGGCATCGCCCCGCCCTTCGCCGGGGCTTGCCGAGCCTCGTGCTCCTGCCGTAGGCGTAACCGGCGTGCGCGTCCGCCTCGTCCTCGTCCCCAGGCTCCTCGCCGCGGCCGGCGCCGAGGCGGTGTAGCGGTGGGGGCGCCGCTCGACTTCTTCACCGTCGTCGACACGCAGCGGGCGCTGCGCCGCTTCCGGCCCGATCCCGTTTCCGATGCCGCCATCCGCCGTATCCTCGCGGCCGCTACCCGCGCGCCCTCGGCGCGCGGCGCCGAGCCGTGGTTCTTCGTCGTCGTCCGCGCGGCGGCCACGCGCGCGGCCATCGCCGCACGCTACCGCGCAGCCTGGGAGGCGGGCGAGCGCTTCACCGCCGCGACCGACGCCGACCGCGACCTGCGCGGCCGCCCGCACTACGCGCGCATGATGCGCGCGGCGCGCGCGCTGGCGGCGGACCTCGCCGCGGCTCCCGTGCTGATCGTCTGCTGCCTCGACCACCGTCAGCTCGGGCCGATCGCCGGGCCGGACGGCACGCTCCTCTCGCCCGTCGCCGCCTACGCCTCGATCTTCCCCGCGGTGCAGAACCTCCTCCTCGCCGCGCGCGCTCTCGGCCTCGGGACGACGTTGACCACGCTCCATCGCGGCTTCGAGAGCGATTTGAAGGCGCTCCTCGAAGTGCCGGCCGCGGTCGAAGTGGTCGCGATCGTGCCGCTCGGCCACCCCGCGGACCGCTTCGGGCCGACGCGACGGAAGCCGGTCGATCGGGTAGCGTTCCGCGACCGGTGGGGGACGCCCTTCGTAGCCGGCGGCGCTTGACCGCGGCCCCCCGCGGTTGGGTATGGTGCCGCCCGCATGGCCGGCACGCGGGCGATAACCGAAGGGCTGTTCGTGATCGAGGGTGACGGACCGCGCCTCCTCGCCGGGCGCTGCGCGGCCTGCGGCAAGCTCCACTTCCCCGCCGCGCCGGTCTGCCCGTACTGCGGCGCGGACGGCGCGCTCGAGACGCGCGTCGGCCCAGCGGCGCGGCTCTGCCTGTACACCGCGGTCCTCTCGCGCCCACCCGGCTACCGCGGCGAGGTGCCCTACGGCTTCGGCGTCGCCGAGCTGGACGGCGGGCTACGCGTCATCGCGCGGCTCACCGAGTCGCGCCTCGAGCGCCTGCGGCCCGGGCTCGCGCTGCGCCTCGTGGTCGAGCCGCTCTGCACCGACGACGACGGCACGGCCGTCCTCTCCTACGCCTTTCGTCCCGAGGAAGCATGAGGCCGGTCTACGTGGCCGGCGTCGGCCTCCATCCCTTCGGCCGCTTCGCGGAGAAGAGCCTCACCGCGCTCGGCACGCACGCGGTGCGCGCGGCGCTCGCCGACGCCGGCGTCGGGCGGGGCGGCTTCGGGGCCGCCTTCTGCGGCAGCGTCTACGGCGGGGTGGCGGCCGGTCACAAGGTGCTCACCGCGCTCGGCCTCTCGGGCATGCCGATCGTGAACGTCGAGGCGGGCTGCGCGAGCGGCGGCGCGGCGCTCGCCCTGGGCGCGACCGCGGTGGCGAGCGGGCGCCACGACGTCGTGCTCGTCTTCGGGCTCGAGAAGATGCCGCGCGGCATCATCCGCTCGAGCTTCTTCGAGCCGTGGCGGGAGGAGGCGGGGCTCGCGGCCACACCCGCCTACTTCGCGCTCCGCGCCCAGCGCCTGATGCTCGAGAGCGACGTCCAACTCGAGGACCTGGCGCGCGTGTCGGCGAAGAACCACCGCCACGGGGTTGCGAACCCGTACGCCATGTACCGGAAGGCGCTCTCCGTGGAGGAGATCCTGGCCTCGCCGGTCGTCTGCGAGCCGCTCCGGCTCCTCATGCTGTGCGCGCCGAACGAGGGCGCCGCGGCCGTCGTGCTCTCGGCAGAGCCCACGCCCGTGCGCGTCGCCGCCGCGGCGCTCCGCTCGCACCATGCCGGCTCGGTGCTGGGCGAGCACACGCCGCTCTCCGGCCTGGCCGACGACGG
>WNFC01011026.1_pt1 | contig 16784 bp, 18 predicted proteins | sample 5400541 | NCBI WGS metagenome assembly WNFC01 (sample SAMN13153342, study PRJNA577476) | soil metagenome | isolation source: 120 cm saprolite under Douglas fir tree site 2 hole 2 replicate 1 | place: USA:California | collected 2015-04-18
TTCGAGGACGAAAACGCATTCGACCAGCGCCGTCAGCTCGCGGAATTGGAATATGTAGTCAGCTCGCGCGCCGCGTCGCAATCGCTCGCGGAGAACTACGTCGGTCTCCCGATGGAGTGAGTACTGGAGTCATATAGTCATTTTGAGCGTTAACGCAGAAGGTCATCCTGAGAGTTTGTGAATTCTTGAGCGGAAGATCCCTCTCCTGTCATCCTAAGCGAGCGCTGCGCGAGTCGAAGGACCCCGATCCTTTTGGGCGAGTAACTTGAGAGTCTCGGAACATAAGGATCCGGGGTCCCTCGACTCGTAGACTCGCTCGGGATGACAAAAAGAAGAGAGCTTCACCGACGCGGTTCAAACGCCGGCGAACCAGTCGTAACCCTGGTCTTCCCAATAGCCACCGCCGGTGCGAGTGGGCAGAAAATTGATCTCGGTCAAATACTTGACATTTTTATATCCGAGCTTGACCGCGGAATAGACCCTGAGCGGCGCGCCGTGGTCGGGATGCAAATCGTGCCCATTCATTCCGTAGGCGAGCAAGGTCTGCGGATGTAGCGCGCTGCCGAGGTCCCACGACGACCAGTAGTCGTCGTCGAACGAGTGGAACTCGACGTACCTCACGCGTGGATCGACGCCGACCGCGCGAGCGAGTTCGCTCAGCCGCAGGCCGTGCCACGCAGCCACCGCCGACCAGCCCTCCACGCAATGATGGCGCACGCGCATGTCGATGCGGGGCATCGACTTCAATTGCTCGAGCGTGAACGTGCCTGGATGCGCTATCATCCCGCCGACTTTGAGCGACCATCCGGCGGGCGGAAACGGCATCGTGTCCGCGATGAAGTAACTCGGAAACGCGCGCTCGGGCGTCAGGTCTTTCTCGGGTGCCTCGGGCGCGAGACGCGAGGGCGAGAAGAGTAGTCCCTCGAAGCGCTCGTTGAAGCGCAGCATACTCTTCAGAAAGCCCGCCACGGGATGGCGCGCGTCGCATCCGGCCAGCAACGAGGCGGCCGCGAATCCGGTGAGCAGCCTCCGCCGCGTGATTATCTTAGCCACGCTTGCCTCCGGTGATCATCGCCAGCAACTCGCGCGGATGAAGCAGCACCAGCACGACGTGGGTCACGACGAACATCGCGATAAACACCAACCCCAGCAGATGGATAACGCGGGCCACGTCGTAGCCGCCGAATAGCGTCAATAGCCAATCGAGCTGTACCGGCTTATAGATAGCCAGCCCCGACAGCACCTGAAGAGTAATGACTATTACCACCGAGCTGTACGCGAAACGCTGCAAGCCATTGTAGAAATCGACCGGCGGTGGCGTCTTCAGCACACGGAGATAATAGCCGAACATCCGGATCGCGTTGCCCGCGTCGCGAGCTGGCAGGAAAAGCCGCCGACGCCATTCGCCGCGTCCGAAAAAATACGCGAGATAGATCACCCCGTTCAGCACCAGAAACCACGCGATCGCGAAGTGCCAGTGCCGCGCGCCCGCCAGCCATCCGCCGATCGTCAGCCATTTCGGCGGTGCGACTCCCTGCCACGGATACCATCCGTACTTTGCGCCCTGCGGCCCAAGCGAAGGGTAAGCGGCGAAAATTTCCAGCCCGCTGCCCGCCATCAGGACGATGAACAGCATGTTCAGCCAATGGTTAAGCCGGATCGTGAGCGGCTGGATGCGCCGTCCCCTGAATCGAGGATCGGCGACTTGTTCATGCATCGGAGCGCTCTTACTCGCGACGCTGGAGGCCATTGCGTTACTCATTCGTATCCATGCCTTGGGGCTTCATCATTCGCTTGGGCTTGCCGCCATCCATGATCGTTCCGTCCATCATTACCATCTGGCCGTCCTTCAGATGCAGTTCCTGGCCGTTAGGCAGCTTGACCGTGCCGTCAACCATCACGACCGCGCCGTTGGACATCGTCATGCTGGCGGTCATCGGGTCCATCGCCTTACCGGCCTTCATCATCATCATTTTGCCACCCTGCATGATAACGCCGTCCATGCCGGCGGCGATCGGGCGCTCCGACATGCATAGCGCGAGCAGCGCTGCCATCATGACTACTAGTAGTCCGCGCCGGCACATAAGTTACCTTCGTCTTGATCGATTTCGCCGGGTTTTCGATCTTAGAGCGCGCGTTCCATCCTGCGATGCATGATGCCGGCTTCCTCGAACACCTCGCCGACAGGAATGAAGCCCTGCTTCAGGTAGAAGCCCTCGGCGTGCACTTGCGCGTCGAGCACGGCGCGCCGAAAGCCGCGCTGGCGCGCATGTTCGATGAGGAATTCCAGCACGCGCCGTCCGACGCCGATGCCGCGGCGCTCGGCCAGCACCGCCATCCGCCCGATTTTGACGTAATCGCCATACGCGAGCATCCGGCCGCATCCCACGGGACGCTGCGGACGTGTGCCCTCGAGCGCGAGCGCATGGACGGCGCGCGCGTCATCGGCGTCGAGTTCGATTTCCTCGGGCACGTGTTGCTCTTCGATAAAGACGCGGCGGCGAAGCGCCCACGCCTGCTCCATGCGCGAGCGATCGCCGCCGACCTCGATAACGCTGAGCGCCGCAGGAGCGTCCATCGCATTTCCACTAGCGCGCGTTTGTCGCATCGTCAAACCGTGCCGCGCCGGGTCGAGTCGAATCCGCAAACCGCGCCGCGCGCGTGCGCGTTGAATCCCCTTGAAAGCCGGTAACGCCATTGTGCTACGTTCGCAAGGGGGGCAAGCTGCGCCGCTTAAGGCGCCGGGGAGTGACGCGAGCGCGATGGCAAAAGAAGTTGAACGTGCGACCGACGAGCAGATAAGGCAGGCGGCGGAAATGCTGCTCGCGGCGCGCTACCCGATCGCACTGACGGGCGCGGGGATGTCGGTCGAGAGCGGCATCCCGCCGTTTCGCGGTCCGGGTGGTCTATGGACCAAGTACGGCGAGCCGCCGATGAATGGTTACCAGATTTTCCTTGCCGATCCGAAGAAAGGATGGGAGGAACGGATCAAGCGCCAGGATGACGAATTGTTCGCGCCGCTCAAAATCGCCAAGCCCAACCCCGGCCATTACGCGTTCGTCGAACTGGAGCAGATCGGCGTGCTGCGCTTCCTCATCACGCAGAACGTCGATGACCTCCATCGCCAGGCCGGGCACAAGGCGCTGGCCGAGATTCACGGCAACTGGAAGCTCATCCGATGCCTTCAGTGCGCGACGCGCTTCCAGGGCAAGGAGATAAGCCTCGAGATGCTGCCGCCGTCCTGTCCGAAGTGCCGCGGCCTGCTGAAGGCCGACACGGTCGCGTTCGGCGAGCCGATTCCGCCCGACGTGCTGCGCGAATGTGCCGAGCACTCGGCGCGCGCCGACCTGGTTCTTCTGGGCGGGACCTCGGCGACGGTTTATCCGGCGGCCGGCTTTGCGATCGAGGTCAAAGAGCGCGGCGGCCGCCTGATTGAAGTGAACCTCTACGAATCGGAGATCACGCAGCTTTGCGATCTGAGCCTGCGTGGCGGGTCGGCCGACGTGCTGCCGCGCCTGACCCGAACGATCGCGGAACTGCGCCGCGCGCGCCTGTCGTAGAAGTGCCGTCGCCGTAAGACTTTCTGCGGCAGGGCACGCCCCTTGCTGTTGAGGCCTGCGTCTCGTGCGCAGCCGCACGAAAACACGGGCGCTCGCGCGAGGTGGACTTGATGGATGCACAGCGGGCGGGCATTGCGGTGCCCGGTTGGCAGGCAGAAGTGGCCGAACTTCAGCCGCTCAACGAGATGTACGACGCGCAGGGCCGGCCGCGGCCGGAATGCGCGCGGGTAATCGCCTACCTATTCGATCCGATTCCCCGGATTATCTCGGCCGAGGTTTGGGCGGGTCTCGAAGCCGGCCTGATTCAGCGTGCGCGGGCGCTCAACGCCTTCGTCGGCGACATTTACGGCGACGCGCTGATCGTCAAGGACGGAGTGATTCCCCGCGACCTGCTGATCGGTTCGCCGCAGTTCCGGCAGGCCGCCACCGGTATCACCTCGCCCTGCGGCGTCTACATCACGGTGGCGGGAATCGACCTGGTGCGCGGCGCCGACGGCCGCTTCCACGTGCTGGAGGACAACGTCCGCACGCCATCGGGAGTGTCCTACGTGATCGAGAACCGGCGGATCATGACGCGCCTGATGCCCGAGTTGATTCGCGGCTTGCGCGTCAGCAGCGTCGAGAACTACCCGGCCTATCTTCTCGCGAGCCTGCGCGAGCTGGTTCCGTGCGGCGTCACGGATCCCACGGTCGCGCTGCTCACGCCGGGCCCGTTCAATTCGGCGTTCTTCGAGCACGTGTTCCTTTCGCAGCAGATGGGGATCGAGTTGGTCGAGGGGCGCGACCTCGTATGCATGGACCACAAGTTGTTCATGAAGACGGTTCACGGGCCGCGGCGAATTGACGTCCTGTACCGGCGGATTGACGACGACTTCCTTGACCCTGTGGTCTTTCGTCCCGATTCGCTGCTCGGCGTCGCCGGTCTGACCGCGGTGCTGCGCGCGGGCAACGCGACGCTGGCCAACGCGATCGGCACCGGGGTCGCCGACGACAAGGGCGTGTTCGCCTACACGCCGGCGATGATCCGGTACTACCTGGACGAGGAACCGCTGCTGCCGATCGTCGAGACTTACCTGTTGCGCGACGCCGACGTCCGGCACAAGGTGCTGCGCGACCTCGACCATTACGTGGTGAAGCCGACCGGAGCCTCGGGCGGTTATGGAGTGGTGATCGGACCCAGCGCGACGGACAAGGAGTTGGCGCAAGCGCGCAAACGTATCGAGGCGGCCCCCGCCGATTTCATCGCGCAGCCGGTCTTTCCGCTCTCGGTGCATCCGACGCTCGTCGGCGGCGCTGCGGCGGGTGGCGAGGCCGCGTTGGCGGCGCGCCATGTCGATCTGCGGCCCTTCGTGCTGCTCGGGGAAAAGCCGCGCGTGCTGGCGGGCGGCCTGACGCGAGTGGCACTGCGCGAAGGCTCGCTCATTGTCAACTCGTCGCAGGGCGGGGGCAGCAAGGATACCTGGGTGCTCGAAGAATAGTGCTGCGGCGCATAGCGGGTTCATTGTTATGCCAGCGAAGCTTTCGTGATCGATTTCTTCGTCTTCGACCGGGAGAACCCGTCCTCGATCCGCAGTTGTATCGAGTCGGTGCGCGCAAACCTGAGCCCGCTACGCCATTTGATCTCATCCGAGCTCTGGCTGGCGGTGAATCGGCTCTACCTTGAGGTCCAGGGATGGTCTCCGCAGGCGCTCGCCGCGGCCGGGGTGTCGGCCTTCTTCGCCGAACTGCAGCGCCACTTCTACACCATCGACGGAATCATCGTGAACACGATGCCGCGCGACCTGACCTACGACTTGCTCGCGATCGGCACGATGCTCGAGCGGCCGGACAACGTCTCGCGGCTGCTCGACGTCAAGTATCACTACCTGTTGCCGCGGCTGGAGGACATCGGCGGACCGGCCGACCTGCGTCAGTGGGCGGCGGTGCTGCGCAGCGCCTCGGCGTTCGAGGCCTTTCGCAAGGTCTACGGCCACGCTATTCGGGTGAACCGGGTGGTCGAGATACTGGTCTTCGATCCGGCGTTCCCGCGCTCGATGCGGTTCTCGATCGAACGAGTCGCGCAGGCGCTGGCTCGGATTTCGTTGCGGGAAGAGGAGCCCGTACCTGAAATTCCACCTTGCGCGGAGTTGCTGGCGATGCTGCACGCGGGCTCCGCGGACCAGACCATCGCGGGCGGCCTGCACGAATTTCTGATCGACGTCGAGACGAAGTGTGCACGACTGGCCGACCACGTATTCGACCGCTTTATGTCACTCGAGTAAACTCACGATCGATGCTGCTACGGATAAGCCACAGGACCCGGTTCGCGTATGACCTGCCGGCGCACGATTCGCACAACGAATTGCGGCTGAGGCCGTTGGAAGATGCGGAGCAGCGCTGCCACTCCTTCGAACTCAGTATCGACCAGCCCGCCGCCGTGCTTGCCTACCGCGACTTCTTCGGCAATCACGCGCATTCGGTGTCGGTCAGCGCTCCCCATCAGGAACTGACGATCGTCGCCCGGTCGGTGGTCGAGCGCCCCGAGACGCTCGCGCAGAAGACCTGGCCCGAAATGATGTTCCGTGATTTTCTCGCCGAGGATGAAGCCCACATCAGAGACTACTGCGAGTTTCTGAATCCGAGCCATTACATCCCGTTCAGCAAACGGCTGCAGAGGCTGTTCTGGATGGCGCGGCCGGGCGAGACCGAGGACGTGGCAGCTTACGTGGCGCGGGTCGTGGCCTGGGTGCGTGACCAGTTCGATTACCAGAAGGCCAGGACCAACGTTCACTCCAGCGTCGACGATATCCTGAAGGCCGGCGGCGGCGTATGCCAGGATTTCGCGCATCTGACTATCGGACTGTTGCGCCTGGCGGGTGTGCCCGCCCGCTACGTCTCGGGATATCTGGCTCCGAGGGTTTCGGCCACCGGCGATGCGCCGCTCGGCGAGCAGGCGAGCCATGCCTGGCTCGAAGCATGGATACCGCATGCGGGATGGTCCGGGTTCGATCCGACCAATCGATATCGCACTGATGAGCGCCACGTCAGGGTGGCCGTCGGACGCGACTATGCCGACGTGCCGCCACTGAGAGGGATGTACCGAAGCCTTACGACCAGCCAGGTGATGACGGTCGACCTCAACGTCGAGCACACCGTCGCAACCGGCGTGACAGACGGAACCGCCGCCGATGGAACTGGCGCAGACGGCAGTTGCGTTCCGCGCGGTAGCCAATCGCAATAGCGCAACTCCGGCTTTCTTACTGTCATCCCGAGCGAGTCTGCGAGTCGAGGGACCCCGGATCTTCTTTAAGCTGGGACTCGGGCAATGCTCCCTCGGAAGAATCCGTGGCGACGAGTCGCTGCAGGCGCGCGATCCGTTGGGCCAGTGGTGGATGAGTCGATTCCCGCTGTTGCGGACTCATGTCGCGCCGATATTGCGCGTTCGCGAATCTCGTTGCTTCCTCTTCGGCCTCCGCCTCGCGCTCATCATCGGATTTGCCTGTCTGCGAGTGGATACGCGTAAGTTCGCCGATTAATTCCGCATAGCTGCCGCCCGCGCTCTTGAAGGGATCAACGAAAAAGAGCGGCGCGGTCGCAAGCGAAGCACGCTTCAGTGGCGTCTCGATCTCCGCGATCTTGCGCAATGCGCGAATCAGGCCGGTTGGATTGCGAGTGAATTCGACCGCGGCCGCGTCGGCCAGGAACTCGCGCTCGCGCGAGAGCACGAGGGCCATCCCGCGGGTGAGCGTTCCGAAAAGCATCTGCGAGAAGGATCCGATGCCGCCGAGCATCGTTGCCGTGACCAGCATCGTTAGCCGCATGTCGTAGCTGCGTATGTGCGCCATTTCGTGGCCGATCACAGCCTGCAATTCCTCGCGATTCATCTGATCGACCAGTCCCCGCGTCACGCAGATAACGGAGTCGTTGAAGTTGCGTCCGACAGCGAACGAATTGGGCGCGGGGTCGTCAATCATATACAGACGTGGCTCCGGCAATCGCGCTGCTAGAGCCATTTCGCGTGTCACGTCGATCAGGATTTTGTCATTCGGTTCGTCGCCGGAGACCGGGAACGCACCCACCGATCCCAGCACCATCCCCGGCCCGCCATAATAGGAGCGCATCGATTGCGTGATGCCGAAAATCAGCCCGGCGCCGGTGCACCATGGGAAGCCCATAAGCCGGCCTGCCGCGATGCCCACCATGCCGAACCCGAGGTCGGAGCCGAGGCCCAAGGCCGCGAAGACCAATACCTCTCCTGCGACCAGCATCGCGGCCCGGCGCCGGTTGGCGTGCTCGAGCGCCCAGAAATTGTTGGATTCCCCCGCCATACGCGGTTTCAGACGTCGAATTCGGGGGGCTCGGTTTTGGGTGGCGGCTCAACGCCCGGCGGCCCCGGGATTTCCGGCGCGTAGCCCGGCTCGCATCGCAGCAGCACCATCCCGCCCGAACCGTCGAGCTCGGTCGGATGGCTCAGCAGGACGGCGCGAAACTGCGCGCGTACCGCGGGCGGCAGGCGCAGGAATTCCTCGCGCCATGCGATCAGGAACTCGGGCCGCGGTCCACTCCAGATAGACACTACTGGCAGGTTGCGCTCGCTGTAATAGGCGACGTCATAGTTGAGCGCCCCCATGTAGCCGACACTGCGCGTGCCAACGATGTTCATCGCCTCGCGCGCGAAGGGTTTCAACGTGAGCGCGGTGGCCAGCGCCGGCACCACGAACAGATTCGCCGCAAGCGCGAGACTCATCATCCCGCCAGTCACCGCCACGCACAGGCGCTCGGCGCTTGGACGACCGCGTAGCGCAAACATACCGATCGCGATCAGCGCGACTCCCAGTGCCATCCCGATGAATGGATGGGCCGCCGCGGCAAGCTCGAGTTGCGGCACGAAATCGTAGTCGGTGATGACCAGGTTCTTAAGCACCAGCTCCAGCGCATGAGGCGCGAACGCGAGCATCCCCAAACCGAACAGCGCGTCGAGGCCGGCGATGACAAAGACCACCGCGGCCATCTGCGAGAGCCATCGAATCCAGTTCCCCGAGACGTCGAGGACGCGCGCGGCGGCCTCCACGTAAATCGCCAGCAAGGTGGCGAGCGCGGGGTAGAGCGCGAGCAGGTAAACGCCGCGCTTGCTTTGCGGCAAATTGTAGAAAAGCAGAACGACGATGAACCACACCATCAGGTAGGACAAACGCGGGTCCATGTCGCGCGGGCGGCGCGCGGCCTGCACGAAGACGATCAGCAGCAGCGGCGTCCACGGAAGGAAGCCCGCTATGAGCGCCCCCTCCATGTAGTAAAAGGGATGGGCGTGGCCCTGACGGAAAGCGCTGTCGCGCACGAAGCGGAAGAGGTTTTCGGCCAGGACCTGCTTGTGCACGAAAGGCATCCCGCCCTCCAACGCCGCCGCCAGGTACCATCCCCCGGCCAGCAGCACGACCAGCGCCGCACCGCGCACCAGGCAGAGCTCGCGCAACAGTTTCCATCGGCCTTCGACCGCGATCCACACGAGCGCTACCAGCCCCGGCAGGATTAGCCCCACCGGCCCCTTGCTCAGCACCGCCATCGCGATCGCGAAGTACAACGTCATCCGCCGTGCCGTCAGTCCTTCCGCAATCAGAATGAACTCGAAGAACGCGATCTCGAGGAAGAACGTGAGCGTCATGTCGACACGCGCGCCGCTTCCGGCCTGCAGATACTGCACGGTGGTGCCGAGGATGAGCGCCGTGAGGAAGCCGACGCGGTCGTCGAAGAGCCGGCGCACGTACATGTACGCGGCCAGCATCCCGCCGATCGCGAACAGCCCCGAGGGCATCCGCACCGTCCACTCGCTGACGCCTCCGGTCATCATCGAGATGATTGCCGCCAGCCAATGCATCAGGAGCGGCTTCGAGGGGACCTCGATTCCCGCGCGCAGCGGCAGGATGAACCCGCCGCCGTGCAGCATGTTGAAGACGGTGACCGCCTCGCGCGGCTCGCCCTTGGTGTAGAACGGATAACCGCCGAGGTTAACCAGGAAGAGCGCGATGCCTACCAGGGTGAGGACGAGGATCGCCAGCGGCGGCTCGGCGAGATCGCTGAACCAGGCCAGGCCGCGCGCGCCGTCGCCGCCGCCTGGCGACGCCGACGGCGCGCGGGGCTCAAGCGACAACGGAGATTGGGTAGCGCCTGACGCCGCGTCATCCATCGCATCGAGGATACCGATTCATGCGAGCGGAAGCATCGTGCGCGCCCCGGCGAGGGGTGTTGCGACGGCGGCCGGATGCGCTGCGCACGAGCCCGCCGCGTGGCGCATCCGTCCGGGCCGCGGCTAATATTTCTTTTCGACTTTCACCCGCGCGCCGTCGTCGTAGCAGTAGAGCGCGGCGCTTTCCTCGTCGCGGGTGCGCTTGTGCGAGCCGTCGCAAAACGGCTTGTTCTTGGAGAGGCCGCAGGCGCAGATGTACACCGGCAGTTCGGTGCCCTCGGCGATTTCGTAGGGAGTGTTGCGCTCGTGTTCGACCAATCTGGCCATCGCGATTTCCTCTCGGTTTTGTCCAGCGCGGCCGTGCTGATGCGCGCCGTGATTTCACTAACTAAAGACCAGCCCGAGTTGTTAGTCAAACCGCCGCGCGAGAGAGACGGTCGATCGGCGCAAGTTCGATTTCAATTCATAGCGATCAATTCACAGCCATCAATTCAAGGCGATTAATTCATCGGTTGATGGATCGCTTCCGCCGCCTCAGCCGGACTTGCCGGCCCGTGGCGTACGCCGTCGGCGCCGAGCACCAGCAACAGCACGCCGGAGATCGATACGAGGATCCCAATAAGATCGCGCCGGGTCGCGCGTTCGCCCAGGAAGACGATCGCGCACAGAATCGACAGCAGCGGGATGCCTGGAATGACCAGTGCGGTCGTCCATGCCAGCGACAACCGGCTAATTGCCGCATACCAGGCCAGCGAAGCGAGGAAATAGCACACCGTCCCGGTCGCGACGATCGTTCCAAGCACCATCGGGTTCGCGAGTTGCGTCACCGCATGCGGATCGACCACGGCCAGGGTTAGCGTCAGCACGATGGCGGCGTAGCCGTAACGCGCGGCCGTCATGCATAGCGGCGACAGCGGGGGCATCACCGGCAGCGACAGTACGTGCGAGGTCTGCCAGAACAGCGGCGTGCCCGCAACCAGCATCGCCGCCCACGCCGGCGAATAGGCGCCGCTCGACGCGCCGATCGCCGAGACGATGCCGGTGATTATGATTGCGGTCGCGGCCAGTTGACGCAGCGTGGGACGCTCTCCGAGGAAGAGTGTCGCCAGCATCAGCGAGTAGACTGGCTCGCTCTGGAGCAACAGGGTCCCGGCCACCGCGTCGATATGGCGCAGGCCAAAGACCAGGGTGAGTGTCGTCACGACCGTCCCGATGATCGAAAGCGTCAGCAGCCGTATCCGGTAGCGCCGGTCGACCAGCAGGCTCAGTTCGCCGCGCACATAAACCACCGGCAGGACGCATAACGTCGCCACCACCGCGCATCCCGCCGCAAAAAGCATCGGGTCCAGCCGCGTGGCGCCGAAGCGCATTAGGGCCGGTTGGGTGGCGGCCGTCACCGTGCACAGCGCCGCCATCGTGATCCCGGCGGTGCGCTTGCTCAGGCGCGCGATGGAAGGTGTCGAAGCGATAGCCGTGTGCGCGTTCCGTCCGTATCTGCGAGGCGTATGCGCCGCCTAAGCGCCGCGGCGCAATGGCGAAAAGGCCTGGCGCGCGCGCTCAGCCACGTGCGAAGAAGACGGCGATGACCAACGCCGCGACCAGCAGCCGATAAACCGCGAACACGACGTAATCGCGCGTTCGCACGTACCGAATCAGGAACGCGATTGCGACCAAGCCGAAGACGGCGGCCGAGATGAAACCCAGACCGACCGACCAGTCGAGCCCTTCATGGATGAGCTTGCGCGCTTCGACCAATCCAGCGCCGGCGATTATCGGCGTCGCCATCAGAAAAGAGAAATTGGCCGAGTCACCGCGCTCAACTCCGACCGCTCGCGCCATCGTGATCGTGGCTCCCGAGCGCGATACTCCCGGAATGATCGCCAGCGCCTGGCTGAATCCGATCACAAGCGCGTCCCAATAAGTCATTTCGCCCATCGTTCGCTTTTGCGGTGAGAGCTTATCGAACAGCCACAGCAGGACCGCCAGGACCGCCATCGCAATCGCTATCAGCAGCGGAGAGCGGAAAGTCGTCTCGGCCTGCTTCTCGAAGGCGAGACCGATTATCGCTCCCGGAACCGAGGCGACGATCAGAAGTTGCAGCAAGCGACGCTCCGCGGATTGTCCGCCGGCAACGGACCGCGCCATCGCGATCCACTCATCGCGGTAGTAAATGAGCAGGGCCAAGAGCGTCCCCAGATGCAGGGCGACATCAAAGGCGAGGCCCGGATCCTGCCATTTGAGCAGCCATGGGACGAGAATCAGATGGGCGGAACTGGAGATTGGAAGGAACTCGGCCAACCCTTGCACGGCGCCCAGGACGATCGCTTGAAAGTATGAAATCATTATTTTTCAGCTACTTAGCTCACCATGAGCGGGCTTGGCATCAATACTTCTCGTTTGAGCCTGAAGTGGTGGTAAAGGGCATGACATACTTGGCAAGGACCCAAAACCTACATAGGATGATGCGGTGGCTTCAGGAAGTAAATCAGGAGCGACGGCATCGATGCTTCGTAGCGGCCTCAAGCGCAATGTTGTCCCCTTGCGCGAGACCAGTATCGTGTTGGACGGAGTCGTAGCGGGAGACGAAGGTCTTCCGCATCTCGACACACCTCGCCGATTCCCGATTGTCTCCAGTCTCCCTCGCATGCCGCTGATGATCCCCGACGAAATCCTCGACTATTACGGCTGGGTTTTCTGTCAAGGTGGCTTTCTCAATCTTCAGATGACCTTCGAGCAGTTTCTCACGGTCGTGGCCGCTGTCAGCCCTACGGGGCTGTGTCCGGAATACGACGAGGGCATCAGGATCCAGACCAGCGACTGAGCGCTCGACGCCCGTCTCTCTAAAGCTTTTTACGGTTGAGTACATCACGAGACCGCGACGCGGACGACGGTCCTAATCGGCCGAGCCGGCCCTGTCAGGGGTCCTTTTGAGTAGGTTGCTGGCGACCCAGATGCTCTGGAACGGGGTGACGTCAGTGGGCGATTTGAGGCTGTTGTCCTTGGCGATCTGCTGCCAGTTGCCCTCGCTGCCGGTCACGCGTTTGGCCAGTCCCTTGAGGTCTTCGTTGGGCAGCAGAGTGAAATTGACTCCGCCAGATGCGGGAGTGCTGGAAGGGGGAGGATACTTGGCCGCTAACTCGTCGATCTCGCCGAAAAGCGCGAAGCGCTTGCTCGCCTTGTAATCGGCGATCTGGTTGTCGGGAATGCCCTCGGTATGGACATTGACCACGACTTTGCTCTTCTGGCTGCCTTCGGGAGTGACCTGGATTTCGTAGCGGTAGCGCGGCTGCACTCCGGCCAGGTTCTCCATGAAACCGACTTTGGTGTCGGCGTTGCGCCACAGCGTCTCCAGCGAGTTGTCGGGTCCGACCTCGTAGAGGATGCCGTCGCCGCGCAGCGCGTCCTGGGTCAGGAGATAGGTATCGTGCGCGGGGAAGTTGACCTCATGCTCCTCGCCCAGCGCGGCATCAGCGGTGTTCCAATGCTCGCTTTCGCCCCATAGCCCGACGTAACATCCTGCGAGCAGGGACATCACGCCGACGAATACCCAGAGCGCCCACTTTGCAGCAGCCCAGCGATTCGTAGTCACGTTCGTAGTCATGGCAAGAGCCTGACCGGCGCGACGCGCGCCGCGGCGTTCAGACAACCCAACAGACAACCACGAGCCTTGGCCGCGCGCAAGACGAAACGCGCATGTGGCCGCGATGTTTCATCGGTTCATATGCGATGCGATCTTATGTTACAAAAATGTAGCGGATGCGCCCCGAGTCCTCGAAGCTCTTTTACCGCACCGCCCCTCAACGCTAAGATTCACGCCCCATGACGGAATCCATAACCAGAGAAACGCCGCGCCACGTCGTCGCGGTAGTTGGCGCTGCTACCGCAGGCGCTGAAATCGCCCACATCCTGGCCAAGCGCGGCGCGCAGGTAGTCGTTATCGAGCAGAACCCTCGTCCCTACGGCAAGATCGAGGACGGGCTGCCGCGATGGCACGTCAAGCAACGCCGGGACGAGTATGAGGAAATCAACCGGCGCCTCGATCATCCCAATATCGAGTTCGTTCCGCTGACCCGGATGGGCGCCGACATCAACTACGACGATCTGCGCCAGCACTGGGGCCTCAGCGCGGTAGTGCTGGCGCACGGCGCATGGCGCGACCGTCCGCTCGCGGTCGAGGGTGCCGACCAGTTTATCGATCGCGGCCTGGTATATCAGAACCGGCTCATCTACTGGTTCAACCACTACCCCGAGAAGGCCTACGACGGGCCGCGCTACGACCTTCCGTCCGGTACGATCGTGATCGGTGGCGGCCTCGCCTCGATCGACGTGGTCAAGGTGCTGCAGATCGAAACCGCGCTCAAGGCGTTGCGTGCCCGCGGGATCGAGGAGGACATGCTGCGGCTGGAGCGCGAGGGCCTCGAGCCGGTGCTCGCTGCGCGCGGCCTCAAATATGCCGACCTTGGCGTCGCGCCATGCAAACTCTACTACCGCCGGCGCGTTCTCGACATGCCGCTCTCCGACATCGCGCCCGACGCGCCGCCCAAGCGGGCGGAGGCGATGCGCGCGGCGCGCGCCAAAATTCTGGACAAGGCGCAGCGCAAGTACCTCTTCGAGTTCGAGCCGCTGCGCGTGCCGACCGGGCTCATTGTCGAAAGCTCGACTGAGGATGGCCGGGAAAATTCTCGAATGGTCGGCGTACAGATGAGCCGTACCGAAGTCGCCGACGGCCAGGTGCGAACGCTCCCCGACTCGGCCTCGCCCGTACGCGCGCCTCTCACGATTAGCTCCATCGGCAGCATCCCCGAGCAAATCCCCGGCATCCCGGCCAAGGGCGAAGTCTACGCCTATATCGACGCCACGGTCGGCCTGCTCGACGACGGGCCGACGGCAGTGTATGCGGCGGGCAACGTGCTGACCGGCAAGGGCAATATCAAGGACTCGCTCGAGAGCGGCACCTTCGTCGGCATCCACGTGGCCGAGAGCTACCTGGGACTCAACGGCGAGGATGTTCCGCTAGCCGAGGGCCCGCGTAAGGAGGCCGAACGGCAAGGCGAGCGGATAGCAGACGCGATGAAAGCGCGGCCTGGGCTCGGACCGGAGCAGGTGGCCGAGGCGATGCGCCGGGTGCGCGAGCGCCAACGCGCGGTCGGTTACGAGGGCAACTATCGGGCGTGGATCGCGCGCGTCACGCCCGTGGATTTGCATTAATCCAGAAACCAGGTACGGCGGCAAAATGCGGAAAAATGATGGACGCGCTTAAGCAGACCGATCCGGAAATTTACGCGCGGAGGAGCACTACGAGATCGATTCCGTGCGCCTCATCCCCTCGGAAAACTACGTCTCGCGCGCGGTGCTCGAGGCGACCGGCTCGATCCTCACCAACAAGTACTCCGAAGGCTACTCGGGACGGCGCTATTACGAGGGCCAGCGCTATATCGATCAGATCGAAAACGTCGTTGCCGACCGCGCCCGCGCGTTGTTCGGCGCCGAGCACGCCAACGTCCAGCCCTACTCGGGCTCGCCCGCCAACCTCGCGGTTTATCTCGCGCTGCTCAAGCCGGGTGACACGCTGATGGGCCTCGCGCTGCCGCACGGCGGCCATCTGACCCACGGATGGGCGGTCAGCGCGACCGGAATTTTCTGGCGCGCGGTGCACTACCAGGTGGATCGCGAGAGCCAGCGTATCGACTACGACGCGGTGCGCGATCTGGCGAAGAAGGAACGGCCGAAAATTATTGTCACCGGCGCGACCGCCTATCCGCGCCAGTTCGACTTCAAGATTTTCGGCGACATCGCCAAGGAGGTCGGCGCGTTCATGCTGGCCGACATCTCGCATATCGCGGGACTGATCGTCGCCGGCGCGCATCCCGACGCGGTGCCTTACGCCGACGTCGTCACCACCACCACGCACAAGACGTTGCGCGGGCCACGCGGCGCGATGATCCTCTGCCGCAACGAAGTCGCCGAGAAAATCGACAAGGCGGTATTCCCCGGCCTGCAAGGCGGACCGCACAATCACACCACCGCGGCGATCGGCGTGGCGCTCAAGGAGGCGGCGACGCCCGCCTTTAAGGAATACGGCCATCAGATCGTGCGCAACGCCAAGGCGATGGCCGACGAGTTGCTCGCGCACGGCTTCAACCTGGTCTCGGGCGGCACCGACAATCATCTCATCCTGATCGACCTCACCAACAAAAAAGTGATCGGCAAGAAGGGGGCACAGGCGCTCGACCGCGCGGGAATCGTATGCAACTACAACACCGTCCCGTACGATCCGCGCAAACCCTTCAGCCCCAGCGGGTTGCGGCTGGGCACGCCGGCGGTGACCTCGCGCGGGATGGGCGAGGGCGAGATGCGCCAGATCGCGCGATGGATTGATCAGGCGGTCGCGCACGCCGACGACGAACCGGCGCTCGCGCGAATCAACGGCGAGGTCACCGAGATGTGCCGCCGCTTCCCCGCACCGGGCATCGCGACGTGACTCATCGTGGCAGCATAACCGGTCGCCGCATGACGGCTATGCGCATCGCTACTACGCTGCTCGGCGCGTTGCTTCTTGACTGGCCGGCGGCGAGCGCCGGAGCCACGCAACTGTTTGCGTATCCCAACAAGGGCCAGAGCGACGTGCAGGAGCACAAGGATCAGGTGGATTGCGGCGGGTGGGCTGCACGACGAAGCGGTTCTGCGGCGGGCGAGCCCGAAGCCACCGCGTCTCCCCACGCTGAGCGCGGAGCGGGCGGTGGCGTCGCGCAGGGGATGTTGCGCGGGCGGATGATCGGTGGAGCGGCGGGTAACTCGAGTGCGGGAGCGATGGGCGGCGGGATGGCTGCGATCCTGCGGCGCCGCATGATGGAAAAGAAGCAGGAACAGGCGGGCGGGGCAGGGACAGGCGGGCGAAAAGAGCGCTTTCGATCGCGCCTTCAAGGCTTGTATGGAAGGCCGCTGTTATACGGTGGAGTAGGAGCGGCGTAGCGACGGCATGGCGACAATCAAAATCGAACGCATGTTGAATCTCGGCGCCGCCTACACGCCCGAGATGGGCGCGGGCGGCAAACCCGAAC
>WNFC01010168.1_pt1 | contig 16782 bp, 15 predicted proteins | sample 5400541 | NCBI WGS metagenome assembly WNFC01 (sample SAMN13153342, study PRJNA577476) | soil metagenome | isolation source: 120 cm saprolite under Douglas fir tree site 2 hole 2 replicate 1 | place: USA:California | collected 2015-04-18
CAAGGAGGACCAGCACCTTGCCGGCGGGCGCCTCGAAGCTGACGTCGTCCACCGCGCGGGTTGCGCCCCAGAGACGGCTTATGTGACTGACGGAGATCGCCGACACTCGGCCTTCCGCTATGAGGCGACGCGGCGCTTGTTGCTGACGTAGTCGACGAGCACGTACTCGCCCAGGCGCTCCGGGGTGGCGAAGAAGGCCCGGCCGTGATTGATCTTCGCCATCTGCTCGACGAAGGCCGCCAGCATGGCGCTCCGCTCGAGCATGAAGGTGTTGATGGTGATGCCCTCGCGGGTGCAGCGCTGCACTTCCTTGAGCGTCTCCTGGAGCGTCCGCCTCGTCGGCGGGTAGGAGAACTCGGCCTCGCCGTCCTCCATGTGCGCCGTCGGCTCGCCGTCGGTGATCATGATGATCTGCTTGTTGCCGCCCTTTTGCCTGCCCAGGAGCGTGCGCGCGAGCATGAAGGCCGCGTGCATGTTGGTGCCGATATTGGTCTCGCTGGGGGAGAGCTCGGGCAGCTCCGACGGGTTGAACTCGCGCGCGTAGAGCGAGAAGCCCACGATGTGCAGGCTGTCGCGCGGGAACTGGCCGCGGATCAGCGCGTGGAGCGCCAGCGCCACCTTCTTGGCGGGCAGGAAGCAGCCGTTGTAGAGCATGGAGCGGCTGAGGTCGAGCAGGACGACCGTGGCCGCCTGCGTGGAGAGCTCCGTCCGCCAGACCTCGAAGTCGTCCGGCGAGAGCCGCACGGGCGTGCCGCGCCCGCCGCGCTCGACCGCGTTCATGAGGGTGCCGCGCAGGTCCAGCAGGAACGGATCGCCGAACTCGTAGCGCTTGGCGTCGTCGGTGCGGTCGCCGCCCGCGCCGCGTCGCGAGACCGCGTGGCGTCCGAAGCGGTCGCGCTTGAGGTGGGCGAACACGTCGCGGAGCGCCTTGTCGCCGATCTTGCGGATCGCCCGTGCCGTGAGCTGGAGCTTCCCGCCCTTGTTCTCGAGGTAGCCAGCCTCTTCGAGCTTCTTGGCGAGTTCGCGGAGCTTCTGGAGATCGCGCGCCGCCTCCTCGCCCAGGAGCCGCTCGACGTCCGCGGGATCGATCTTGTCGAGATCGCCGGGATCCTTGGCGCGCCGGAGCTGGCGCTCGAGCTGGTCCATCTCCTGCAGCTCTTCCATGACGCGCATGGCTTCCTTCATGGAGAGGTTCTCGTCGCCCTTGAAGTCGTAGGGACGGCGGAGCGCGTCCATGGGCAGGAGCTGCTCGAGGTTCATGGCCAGCTGCGCCATCTCGGCCTCGAGCCGCTCGTCCTTCATGAAGAGCGACTGCATCATCTCCTGGAGCTGCTGGCGCTGCCCGGGCGAGAGGCTCTGCATCAGCGACTGCATCTGGGCCATCTGCTTGCCCATCTGCTCCAGCAGCTGGTCGAGGCTCTCCGCGCCGGGGAAGCTCTGCCCCCACTTGTCCTTGAAGGCCTGGAAGTCAGGCTCGCCCCCCTGGGCCCGCTCGCGCAACATCTGGTTCAGGTCTCGCATCATCTCCCGCATGCGCTTCAGGTCTTCCGGCGTCAGGCTCTGGAGCCCCTGCTGCATGCCCTGCATGAAGGGCTTGAGCATCTGCTCCTGAAGCGATTTCATCAGCTCGTCGAACTTCTGCTTCGCTTCGGCGCTGTGGAAGGGGTAGCTCTGCATCGCCTTGATCTGCCCGGCGGGATCCTGAGGAAGCTGATCGAGCGCGTTGAGCATCTGCTCCTGCCTGGCTCCCGGCGGCACATCCTTCTCGATGGCCTGGCGCTCCGTGTCCCGGATCTCCGCGAGCTTTTTCTTGATATCGTCCAGCATCGAACCCAGGTCGTACTGCTCGAGCCGCTGCTGGCGCTCCTGCCGGAGGCGCTTGAGGAGGTCCTGGAGCCCCGGCATGCGCCCGCCCTGCGGATTCTGCGCGCCCCGCTGGAAAAGGCGGCGGAGCGCATTCCACAGGTCGCCGTCGGCGAGCAAATCGTCCGACATGGCCGACAGGAGGTCGTCGGCGTCGAGGTCGGGGACGGCTTGGGTGCCGTCCCAGCGGGAATATCGGCTGAGTCTCGCCATGACCGAAGTTGACGTATGCTACCACCCATGACCACTCCCACGAACCCCCGTCTCGACCCGCTCCTGTCCACCCGCGCCCGCATCGGCTGGGGTGCGTCCGCCCCTCCCGCCCGGCCGGTGGCGGAGGCGAAGTTCGAATTTGGCGGCGGCCACCCTGATCCCTCCTCCTTTCCCTACGAAGGCATGGTCGAAGCCACCGCCGACGTGATGAAGGCCGAGGGCGCCCCGGCGCTTTCCTACGGCGAGCCGCAGGGCTACAAGGGCCTGCGCGAGCTGGTCGCCCACAAGTACCGGCTCTTCGAGAACCTCGACGTCTCGCCGGATGACATCATCGTGTCGAACGGCTCGGGGCACGCGCTCTCCCTGGCCTTCAGCGCCTTCGTGGACGTGGGCGATGCGATTCTCAGCGAGGCGCCGACCTTCTCCGGCACGCTGGCGACGATCCGCCGCCACGGCGCGCGCGTGCTCGACGTGCCGCTCGATTCGGAGGGCATGGTGACTGCCGTCGCGCGGCAGCAGCTGGAGAAGCTGAGGAGCGAGGGCAAGCGCTGCAAGCTGATCTACACCATCGTCAACTTCCAGAACCCGGCCGGGCCGACCATGTCGCGGCGGCGGCGCGAGGAGCTGATCGCGCTCGCCCACGAGTACGACACGGTCATCCTCGAAGACGACGCCTACGGCGAGCTGCGCTTCGAAGGGCAGCAGCACCCGTCGCTCTACGCGCTGGACAAGGGCGGCCGCACCATCCGCGCGGGCACGCTGTCCAAGATCCTCGGGGCGGGCGTCAGGCTCGGGTGGCTCTGCGCCCCGCGCCAGATGATCCCGGCCTTCCAGGGCTTTCTCTTCGGCGGCGGCGTCAACCCCTACGTCTCGCGCGTGGCGACCTTCTACATGCGCGACAACCTCGTGCCCCACGTCGCGCGGCTGGTGGACGTCTATCGCGCCAAGCGCGACGCCATGTTGAAAGGCCTGTGGGAAGTCCTTGCGGATACCGACGTCGAGATCAGCAAGCCCGAGGGCGGCTTCTTCATCTGGATCAAGCTGCCGGCGGGGACCGACACCAAGCGGCTCTGGGAGTCGGCGGTCAAGGCGGGCGTCCAGTACACGGCGGGACCGGCCTTCTTCATCAACGGCGGCGGCGAGGAGTTCATCCGTCTCGCCTACAGCTGGGAGCTTCCCGAGCGCAACTACGAGGGCGCGAGGCTGGTCGCCCAGGCCATCAAGGACGCGCGCTAGCTTCGGTACCTCGTCTGGCCCGCGTGAGCGTCCTTGTTGAGCTTGCGCGTGAGGTGGAGCCCTTCCAGCACGAACTCGAGCGCCGAGGCGACCGCGGCGGGATCCTTGGCGCCCAGCTTCTTGCACGCGGCGTGGAGCGGGCGCGCCTCGCCGATCTGCCGCACGTAGGCGTCCGACGGCATGACGTCGGAGACGTCCACCTTGAGCCCGCCTTGGAAGGCCGCCACCACCTCGTCGAGGTCGGTCCCGGTGAAGGCGCGATTGAAGACGGTGAGCACCGCCTTCTGCGCGAGCTTGCCCAGGATCTTCTCCTCGCTGGAATCGCCGACCGTCTCGAGCTCGATCTTGCCCGACGTGGAGGCAATCATCGCGTCGAGGTCGCTCACCCGCGGGCTCGCCACGGGCTCGCCGAGCCGGATCGCCCGCTTGAGCGCGCTCGACAAGAGATTTTCGTAGTTGCAGATGCTCACGCGCACCGAGACGCCCGAGCGCTGGCTGATCTCCGACGACCGGCGCGCCAGGTGCGTCAGCTCCGCCACGATCTGCTTCATGTACTCGGGCGCGAGCGTCTCGACGGCGTCGGCGGCGAAGCGGGTGCGCTCCGTCTCCATGATGTCGATCTCGTGCTGGATCCTTGCGGGGTAGTGCGTCCTGATCTGGGAGCCGAAGCGGTCCTTGAGCGGCGTGATGATGCGCCCGCGGTTGGTGTAGTCCTCGGGGTTGGCCGAGGCGACCACGAAGAGGTCGAGGGGCAGGCGGACCTTGTAGCCCCGGATCTGGACGTCGCGCTCTTCCATGATGTTGAGAAGACCCACCTGGATCCGCTCGGCCAGGTCCGGCAGCTCGTTGATGGCGAAGATGCCGCGGTTGGTCCTTGGCAGGAGCCCGTAATGGATGGTCAGCTCGTCGGAGAGGTAGCGCCCCTCGGCGACCTTGATCGGATCCACCTCGCCGATGAGGTCCGCGATGGTGATGTCGGGCGTCGCCAGCTTCTCGCCGTAGCGCCGGTCGCGCCCGAGCCACACGATCGGCGCCCGGTCGCCCTGCTCGCCGATCAGGTGACGCCCGGCGGGTGAGATCGGCGCGAAGGGGTCGTCGTTGGTCTCGCAGCCCGCGAGCGCCGGCACCTCTTCGTCGAGGAGGTTGACCATGAGGCGCGCGATCTTCGTCTTGGCCTGGCCGCGCTCGCCCAGGAAGACGATGTCCTGCCCCGAGAGGATGGCGTTTTCGATCTGCGGCAGGACCGTGTCTTCATAGCCGACGATGCCGGGGAAAAGCTCCGCGCCTGCCTTGAGGCGCACGACCAGGTTGTCGCGGAGCTCCTGCTTGACCGATTTTGATTTGTACCCGCTCGTGCGGAGCTCGCCGACCGTCCCGGGCCTGGTCACCCGCCCACTATGCCGTGTGACCCGCGACCTGTCAATCGCGCCCCGGGGTCAGGTCTTGCATTACGACATTTGGCTCGTGTGGGTGGTGGTGGTGGAGCCGCAATCGATCAAATGTCGTAATGCAAGACCTGACCCCCAACTAAGGCGGCAGGAGGTAGCCGAGGAGGAGAACGTTCAGGTGCACGAGCAGGAGCTTGTTCCATGCGACCGAGGCCTCGAGGGCCTCGCGCGGGTCAGCGAGCTCGCTGCGGAGCACGCCCGCGAGGGCCGTCTGGGCCAGGCTCATGGCGCCCACCATGAACTGCGCCGGGATCTTGCCTCCCGGCCCGTACTCGCGGTGGCTGTGGGAGAGCGCGATCGCAAGCAGGTAATAGACGAAGCCGTGCGTCATCGCGACCTCGGCCGTCTCGCGCAGCCAGCGTCCCAGGCTATGCTTGCGCCGCTCGAGACGGGGCAGATCCGGCGCCCCGTCCTCGCCCACGAAGAACTGCGCTGTCTCGGGGAAGCGCAGGAAGTGGTCGTAGAGCGCCTCGGTGAGCGCCGCCTCGTGCTTGAGCACGAGCGGCGCCGTGCGTCGTATCGCCTCGACGTCCGCCTCGGCCAGGCCCATGAAGGCCATCTGCTCGCGGACGAAGCGCTCCATGTCCGCGCCCGGGTGCGCGCGCTCGGCAGGGCTCATGCCCTCCGAGCATACCCTGTTATGCTCGGCCGGTGCGCTCCGCCGTCGTGATCGCCGCGGTGCTCCTTGTTGCGCAGTCGGCTCTTGCCGATTGCGGCGGCTGGCTCGACAAGCCGCTGCTGTCCCTCGCGCCTCTCCCACGGTGCGCTACCGAATCGACCGCCGCGGGAGGGGACCCGTCGTCGTTCCGCGGTCCGTCACAACCAGGCCGACGAGCAACTAGGCCGAGGCCGCCCCGAGCCAGTCGAGGAAGCCCAGCAGCGCCTCGTTGAACCGGTCGCTGTACTCGGCTATGAAGCGGGACCCGCCGGGCATCCATTCGAAGCGCGCGTTGGGTAGCGCTCGCGCCAGCTCGAGCGACACGCGCGGTGGCGGCAGCGTGTCCTCCGCCGCCGCCAGCACCAGCGCCGGCTGGGTGATCTGGCCGAGCGGCCCCGGATGGGGCCACGCGGAGGCGAGGGTGAGCGAGCGGACGCGCCCAGCGTGGCGGAGCGCGATCTCCTGGGCGACGAGGCTGCCTGTCGAGGGACCGACCAGGTGCGCGCGCTCGATGCCCAGGTGGTCGAGGAGCGCGACGGCATCGTCCGCCATCTGGGGAACCGGGTACAGGGGCTCGGCGGGCACGGGGCTCGACGCAGCGGTGCGGTCGTCGAACGTGATGACACGATAGCGGGGCTGGAGCGCGCGCCGCTGGCGGTCCCAGTGCCTCGCGCGCGCACCGTGACCGTTCAGGAAAAGGATGGGCGGGCCCGCGCCCGAGATGTCGTACTGGATGCCGATGCCGTTGATCCTCACTGTCGCCGTCGCCATGTGAGCCCCCCTTTGGGTTTTGGCGGATGCCCAGCCTCTACAGACACCCACCTAGGGGCAAGCCGGATGCCAGCATCTTTTTCGGAACGAATTCAGGAAGTTACGAAGATTCAACGGTGGTCAATGCATGGATCCACTGGTAAGAAGCTGAACACTTGTGCTCACACTTAGCGCGGCGCCGCCGGGCCCCGCCGCCGTGCTACCATGCGCCCGACGCAGTAACCACAAGCCCGGAGGCACGCATGAATCCGACCGATCTCTGCTACACGCCGGCCACCAAGCTCATCCCGCTCATCCGCTCGAAGAAGCTCTCGCCGGTCGAGCTGACCCGCGCGGTCCTCGAGCGCATCGAGAAGCTGAATCCCAAGCTCAACGCCTTCTGCCTCGTCACGGCGGACGCGGCGATGAAGGCCGCGCGCGAGGCCGAGCAGGCGGTGATGAAGAGGAAGAAGCTCGGCCCCATCCACGGTATTCCAATCTCGATCAAGGACCTGGCGTTTACCAAGGGCGTGCGGACGATGTCGGGCTCGCACATCTTCGCCTCGCGCGTCCCGGATCACGACGCCCCGTTCGTCCGGCGCCTGAAGGAGGCGGGGGGGATCCTGATCGGGAAGACCACGACGCCGGAGTTCGGCTGGAAAGCGCTCAGCGGCTGTCCGCTCACGGGCGACACGCACAACCCGTGGAACCTCGCGATGAACACCGGTGGCTCCAGCTCGGGCGCAGGCGCGGCGGCCGCAGCGGGCTTGGGTCCTCTCCACCACGGGTCCGACGGAGCCGGCTCCATCCGCGTGCCGTCATCCTTTTGCGGTATCTTCGGCCACAAGCCGTCGTACGGCCGCGTGCCGCAGTGGCCGGTGTCCAACAACGACTACACGACTCACAACGGGCCGATGACGCGCACGGTGGGCGACGCCGCGCTGATGCTCAGCATCATGGCGGGTCCCGACGACTGGGACCGCACGTCCCTCGACGCCGCGCCTGACGACTATGTCGGCAAGCTCAACCGCGGCGTCAGGGGCCTGCGCGTGGCGTGGAGCCCCGACCTGGGCGGGCTTCCCGTCGACCCGGAGGTGGCCGCCATCGTGAAGCGGGCGGTCGGGGCCTTCAAGGATGCCGGCTCGAAGGTCGAGGAGGTCGAGACGCACTTCGCCGACACCCACGACATGATCCGCATGATGTGGCCCGCGCACTACGCGGGCTCGTGGTCGCAGTACTTGCCCGAATGGGGGGACAAGATGGATCCGGGCTTCGTCGCGTGCATCGAGGACGGCCTGCGCCTGAGCCTCGCGGACTACATCGACATGCGCGGCAGGAAGATGACGCACTGGGATTCGGTCCGCCCGCTCTTCGAGAAGTACGACCTCCTCTTGACGCCGTCCGTTTCCGTCGCCGCCTTCCCGCTGGGCCGTCTCAACCCCGAGCACTGGCCCCAGCACGAGTGGGACTGGCTCGGCTGGGCGTCCTTCTCCTATCCCTTCAACTTCACCGGCCAGCCCGCCTGCTCATTGCCCGCGGGCTTCACCAAGGCGGGCCTGCCCGTCGGCCTCCAGGTCGTCGGGCGCCGATTCGCGGATCTCACCGTGCTCCAGGCCGCCGCGGCTTTCGAGAAGGCGCGGCCCTGGCAGCAGAAACGCCCGGCGCTCGACTAGGAGGATTCACCCCATGTGGAAAGGCGTGACGCCACAGCTGCCCGTCGTCGACGTGGGACGAGCCCAGGCCTGGTACCGAGAGCGGGGCGCCGAGATCGTCGAGCCGCTCGAGTCCAAGCCTTGGGGCATGCGCGAGTTCAGCATCAGGGACCTCGACGGTCACTTTCTCCGCTTCGGCCGCGGCGAGAAGGACATCGACGAGATCCCCGAGTTCACGGTACCCCACTGACATGGCGCTCACCGGCGTGAAGGCGCTCACCTTCGACGTGTTCGGGACCGTCGTGGACTGGCGCTCGAGCATCATCAGGGAGGGCGAGGCGTTCGGAAAGCCGCGCGGGCTCAGCGTGGACTGGGCCGCCTTCGCCGACCGCTGGCGCGCCCTGTACCAGCCCGCCATGGAGGAAGTGCGGAGCGGCAAGCGCGGGTGGACCAAGCTCGACGACCTCCACCGCGAGAGCCTGGGCAAGGTCGTCACCGAGTTCGGCATCAAGGGCGTGATGGCAGGAGAGCTCGACGATCTCAACCGCGCCTGGCATCGCCTCGATCCCTGGCCCGACTCCGTGCCGGGGCTCACGCGGCTCAAGCGCAAGTACATCCTCGCCACGCTGTCCAACGGCAACGTCGCGCTCCTGGTCAATATGGCCAAGCGCTCAGGGCTGCCGTGGGACACCATCCTCGGCGCGGAGGTCACGCGCCACTACAAGCCTCAGCCAGGCTGCTACCTGGGTACGGCGGCCATGCTCGGCCTCAAGCCTGAGGAGTGCGCGCTGGTCGCCGCGCACAACAACGATCTCGCGGTGGCTCGAGGACTGGGCTTCAAGACCATCTTCGTGCCGCGCCAGGAGCACGGCCCCGGCCAGACCAAGGACCTCACGGCCGAGCGCGACTGGGACGTGGTCGCGCGCGACTTCTTCGACCTTGCGGATCAGCTCGGCTGCTGAGATGGCCGTCCCGGCCTGGCTCGACCGGGCCGAGTATCCGTTCACCTCGCGCTGGCTCGACCTGCCGGCGGGGCGCATGCACTATGTGGACGAGGGGCAGGGGCCGCCGCTCGTCTTCGTCCACGGCACGCCCGACTGGTCCTTCGTCTGGCGCCACCTGATCAAGGCCCTCTCGCCGCGGTACCGCTGCATCGCGCCCGACAATCTCGGCTTCGGCCTCTCCGACAAGCCACCCGACGCCTCCTATGCTCCGGCCGAGCAGGCGGCCAATCTCCGACAGCTGATCGAGCACCTGGGCCTGCGTGACATCACGCTGGTGCTGCACGACTTCGGCGGGCCGTTCGGACTGTCCTACGCCATCGAGAAGCCGGCGAACATCAAGAGCGTCGTCCTGATGAACACGTGGATGTGGTCGCTGCGCGGCGATCCGCGCTACGAGCGCTTCGGCCGGCTGTTCGGCGGGGCGCTGGGTCGCTTCCTCTACCTGCGGCTGAATTTCTCCGTGCGCGTCATCATGAAGCACGCCATCGCGGACAGGACGCGTTTTCCCCGCCGCATCCAGAGGCAGTACGCGCGCCCGTTCGGCTCGGCCGCCGAGCGTGTGGCCACCCATGCCTATGCCCGCGCGCTCCTCGGCGCCGGCGAGTGGTACGACGGGCTCTGGCGCCGCCGCGAAAGGATCCACGACATTCCGGCGTTGATCCTCTGGGGCATGAACGACCCGGCCTTCCGCCAGGAAGAGCTCGATCGCCTCCAGACCGTCTTCTCGCACAAGCGCACGGCCTGCTTCCACGACGCCGGGCACTTCCCCCAGGAGGAGCGCTCCGAGCGCGCCATCTCCCTCGTGGACGAGTTCCTCGCCGGCCCCTGATTCCCTCGCCCCCGGAGGGGGAGAGGGCAGGGTGAGGGGGATCTAAGGGTGAGGGGGATCTCAGGGTGAGGGGGATCTAGACGGTGTTGACGGCGCCCGCGCCCACGAGGGTCCGCGCGAGCTCGATCTCGCCGAAGTGCTGCGCGCCATGGGTGAGGCAGACGGCGCCCAACGCGCGCATCGCGTGCATCTCGCCGAGCGGCCTGATCGACACCATGCGGTCGAGCAACGCAGGGTCGTTCTTGGCGATGAGCGCGTCGGTCGAAGCCCACACCTTGCCCATGTACTCCTTGAACGCCGGGATGTCCTTGATGCGGAGCGCCTGCGCCTCGGCCGTCGGCATGCCCGTGCCCTGCGCCGTCTCGGGCAGGCCCGTCTTCGCCGCGTAGCCGCCCTCGACCCAGATCGGCGTCTGCTTGTTCTGGAGGATGTACTGGACGACGTTGTCCTCGGTCCGCGCGTAGTGCCAGAGCCCCCACGCGATGGTATTGGCCTTCGGGTTGCCCGCAGGCACGGCGTGGAGCTGCTCTGGCGTGAGACCATCGAGCTGCTTGTCGAGATTACCGTGGAGCTGCTTGAGTCCGCCCTGGATGAACTCGAGTGCCGTGATCATGATTGCCCCCTCCGTGTGGGCCCGCCCATCTTACCGTTCTCCGCAATCGACACGTTCCAGAAGACGGGTGCGGGGAACTTGAGAATACCCTGGACGCTCTTTCGGAAGGCCGTCGGCTGGAACCATTCGCCCCACGGCACGTACGCCACCTCGTCGAGGGCGGCCGTCCACCACGTGTGAAGGATGTTCCACCCACCCTTGTCAGGCGGCTCCTTGCTGGCGCGGAACGTGAGGCTCGTTGACCAGTCCATGTTCTTGAAGTCAACGTTGAAGCCGATGGATTCGAGTCGCTGACGCGTGACGAGTGCCGCACGGTCCATGAGCAGCCTGTCGGTGACGTGGATTACCACAACCGGCCGGCCGTCGTAGCCCGACTCCTTCACGAGCTGCCTCGCCGTGACGAGGTCATGCTTCATCATCGGATCGGCGCCAGCCTTCGTTGCGTAGGGACCGGCGCAGGCGAAGACCGAATAACAGGGCCGATAGTACGTCGCCTGGCCAATAGCGAGAGCAAGATACGTCACCTGGTCCATCATGTGGAGCAGGGCCTGGCGCGCTTTCTTGTTGTTGAACGGCGCGTGGAGGTGGTTGGGCCGGAGCCAGCCCTGCGTCCCGAGGGGTTCGAAGAGGAAAGTTCGCAGCGTCGAGTTCTGTTCGATCTTCGGAATGAAGTCGAGCGGCGGTTCCTGCCACCAGTCAACCTCGCCCGCTGCCAGCGCGTCCGCCGCCGTCGTGGGGTCGGGTATATACCGCCAGATCACCTTGTCGAGGTAAGCCTTCTTGCCGCCCGTCGAGCCGCTCGGCGCCTCGTTGCGCGGGACGTAATCGGGGTTCCGCACGTAGACGGCCTGATTGCCCGGCTGCCACTCGTCCTTGACGAACTTGAATGGCCCCGAGCCCACGATCTCCTTGATCTGTTTGTCCGGAGAGGTGGCCGCGATCCGCGCCGGCATCATGAAGGCCACGAGGTTCGACGGCTTTCCCAGCGCTTCGAGCACGGGACCAAAGGGTTCGGCGAGCTCAAGCGTGAACGTCTTCTGGTCGACGGGCACGATCTTACCCGTGTGAGCCATGAGGAGTTGGCCGAAGCGATCCTTCTTTCCCCAGCGCTTGAGCGACTCCACGCAGTCCTCGGACCGGACCGGCTGCCCGTCGTGCCACTTGAGGCCATTGCGCAGCGTGAAGGTGTACTTCATGCCGTCGGGCGATACGGTGAATTGATCGACCATCTGCGGCTTGATCCGTTGCTGCTCGTCCGTGCCGAAGAGGGTGTCGTACACGAGATAGCCATGGTTGCGTGTGATGTAGCCAGTCGTCCAGATGGGATCCAGGATCTTCAGGTCGGCCTCCGCCACGAACCGGAGTGTCCGACGCCCCTTCTGGGCGTGGACCGACGGCGCCCCCACCGTCACGGCCGCAGCCGTCGCAGCCGCGCCTCCGAGCAACTGTCGGCGACTGAGTCGGTTCATTCCCCGCTGCCCCCCACATCAACGACAGTCATCTCGCCACCTCTTGGGCGTGAGCGCCCCAGCCTGCGCGATTATGGGCCAGGACGTTCAGCCTTCAAGGTGAAAATGTGGACTTGTTCTTGGGCGCAAGGCCGCGGCGCTCCTCCATCTCTTCGAGCGTGCGCGGCCAGTCCGCTCTCAGGAGTCGGGACAGCGCGCGATCGGCGAGCAGCTTGCCGCCCGTCTGGCACTTGGCGCAATAGTTGGTCTCGTTGTCCGCGTGCCGGATGCGCTGGACGGGCGCGCCGCAGTCGGGGCAGGGCTTGCCGTAGCGGCCGTGGACGGCCATCTCCGGCCTGAAGGCCGTCACGCCCTCGGGGAACGCGCCGCCCGCGGCCTGCCGCAGGCGCACGATCCAGTCGTAGAGCGTGGCGCGCGTCGCCTTGTAGAGCCGCGCGTGCTCGCCGTCGCTGAGCGCCCGCGTCTGCCTCACGGGCGAGAGCCGCGCGCGATGCAGGATCTCGTCCGAATACGCGTTGCCGATGCCCGAGAGGATGTGCGGGTCGGTCAGCGCGCGCTTGAGCGTGTGGTTCTCGCGGGTGATGGCGCCGCTGAACTGCTCCGCGTCACAGGCGAGAGGATCGATCCCGCCCGCGTCGAGCATTTGAAGCGCCGCCTCACCCCGCACGAGGTGTATCGCCGCGCGCTTCTTCGTGCCCGCCTCGGTCAGCGTCAGCGTGCCCGTCGAGAAGTCGAAGGCGGCGAGGCCGACCTTGCCCGGCACCTTGGCGCCGCCGGGCTTCCAGTGAAGCCGTCCCGCGATCATCAGGTGGATCGAGAGGTACAGATCACCTTCGAGCTCGAAGACGATGCGCTTGCCCAAGCGGCGCAGTCCCGTGACGGCGCGGCCGTGCGCCTCGGAGATCGGTGGGTCGAACGAGCGCAGTACGAAAGGACTCGCCAGCCTCACGCGCTCGAGCGTGGAGCCGCGCACGCGCGACGCCAGCGCTTCGACATACACCGTAATGTCCGGCAGCTCAGGCACGCTGGTCCGGCATCCCACCCTTCGAGTTGTCGAAGTACGGCGCTCCGTAGGGTGTGAGCTCGATGCCGAGCCGGTGCGCGGACCAGCGGGTCGAAGCCTGCTGATCGCTCACCCACTGGATGACGGTCTCGATGCGTGTGACCCGCATGTCTGCCTCCTCGGATGGGGTGGAGCGTATATATCACGGAAGCTCGGCGCCTTGACAAGCGCCCGCGCCCCGGTAAAGTTACGGGGCCATGACGTTGCCGCCCGTGGCCAACAAGATCCCCAAGGTGGACACGCTCCACGGCGACATCCGCCAGGACGACTACTTCTGGCTGCGCGAGAAGGACAATCCCGAGGTCACCGCCTATCTCCGCGCCGAGAACGCCTATACCGCCGAGGTGATGAAGCCCACGGAGGCCTTCCAGGAGGCGCTCTATCAGGAGTTGCTCGCGCGCATCAAGGAGGACGACTCCTCGGTGCCCTACCGCCGAGGGGCCTACTTCTACTACTCGCGCACCGAGAAGGGCAAGCAGTACCCGATCTACTGTCGCAAAGCCGGCAGCCTCGACGCGCCGGAAGAAGTGACGCTGGATCTGAACGCCATGGCCGAGGGACATCCCTTCTTCTCCCTCGGGGCCTACACGGTCAGCGACGACGGTGATCTCCTCGCCTACACGACCGACATCACCGGCTTCCGCGAGTACACACTCTACGTGAAAGACCTGCGCACGGGCCGGCTCCTGCCGCGCACGATCGAGCGCGTGGGCTCCGTCGCCTGGGCCGCCGACAACCTGACCATCTTCTACGTCACCGAGGACGAGGCCAAGCGGCCCTATCGTCTCTGGCAGTATCGCCCCGGCGTTGCGGGCAGCGATCTCATCTACGAGGAGACGGACGCCCTCTTCCGCATCGGAGTCGAGCGCTCGCGAAGCAGAGCATATCTTTTCCTGGGCGCGGGTTCCTTCACGAGCAGCGAGTGGCGCTATATCCCGGCCCATGATCCCGCCGCGGTCTGGAGAATGCTCATGCCGCGCGAGAAGGACCACGAGTACGCCGTGGACCATGGGACCGGCGGGGGGAACGGCACGGGCGGCGACCGCTTCTACATCCGCACCAATGGCGGCGGCCGGCGCAACTTCCGCCTGGTCTCTGTCCCTGTTGACGACCCGCGTCCCGCGCGCTTCACCGAGCTGATCCCGCACCGCGACGACGTCATGCTGGAAGACGTCGAGGTCTTTGCTGACCACTACGTTGCCCACGAGCGCGAGGGCGGCCTCATCCGGCTGCGCATCACGGCGCTGGCCCACGGCACCTCGCACCACGTGGAATTCCCCGAGCCGACCTATGAAGTGAGTGCAGACGCGAATGCGGAGTTCATCACGCGGATGTACCGCTTCCGCTACCAATCGCTGATCACTCCGGCCTCGGTCTTCGACTACGACACGATCACGCGCGAGCGCACGCTGCTCAAGCAGACGGTGGTGCTGGGCGGCTACGACCCTGCGCGCTATCGCTCGGAGCGTCTGCACGCGACGGCCCCGGACGGCACGCTGGTGCCCATCTCGCTCGTCTGCCGCAAGGAGACCCCGCGCGACGGCACCGCGCCCATGCTCCTGACGGGCTACGGCGCCTACGGCATGCCCTACCCGGTGACTTTCTCTTCCAATCGCCTGAGCTTGCTCGATCGCGGCTTCACCATCGCCATCGGCCACGTCCGCGGCGGCGGGGAGCTGGGCAAGCGCTGGCACGACTCCGGCCGCATGATGAACAAGCGCAACACGTTCACGGATTTCATCGCGGCGGGTGAGCACCTGGTGAAGGAGGGCTACACCGCGACCGAGCGGCTCGTCATCGAGGGCGGCAGCGCGGGCGGCCTCCTGATCGGCGCCGTGCTCAACATGCGCCCCGATCTCTGCCGCGCCGCCATCCTGCGCGTGCCCTTCGTGGACGTGATCAACACCATGCTGGACGAGTCGCTGCCCCTCACGGTGGGCGAGTTCGAGGAATGGGGCAACCCGAAGATCCGCGAGCAGTACGAGTACATGAAGACCTACTGCCCGTACACGAACCTGGGCGCTCGCTCGTATCCATCCATCCTCGTCAAGACGTCGCTCAACGACAGCCAGGTCATGTACTGGGAGCCCGCCAAGTGGGTGGCCAAGCTGCGCGCGCTGAACGCCGGTGCCCCCGCCACGCTCTTCAAGATCAACATGGACGCCGGCCACGGCGGCGCTTCCGGCCGCTACGACTACCTGCGCGAGATCGCGCTGGACTACGCGTGGGTGCTAAATCCTCCTGCATAGCAATGATGTCGAGACATCGTGCGGTGGGTTCTCTCGCTCTGATCGCGTTGGCGGTTCTGGAACCAAGTGGGTGCCGAAGGGACTGTGCCGAGAGTAGGAGCCGGAAGCTGAACCTTCAGTGACACTCGACTGGGCCGCGTGCGCCCTTGTGATGGCGGCAGCCAGCCTGGTGCTGGGCCTCGCCGGGTTCGGCAATGCGCTCGTGGCGATGGCCTTCCTGCCGTACTTCATGCCGTCCGTGACGGCGATTGCGGTACTCACGATCTACACGATCGTCTTCGCGGTCGCGATCTTCGTGCCGGTGCGCCGCCATCTCGCCCCACGAGGCGTGGCCTACCTGCTCGGGGGCACGGTGCTGGGCACGCCGCTGGGCGTCTGGATCCTCGTGACGGTTTCTGCCTCCACGCTCAATCGCATCATCGGCGCGGTCCTCGTCGTGGTGGTCCTTCTCGAGTGGGCGGGCGCCTATCCCGAGCGGCTTCACGGACGGCGGTGGGCTATCGGCGCGGGACTTTTCGCCGGTCTGACGGGCGCGACCGTCGGAATGCCGGGGCCACCGGTGGTGCTCTATTCGACCACGCAGGGCTGGAGCCGGCAGACCATCAAGGCCAATCTCCAGGTGTTCTTCTTCGTGAACCAGGTCGTGATCCTGGCCGGCTACTGGTGGGCGAGGGTCTTGACAGGTGAAGTGTGGCGGCTGAGCGTGTCCTTCTCGCTGCCCGCCGCCGCCGGCACCGCGCTCGGCATCCTGCTCTTCAATCACGTCGATCACGCCCGATTCAGGCAGGTGGTCTTTGCCGTGCTGTTCGTCTCGGGCGCCGTCCTTCTTATTCGGGGCTGACGTTTCCTGTTGGGGGGTCAGGTCTTACAATCGAACATTTGTCGTAATGTAAGACCTGACCCCGAGTGACCGAGTGACTAGCCCTTGACGGCGCCGGCGGTGAGACCGGCGACGTAGTACTTCACGAAGAAGGAGTAGATCAGCGCGACGGGAATGGAGCCCAGAAGAGCGCCCGCCATGAGCTGGCCCCAGTAGAAGGCGTCCCCGCGGATCAGCTCGCCCACGACGCCGATCGGTATGGTGCGCACGCTCGACTTGCTGAGGAAGAGGAGGGCGTAGAGGAACTCGTTCTGCGACAGCGTGAAGGCGAAGATGCCTGCGGACAGGAAGCCGGGCAGGCAGAGAGGCAGGATGATCCGCGTCATGGCGCGCCAGCGGCTGGCGCCGTCGATCATGGCCTGCTCTTCCAATTCCTTCGGCACAGTCTTGAAGTACCCCATCAGGAGCCACGCGATGAAGGGAACGAGCAGCGTCGGATAGGTCAGCATGACGGCGGTGAGCGTATTGCCGAGATGCATTTTGCCGATGAGGTCGGCCATGGGCACGAACAGCAGCGTCTGCGGAATCAGGTAGGTGACGGCCACGGCAACGGCCAGGAGCGCCCCGCCGCGAAACCGCATGCGCGCCAGCGGGTAGGCCAGCATGGCCCCGAGCAGAAGGGAGATGCCGGTCGCGATCGCGGCCACCAGCATCGTGTTGCCGACCCAGACCAGGAAATTGGTCTCCCGGAGCAGGTCGATGTAGTGGACCAGCGACGGGTGCTTGATGGCCAGCGGCATGGCCTTGGGGTCGTAGAGCTCGGCGTTGGTCTTGAGCGACGTGGCCGCCATCCAGGTGAACGGGAAGAGCGCCACCACGAGGAACCCGACCAGCGGCAGCCAGAGACCCAAGAGC
>WNFC01003599.1_pt1 | contig 16779 bp, 19 predicted proteins | sample 5400541 | NCBI WGS metagenome assembly WNFC01 (sample SAMN13153342, study PRJNA577476) | soil metagenome | isolation source: 120 cm saprolite under Douglas fir tree site 2 hole 2 replicate 1 | place: USA:California | collected 2015-04-18
CCGGCGCCGGCGGTGAACGCGCCGAGCTGCGTCTTGAACGCCGTCGATATGGTCCACAAGAACGGGTAGGCCCAGACCACGCTGACGATTAGCAGGCCGGGCACGGCGAGCAGGTTGAGATAGGCACGTCGGCGCAGTCGTGGCCGATGGCGCACGGCAATCGGACTGCGGGCCAGCACTGCCATCAGACGCGGTAGTCCCGGCGCATGCGCTCTGCGCCGCGCGCGATCACGGCCTGCCCGGTGACGAAGACAAAGGCAAGCACCGCGAAGAGCAGGGCGGCGGCCGATCCGTATCCATACCGGAAGGGAGCCTCGCTGAACGCTTCGTTGTAGATGAAGTAGGAGACCGTATAGCTCGCCTGTCCGGGACCGCCTGCCGTCAGTGTCACCACGACGCCAAAGACGTGGAGTGCGTTGACGAGGGCGAGCAGCGTGATGATCAGCGCGACTGGCCGGATCAGAGGTAGCGTGATGTGGATCAGTTTCTGCACCTCGTTGGCGCCGTCGATGTCGGCAGCCTCATAGACGTCCTCGGGCACGTTCTGGAGGGCGGCCATCCAGTAGACCATGTACTGGCCGAAGATCTGCCAAACCGCGACCAGGATGATCGCGATGAGGGCGGTGTTGCCATGACCGAGGAGGTCGATCGGCGTGTGTATCCATCCGCGGTCGGCGAGAAAACTGTCGATGGCGCCGTTGGAAGGGTTCAACAAGTAGGTGAAAACGAGGCCTGCCAGAGCCACGGGCAGGATGATCGGCAGGAAGAAGACGGTCCGGAAAAATGTCTTGAACAGCAGCCATCGGCGCGTCAGCAAGATGGCGACGAACAGCGCCAGCGGCAGTTTGATCGCCGTCTCCACCACGGCAAACACCAGGGTGTTCTTGAAAGCGAGCCAGAAGATCGGGTCGGCCACGATCTTCTGATAGTTGCCAAGCCCGACGAATTCGCTGAGCGGGCGGATGCCGTCCCAGTTGAAGAGCGAATAGTAGGCGGTGGCCAGTAGCGGCCAGATCGTGAAGCCGCCATACAGGAGCAAAAACGGGAGCAGGAAGACCGGGATCCAGAAGCGCCGGCCGTCGGGGCCGGCGCCACGGGCCGCCAAAGCGCGGATGGGGGAGAAGCTCAGCCTTCTGGCCGCGATTGGCGGTGTCCGGCTCAGCTCATTCAATGCACCCGGAGCTTATGGCTTGGAGTAGTTGGCGGCGTTGAAGTTCTGCGTGTAGTCCCAGCCGTTGGTGGCGAACTCGTAGCAGCTGACTGACACCTTCAAACCTGCGGCCGACTCCTTCTGGAGCTCAGACTCCAACGCCTGCTGACGCGTTGAGACCACCAGTTGGGCTGCCGGCTTGAGGTCCTTGTTGCTCGTGATGGCATCAACCATGACCTGATGCTCCCAGTTTGGGTGCAGCGCGGAGGCGTCGGTGTAAGCCTTGGACTGGGCGAGGGCCGGGCACTTGAGCAGCGGGTCGGGGTTCTGGACCCGGAATCCCGTGGCGTCGGCGATCTTGAAGACCTGTTTCCAGGCCGTGTCGGTCAGGAACTTCTTGTCATCGGCGAATGCGAGTGTGGCGAACTGGTGCTTGAGAAAGTTCTGCGCGAAAAAGCCGTCCGGGTTGGTCATCCACTGGACGAACTTCCATACCTCGGCTGGGTGCTGCGTCTGCGAGCTCACCCAGTAGGCGTTCTGCGAGTTCAACGACGAGAGAGCGCCTTTCGCTCCGCCGTCGGGATTGGGGTGCGCTGCGACCACGTAGCTGTCGCTGTGAAAGCCGAGCTGATCCCAGACGCTGATCATCCAGGGCCCGTCCATGTAGATGGCGGCCTGACCGGCCGCGAACTGCTGGCGGGAGAACGATTTGTCCTGTACGCCAGGGGCGAAATATCCCTTGTTGTAGAGACCTTGCAGGTAGCTGAAGGTTTGCAGCATCGCCGGGTTGTCGAGCGAGAACTTGCCGTTCTTGTAATCGAAAAAGAGGTCGGTCATGTTGCCGGCCGCCATCGCGTACCAGATCCGCTGCCAGTCGGTTCCTTTCAGTGGCACCGCCATGCAGTAGGCCTTGGTCTTCGACTTTATGGTGGAACAGGTGTCGGCCAGCTGGCTCCATGTGGTCGGCGGATTGGTGGGGTCGAGCCCGGCCTGCGCGAAGACCGCTTTGTTCATGTACATGTAGCCCGGTCCCCAGTAGTGCGTGTCCTGCCAGGGGAAGCCGTAGACCTTGCCGTCTTTCATATTGATGCCATTCTGAAATGAACCGGCGGGCCAGCGCTTTGTCCAGTCAGCGGGCACCTTGCCATCGGGCGAGACCGTCGAGATCCAGCCGTTGGAGACCAGCCAGTTCATGGTGTTGGAGCTCTGCTTCTGCCAGTAGAAGAGGTCGGGCGCCTGCTTGCTCTGGAAGGCAAGGGGCAGCGTCTGCTCGTACTGCGCCTGGGCGACCGACTGCCATTGGATGGTGACGTTCGGGTAGACACGCTGGTATTCGGCAGCGACCTGCTTGTGGAAGTCGGTCTGCTCGACAGAGAAGTCCTGGATAGTGAGGGTCACGGGAGCTCCAGGAGAGCTGGCGCTCGGCTGACCGCCCCCCGAGCAGGCGGCCGTCAGGATCATCAGCACAGCGGCCCCCAGGGGCCGGCTCCAACCTCTCATGCCCGTCCTCCAAGACTGTGAAAGCGCTTTCATTAATGCTCGCCCGCCAGCCTATTCCGATTTGGAGCTTTCGTCAATCACCTAGTTCAGCGCCCAGAAACCGCTTACAATCCAGCGTGTGTTCAAGGCCCCGACAATCGCCGACGTCGCCCGCTCCGCCGGGGTATCGGTGGCCACAGCGTCACGAACACTGAGCGGCGCCGTCAAGGTGAGCCCCGCTTTTCGAGCGCAGGTCCTGGCCGCGGCTGCCCAGCTTGGCTACGAGGCGAATCCCCACGCTCGGGCGCTTGCCTCCGCGGGCGAGGCCACCGTCGGCGTGGTGCTGCACGACGTGGAAAACCCTTTCTTCGCCGAGCTGGTGCGCGGGATGGACGAAGTGGCGGACGCCGCCAAGCGAACGCTGATTTTCATCACGGCTCATCGGGACCTCCAGCGTGAGCTCGCCGCCATCGCCCACTTCCGCGCCCGCCGGGTGGAGGCGCTCGTGATTGCGGCCAGCGGCATCGAGGCGCGCGATTTCGCGACCGCGATCACCAACCAGCTGATGGCGTTCGAGGCGGGGGGCGGGCGGGCGGTCCTGATCGGGCGCCATTACGGACATGGTGATGCAGTCATGCCTGACAACCTCGGCGGCGGCCGCGAGGTGGCGGAGGAGCTCTTGCGGCTTGGTCATCGCCGGCTCGGTGTAATCTGCGGGCCGCCGGCGGTGACGACCACGCGCGAACGCCTCGCCGGGGTCAAGGAAGCCCTTCTCCGCGCCGGCATCGAAGTGCCCGACGAGATGCTGGTCCACGGCGATTACACGCGGGACTCGGGCATGGCCGCAGCGCGCGACCTACTGGAGCGCCGAGGAGAAAAGCCGACGGCGCTGGTCGCGTTCAATGACCTGATGGCGATCGGAGCCATGGCGGAGGCGCGCAGGCGAGGCATGCGGGTTCCCGAAGACATTTCCATCACCGGCTTCGACGATGTCCCAATTGCGCGCGATGTCACGCCGGCCCTCACGACCGTTAGGGTTCCCGCGGCCGAGATGGGCGCGCTGGCTCTGCGTATGGCGCTCGAGCCGCGGCACGGGACGGTGAGAGTTGAGTTTGTGCCGACCCGATTGGTGCGGCGACAGAGCACCGGGCTGGCGGCCGAATGACGCGGTGAATCGTCTGGCGTTCAGCACGCTGGCGTGCCCGGGCTGGTCGCTGGAAGAGGCTGTTGACGCTGCAGGCAAGCTCGGCTATGGCGGGCTGGAGCTTCGCCTTCTTGACGGCGCGATTCTGCGCGCCGACCTCGACGCCAATGATCAACGGCGCGTCGCCCGTCTGATGATCGAAACAGGTGTCGCGGTGGCCGCGGTCGACACGTCCATCCGGCTCTCGCCTGCGGTGGACGTCGCCGAGCTTCGGCGATATCTGGCGCTGGCCGACAGCTGGGCGGCTCCTGTGGTCCGGGTCTTCCCGGGCCAGGGCACGCCGGATGAGCTTCGCCGCGGTCTAGAGCTTGTGGCCCGCGCGGCCGGCGGGTTTCACGCCGCGATCGGGGTCGAGACCCATGATGGCTATATCTCCGCCGGGGTTCTGGGCCCGCTTGTTTCCGACCTCGAAGGCGCAACTGTGGGGGTGGTCTGGGACATGCTGCACACCCATCGCGCCGGTGAGGCGCCGGAGGCTGTCCTCGACCATCTCGGCGACCGCCTTCTGGGTGTTCACATAAAGGACGCGCGCCCGAATCGCGAGGGCGAATGGCACCTGGTCCCGCTCGGAGAGGGCGAGGTGCCGGTAGGCGCAGGCATCGAACAGCTGGCGCGCAGGGGCTATGCCGGGTGGCTGGTCGTCGAGTGGGAAAAGATGTGGCATCCGGAGCTGGCCGAGCCGGCGGTGGCTCTGGCGCACGAGATGACCGAGCTACGGCGGCTCGTCGAAGCTGTGAGGCCGGGCGCCCGCTGATGAGGCCGGTCGGGCTGTACTTGATCCGGCCAGACGCGCTTGACGAGGTCTACGGACCCGCCGAGCAAGCGGAGGCCGCGGCGCTCCTCGAGCTGCCTCACCCACCGCAGTCTCCGGCGTCAATCCGCCGCGACCCCTCACCCCTGCGTGGTGTGGAGGTGCTGCTCGCGGGCTGGGGGCTGCCTACGCTTGACGCTGAGCTCCTCGAGCACGCTCCTCGTTTGCGGCTCGTCCTCTACGGCGGTGGTTCTACGCGACCATTCGTGACCCCGGAGCTCTGGCGTCGCGGAGTCCGGGTCGTCACCGCCCGGGCCGCCAACTCGCTGCCGGTCGCCGACTTCACGCTCGGAGTGATCCTCTTCTCGCTCAAGCACGGATGGCGCTTGATGGGCCAGACGAGGATCGGGTGGGAGCCGTATCCTCCGGCCGCTCTGATGCCGGGCGGCTACGGCTCGACGGTCGGGTTGCTCTCGTTGGGCAGCGTGGGCAGGCTCGTGCGCGAGCGACTGCGCCCGTTCGACCTCACAGTGCTGGCGTGCGATCCGGCGCTGACGCCCGGCGAAGCGACGGGACTCGATGTGAGGCCGGTCGGGCTGGAGGACCTCTTTGCGGGATCCGATGTCGTTTCGGTCCACACGCCCTTGCTGGATTCGACGATCGGACTCGTCACCGGCGAACTGATCACCTCGATGCCGAACGGCGCCACGTTCATCAACACGGCGCGCGGCGCGGTCGTGCGCGAGCGGGAGCTGATCGAGGCCCTCGAGGCGCGGCCCGACCTTCAAGCGGTGCTCGATGTCACCGAGCATGAGCCGCTGGCAGCCGATTCGAAGTTGCGGCACCTGCCCAACGTGGTGCTGACGCCGCATATTGCTGGGGCGATGGGGCGCGAGCGCCGTCGCCTGGGCCGGCTGTTGATCAGCGAGCTCAAGCGCTATCTGGCGGGAGAGCCCCTGGAATGGGAGATAGGTCCGGCCGAGTCGGCGGCGATGGGCGAGACCTGAGCTATTTGCCTGATGGGTTCCGGGCGGCGCCGAGGAGCTCACGGACCGTTTCGTTGTAGTCCGTGAGGCCGGGACGAGCCAGGCGCACCACGAGGTGGTGGGCGCCCGCGGCGCGGTAAGCCGCGAACCACTCGGCAGCCGACTCCATCGTCCCGGCGTGGAGCGCCATGGACTTGGCCATCACCTCGGCCGGGACGCCGTAATAAGCCTTCATGTATGCGTCGAGCTCGCCGGCCGCCTCGCGCGCGTTGCTGGCGACGGCCACGGTGAGGTAGACGCCGGTGGCAATGCTTTCAGGATCTCGACCCGCCCGCTTAGCTGCCTCGTGCACCGCGCGAAGACCTGACGCGTAGTCTGCGGGGGTTGGGCTCAGCGGCAGCCAGCCGTCGAACGTCTCGCCGGTCAGGCGCAGCATGCGAGGACCGGTGCCGCCCACCCAGATCGGGGGACCACCCGGGCGAAACGGTCGGGGCTGCAGCTCGAGGTCCGGCTCCTCGTTCCGCCACAAACGCCGAGCGCGCTCGACGGCGCTGACCATGGCGCTGACCCGGCGGTCGCTGGGCGCACCAAGCGCTTTCAGCTCGGCATGCGTGCCTGGGAGCTCGGCGCCAGGACCGATACCCACGACGACGCGGCCTTTGGCAATGCGGTCGAGGGTGGCCAGTGAGTGCGCCAGGGAAATAGGATTCCGGAGCAACGGCAGCAGGACCGCTGTGCCGAGTGAGACGCGAGTCGTCGCGCCGGCGACACCGGCCAGGAGGGTGATGGGCTCGCCGCGTGGACGGGCCAGGAGCGAGTCGCCGGCCCACACCGAGTCGAAGCCGGCCTCTTCGGCGTGCCGGGCCGCCTCGATCAGAAAGGCCAGGTCACCGTCCGCCCACAGCAGGGCCTCCCGAGACGGGAGCAGGAGCCCAGTTTCGTGTGGCTGCATGTCCGGCTACCGCTTCAGGTCAGGGAGTTACGCAGGAACTCGAACTGCCTGGCGTTGGCCTTGCGGGCAATGCCGGTCGGGTAAGCGTTGAACGCGTGCACACCTTCGGGATAGACAGCGACCTCGGCCCGGTTGCCGGCCGCTCGCCAGCGCTCGGCCATGAAGAGCGAATCGTCGATCAGGGCGTCCATGGTGCCGACCGTGAACAGCGCCGGGGGCATATCGCCGAGGCCAGCGTAGAGGGGCGAGATGTCGGGGTCCCGGCGCTGCTCAAAGCCGGCATCGGGGAGGAAGTTGTTGCCGAACCAATGGATGATCGGCGTCGAAAGCACCAGGTTGCGGTCGCCCCAAAGGAGCTGGCTCGGCGTGCCGTTCAGGTCGTAAGCGCCGTAAACCAGGTTGGCGGCGGCGATTCGATTCTTGATCCCATGCCGGTCGCGCAGCCTCAACAGCGTCACCACGGCCAGATGCGCTCCAGCCGACTCGCCGCCGATGGCAAACCGAGCCGGAGCATCGAGCAGTTCAGCTCCGTGCTCGAGCAGATGAAGCACGGCGTCTTCACAGTCGTCGGGGCCGGCGGGGTATGGGTGCTCCGGAGCGAGCCTGTAGTCGATGCTTGCGCCGCACAGGCCGGTCTGATTGGCGAGTAACTTCAAACCTACGTCCTGCATGTCATGCGCACCCAGGGTCCAGCCCCCGCCATGGATGTGGAGGTAGATGCCCACCGGCTTTTGGTCGGGCCGGATGATGCGCACTTTGATCGGACCGCCGCGTCCCGCGATCTCGACGTCTCGCGCGTCCTCCAGGAAAACGGGCGCCGGAAAGATCCCCTTGCCTTCGCGCCGCGCTCGCCGCGAGACCTCAGGTGGGAGCGTGTACACCAGCGGTTGGCCGGCGATGAGGGCTTCGAGCTGCGCGTTGAATGCGCGCGCCTCGTCTATGTCTGTCTGGTCGACGTCCAGCGTGGCCGGCCGAACCGTATCCACGGCCTACCTGGGCTCGACCTTCGCGGCGAAGGTTTGGACAGCGATCTTCCCGTCTTTCACGATGAAAGTGTCGGTTCCCAACGCGATGTTGCCCGCGGCGCACTTCGCGTGCCAGACGATGTACGCCACCTCGCCATCCACCTGGCGCGCGTCAAACGTGAGCTCATAGGTACCGGGCTTGAAAAGGCCTGACAGGAATCCCTCGAACACCGACCGAATCTCGCGGAGTCCCTTGTTCGTCCCGTCCGGGGTGATCAACACCGAATCCTCGACGTAATCCTCGAGAACGTCATCCAGCCGGCCGCCACCGAGCGCCTGGAGGTGATGATTCAAGACCTGACCGGTGTCCGTGAGCTGCGTTGCCATTTCGAACTCCCCAATTTCCCATTTGTGGGCGGTCGCACCGTCGGGTGAAAGGTCGCGCCGATGCTACATCACAACGTGGCCGGCGAGTCGCCAGGCCTTCTAGGGACTTCCCGGTGTCCGGCGTCCCAACGCTTGCACAAGTGCGAGGACCATCACTGCAAACGGCACCACGAGCAGGAATTGTTGAGTCCCGTACCGGCGCTGAGGTTGCCTGGTTTGGTCCATCTCCTCCGCCACCTCTTGACGAGCGGTGCCCGAGCGAATAAGAGAGACCGCGTTGACCAGCAGCGGGATGTAATTGGCGCCAATGGACGCCAGCAGCACTCCGAGGACGATTTCCCAAACGACTGGTCGGCCAGAGCCGGAGAACGCAGACCGTAGAGACAGCACGGCTAAGCCAACGCTCAGTACGACAGCGCCGCCAAACTCGATCAGCACCAACCGAGGCCCGTGGAAAACCAAATCCAGGGCGGCCAGCTTGCGGATGTTTATGAACACTGACCCGTTACCGGCTGCTATCGATCGTGGAACGGGCTGCTGAGGGCAACCTCGTGGTCAGCAACGCAGCGATCAAGGAGATTGCCGCTCCGGTCCAGAGGACGGTGTTTAGGCCTTCTCGCACCAAGAGCGCGCCCAGGATGGCGCCGGCCACCGACGATAAATAGATGGGCAGCAATACGAAGTTGAGCGTTGTGGCGCGACGTTCCGCTGGGACGGCAGTGGCCAAGATCGCGAACACCATCGAGATCGCGGTGGCGGTGGCGGCGCCAAGGAAGAGCGCGCCCAGGGTGAGCCAGACCAAATTCGGCGCCAACGCCAGCTCGCCCAGGCTGGCCGCGGCCAGCACGCAGGCTCCTGCCAGAAGTGGGCGGAAGCCAAAACGGTCGCCGGCGGCGCCGGCAAGCGGCGAGAGGAGCGCTCCTAAGAAGGCCGACGCACCGAAAACGACGCCGATCTGCCCGGCGGCGCCGGACGTGCTGCCGACGAGCCTTAGGACTAGAAGCGGGAGGAACGGGTTCGCGATCTGCTGCGCAAAGTACGCCAGCCCGAAGACGCCGAAGACGATCAAAGTCACGCGCCCCGTCAGCGCCAGGCGCAGGGCGTCGAGGGCGAGCCGCGTCGCTGACCCAGAAGGCCCAGGCGCGCGTTTCCCCTCCCGCGCGAATGCCAGCAACATGACGCCGGCGGCGAGCGAGATCGCGGCGTCGAACGCGAAGAGGCTATGCAGCGTGAGGACGCCGTGGTCGACGAGCCAGCCACCGGCGGCGGGGCCGAGCGCGAAGCCGAGCGATGGGGTGACCCCAAAGAGAGAGATGGCGAAGCCAACCCGGCCCTGCGGGGTGACGGCGCGAAGGGCGGTGAGCATCACTCCTGTGTTGCCCAGCTGGAAGCCGACCAGCAGCAATGCGAATGTCGCCTGCCAGCGGTTCTGCGCGAGCCAAAGCACAGCGAACACGACCATTTCGACGAATGCGCTGCGCGCGATGATCGGTATTCGCCCGTAGCGCTCGGACCAGACGCCCCAGAAGGGAACCAGCGGAAGTCCGAACAGGAAGAATGCTGCGTTCAAATATCCGGTCCAGGCCGGCACCTCGGCCGGAGGCACGTGCACGGTCCCGAGGTAAAGGGGCAAAAATCGGAAGACGTGGGCAACGGTGAACGCCTCGATAGCCGAGGTGATCCCGAAGAGGACCAGCAGCGCGATCCACCCCGATGCCCGCGGGGTCGAGGTTGGGCTCGTGTCCGCCGGCATGTCAGCGGACTATATAGAGGCGCCTCTGCCCACCGGGGGGCTCGAGGAGTAGGAGAATTCGACCGTGAGCTTGCCGAATGACGATGAACCAGTCCATTTTCAAGGTGACATCAAGCCGCTCTTTCGCGACAAAGATCGCCAATCGATGCGGCTACATTTCGACCTGGGGTCTTATGAAGACGTGAGCGATCACGCGGACCGTATCCTCGAGCGCTTACGACGCGGCTCCATGCCTTGTGACGGCGCGTGGCCGGCTGAGCAGGTCGAGGTCTTTGAAAGGTGGGTTCGCGGCGGCAAGCTGCCGTGATCAGCGGTCGTGATTAGCTTCAAACGGATGGGCAAGCGGACTGGTGGTTCCCAGGGTCGCTGGTTGAACGTGGCTGTGTTGGCAGTCGTGCTGGTCGTGATCGGCATTCAGTTCGCCAACCCACACAGCTATGTCGCCGAGGCCGTCGCGCGCATCGGCGAAACAGGTTCTGGCCCCGACGCTACCCTCACCGACCTTACGAACGTCGATCAGCTCCGGGCGAACTTCAGTCACGACGCGGGGCACCCTCGTCTGATCCTCTTGCTGTCGCCGACCTGACCAACATGTGCCACAGGCGCCCGTTGGGTGCGAAGCAATATCCTGGAGAAGTACCCCTCATCGGACGTCCGGGTCTATGTGGTTTGGTTCGACATGACGACCGGCGACTCGCGAGCCCTGGTCGACAGAAAGGTGCTGAACGATCATCGAGTCGCCAACTATTACGACCCGAACCGCGTGGTCGGTTCGTGGTTCGCCGAGCACACTGGTAGCGCCGGAATCGTCTGGGACGCCTACTTCTTATATGGTGCTGACGCGACATGGACAGATGAACCAGGACAGCTCGTCAGCTCCGGCCAGACTGTGATCGGTTCGAGCGAGGACCTGGCCGTGGCGTTTGGCAAGCTCATTTAGGTAGTCGAGAGTCGGTACGACCCGTTTGAACCTTGTGATTGGCAACCCGCGCGCGGTCGCGGGAAAGGAGGAGCAAATGTCGGACTCACGAGCAGTGGCGCTTGCCCGTGCCCACCTTGAGGCGTGGACCAATCACGACCTAGACAGGGTGCGAGTCAACCTGGCAGAGGACGTGCAATTCTTCAGCCCTGCCGCGAATCTCGTCGGCATCGATGAGTACATGGACGCGCCTCGAGGCCTTGCTCAATTCGCACGACAAGTCGTGCCGGGCAGCTTGCGCGTGATTGCCGCCATGGGCGATGAGCGGAACGCGCTGATCATGTATCAAGTCAGTACCGAGGGCGGCCCGCTTGGATCGAAAGTGTTTCCCTCGGCTCAGACCTGGCTGCTCGACGACAGCGGGAAAATCAAGGTCGAGCGGATCGTCTCATACGTGGCTCCACCGGCTGGATGAGAGCTCTGCCGTGCTTGAACTCGATCTCAAGCTCACCGCCGGGCAAGTCCTGGATGAGTGCCGCCGGCGCGGTCTAATCGTTCGAAGCGTGCGCGAGCTGGCCGGTCGCACCGGCAGCCATCACTGGCACCTTGGGATGCCAGGCCGCCAGGGCACGCTGGAGCTGAGCGAATTTCAGAACCGAGTCTGGGTGAAGGTCCATCCGCTGCGTGACGGCGGCTGGGCAACTGCCCTCGCGCATGAGCTTTCGGCGCAGCAAGGTGGATAGCGGTGGCAGCGACGTGATCGAGCAGTTTTGGAGACCCCGCCGCGGGGGCGGCTCCCTAGCATGAGGCTCGTTCCCATCAATACTCGTAGAGGAGGAAACCTCCAGTGAAGTCCAAGCAGAAGTCCGCCAAGAGCACCACCGCGACCAAGAAGAGGTACGAGGGATTCACGGCAGGCGAAAAAGCCGCGATGCAGGATCGCGTCCGAGAGATGAAGGCGTCCGCGCAAAAGGCGGACGGCGAAAAGGAAGCGCTCGCGAAGATCGCCGAGATGCCGGCAGCGGATCGCGCCATGGCCTCGCGGATCCACGCGATCATCAAAGCGAGCGCGCCAGCCCTCTCGCCGAAAACCTGGTACGGCATGCCCGCGTATGCCAAAGACGACAAGATCGTCTGCTTCTTTCAAACCGGGCAGAAGTTCAAGACGAGGTACTCGACGTTCGGCTTCAACGACCCGGCGAAGCTCGACGAAGGGTCAATGTGGCCGATCGCCTTCGCTCTCACGAAGTTGACAGCCGCCGACGAGGCAAGGATCGGCGCCCTCGTGAAGAAAGCGGTGAGCTGAGCTACAGGGGAGAGTTGTCACGTAAGAGCCGGTGCACCGACACCTGATATAGAGCGATGCCGACCACGCCGCTAGCTGTCAATACGATCGCCGCGGGAAACCATATGTGCCAGAACGCGGCGCCCAGGGCGATGAGGGCTGCACCGTGTGCGACTGACCAGGCGATACCCCAGTAGAACGGGTAGGACGTATATCGATACCACTCCCGCACCACGTTCAACATGGCTAATGCGGCCAAAAGGGGAATAGCCACGGCCCACCCGACAATCGATATTCGCGCCGCTAAGTCAGTGGCGCCGGTGCCCAGTAGGGTCTGAACGAGATATACCCCGACCACGATGAACGCGGCATTGACCGTTGTATCCGCTCGAATCCACTCTGGCTTGACGACATATCGGCCCCGCTCGTCGGGAGTCTCGCCGCCACGCCGGGCCGCGAACCTTGCAGCGGACCGCTTGGGCTTGCTCAAGACCAGGTTTACTCGCTCTCGTACTCGTCGTGGCGGCGCCACCACAGACCGGTCTCGTTGCGACCGAATGGCGCGCGGTCGAGCCACGGGTACATGCCCCAGACGGCGTCCACTCCACGCTCGTACGTCGAGTAGGTGTGGTAGACGACGCCATCCTCGAGCGCGAATGCGCTCATGCCGGGCCCCTCTTTCCTGTATGTCGCCCAGTCCGTTCCAACCATCTTCGTAAGCGCCGTGATAAAGGGATTCTCCTGTCCCGCCGGCATCCGGAGGTCCTCACTGCGGAAGTTGTACTCGACGGCTCCGGCCCGCCACTCCTCGTCAGTGTGCGACACGTGGAAGTCGTAGTTGAAATCGCTGTTGAACGAGGACGCCCACGGAAAGGTCCAGCCCATCCGCCGCTTGTACGCCTGCAGCTTCGCGAGGGGAGCCCGCGACACCGCAAAGAGCGTGACGTCGTGATTCTCCAGGTGGACGACGGAGCCGTTGAAGCCGTCCGCGATCGCCGAACAGGACGGACAACCTGCCGTGTAGTCGGGTCCGAACATGAAGTGATAGATCAGGAGCTGCGAGCGTCCTCGGAATAGGTCGGCGAGGGACGCTTTGCCTTCGTCGGTATCGAAAAGGTACTCCTTCTCGATCCGAACCCAGGGCAGCTCCTGCCGCATCCGCGCCAATTCATCCCCACGGCGCGTCAGCGCCTTCTCGGCCTTCAGCAGCTCCAGGCGGGCCTCAACCCACTCTTCATGTGTTCCAGTCTTGTGATCGGTCATTGTTTCTCTCCTTTATTCCTCAACGAACTCCTTCAGACGGCCGAGCGCCTCGTCCCATCGCTTCGACACGTGCTCGAGATAGGTTCGCGCCGCTTCCATCTGTTCCGGCTCGAGCTCCCATATGCGTTCGCGGCCACGCCGCAGATCCGAGACGAGCCCAGCCGTGGCGAGCACGTTCAAGTGCTTTGTGATCGCCTGTCGCGTAACAGCAGATCCGGCGGTTAGCCGGGTGATCGAGAGGGGTCCCTCTGAGCTTAGTCGGGCCACCAGCGCTAGCCGAGTTTCGTCACCGAGGGCCGCAAACATCGGCGCAGTGCGGGAAACCTCGCGCCAGCCTGCACTATGCAGCGACATGTCGCGCGATGTTCTCGAGCTCCTCAGCCCAGCCCGCGTCGTTCATCCGAAGGGCTTCAGCACGTCGCGCCAGCGGAATGCGATCGAAGCCTGACTCGACCACCCTCAGCCGGGTGCCTTCCGCGACTTCCTCAAGGTGGAATTCGACCAGCGTGGTGGGCTCGTGCGAGTAGTCCATGCCGGGCTCGACCGCGTATGGGTGCCAGCGGTACGACATCCGGTTCTCGGGATCCATCCGCTCGATTGCGATCTCGATGGTCACCTGCCCATGGCCGGGCAGCGTGATCCGGCCGTGGACACGCCCGCCTGGTGCGAAGGCCCCCTCGAGCTTCATGCCGAACCAGGCGCCGAACTCGTCGGCGTTGGCAAGTGCGCGCCAGACACGCGACTGGGGTGCGCGCAGAACGATCTCTTTCTCGATGCGGTCCGTAGCGTTATGCAACTTCATGGTTGCATCTTATAGCGGCGACTCCGCAAATGCAACCAACGAGTTGCATATCCACCGGAATGCCCTGCTGGCCGGCTACGCATGGGGGGCACCGCGATGAATATGAACGGCCCCGACACGGAGTTCCTCCCTTCGTCCCCGGGCGCCTGTCGCGGGCCAGGCGCGACCCAGGCCGTTGCGGCGCTACTGGCTCTTCCTTCAATCTGACAGAAATGAACCTTGGGGCGCGCCCACTCGCTCCGTTTGTAGACCCATTGAGGGTGCCTCCACGGCGCGTCATCAATAGGCCGGCGCGGCTGACCGTCCGCCTCGAAACCGCGACCCACCGCTTCCATCGCGACATGCCGCCGTCGCGTGTATGGGCCTACGACGGCCATCTCCCGGGCCCAACCATCGAGGTCGAGCGAGGAACGCCAGTTGAGGTGCAGTGGGAGAACCACCTTTCGGGCAGGTTGCCGGTAATCGCCACGCGGTCCTCCACCCATGCCGTGGACGGGATTCCGGTCCAGTGCATGCCGGGTCGCGGCGACAGCGTCCCCGATCCGAGCGCAGCCGCGATCAGCGGATACGCGGTGGTTCACCTGCATGGCGCGGTGACCCAAGCCACCAGCGACGGGTGGACCGAGAATCTGATGGCGCCGGGCCAGCAGACGCTCGACACCTATCCGAACGATCAGCGCGCCGCGCTGCTCTGGTACCACGACCACGTGATGGGGATCACGCGCTACGACCTAAACGCGGGACTTGCAGGTCTTTGGATCATTCGCGACGGCCGCGAGCGTGAGCTGGAGCTGCCCGAAGGCCCGCCCTATGAGCTGCCTCTCGTGCTGGCTGATCGAAATTTCGACACTGCGCCAGACGGAAGGCTCAACGGAGTGCTGCTCCACAAGATCGACCCCGACGTGATGGAGTGCTTCAGCCCTTTCACCGTCGTCAACGGCGTGATCTGGCCACGGGTCGAGGTCGAGCCGACCACGTACCGCTTCCGCGTCTTGAACGGATCGAACGCCAGAACCTACCGGCTTGTACTCACGCACGAAGGCCAGCCGAACAACGAGAGGATCACCCAGATCGGGACAGACGGCGGGCTGCTGGCCGCGCCCGTCCAACTTCCTCGTCAGGGTCTGGTCCTGGCCTCAGCCGAACGAGCCGACATCCTCGTCGATTTCTCGGACCTCGATGTCGGAACCGAGTTGACGTTGTTCAACAACGCGGCGGCGCCCTTCGACGGCGCCTTCGCCGATCCTTCGACCGCCGGCAAGGCAAACCTGGAGGGCCTGCTTCCTTACCCGGAAGTGCTTCGCTTTCACGTCATCGACGGACGTCGTGGTAGTCGGCGGCCGCCGGCCGTGCTTGCGACCGACTTCCAGCGGCCGGTTCCGGAAGATCTGACCGGCTACCCGGTGCGGGCGATTGCGCTCGTGGAGCAGGAGAGCAGTCGCGAAGGGGAGACCTCAATGCTGACAATGCGCGAGCTCGCTGCGGCTGCGCCGTCAGATGACCCCGTGATCACCCTGGTCGAAGCGCATCAGACTACCCGCTGGCGAACAGTCGCCACCAGGTTCGAGGACAAGACCAACTTCTTTCCGGTGCTCCACCAGCCCGAGATCTGGCGTCTCATCAACCTGACCCGGGACACGCATCCGATCCACGTGCACGTCGAGAGCTTTCAAATCCTGAATCGGCGATCCGCGGCGGTGGAGACGCCGGACGGCGGCATAACCGACACCGGCACCAGAGCAACGGTGCGCGTCGGCCAGGAGGTGGAAGACGGGATCCCCCACGCCCTCGACGCAAATGAGCTCGGCCTCAAGGACACTGTTCGGGTCAACGCGAACGAAGTTGTCGACATCCTCGTGCGCTTCGATACTTTCGCGGGGCGATACATGTACCACTGCCACATCCTCGAGCACGAAGACCACGACATGATGCGGCCCTTCGTAGTGATGCCGGCGGAATTGATGCCCTTTATGTGATTTAGCAGGTGGGGCGGCGGGCAAGAGGAAGGACAACTGCCACTCCTGCCGTTCTCAGTGTATAGGGCACCGGGGGGCTTGCGGCAAGACCCGGGTCTTGCTGCAGAATCTCCAGCCGAAACCAGAACCTACCGAAATGGGGGTGGCGTATGGCTGAGCATGCGGTGGTGATCGCCGGTGGCGGTCCGACGGGGATGATGCTGGCCGCAGAGTTGACATTGGCGGGGATCGGCGTTGTCATCGTCGAGCCACGCGCCAGCTTCAAGCTGGAGAGCCCGCGCTCGCGAGGTCTGCACTCCCGCACCATCGAAGTACTCGATCAGCGTGGCGTCGTTGATCGCTTTCTCGCCGAGGGAAGGACAGTGCAGGTGCAGGCATTCGGTGGGGTCCCGCTGGACATCAGCGATTTCCCCACCCGCCACAACTACGGGATGGCGTTGTTGCAGAGCCACTTCGAGCGCATCATGTCGGGCTGGATCGAGGAGCTGGGTGTTCCCATCGTGCGCGAGCGCGAGGTGACGGGTTTCGCGCAGGACGACAGCGGCGTTGACGTCGCGTTGTCCGACGGCACATCGCTGCGGGCGAAATTTCTGGTTGGTTGCGACGGGGGCCGCAGCGTTGTGCGCAAGGCGGCCGGCATCGATTTCGCGGGCTGGGATCCTACGACGTGGTGGATCCATGCTGAGGTCGAGATGGAGGAGATGCCGGAATTCGGCCTGCGTGGCGGCGGCGGCATCGGCCCCGCCGAGGAGGGACGCGTGGGCGTCACCCTGATCGAACCCGAGGTGAACCGCACCGATGAGCCCACTCTGGAGGATCTCCGCGCAGCGCTCGTCCGCGTCGACGGAACGGACCACGGGGCGCACAGCCCGCGCTTTATCTCTCGCTTCTCCGACATGACACGTCA
>WNFC01017983.1_pt1 | contig 16779 bp, 14 predicted proteins | sample 5400541 | NCBI WGS metagenome assembly WNFC01 (sample SAMN13153342, study PRJNA577476) | soil metagenome | isolation source: 120 cm saprolite under Douglas fir tree site 2 hole 2 replicate 1 | place: USA:California | collected 2015-04-18
TCCTCGATCTTGCGGCTCTCGAACTTGATGGCGATCGTGGATGCCGGCTGCCCGGCACCGTCGAGCTGATAGAAATTGGTGCGCACGGCCGCCCCGACCGCGTTGACGAAGCGGCGCAAGATGCGATCCTCGTCGAGGCTCTCGACGCTCTGCAATTCGCTCTCGATCTGGGCCGCGATTTCGGCCTGCTTGTGCGCGCGCTCGTCCGCGGCGATCGCCAGGCGCGGATCGAAGCGCGCGTGGAACAGCTGGACGATTTTCGCGGCAATTCCCGCGTGCTTGCGCAACGTCGCCCACAGGTAATCCTGCGAATAGGCGATGCGTACCTGACGCAGGAAGCGCGAGACCGTCCGCACCAGGGCGACGTCGCGCCACGGCACGCCGGCGGCGAGCACCAGCGCGTTGTAGCCGTCGTTCTCGGCGCTCGCGCGCATCACGGTGAGGAAGCAGGCCTCGAGCCGCTGCTTGAGCGCTTCGAGCTCGATCGCGCCGCCGTCGGCGCGTTCGAGCAGCATGTCGTGCAGCCACACCTGGTGGGCTTCTTCCGCGCTCGGCTCGATGCGGTAGGTGCGCTCGTCCACGACCTTGAAGCCCATGTTCTCCAGCACGGGCACCCGCTCGGACAGCGGGATCGGCCGCTCGCGGCTGAAGACCTTGAGCCCGGCCGAGCCGGGATCCGCGCCGTGCCGCCCGTAGAATTCGACTCCGAGCGGTCGGGCCGCGGACAGGCTCTCGACCATGCGGATGTCGCCGATCGCGACATTGGCGCCGTAATCCTCGCGATAGCTCACCGGAAAGGCCTGCGCGTAGCGCCGCAGCAGCGCCTGCGCCTTGGCCGGGTCGTGCACCAGCGTTAGCGCCTCCGCGAGCGCATCGGTCCAGGTCCGGATGATGCGCTCGACCGCCTGCTCCAGCATCGAACGATCGGGATCGGGGGTGGCGCCCTCGAACCGCGCGATGATGAAATGCACGCGCACCAGCGGCCCCTCGGGGAAGAACGGAAAGAAAGCGACCGGGCGGCCGTTGTAGATCTCGCCGAGGAAATTGCCGATGGCGATCCGGGTGCCGCTGTCGTAACGCTCGCGCGGCACGAAAACGAGCACCGAAACGAACCGGTCGAAGCGGTCGCGCCGCGCCAGCACGCGCACCCGCGGCCGCTCGTCGAGATAGAGGATCTCGATCGCGAACCGGAACAGCGTGTCCTCGTCGGTCTGGAACAGCTCGTCGCGCGGATAGCTTTCGAGCACGTTGACGAGCGCCTTGCCGGAATGCCCGTCGGGATCGAGGCCGGTGCGCCGGAACACCGCGTCGACCTTGCGGCGCAGATACGGAATGGTCTTGGGCGGCCGGGTGTAGACCGTCGAGGTGAACAGGCCGACGATGCGGAACTCGCCGGCGACCCCCCCGTCCGGGTCGAAGCGCTTGACCCCGATGTAATCCATGTGGACGCGGCGGTGCACGCGCGAGCGCACGTTGGCCTTGGTGATGATCAGCGCCTTGGGCTCCTTCAGGAACTCCAGGATCTCCGGCGTGATCGCCACGAACTCGTGCCCGCGCCGCAGGATGCGCACGTCGTGCGCCCGCAGGATGCCGAGCCCGGTCTCGAACTTCGGCTCGACCTCGCCGCCTCCGGGCGGGAAGGAATATTCGCGCACCCCCAGAAAGGTGAAATTGTCGGCGAGCAGCCACTCCAGGAATTGCACCGCCTCGGCGACTTCGTCGACCGGCAGCTGCGGCGGGTTGCCGCGCATGTCGGCGATGACTTCACCGACGCGGGCGCGCATCGGCCGCCAATCCTCGACGCTGACGCGCACGTCGGCGAGCGCCTGCTCGATCGATTGAACGAGGGCGGCCCGGCGCGCCTCGTCCTCGACGCGCTCGGTGTGGATATGGATGAAGCTTTCGCGCCGTGCCGCCCCGGTCGGCGCGCCCTCGCCGGAAAACCCGATCAGGCTCCCGGTGGTGTCGCGCTCGATCGCGAACACCGGATGCACCACGAGCCGAACATCGAGGCCCTGCTCGGTCAATTCGCCCGTGATCGAATCCAGCAGGAACGGCATGTTGTCGTTGACGATCTCGAGGATCGAGACCGCCCGGATGCGCTCGGACCCGATCGGACCGATGCGGGACTGCATGCGCACCTTGGCCGTGCCGGGCGGGCGCTCCTTGAGGAACAGCCAGGCTTCCTCCGCGAGCGCGGCGATCTCGCGCGGCTCGTAGCGCGCCAAGTCCTCCGGCGCCGCGCGGGCGAAGATCTGGGCCGCGAAGCCTTCCGGCATGTCGCCGTGCAGCCCGGTAAGGATGGTCCCCGCCTGCTCGATCAGGCGGCGGGCGGCGCGCTCATGTTCGGTATCGAGAAGGCCTTCCAGAGCCATGGTCCCTCCGGCCGGGGTCGCTGGGGGATGGCCAAGTCTCGGCGATTGCACCGGCCGCGTCGAGGGGGAAGACAAGGTTCCGGTCCGGCCGGCAACCCGGTAGGCTCTCGTGACTTCGCCCGCACAGATCGGAGACTGCCGTGGAAAAGCCAACGTCATCACCGCGCTCGAGTTCGAAGCCGCGCCGCTCAGTCCGGCGATGGCGGCCTATTTCGAAAAATGCCGGGAAAAACTCGGCTTCGTGCCCAACGTGCTCAAGGCCTACGCGTTCGACATGCCAAAGCTCGAAGCCTTCGTGGCGATGTACAACGATCTGATGCTGGCGCCCTCCGGGCTCTCGAAGCTCGAGCGCGAGATGATCGCGGTCGCGGTCTCCTCCCACAATCGTTGTTATTATTGCCTGGTCGCGCACGGGGCCGCGGTGCGGCAGCTCTCCGGCGATCCGGTGCTGGGCGAGCTGATGGCGATGAATTATCGCGCCGCGAAGCTCACCCGTCGGCAGCGCGCCATGCTCGATTTCGCCGAAAAGCTGACCGCCGAGCCCTGGCAGGTCGAGGAAGCGGATCGCGAAAGACTTCGCAAGGCCAAATTTTCCGACCGTGACATCTGGGACATTGCGGCGGTCGCCGGCTTCTTCAACATGACGAACCGGGTCGCGTCCGCGACCGACATGCGGCCGAACCGCGTCTATCACGGCCAGGCACGCACGCCCGCGACAGAACCGTGAGTTATTTACGCGGAACGAGCCACAAACTGCTCCCTCCCCCCTTGTGGGGGAGGGATGGGGAGGGGGGCGCGTGGAAATTCCATAGCTTAGAACCCCCCTCCCGCTTCGCGCGTGAGACGCGCGAAGCGACCTCCCCCACAAGGGGGGAGGTAACGAGCGGCACGGCTGTTCCTAACATTAACGCCCTCATCTGCGGCATCATTTTCCTGATCACCGCCTTCCTCGCGCTGCTCCCGGCCGCGCGTGCCGAGGCGCCGTTTCCGCCGGCGCAAGCAATCGTCGCCCACCATGCGATGGTCGTGAGCCAGGAGAAGCGCGCGACGCACATCGGGCTCGAGGTGCTGCATCGCGGCGGCAACGCCGTGGATGCGGCGGTGGCGGTCGCCTTTGCGCTGGCGGTGACGCACCCGCAGGCCGGCAATCTCGGCGGCGGCGGATTCATGCTGGTCCGGCTCGCCGACGGCACCGCGACTGCGATCGATTATCGCGAGACCGCGCCGCGGGCGACAACGCGCGACATGTTCCTCGACCGGAACGGCGAGTACGACCCGAAGAAATCCCGCGATTCCGGGCTGGCCACCGGCGTGCCGGGGACGGTCGCCGGACTGGCGCTGGCGCTCGAACAATACGGCTCGGGCAGATTCAAGCTTTCCGACCTGATCGCGCCGGCAATCGCGCTCGCACGCGAGGGCATTTTGGTCGAGGACGAGCTTGCGGATTCGCTGCCGCGCGCCGCGCCGCGGCTCGCCCGCTTCCCCGCCTCGGCGAAGATCTTCTTGAAACCGGACGGCGCTGCGCTCGCGCCCGGCGACCGGCTGGTGCAACCCGACCTCGCGCGCACGCTCGAAACCATCGCGCGGGACGGGACGCGCGCGTTCTATCAGGGCGAGATCGCGCAAAAAATCGTCGACAGCGTGGGCAATGCCGGCGGAATCCTCAGCCGCGAGGACCTGCAGGATTATCGGGCGCTGGAGCGCGTGCCTTTGCGCGGCAGCTATCGCGGCTACGAGGTCATCTGCGTTCCGCCGCCCTCCTCGGGCGGCGTGCACCTGATCGAGATGCTCAATATCCTGGAGGGCTATGCGCTGGAGGGTCTCGGCGCCCGATCGCCCGCGGCATTGCACCTGATGATCGAGGCGATGAAGCGGGCCTATGCGGATCGCGCGCAATTTCTCGGCGATGCCGATCAGGTCGGTGTTCCGGTCGAGCGCCTGATCTCGAAATCCCATGCGGCCGGCTTGCGCGCAACCATCGACCCCGAGCACGCCACGCCGGCACTCGCGCTGCGGCCCGACACCTCGCGGGCGCACGAGGGCGACCACACCACGCATTTTTCCGTGATCGATCGTTTCGGCAACGCGGTCGCCAACACCTACACGCTGAATTTCAATTATGGGCTCGGCCTCGTCGCCGACGGCACCGGGATCCTGCTCAACAACGAGCTCGACGATTTTTCGGCAAAACCCGGCGCGCCGAACGCGTTCGGGCTCGTCGGCGGCGAAGCCAACGCGCCGGGCCCGGGCAAGCGGCCGCTGTCCTCGATGAGCCCGACCATCGTGCTCGCTGACGGCAAGCCGTGGCTGATCACGGGATCGCCCGGCGGCAGCCGCATCATCACCATCGTGCTGCAGGTGATCCTCGACGTCATCGATTTTCACCAAAACCTTGCGCAGGCGGTGAGCGCGCCGCGCGTGCACGACCAATGGCTGCCGGACGTGGTGGCGGCAGAGGCCGGTTTTTCCGAAGACACCATCCGGCAGCTCGAAGCGCTCGGGCACACGATCCATGTCGGCGGCGCCTGGGGCTCGGCGAACTCGATCCTCGTCGCGCCCGAGGCGATCACCGGCGCCGCCGACCCGCGCACCCGCGGCGCCGCGGCGGAGGGGGAGTGATAGATCGGTTTCGTCATGGCTGGGCTGGTCCCGGCTGGTCCCGGCCATACCCCTACTTATACCCCGCCTACCCGCGATCGCCGGAACGCACGGCGGGTTTCCGCCGCGCGGTTTTGGCGGCCTCGGCCATGCGCTTGTCGAGCCGCTGATACCAGGTGAGTAGATAGGCCAGCGCCGTCATCAGCGCGATGCCGGCAAAGCTCACGACGACCTGCATCCAGGCCCGGTTGGAAATTTCCACCAGCACGAAATGGCCGGCGAACGACAGGAAAATGCCGAAGCAGAATACTTCGAGCGACAGCACGAGATCGGGTTCGCGCAGGAACCCGAACACGTTGAACTCTTCGACGAACACCGGATTGTCGGTCCTCGCCGCCAGGTAGGCGATTTCGGCGAGGTAGATCACGAACAGGAACACGTGGGCGAGATAGATCTGCCAGACGCGCTTGAGGATGCGGGCGCACGCGGACAGGAATCCGTTCCGCCACATCGGCCTGGCGTAGACGAAGGCCACCGTATAGCCGGAGATGAACACGAAGATGTCCGCGGCGTCGCTGAAGCCGTAGTTCCGCGTCGTGATCCAATTGACGAGATTGTCGGGAATGTGATCGAGGAAGATCGCCCAGTTCGCCAGTCCGCGGAACAGGTCGAGCCGCAGATCGCGGCCCGCTCGGCACGGCGCTCTCGACCGAACCATCCGCACCGCTGGTGGCGCTCATCCCAGTGTTTCGTCATGCCCGGCCTTGTGCCGGGCATCCACGATCTGAACCCTGATACCGAAAAGCGTGGATGGCCGGGACAAGCCCGGCCATGACGAATCAAATCTTGTCCAAATGGCTATCACGCGTCGCCTTAAGTGCCGCGAAATCCATCGGCAAGTGCCCTGTAACCGCGGCGCTCAGGCGGCGCGGTCCTCGGCCCCGGTTTCCTCGAGCGCAGCCGCGATGGCGTCGTCCACGCGCTCGAGCCAGACGAACTCCAGCATGTTGCGGACTTCCTCGGAGATGTCCTCGAGGTCCTTGCGGTTCCTCGCCGGCAGCAGCACGCGGGTCAGCCCGGCGCGGGCGGCCGCGGCGGTCTTCTCCTTGATGCCGCCGACGGGGAGCACCAGGCCGCGCAGGCTGATCTCGCCGGTCATCGCCGTATCGTTGCGCACATTGCGCCGGGTCAACAGCGAGACCAGCGCGGTGAACATGGCGACCCCGGCGCTCGGGCCGTCCTTGGGGATGGCGCCCGCCGGCACGTGGATGTGGATGTCGCTCTTCTCGAACAGCGCCGGGTCGATGCCGAGACTCGCGGTGCGGCTCTTGACGATGCTCAGCGCCGCCTGGGCGCTCTCGCGCATCACCTCGCCGAGCTGGCCGGTGAGGATCAGCTTGCCGCTCCCGGGGATGCGGGTCGCCTCGACGAACAGGATGTCGCCGCCGACCGGGGTCCAGGCGAGCCCGGTGGCGACGCCCGGCACGCTGGTGCGCATGGCGATCTCGTTCTCGAACTGCGGCGGCCCGAGGATGGCGGCAACGTCGGCGGCGTCGATCCGTGCCGATTGCGCGCTGCCCTCGGCGATGCGCACCGCCTCGTGCCGCAGTGCCTTGCCGATCTCGCGCTCGAGATTGCGCACGCCGGCTTCGCGGGTGTAATGCCGGATGATCTCGCGCAGCGCCGCGTCGGTGATCTCGGCCTGCTCCGGGCTCAGCCCGTTGGCCTCCAATTGGCGGCGCACCAGATAGCGCCGCGCGATCTGCAGCTTCTCCTCCTCGGTATAGCCGGCGAGCGTGATGATCTCCATGCGGTCGCGCAGCGGACCCGGGATGGTGTCGAGAATGTTGGCGGTGGTGATGAACGCCACGCGGCTGAGATCGAACGGCACGCCGAGATAATTGTCGCGGAAGGCGTGGTTCTGCTCGGGATCGAGCACTTCGAGCAGCGCCGCGGAGGGATCGCCCTGGATGCCGGCGCCGAGCTTGTCGACCTCGTCGAGCATCATCACGCAATTGCGCGTGCCGGCCTTGCGGATGGCCTGGATGATGTTGCCGGGCAGCGCGCCCACGTAGGTACGGCGATGGCCGCGGATCTCCGCCTCGTCGTGCACGCCGCCCAGCGAGACGCGGACGAACTTGCGGTCCATGGCGCGGGCGATCGACTGGCCGAGCGAGGTCTTGCCGACCCCGGGCGGGCCGACGAAGCACAGGATCGGCGCCTTGCCGTGCGGCGCGAGCTTGCGCACCGCGAGATATTCGACGATGCGCCGCTTGATCTTCTCGAGGCCGTAGTGGTCCTCGTCGAGAATGCGGCGGGCTTCCGCGATGTCGATCGATTTTTCGTCCGGCAGCGCCCACGGCAGCTCGATCAGCCAATCGAGCCAGGTGCGCACCATGCCGTATTCGGCCGCCGCTTCCGGCATGCGCTCGAGCCGCCGCAACTCCTTGCGGGCCTGCTCCTCGACCTCCTTGGGCATCTTGGCCTTGGTGATGGCCTCGCCGAGCTCGGCGATTTCCGCGTTCTTGCCGTCGGCTTCGCCGAGCTGGCGCTGAATCGCCGCCATCTGCTCGCGCAGCAGAACCTCGCGCTGGCGCTCGTCGAGCGCCGCCTTGGTCTGCCGGCCGATTTCCGCCGAGAGGCGCAGCACCTCGAGCCGGCCGGCCAACAGCCGCGAGACCCGCTCGATGCGCGCCGCGACGTCGATCGTCTCCAACACCTCCTGCTTCTCGTCCGGCGTGATGTCGGTATAGGCGGCGACGAAATCCGCGAGCGCCCCGGGCGAGGCCACGGACTGGATGGCGGCGATCAGCTCCTGCGGCGCCTGGGGCAGCAGCTCGAACGCCTCGGCCGCCTGGCGCTGCAAGTTCAGAAACCGGGCCTCGAGCTCCGGGGTGCGGACCTCCGGCTCCTCGATCCGGTTGACGCGCGCGACCAGGAACGGATAGCCGCTCAGGAAATCCACGACGCGAAAGCGCTGCTCGCCCTGGCACACGAGATGGTGCGAGCCGTCGGGCGCCGTCACATAGCGCACGAGATTGGCCAAGGTGCCGACGCGGTGCAGGTCGAGCGGCTCCGGCTCCGCGAGCTGCGGATCGCGCTGCATGAGGATGCCGATCTGGCGCTGCTCGCGAACCGCCTGTTGGGCGGCGCGGATCGAGCGCGGGCGGCCGATCGTGACCGGGAGCACCGTCCCGGGAAACAGCACGAAGCTGCGCACCGGCACGATGATCAGCGCGTCCGGCGGCAGATCGGGCTTGCCGCCCGATCCGCTTTCGGCATCGGCGGCGCGAGGCAATGGACGTTCGGGAATCAACCGGCGCTCCGTTGGCGGTGAAGCTTCAGGCCTTTTGCAGGCTGATCACGAGACAGCCGTCGACCGCGGCGCGCCGCACGTCGGCGTAACGTCCGCGCGGCAGCTCGACGCGGCGCTCGAACTTTCCCTGCGGCAGCTCGAGCCGGTGGATCACCGCCTCGCGCAGCGCGGCCGGAAAAACCCGGACGCCGGCGATGACGAGCTCGCCGTCGTCGATTGCGGCCTCGACCCGGTCGATGTTCACGCCCGGCAGCGCCACCAGCACCAGAACCTCGCGGTCGGTCTCGAGCACGTCGACGGGCGGCTCCCAGGCGGGCGCCCGCCCCCACGATCGCTGCGGGCGGAACGCTTGCTGCTGCAGCCGCTCGGCGCGCGCCAGCATCTCGCAGGCTTCCGACCACATCCAGATTTCGACGTCGCGTGCGGTCATCGGTGATCCGGGGCGCGCGTTCTACGCGGGTGATCGATCTCGGGCGCCTGCGACCGTATCGGAGGGTAATGAAACCATGCGGCCGGGGTTTCGGCCCCCGGCCGGATATCTAGGCGCGCGCGATGGAAATGCCAGGGCAGTACCGGCGACCTCACCGCGCCGATGCGCGTTCGAGCAGGCGCACCACCTCCTCGTCCGTGGTCTGGGCAAAATCCTCATAATGCTCGCCCACGGCGAAGAACGGCTCGGGCGCGGCCAGGCACACTATTTCGTCGGCTTCCGAGGCGAGCGCCTCGAGCGTGTCGGCGGGCGCGACCGGCACCGCCAGGACCAATTTTTCCGCCCGCCGGGCGGAGAGCGCCCGCAGCACCGCCTTGGCGCTGCCGCCGGTCGCGATGCCGTCGTCGACCACGACGACCGTGCGCCCTTCGACCGCGGGGGCGGGGCGGCCGTCGCGGTAGAGCCGGCGCCGCCGTTCGAGCTCCTGCAGCTGGCGGGTCTTTTCCGATTGCAGATAGCCGGGCTTCGGGCGGACCAGCCGGACCACTTCCTCGTTGAGGATCATCTGCGGATCCTCGCCCTCGACGACCGCCCCCAATCCGAGCTCGGCATGCCCCGGCGCGCCGATCTTGCGGACCAGCGCCACGTCGAGCGGCGCGTCGAGCGCTTGCGCCACTTCGAACGCGACCGGCACGCCGCCGCGCGGCAACGCCAGCACCAAAGGGTGCTCGTCCTTGAACCGCTCGAGCGCGGCGGCAAGCTGCCGCCCCGCGTCGCGCCGGTCCGCGAACACCACGTGCCCGCTCGGCGGCAGCCGGCGCGGGGAGAGGAAGCGCAGCAACCAGCGCCGCGCATGGCGCGCCACCTGTTGGAGCGCGCCCGGCTCCTCGAACCAATGCCCGGCTCCCGGAATCACGATGAGCTCCTTGGCGCATTGCAGCCGCTCGAAAGCGGCGCGGTTGGTATCGAGCACGGCGGTGTCGTCGCCGCCGACGATCAGCAAAGTGGCGGCTTTCACCTTCGCCAACGCGTTCTTCGCAAGATCCGGCCTTCCGCCTCCCGATACGACGGCGCGGATGTTTTGATCGCGCGCCGCCGCGACGAGCGCGCCGGCCGCCGCGCCAGCGCTCGCGCCGAAATAGCCGATCGGCAGCGATTTGAGCTCCGGCTGGCCCCGGGCCCAGTCCGCGGCGGCGGCGAGCCGCGACGCCAGGGGCTCGATGTCGAACCCGTCGGCGCGCCGTTCTTCCCCGGGACGCAGCGGATCGAGCAGCAGCGTGGCGAGCCCGCGCTCACGCAGTCCCGTCGCGACCTCGTTGTTGCGCGGAAAATCGCTGCCGCTGCCGTGGGCGAAGATGACGAGGCCCGTGGCGCCATGCGGAACCCCGAGCAGGCCTTCGAGCCCGAGCGGCGGAATGCGGACAGGGTTGGGCTCGGATTGCGGCTCGTCCATGGGCTCGCAAAAAGCTGTGGACACGGGCGAGAACGGCTCGATCACTCGTGCGCGGGTTTGACGCTCGGGCCGGCCTGATTCATTGTCGGTCGCCGCGCGATAGGTTGCGCAAAAGCGCAGATCCCGAGGAGCCATGCAATTGCCGCGAACGCCGCGAGACACGCTTGCGCTGCGCAAACAGCTGTTCGAGATTATCAAACGCCTCTCGTTCCTTCGCGGATCGTTCGTGCTCTCGTCCGGGCGCACCAGCAATTATTTCTTGGACATGAAGCCGACGATGCTGGACCCCGAGGGGTCGAGCCTGCTGGCCGAGCTCGTGCTCATCCAACTCCGAGACGTGGAGGTGCAATCCATCGGCGGGATCGCGATCGGCGCCGTGCCCCTGGTTTCTCAGGTCGCGATGCTGAGCCATTCGACGGACCGGCCGCTGCCGGGATTTTTCGTGCGCAAGGCGGTGAAGGATCACGGCAACCAGAAGCTGATCGACGGCGTGAAGCAGGACGACCTGAAGGGAAAGCGCGTCGCCATCCTCGAGGACGTCACGACCACCGGGGAATCGGCCATGCGGGCGATCAAAGCCGCGCAGGATGCCGGCGCGAAAATCGAGCTGGTGCTCGCGATCGTCGACCGCGAGGAAGGCGCCGCCGAGTTTTTCGCGAAGCAGGGCATTGCGTTCCAATGGCTGTTCCGGGCCAGCGAGCTGCTGCAGGCGACCGAGGCGGGGTCATCATAGCCGCCGGGGCGTCGCCGTTCGGAATCTCGTGGTCCGAGATCACTGACGAAAGAGAAACTCGGGATCATTCATCATCGATGGCCTGATCCTCCGGTGCGAGGTCAGCATGGAGTTGCTCGAAAACGCTGTTGTCGCCAGCGCGAACGCGTTGGAGGAGCGGCCGAAGACGCTGAGAGCCGATACGTGTCCACGCTTCAATCGTGGCGACTTGAATGAGGGCGAAATGATCGCCGACCGGAAAGACGGCCCAGCCAAGTTCAGCGAGCTCGTCTGTCCAATCGTTGAGAAACACGTCACGCAAGTGGCCGCGCGACGAAATTCTGCGCAACGTGCGGGCGGATATGCGAGCCCGAGTGGTTGTCTTGGCCTTCTCTTGATCATAGGCGGCGATGAGGTGGGCAGTCAGCAAGGCTGTTTCGGGTGGGGTGGGGCGGTAAGTCATGTCATTTTCTCCAATGGAGGACCCGGCCGTCAAATTGACGATATAGCCGCTAAAATAACGCATTGTCAATATTGCATTTAACATCGGTTTAGAATAAATATTATATGCATGCGAAATGAGGAGAATGCTATGGCCGACACAGTTGTAGTGTTCACGTCAAAGAGCGTCCAAACGATTTTAGAGGAGGGAGGTTCGTCAGCTTGGAAGTTGAACCGCGCGCGAGCGTGGGCGTGCGATTATCTGGTATGCACGCGCAACGCGCGCTCTGGCTGGGCGCAAGGCCATGAGAATCACCGGTCAGCATTCTTGATAGGCAGAATTGCTGACATTTTGCCCGCACCTGATGACCCATCGCGGCGGCTTATTGTAATCAGCGAGTACGCGCTGATTGACATTCCGAACGCGTGGCCAGGACTTCACTATCCTGTGTGGTATTCGTCGTTAAGCGAGCTAGGGATTGATCCGAGCGGACTTTCATTTCAACCGGTCGCGGCGCAACGGTCGCCGGTTGCACGCCAGAATGTGGCCACTGAAGGAATCGTCAGTCCCGCGTTGACGGTCGAGGATTACAGGCGTGATCTTGCGGCTCTGTTCGGTGTCCGACCCGATGCCGTGGAGATCACGATTCGCATCTGAGGCTAACAGCCATCGCGCACGACGGCGGCTCTGAAGTCTGCCCGAGTGTGGCGGGTTGGCATCGGCAGCGACGAGGGGTAGTAGAGCATTAGCATTGGCCGGCCTGAGGGCACTCTGCTTCAACCGAGCGGCGTGAACGAGGCCGGATTCCGCTAAAGGACCGAGCCGTCACCCGCAGTGTGTGGCGGGACGGCCCTGAGGAGCAGGACTGCTGCGCCGGAAGAACTCATAGACGAGCTGCCTTAGCTCGACATCGCAGGCATTCTCATGATCAACAACTTCTATAACTTTGTCGACCTGCTCCTTTGACCCCATCGATAATGCGTAAACCTGATCTAGTTGCTGCGGAGTCAGAAAGCGGTCGAGGTGGTGGAACGGATTGGGTGGTTTTTCCCAGTTCAGCCAGTTCTTGATAAGGCCCTTCCACATGAGTCGCGCCGCAAAATGTCGATTCCCATTATGGCACCGCTCATAATCGCGCAAACTCACGAAAGAACGCCTTAGCAGTTCAGTCGAAAGCCATGCGTGAAACCTACGCGCCCGTTCGCGATAGTCGCCGAAAACGACCCTGAGATCGATCTTTTCAAGGTGGCCTCGGAGAAACTGTTGAATCTTTTCGCGCGCTACAAAGGTTAACGAACCGGACGCACTCTCCAGAGCATGATCCAGTTGCTTCCTCTGGAGTGCAAATGTTGCCGTACGAGTCCTGCTGGCGTAATCATGCCGAACATTCCAACCCGCCTCGACCATGTGAAGGTGGTGAAGCATCGTGCGCAGCCCGATTACAAATTCATGGAGCCCATCCTCCCCAAAATATTCTTTTAGCCGGTTAGCATAGTCCGGCACATCGGCGAGTTTTCTCAGGCGGCGCGAATGATCGATCAGAGCATGGGCAGCACTTGCGGCAGCGAACATCTCCTTCTGAATGCGCCTCTCGGTTACAGACAATTCCGGTTGTTTAACGGGGTCAAAAAAATCTTCATCCGATGAAGCCTCTTCAAAGGCATCGATTGCGCTGAGTAGATCTTGAACCGATTGCTCAAAGACGGCTACGCTTATTTGATACGATCTGCGCCGTTCCCAGAGGAAAAAGCCTGGATGATGGCGAAGAACATTCTCGGCATCCCTGGGATTGAGCTGAGATATCTCCGCTTCAAGCTCTTCGGAGATGGGAACCGCGGAAGACTTAACAGCTAGCTGGAGCCGTTCCAATTTTTCGCGCCGCTGGTCAGCCACACGGTTTTCAGCTGATCGAATGATTTCGATCAACTCCGGTGAAAGCTCGTCGTATCGAAGCGCCACGGTACTTTCCTGCTGTTGCGGGCGATCCATCCGCTATGGTTTCCGCAGGCCAGAGCAGCCCGCCCCGCGGCAGATAGTACCGCACCGTTGCAGGGCAAATTCGGGACCGTTTTTGGAGCGGGCGATGGGATTCGAACCCACGACCCCAACCTTGGCAAGGTTGTGCTCTACCCCTGAGCTACACCCGCATCCGAAACGAGGGTACGCAGCGCAAGCTTCCGTGAACTCCGCTGCCTCGCCTCCTATGCCAAAACCGGCCCGGCATTGCAACCGATGCCCCGCAACGTCCGCCGGGGTGTTCCCGGTCGCGCCGGGCGGGCTCGATTTCGCTGGACGCGTGCTATATTGGCGCGCCAACGCATATCGGCAATGGCTCATGGCACCTGCCCGATCGAACTTCGGCAATGTCGTGCCGTTTCCGCGCCCGCGCCCGTGCCCGTTCCGCGGCGCGGCCGCGCCGGAGGACGGCGCGCGCACGTCCGGCAATGCGGCGCTGCTCACCGTTGCGGTGCTGGTGGTGATCGGCGGGGTATTCCTGGTCGAGGGCATCACCAGCATCCCGCGGCATATCGACTGCAATTTTTCGAAACACCGGCCCTGCCATAGCTTCGTCAACGCGAATTGAGCGGCTCGCTCGGGGCGCGGGCTGCAAGCCGCCCTAGACCTGCAATCTCGCTTCGGCCGTGTTCATGGATCCCGGGTCCCCCCGCTTCGCGAGGGCCCCGGGATGACGGGGAGGATCGATGCCCGCCACGCCCGACGATCTGTTCGCCCTGCTCGACCGGCTCGGCATCGCGCATCAAACCGTGAGCCATCCGCCGCTGTTCACGGTCGAGGCGTCGCGCCGGCTGCGCGGAAAAATTCCCGGCGGCCATACCAAGAACCTCTTTCTGCGGGACAAGCGCGGCCGCGTGTTTCTCCTCTGCGCGCTCGAGGACGCCGCAATCGACCTCAAGGGCGTGCATCATCGCCTCGGCGCCGGCCGGTTCTCGTTCGGGTCGGCGGCGCTGATGCGGGACCTGATCGGCATCGAGCCCGGCGCCGTCACGCCGTTCGCCCTCATGAACGACACCGCGGGCCGCGTCGCCGTCGTGCTCGACGCGCCGATGATGCGGCAGGAAACTCTCAACTTTCATCCGCTGGTCAACACCATGACGACGACGATCTCGCGGGACGGCCTCGTGAAATTCCTGGAGGCGACCGGGCATTCGCCGCGCATCCTGGCGGTTTCCGGTGCCGAGCCGGCCGGGCCCGCCGCCGAGCCGCGGTAGCGTTGCATTCCCCCCGTCGATGGACCATGTAACCGGGGAGATTACGCCGGTCCGGCGCCAGAAAGGGTCAACCATGCTGCAGAATTTGGGAGCGACGGCAGCGGTCGCAGAGGACGTCGTCCGGGAGACGACGACCCAAAACTTCGTCAAGGACGTCATCGAGGAATCGCGCCGGCAGCCGGTGCTGGTGGACTTCTGGGCGCCCTGGTGCGGCCCCTGCAAGCAGCTCACCCCGGTGTTGGAGAAGGCGGTGCGTGCCGCCAAGGGCAAGGCCAAGCTCGTCAAGATGAACATCGACGAGCACCCGGCGATCCCCGGCCAGATGGGCATCCAGTCGATTCCGGCGGTGATCGCCTTCGTCAACGGCCAGCCGGTCGACGGCTTCCTCGGCGCGCTTCCGGAGAGCCAGGTCACGGCCTTCCTGGAGCGCCTGGTCAAGGACCGCGTCGGCGGCGAGGACAAGGACCTGCTCAAGGCCGCGGACGCCGCGCTCGCGGAGCGCGACACCGCGGGCGCCGCCGATCTCTATGCCAAGATTTTGGCGCAGGATCCCGGCAACGTTGCCGCGCTCGCCGGGCTGGCCCGATGCTACGTCGCGACCGGCGCGATCGAGCAGGCCAAGCAGACGCTGGCGCTGGTGCCCGAGGCGAAGCGCAGCGAGGCCCCGGTCGCCGCCGCCCGCGCCGCGCTCGAGCTTGCCGAGCAGGCGACCTCGCTCGGGCCGATGGCCGAGCTCGAGCAAAGGCTCGCCGCCAACCCGCTCGATCATCAGGCGCGGTTCGATCTCGCGCTGGCGCTCAACGCCAAGGCCCGGCGCAGCGAGGCGCTCGATCACCTGCTGGAAATCGTGCGCCGCGATCGCAAGTGGAACGACGATGCCGCGCGCAAGCAGCTGGTGCAATTGTTCGAGGCCTGGGGGCCGACCGACGAGGCGACCCTCGAAGGCCGGCGCCGGTTGTCCTCGATCCTGTTTGCTTAAGAATGCGAGTTGCCGGCCGCGCAGGAGACGGCGCTGGAGAGCGACGATGCCGATGAACGCGGTCTATCGCGGGCCCGGCGATCTTCCGCAGGTCATTCCGGTTTTTCCACTGGCCGGCGCGTTGCTGCTGCCGCGCGGCCAGATGCCGCTCAACGTCTTCGAGCCGCGCTATCTCGCCATGGTGGACGAGGCGCTCGCCGGCAAGCGCCTGATCGGCATGATTCAGCCCGATGCCGCCCATCCGGGCTCCGAGGCGAGGCCGCATCTCTACAGCGTCGGCTGCCTCGGCCGGATCACGCAATTGGCCGAGACCGGGGACGGCCGTTACCTCGTCGAGCTCACCGGGATCTCTCGCTTCCGCGTCGAGGAGGAGCTCGCGGTGCCCACCACCTACCGCCAATGCCGGGTGAGCTACGCGGAATTCGCCGACGATTTCGTGGCGCGCAAAGGCGAGGAGGCGGTCGACCGCAAGGCCTTGCTCGCGGCGCTGACCGCGTTCCTCGAGGCGAACAGCCTCAAGGCCGATTGGCAGGGCATCGAGAACGCGCCCAACGAGGCGCTCGTCAACGCGCTGGCGATGATGTCGCCCTATGGGGCGGCGGAAAAGCAGGCCCTGCTGGAGGCGCCGGATCTGAAGACCCGCGCGGAGATCCTGGTGGCGGTCACCGAGATCGAGCTCGCCGACGCCGGCAGCGAGGGCGAACCGTCGTTGCAGTGAATTTTTTGCGCAGCATTCCTGCAGCATTTCATGCTGCGCAGCGTCGGGCAAAGATGGGCAAAGATGGAGGACATGATGAACGACACGCCGCGTGACCGCCATGCGGTCGATCCGAAGCTGCTCGAAATCCTGGTCTGCCCGCTGACCAAGGGCCCGCTCGAATACGACGCCGAGAAGCAGGAGCTGATCTCACGATCGGCCAAGCTCGCCTACCCGATCCGGGACGGCATTCCGATCATGCTGCCGGAGGAAGCCCGCGCCCTGGAGTGACGCGCGTTACCTCCCCTTCAGGGGAGGTCGGCGAGCGTCGTCAGACGCGAGCCGGGTGGGGTGGACCGGAATTACTTCGGATCAACTCAACCCCACCCCGCGCGCTGCGCGCGCGACCCTCCCCTGAGGGAGCGATTACAGCGCCTCGCCGCGGAGCAGCTTCGGTACCTCGCCGGTGATGCCCGCCGCCTCGCGGATGAACCAATGCTTGAGCCCCGGCAGCCGGTCGACCAGGCCGAGGCCCACGTCGCGAACG
>WNFC01003605.1_pt1 | contig 16768 bp, 16 predicted proteins | sample 5400541 | NCBI WGS metagenome assembly WNFC01 (sample SAMN13153342, study PRJNA577476) | soil metagenome | isolation source: 120 cm saprolite under Douglas fir tree site 2 hole 2 replicate 1 | place: USA:California | collected 2015-04-18
ACTGGAACCGCGTCGCCAAACCGCAGGTTGTGGAATTGAGGGCGGATCCATTGCCCCAAGTCTCCCCTGCGCTCCTTGATCGGGCCTTCGCATTTTCGCCCGCCAGTACGTTGCAATGGCGGGAGTTTCGAGCCACGGAAGCGCGCATCCGGTTCTTGGGAATCTTTCCTCGCTACCAGTTCAATTTACGTGCCCGCGAAGACGACAAGTTCGATGTCTGGTTCCGCAGCCAGGAACGCAACGGGTTCGGCAGAAACAAGTGGGAAGGATTGTTCCTGTTGCTGCGTGGACTACCATTTCTCAGCGTCAATCCCGAGTATTACAACCTTCGCCATGAAGCGATCAATCTCGTGTCCATGTTTCGCTGGGATCCACAGAAACGGCGAGTCTTTGCCCAGTTCTCCAGCCCCTTCCAGGGCAGTGCCAAGTACCGTTACGAGGTCGCGGCTGATCTGCGCAACGAAAACTGGGTCGTCATCAATTCGTTCGCGGCGCCGTCTCCGCCACTCGCCAGCCTCAACCTGCGTCGCGAGGTGCTGGGATTTAGTCTTGCGTCTTACGCCAGCGGACGGTGGCACTGGTCCGCGGGTGCGGAAATTTCCCATCGCGATTTCCGCAGCGTCGTCCCTGGTTCAGTGTTGACCCCGACCTTGCTGGCCAAGGGGTATCAACTCAAACAACTGGCGGAACTCGGAGCCACCCTATGGCGCATGCCCGAGAGGCGATTTAGCTTGGATGCAAAAGTCTCGTCCCAGGCGGCACGTCTGTGGTCACAATCGGAGGAGTCTTCCGAGAAGCTGCAAGGTTCGCTGGGATGGCACTGGTTCCCACGCGCCGAGGGAGACGACTACGAGATGCAGCAGCAATTCCGCTCCGGCAAGACCTTCGGGACCGTACCCTTCGATGAACTCTTCATGCTGGGATTGGAGCGGGATAGCAATCTTCCGATGCGGGCGCACATCGGCACGCGCGACGGTCGCAAAGGCAGCGCTCCTCTGGGACGCAATTACTTCCTCGCCGCTTGGGAAACGGATAAGAACGTTTATGGAAATGGAATTGTGGCGCTGAAGATGGGGCCATTTCTTGATACCGGCCAGATCACCGATCCCTCTGCAACCCTGGGTTCGCACAAGTGGCTTTGGGATACTGGGGCACAGATCAAGCTGCGCGTGTTCGGCACCGGAGTTGCTTTCTCCTACGGAAAAGACCTGCGCTCAGGAAACAATGCTTTCTATTTAACAATGCTGAGGTAGCCGATGCTAGGTGGAGTCTCTAAGGCCAGCACTGCGGTGTTTAACGCTCAATCAATACCTTAGAACCAAGTCGGTTCGAGCCACCATCGCGATAACTCCCTTATCGTCGGCTACAGCGAAGTAAATCGCGCCGAGCTTTCTCGCCTGCGGACTGTTTGCAAGCCGCCTCGTCACGCGATCCACAAACTGGCTTCTGGGAGGCGGGCGCGCCCCTTCACGCCGAACAGGTTAAATTTGGAAGCGCTCATGGGGAATCACCCCAGGAGTTAGTTCCGCAAGTCCACCATCAATTGCTCAATTTCAGCCTTCAGCTCAGCCGTCAGCGGAAGCAGTGGCAGCCGCGCCGGGCCGCCGTAGTATCCATTCCAATCCAGCGCGTATTTCAGTCCCGAAATTCCCAGGTCAGACCCCACGCGCTGCGCAGCTTTAATTATGCGCTCCTGCTTCAACCGGGCCAGATCGGCGTCGCCTTCTTTCCAAGCTGCATAAATTTCATAGCATGCCGTCGGAGCGGGACAGGCAAAAGCCAGGATTGCTCCCACTGCGCCCGCCTCCAGAGAAGGCAGCAGTTTCTGCGCCGCTCCCACCAGCACCTGGAATCCAACTTCTTTTTGTCTCGTCTTCAGATTACCAACCACCGTCACAGCAGCGGACGACGGCTTACTCGTAGACGGCGGAGCAGACTGTGGGGATGTCTCCCCGCTCCCAGTCAACGTTCCCACCTGCACCAGTTCCCCGCCACCATTTGCACTCGAACCGGCCGCGGCCGCGAGCATGCGCGGCGTAACCGCATCGAAAGTTTCAGTGACCGTTGCGCTGCGTTTGATATGCCGCGTCCCTTCCACCATCTTACGAACCTTGTCCACATCCCCGCCCGATTCCTTGATGCCGATGATGTTCGCATGCTCCGCCAGTTCCACCACGGTCTCGGCGGGAATGTCGTAGGCCGTAAACGGTGGAACGTTGTAGATCATCACGGGCAACGGCGAGCGATCGGCCACAGTCCGGTAAAAAGCCAGCAGGTTCGCGGCATGCATCTGCTTTCTATAGAAATGCGGTGTCCGCACCAGAGCGACGTCGTATCCGAGTTCAGCCGCGTACTCAGTCAGCCGCAGCGTCTCAATCGCCGACTCGATTCCCGTCCCCGCAATCAGAACTTTGCTAGGCGCAGCCGCCTCCCGCGCGGATCGCAGCACATCCCGCCGCTCCGAATCAGAGAGCATGACGGCCTCGCCCGTCGAGCCGAGCACCACAACGCCCGCCACAGGCGTGCGCGAGTAGCGCTCGACATTGTGTTCCAGCTTCTTGAAATAGACGTTGCCGTCAGGATAGAAGGGCGTCGTGATAGGAGGAATGATTCCGGAAAGCAGCATGAGCGATTCTAACCGGAAGATGATGTCGAAGAAAACGAATCTCTACAGGAATTTGGCTGGGAGCACTGCGCCCAGTTGCACCAGCAAACTCAACTGGTCCCAGTTGTCCCAGCCTTCGACAATTTTCCCGCCGACGATACGCTGCATACTCATGCCGTTAACACTGACGTGCTTGCCTGAGGAAGGTATCCCCAGAAACGTTCCTGAATGCGTCAGGGTCGCAGTCCAGCGCGCGATGACTTTGTCGTCTTGTTCGATAGTGTCGTGGATCTCGACATGAATATCTGAGAATCCACTCAGAAAACTGCGCAGAAATTGTTTGAAGTGCTCCGGCCCGTGAATGTCGGCTCCATGCTGGGCTTGGCCGTGTCCAATCACATCCTTGGCGCACATCGCATCCACGGTTTCTTCCCGGCCCTGGTTCCAGACTTCGTCGAACCACCTGCGGATAAGCGCAGAGTTCTGACCCATGACTCAGACCTCTCTCCAGGGATTTCTAGCGTCGGACATTGGCCCCGCGGTCCGCGTGCAAATGCTGCAGCGCCCGCACATTCACTGCACCACGCTGCAAAGCTGAGATACCTTCTGCGGCCGCCCGCGCCGCGGACAGGGTCGTGACCGTCGGAATCCGCGCCGTCACTGCTGCCCGGCGAATGGCTTTCTCATCGAACCAAGGCTCCAATCCTGTGGGCGTATTGATGATCAGTTGAATGCGCTGGCCTTTGATGAAGTCCACAACGTTCGGTCGGCCTTCTTTCACCTTATAAACCCGCTCCACGTTCATGCCGGCGTTTTCGACGACGTCGGCTGTACCCGAGGTACACACCAGCGTGAAACCCATGTCCACGAATTTGCGGGCGAGATCCGCGACGTGCCGCTTATCGTTGTCCGTCACGCTGATGAAAACCGTTCCCTGTGTGGGCAGCTTCTGCCCAGCTGCCAATTGCGCCTTGGCGAACGCCTCGCCGAAGTTGTCAGCCACGCCCATGACTTCGCCGGTAGACTTCATCTCCGGCCCTAACACCGTGTCCACGCCAGGAAACTTGTTCCACGGAAACACCGGAGACTTCACGTAATAGCAATGCCCCGTGTCCAGATCAGACCGCCGCTCAATATTCTCCGGCAGGAACTCGCGCAGCTTTCGCCCGGTCATGAGCCGCGCCGCAATTTTAGCCATGGGAACGCCCGTGGCTTTTGAGACATAGGGCACGGTGCGAGAGGCTCGGGGATTTACCTCAAGCACGTAAACCTTGCCCCCTTCTGATCCATTTCCGGAAGGGCCGCCATTTCCCCGCGGGATGGCGAACTGAATGTTCATCAGACCCACGACCTTCAGCGCGCGAGCCAGCTTGAAGGTGTACTCCCGCATGCGCTCCAGTAGAGGCTGGGGGATGTCCACCGCCGGCAGCACACACGACGAATCCCCCGAGTGAATACCTGCTTCTTCAATGTGCTGCATAATACCGCCGATGACCACGTCTTCGCCGTCGGACAGCGCATCCACGTCTACTTCAATTGCATCTTCCAGAAAGTGATCAATCAGGATCGGACGATCATGCGAGTATTCAACCGCTTCCTTCATGTAGCGCACAACCGATTCTTCATCGTAAGCGATCACCATCGCCCGTCCACCCAGCACGTACGAAGGCCGCACCACGACGGGATATCCGACGCGTTTTGCCCCCTCCATAGCCTCCTCGATCGATGTCGCCATCACTCCCGCCGGCTGCGGAATTTCCAACTCCTCCAACAGCTTGTTGAAGTGCTTGCGGTCCTCCGCCAGATCAATCGACTCCGGTGACGTGCCAATAATATTTACCCTCGCTGCCTTCAGCGGCAAGGCAAGGTTCAACGGGGTCTGCCCGCCGAACTGCACAATCACGCCCACGGGCGCGCCCTTTGACGTTTCATGCTGATAAATCGCCCACACATCTTCAAACGTGAGCGGTTCGAAGTAGAGCCGGTCGCTGGTGTCATAGTCGGTCGAGACAGTTTCAGGATTGCAGTTGATCATGATCGTCTCGTAACCGTCCTCATGCAGCGCGAACGAAGCGTGGCAGCAGCAGTAATCGAACTCAATTCCCTGCCCGATGCGGTTGGGCCCGCTGCCCAGAATAATGACTTTGTTTTTCTCGGTCGGTGCCGCCTCGTCCTCGTCTTCGTAAGTCGAATAAAGATACGGTGTGAAGCTCTCAAATTCGGCGGCGCAAGTATCCACCCGCTTGTACACCGGCAGCACGCCGTGCTTCTTGCGCAGGTGTCGGACTTTTTCTTGTCCTTCCAGCCGCCATACTCCCGCCAGACGGCCGTCCGAGAATCCCATGCGCTTGGCCTCGCGCAACACTTCGGTGGGAATCGATTCCATCGGGTGCTTCTCCAACTCAAGCTGCATGTCGTTAATCTCTTTGAGTTGGTAAAGAAACCATGGATCTATCGAGGTCATCTTGGCGATCTGCTTGACCGTGTGTCCCTGGCGCAGCGCGTACTGTACATATGCCAGCCGTTCGGGATGAGGCGTCACCAACCGCTGGGTCAAAATCTTGGGCTCAATCTTCGCTCCGCCGACGCGCCTTCCGGTATCAAGGGCGCGTACGCCTTTCATCAGTGCCTCTTTAAAGGTGCGGCCGATGGCCATTACTTCGCCCACCGACTTCATCTGCGGGCCCAGGTTTTCATCTGCTCCCGGAAACTTCTCAAACTGCCACTTCGGAATCTTCACCACAACGTAGTCGAGCGTCGGTTCGAAGCAGGCGGGTGTCTTGCGGGTAATGTCGTTAGGAATCTCATCCAGCGTGTACCCCACGGCTAATTTGGCTGCGATCTTCGCAATCGGAAATCCCGTAGCCTTCGACGCCAGCGCCGATGAGCGCGACACCCGCGGGTTCATCTCGATCACAACCATTCGCCCCGTCTCAGGATCTACGCCGAATTGAATATTCGATCCCCCGGTTTCTACTCCGATCTCGCGGATCACGGCGATCGCAGCGTCGCGCATCGCCTGATACTCGCGGTCCGTAAGCGTCTGCGCCGGAGCGACGGTGATGGAGTCGCCGGTGTGCACGCCCATGGGATCGAAATTTTCGATCGAGCAGATGACGATGACATTGTCTTTCGTGTCGCGCATCACCTCCAGCTCGTACTCTTTCCATCCCAGCACCGACTCCTCGATCAGGGCCTCGTGCACCGGAGACATATCCAATCCGCGCGCCAGCACTTCCATTAACTCTTCGCGGTTGAAGGCCATTCCGCCGCCCGAACCGCCCAACGTGAACGACGGCCGTATGATCACAGGGAAGCCAATCTTGCCTGCAAACTCGAGCCCGTCTTTGGGGTTGTTCACCAGCGCCGACTTGGGCACGTCGAGCCCGATCTTCTGCATCGCATCTTTGAAAAATAGACGGTCTTCCGCCTTCTTGATGGCGTTGATCTGGGCGCCGATCAGGCTCACGTTGTACTTTTCCAGAACCCCGCCGTCGGAGAGTTCAATGGCCAAGTTCAGCGCCGTCTGTCCGCCCACGGTAGGAAGAATCGCAAAGCCCGCGCCCGGCGACATCTCGCGTTCAACGCGGATGATTTCTTCCAGAAATTCGCGGGTTAGCGGCTCAATGTAAGTCCGGTCGGCAAACTCCGGATCGGTCATGATGGTGGCCGGATTCGAATTCGCCAGCACGACTTCAAAGCCTTCAGACTTGAGCGCCTTGCAGGCCTGCGTGCCAGAGTAATCAAACTCCGCCGACTGTCCAATGATGATGGGCCCGGAGCCGAGGACTAGGATTTTCGAGATATCAGTGCGTTTTGGCATTTATGCGCTTTGCTCTTGAATTCAGGCAGCACAGCTTCGGCGGCCGCTTTTGCGGATTCGCTCCATTCTTCTGTGCGGCGCGCCTGAAGGCGCGCCCCCTTCAAAACATTGGCGCCCCAGCACTCGCACCGGCGAGGCGGGCACTCCGCGCTTCACCCCTTCCACTCCTCCATCATCCTGGTGAATTCCTTGAACAGATAATGCGAGTCATGCGGCCCGGGAGCAGCTTCCGGGTGATACTGGACGCTGAACAAAGGCAAGTTCCGATGCCGCAGTCCTTCCAGAGTCGCGTCATTCAGATCCATGTGCGTGAGTTCGACTTCACTGTCTGGCAGCGAGTCTGGATCGACGGCAAAATTATGGTTGTGCGCCGTGATTTCAATCTTGCCAGTGGCCAACTGCTTGACTGGATGGTTCCCCCCATGATGTCCAAACTTCAGCTTGAAGGTCTTGCCACCGAGTGCGATACCGGTGAGTTGATGACCCAAACAGATTCCGAAAATCGGCTGACGTCCCATCAATCGGCGGATCGAATCGACGGCATACGTACACGGCTCGGGATCGCCTGGTCCGTTCGACAGGAACACTCCGTCTGGCTTGAGCGCGAGAACGTCTTCCGCCCGCGTTTCAGCGGGAACCACCGTCACTCTGCATCCTTCACCGCGTAACTTTCGTAGAATGTTTTGCTTAATGCCGAAATCATAAGCCACTACATGAAATCGCGGGGGCTCGTCCTTCACCCCGACCACAGCCACTGGCTCATGAGAGCGCTCGCCCACTTCCCACACATAAGACCGCTTCGTACTCACAACTTTCGCCAAGTCAGTTCCATCCATTTTCGGAATCGAGCGGGCCTTTGCGATTAACTTATCCGCATCACTCTCGATGGTCGAAATCACGCCCCGCATCACGCCGTGATCGCGCAAGTGCCGCACCAACGAGCGCGTGTCGATGTCGGAAAGTACTGGAACCTTGAACTGCTCCAGATACTCTTCGGCCACTTGCTGCGAGCGCCAGTTCGAGCTGACCTTCGAGAACTCACGAACGATCAGCCCCTCGATCCACGGACGCGTGGCCTCGTTGTCCTCGTCGTTGGTTCCGTAGTTGCCGATTTCTGGGTTGGTCAGGACAACAATCTGTCCTGAGTAGGAGGGATCAGTAAAAATTTCCTGATAGCCGGTGATGGAAGTATTGAAAACTACTTCCCCGTAACATTCGCCTTTGGCGCCGTAGCCTTTGCCTCGGAAGACTCGCCCGTCTTCCAGCGCAAGGATTGCCTGCATTCTCGCTCCGGGGAGTGGATTTTAAAGATATTAACAGGGAACGGCTCATCGGCCAAGCTAGAACGTTCTTCATGGAAAAGAAATCTCTGCCGTCAGTGAGGAGAATGGCATTTGAATCGCGAGATCGGAGAGTTTTTCTCTTCCCGCCTCGAGACTGTAAGCCACAGCCGTGCCGCCCTAGATTCTAAGGAACTACCGCCGCCAAAATGTAGTCCGTCAGCAACTTTTCCCTCTGCTCGTGCATGCCTCGGGTGTTGAAATTTGTGCTGGTGACGACCACGGCCATATCGAGCCCGGGAAACACCAGAACCTTGTTCCCGCCGTTGCCATTCATGTAAAACGCCGGATAACTCTTCCTTGAGCGATCTAATCCACCAGAGATAGCCATATTCGGTGTCATCGTCGATCCGGGCGTGCGCCTGAGTCGCCGCTCGCACCCAGGATTCGTCGACGATTCGGGTTCCCTGCCAGCTGCCGCCGTTCAAGTACAACCGTGCAATCTTCAGCAGATCTCGGCCGCTCAAACCAAGTCCGCCGCCAGTTTGCGGAATGTTCAGAGGTGCCGACAAAGAGGCGCTCCAGCCCATACCATCGAACAACGAAAACTGTAACCACGCGGCTAGTCATATCCATGTCTTCGCCGGCTGTAAAGACCCTCGTTACAACAGAGACTTTTGGCAAAGAAAAAGGTTTGCAGCATGCCATAAAAAAGGCGAAACACATTCGCCGAGCCTTATCATCGCTCTCATGGGATCTGTCCTGCTGAGAACAGAAAGACTCCAACTGAGGTCCGCCACACCGGAACTTGCCGCGGCCGACCTAAATGACCCTTCTGATTTTTCCCGTCTGCTCGAAGCTGACGTTCCTCAAGATTGGCCACCGCCATTGAACGACGACCATACAAAGACGTTCACGCTCAATTACCTCAAAGAAAATCCAGATGCTGCTGGCTGGGGAACCTGGTACTTCCTGCTCCCCGGTAAAGCCGAGGAAAGGACACGAGCCATTGGGATTGGTGGCTTCAAGGGAAAGCCTTCCCGGGAAGGAATGGTTGAGATCGGTTATTCAGTCATGCCCGACTACCAGCGACTAGGTTTTGCTTCCGAAGCTGCAGCGGGCCTGATCGGTTGGGCATTCTCCCATCCGGAGGTGCTCCTGGTCACAGCGGAGACGCTGCCGGCACTGGGGGCGTCCATCCGCGTTCTTGAAAACAACGGCTTTCACTTACTGGGAAAGGGCTCCGAAGAAGGCGTCATCCGATACGGGATCGACAGAAACCAGTTTCAACCCCAATGCTAGAACACGAAGGGCACAAACCGCTTTGTGCGTCGCATGTACTGTTCGTACCGCGCGCCCAGGTTGGCGAGGAGCGCCCGCTCTTCGACATGCACTCGGTAGATGTAGCCTAAAGCTCCCGCGACAGTAATAATCAAAACGCTGAGCCAGTTGGTCAGTGCCAGTCCGGTCCCGATGTACATCAACATGCCTCCAGCATATGAAGGATGCCTAACCCACCTGTAGGCTCCGGCTTCAATCACGGGTTGATCAGACGCCGCTTTCACATTGCCAGTAAAGTATTGTCCTAGAACCCGCCAACAGTGACGCCGCAATAGGCTGCCGCATAGCAGAGTCACAATCCCGATAATAAACCAGATTTTCTGCCCGGGCGCGATGCTAAAGGCGGGAATTCCGGCAACCGCGAATGCCGCCGTCATACCGATCCATCCGGCCAGGACGATCAAAGAGGTCGATCCACGATCGGTGTTTTCCCCCGGCGACGGGCGTGCGCGAGCCACCACCGAGAACTCTGGCAGGTAGGCAAACACAAAGACCGCCCAAAAAACCCACGCATAAGGAGATGTATAGGCAAGTGGCTTCATAGCTATCCAGCCCAGGTAATACACTGGCACGCATTCATCAAGGCGTTGTGAGTATAACGTCGGAGACAACAGAAAGGTACGGCACCTAAAGTTTCAAGACGGGTTTATCGCACCCGCCCCATCTTATCCATGGGCCAATAACCAAAGGCGGCCTTGCCGTAAATATAGTTCTGATTCACCGGGCCGAAGTCCCGGCTGTCGTTCGACATAGAACGATGGTCGCCCAGCACGAAGTAAGAATGCGCTGGCACGATTATTTCCGCATAAGAGCGTGCATCGCTATAGGCCGGCGGAACATAATCCTCGTCAAGGGCCTCATCATTCACGTACACCTGTCCGCCATCGATACGAATTCGATCTCCCGCCACCCCGATTACGCGCTTGATGTAGCTCTTCGACGGGTCCCGCGGATACCGAAATACCACCACATCGCCGCGTTCAATGGGCTCCAGGCGATAGACAAACTTGTTGACGAAGATCCGCTCCTGGTCAGCCAACGAAGGCATCATGCTGGTACCTTCAACTTTCACCGGCTGGTAAATGAAGACGATAATGAAAGCGGAAATCGCCACAGAAATGAACAGATCACGCAGCCATAAGCCCCACCCAGACCTGGCCAATCCCAGTTTATGAGGCGCGCAGGAACCTGCCGGACCCAGGCGCGCCTCTGAGACTGCAGAGGCAACTCCTGGAGAAGGTTCGTTTTCCGTACTCAAGGCCATTGCGGACTCTATTGTATACACAGATCATCCTGCCTTGGGTTTGGTTGCCCCCATCGCCACCCCGAGAGTCTGCCTCTGTCCGGCTTTGCCCATGACAAGGTAAAATACCAGGTTGGGAGATCCCAGAATGACTATTCGTGTCCGCAGCCGGCGCCCTACCCTCCACAGAATCTTCACCGTCGCTTTCCTGTTTCTGGTCACGCTCCTGATGTCAGCACAGTGGGCAACCAGCCAGGAGGAGGGTGGGGTGCCGGCTTTCAACGCCGGAGCTCCGCCCAAGGGCACAAAACTGCCGCCCATCCTGGGCAAAGACCAACTCTGGGGCGCCGACGCTCAATCTCCCTATCAGACTCACGCCTACGATTTGGCAGCTGAGATTCCGACGGTGCTTCACCAGCAGCCCTGCTATTGCTATTGCGACCGCATGGGCCATAACAGCTTGCATAGCTGCTTTGAAAGCACGCACGGGGCTCGGTGTGCTACCTGCCTCAAAGAGGTTTACTATTCCTACCAACAGCACAAGAAGGGTAGGACGGCGGCACAGATTCGTCAGGGCATCATCAAGGGCGAGTGGAAGCAGATAGACCCCGAAGCTGCTGCGGCCATTCATTAGTACCGAGTTGCCAGTTTCCGAGCGCTAAAAACACTCCATAATCGGCATAGTGTTCGCCAGAGTACATTTAGGATTATCCGCAGGCCCGCTGTCCACTACTCGGTACACGGTAGTCGTCGATCCGAATTGCCCTCAACCCGCCATTTAGGCGATACTTTACACGCAGCACCGAAGCGCGCACGCAAGGAGTATCGATTACGAAGACCACAGGAAGAGTTCTGCACATGGCCCAGAAACCTACCGCGAAGAAGTCGCTGGGGGACGATCCTCAATATGCCCAGGCCGTCCAAAGCTATGAAGCCGGTTTACGCGCCATGCAAGAGCACAAGTTTGAGAAGGCGAAACCTCACTTCCAGAAACTCATCAGCGGCCCTAATAGAGAATTGGCTGACCGTGCCGGCGTTCATCTCAATACCTGCAACCAGCATCTCGACCGCGCTACTAGCAATCAGTTCAAAAGCACTGAAGAGCATTTTGACTACGCGGTTTCCCTGATGAACGTTGGAGACTACGTCACGGCTCGCGAGCATCTCGATAAACTCCACAAACAGTCGCCCAAAGCGGATTACGTGCTTTACGGTCTTGCCGCACTAGATTGCCTTACCGGCCATGTCGAAGACTCGCTCAGGAGGCTCGACGAGTCTCTTCGCATGAATCCCAATCTGCGATATCAAGCGCGCAACGACTCGGACTTCCAAAATCTTGCGGAAGATCCACGCTTCACTGAACTCCTGTATCCGGACCCGGGCGCCGATCTCGGTCCCCAGGAAGACTCTCTCCGCGACGACAAAATTGTGTAGAACTCGAACCGTGCAACCGAAGGTCGCTGCCGTGGCACAGTCTCATTGTTCGAACGCTGGCTCTACCAAAGCTGGTCGCAAACCACACCATGGAAATCAAAACTTCTGAGCTTTCGTCTCCCGAGAAAGCCGCTCGCGAGCGCGGTCTCCGGGTGGTCGCCATCGGGGGCGGTACCGGCCTCTCCACCTTGCTCAAAGGCTTGAAGCGCTTCGTGCTTTATCCCGGAGAATCCCGCAACTTCGCTGCCGACCTGCTCCCCATCCGAGACCTCAGCGCGGTCGTCACCGTCAGCGACGACGGCGGCTCCAGCGGCCGCCTGCGCAAGGAGCTCAACATGCTCCCCCCGGGAGACATTCGCAACTGCATCGTAGCGCTCAGCGAAGACGAAGCCCTGCTTTCCAAACTGTTCCGTCACCGCTTCGATAAAGGTTCAGGCCTCGAAGGCCACAGCTTCGGCAACCTTTTTCTCGCAGCGCTCACTTCCCTCACTTCCGATTTTTCCGAAGCCGTGCGCCTCTCTTCTGAAATTCTACTTACACGCGGCCACATCTATCCCGCTACCACTTCCAACATCGAACTCGAAGCGCTGATGGAGGAGGGCACACGCGTGCGCGGCGAAACCAAGATCACCGCTAGCACGGGACGCATCATTGAACTTTTCCTCATCCCTTCCGACCCCGACCCCATGCCGCAAACTCTCGATGCCATTGCCCACGCCGACTTGATCACGATCGGTCCCGGATCGCTATTCACCAGCCTCATTCCTAACCTCCTGGTCCGAGGCATCGTTCAAGCCATCGTGGATTCGCCGGCGACTAAAGTCTATGTCTGCAATCTGATGACACAGGCGAATGAAAGTCTCGGACTCAGCGCCGCCGATCACCTTCAGGCACTCAATCGCCACGCCCAAAGGCAGCTCTTCGATTACGCCCTCATCAACCGCACGCCAGTGTCCGATGCGCTCAAGGCCAAATATGCCCTCGAAGGAGCTTGCCAGATCTTCGCCGACCTGCATGCCATCGAGGCCCTGGGCGTCATCCCCGTCCTGGGCGACCACCTCGAGGAACATGCCGGAGTCGCTCGCCACAATACGACTAGGGTTGCTCACGATCTGCTGCAACTTGTCGCGCAAGCCCCCCGTACCGAGCGCGACTCAATCTCCAACAGCGGTTCGTAAGCTCCCAAGAGTCGTCCTCCGCGGCATGGTCCACCAGGAACGCAGGCCGCCGCCGAAGTCTGCGGTCCTGTTTTCATTGTTCCCTACTGTTGTTTCCTGTATTGTGATTTTTCGCTTCACATCTTCGCCCTGAATTCCGAAGTCAAAGCAAACCATGCGTTCTCTCATTCCCGCCGTTCTTATCCTTTCAGCCGCTTCCACACTCTGCCTCGCCCAGGTTGATCCGGGTCCCCTAGAAGGCGCTCGAGAATTGCAGATCTGGGCCGCCGGCGGCCACTCCGTCCCGGGAGGCACCGCTCGCACGGGAGTTTTCAACGCCGGACTGCGATACGGTTGGATCCTCACAGGCCCGCATCTTCCCAGCATTTTCCGCGGACGCCTCGAATATGCCGTTGACGCTGTGCCGGTGTTTTTGGTTTTCCAGCCTGCCAATACTGCCTATGGTGTGAGCCTCAATCCCCTCGGCCTCAAGTGGAACTTCGAGCGCCATGGCCGTCTTTCGCCTTATCTCGAACTGGGAGGTGGCGCGCTCTTCACCAACCACAACCTTCCCGCCTTCACCAGCAAAGTAAACTTCACGCCTTCGGCCGCCCTCGGCACACACATCCTGGGCGCGAAATATAATTGGAGCCTGGAAGTACGCTACCTGCACATCTCCAACGCAGGCCTCACCCGTATAAATCCAGGCCTCAACACGGTGGAGTTCCGCCTCGGCGTCGGCAAATTCTTCGGCGGACATCCCTAATGCTAATTTTGGAATGTCATGCAGAGCGAAGCAGATCGATTGGCATCTCGAAGATTGAGAATTATGGTGAGGGGGCGCCCATTGAGAGGTGCCGCCGCGAACGTTTCGGGCTTCCGGGAGAAACGGACAGGACCGGCTTGGATTTAGGATTCGAATCGCAACACTTGCTCGAGGCTCACATGACGATCACAGCAGCTCCGTCAATCGAATCCTCTTTGAGTGCGATCAAAGCTTCGTTGGCTTGATCGAGCGCAAACGCCGTCACCTGCGGCCGAAGGCCGATCTGGCTCGAGACCCGAAGGAAATCCCTCGCATCATCGCGAGTCATGTTCGCGACACTTCGAATCTGGCGCTCGCCCCAAAGCAGGCGATCGTAATCGAATTGCGGAATCCGGTCGAGGTGAATGGCGTTGATGGCTACTACTCCTCCCTTCCGCAGACTGCCAAGAGCCGCTATGACCACATCGCCGCTAGGGGCGAACGTCACGGCGCGGTCAAGTTCTACGGGGGGATTATCTTTCTCGCTGCCTACCCAGACCGCCCCCAGAGAAGTCGCCAACTCACGGTGCCGCGCTCCTCGTGTCGACACGTAGACCTCACAACTCCACGAGCGCAAGACCGTGATTGCAAGATGCGCTGACGCGCCGAAGCCAAACAGTCCCACTCGCTCTCCAGGCTCCACCCCGGCCACACGAAGGCTGCGAAAACCAATAATGCCCGCGCACAATAACGGAGCTGCGTGCAAATCATCGAGCGACTCGGGAAGCGGAAAAGCGAAATCGGATCGCACCACTGCATACTCCGCATATCCGCCATCCACGGTGTAGCCCGTGAAAGTTGGCGAATCGCAAAGGTTCTCCAGCCCGCGACGACAGTACTGGCACGTGCCGTCAATGCCCCCAATCCAGGAAACGCCCACACGCGTACCCAGGGGAAGTCCCTCCATAGCTCCGGCCACAACTTTGCCGACAATCTGGTGGCCGGGGATCACCCCCGCACGACGTACCGGCAATTCGCCTTCAACAATATGCAAATCGGTGCGACAGACCCCGCACGCCCGCACCCGCAACAGAATTTGACCTTGTTTTGGTGCAGGCTGAGCGACTTGGCCAATCCGAAGAGGCCGCTTTAAAACGGCTTGAGGCGAGGTCAGAATAGCCGCTTTCATCTAGATACCGAAGGACTTTTCCTCCATCGAGCAGCCGCAGATACAGGTAGTATAGCTAGCGGCGCTAAGAATCTGCATTTCGGAAGCTGCACCCGAAATCTTCGGTCGGGCCGACTGAGCCGGATTCAGGGGAGAAAAATCTGGTCGGCGCACTGTACCCTAAGCAGTTCTGCTGGCATTATTTTACGGGCGGAAATCTCCAGGCCCACATCTAATTGCCAAGATATCGTAAGCTAGATGTAAGGAGGCTTCCGTGCGCTGCGGCCGCTGTGGAAATGAGAATCCGGAGAGCCACCGTTTCTGCGGGATGTGTGGCACATCCCTGCTGGCTGGGACGCAGACTCAGGCATCGCCCGGCATTTCCCCCTCACCAATGCCTCCACGAGTTGAAACTCCTGCCAACACCCCGGCCCAGCCTGCTCCGCCTCGCCCATCCCGCGTTGCCAGTTCCGCCGAGAGCCCGATTATCAACGGACCTTCATTTCTCGGATTGAACCAGCCGAGCCCGGCTGAACGGATTCCGCGAGGTAACTCGATTTACGCGCTTGACCAGGCTCCGGCAAAATCATCTCGCAATCTGGACTATCTGCTGGAGGATGATGACGAGGAACCGAGACGCGGCCGAGGCAAGGCGGTGATGATCCTGGTCGCACTTCTTTTGTGTGCCGGCTTCGGCTACCTGCGCTGGAAGACCGGGGGATTCTCCTGGCTTACCGCCGAAATAAAAGCCGCGGTGCAACCCGCTACCCACCCCAGCCCTCCGTCGCAGACTGACTCCTCTTCGCCAGCGCCCGCACCTCCGGGCGCGGCAACGACTGGGACAGATCCGTCGGCGGCTCCCACCAGTGCCTCGCCCGCAGGGGGTCCGTCGTCTCCCCCAGCCGGTCAAGGGGCGGGGACCACACCCGGTTCCGATAACTCTTCTTCGGCGCCCGTGGGCTCCTCCAACTCAGGCCCTAACAACTCAGCCCCCAGCAATTCCGCCCCGGCTGCATCTACGGGAGCATCGCCAGCACAGCCCGCTGCCGGAGATGCTTCATCACGTTCGACAGCCGCTCCATCCCCCGCGCCGGCAGCGACGCCCCCCGAGGCTGAATCGAAGGCTCCCCAATCGAACGAGAGTGCTTCCACTGATTCCACTGCTGCGCGTCCGGATTCGAAGCCCGAAGCGCCAGCAGTGCCGCCAGAGCGCGCAAGCGCGGGAACGCCGGCGCGCAAGTCTGGCGTTATCCCGGGTTCAAAGCCCACGCCGGCCATCCCTTCAGACTCGGTAGTGATCGATGCGGAAAGATACATTTACGGACGCGGTGGCGTGGCGCAGGATTGCGATCGCGGTCTGAAGATGCTGCGAACCAGCGCTTACCAATCGAATGAGAAGGCTATGATTTCGCTGGGTGCGCTGTACTCGACCGGCCTTTGCGCACCTCGCGATTTACCTACGGCGTATCGCTGGTTTGCCGTGGCCCTGCGAAAAGAACCTGACAATCCAGCTTTGCAGCAAAATCTGCAAAAGCTGTGGAGCCAAATGACGCGGCCAGAGCGGCAGCTGGCTATCAAGTTGAGCCAGTGAGGTTGTGGCGCAGTTCTCTGCGGTCGTGTTCCTTCAACCCAGCCGAAGCAAATAAAAAAGCGAAATCCATCAGGCGTGTTTTTCGCGACGAATCGAGGAGAGTCCTCGCCTCAGTTCGGCGGTGAGGTCCGCTTCTGGAGTGATGACGTGCACAGGTTTGCCAGATTCTCGTCCAAGCCAGGCGTTCAACTGTTCCGGTGAAGTCACTACCGACCGGCCCTGGCGCGAGATTGGCATTCCGGTGCGTGCCCATCGCTGAACCACCGAAATCGGCTCCCCTAAGAAAGATGCGATTTGTCGCCACCCTTTGAGCGTCTCCGACTGAGCCCTCGCTTTAACGACTTGAGTGCGCTTGCGCATAGAAGATCATGAGATGATGGG
>WNFC01005623.1_pt1 | contig 16767 bp, 16 predicted proteins | sample 5400541 | NCBI WGS metagenome assembly WNFC01 (sample SAMN13153342, study PRJNA577476) | soil metagenome | isolation source: 120 cm saprolite under Douglas fir tree site 2 hole 2 replicate 1 | place: USA:California | collected 2015-04-18
CGAGCCAACGCCGTTGTCCGAAAGGCGCTCGGAGACCTGTACCGCAAGTATGGCGAGAAGTGGTGGCGGAAGCAGGGAGCCCGTGACCTCGGGGAGAAGATGGCTTCAGCCTTCGACGGGTTCGCGGCCGGGGACGCCCTGGATTACGAGGTGATCGAACAAACTCCGGATGCGTTCGAAATAAACGTCACCGAATGTCGCTACGCGACGTTTTATAAAGAGATCGGTGCACCGGAACTAGGATTCCTGCTGACATGCAGCGCGGATTTTACCATGGCAGAAGGTTTTGGTGCCAACGTGCAGCTGACCCGTACGCAAACGATCATGCAGGGCGAAGAAGAGCACACAGGACACCCAATGATGGTCGACAAGCGTCGCGCGACGTCTGCGTTCCTCCGGAGCCATGAGCTACGATGACCGCCGTGACCCGCGACGCGTACGGGCTCGCCGTCTCGACCTCCTCGCGCCCCGCCGTGGACGCCTACGATCGCGGGGTGCGAGCCCTGCTGGGCTTCGGCGCCGATAAGCGCACTTCCTCGGGAGTAGGTGGCGCCCCTCGATCACCTCTAGTCTCCCGTGGACTCAGCGCAGAAGCAACGCCATCCCGGCGGCTACCACCACCAGCAGGGCCAGCCGCCGCAACAGGGTCTCCGGCAGGCACCGAGCCAGCCACACGCCGATCCAGTTGGCCGCGATAGATATCGGCACGGAACCCAATCCCAGCCACAATTCCGCCCGCAGTGTCCCTTCGATGGCGAAGGCGACCAACGTCGCCATGTCCAGGAGCAGGAAGTAGCCCACCAAGTTGTCCCGCACCGTCTGCGCGGCGTGGGGGCCGCCGTAGAGGAACAGCGCCACCGGCGGACCTGGGACACCGGCCAGCCCGTCGAGCGCTCCGCTCATCGCGCCCACGGCCACGGTCACCGGCCAGGTGGGCGTGCCGGTATAGCGCCAGCCGGTCATGAGTATCAGCGCCAGGGCGATCACACACCCGGCGATCACCCGCGTCATGATGGCCGTCTCCACATGGGTCACCGCGTACACCCCCAGCGGGACGGCGACGATCGCGGCGACCGTGAGCACCCCGATGGCCCGCCACTGGATGCGACGGCCCGCGTGACGCAGCATGTCCGCGTATCCAGCGACCTCGATTAGCAGCACCAGGGAGATCGCGGCGGCGGGGGTCGTGACCGTGGCCAGCAGCGGCACCATCACCAACGCTCCGCCGAAGCCGGTTGCGCCGCGCACCAGGCCGCCCAGGAACACGGCGCCGCCGGTGACCAGCAGAATCACCGCCGCTTCCGCGAGGAGCTATCCGGCCATGTGAGGAGTGCGGGCCGCCTCGGCATCAGCTGCTGGCGACGCGGCTCGGAAAGACCGCGGGGCCCTCGAACGCTTCTTCCCCCGTGTCGGTAAAGACGGCATCAGGAAGGCGAAGCGTCGCCCGCCCGCTGCGCCGTACCGGGGAATGACGTGCGGATCGCGCCATGCCATCACCCCGTCTGCGAAGCGATGGTCAAACTCGACCGCCTCGATGAGGAGGCACCGCGGCCTCGATATCCTCCGCTTCCACCTCCCCGCCTCACCGCTGCGCTGCGAGCCGCGCGCCCATGTGCCGCACGACGTCCACCAATGCCGTCGAGCCAGTGTTACACAGACCGCGAAGTGAGAGAGGGGGGTTCCCGGGGGATTCCCTCGGGGGGCTGCCGCGTGCTCGCAGGACGTCGCCCAAGGATTCCCGCGTCCCCTGCGCGCCTCGCGCGACGGCCCGAGCGCGGATCGTGTGCACCGGCGCGACGTTGCGAGCGGATGCGGCCCTTCCGCTGCTTGTTGTAGGATCGGCGGCCAAGCCTAGTGTGTTCCTTGTTAGGAGACTCGAACTCTACTCGGACCGAGTCACGCGTCGCCATCCGTCATGATCTGCAACGGAAGGCCAGATCGACGCGCCATAAGGCTACGGATCGTAACAGGAGGCGACGGATCATTCGTCCGAGCTGGGGGATGCAGGCCGGTCTGAAAATCCGCGCCAAGGTGAATGCAGAGGAGCTCCGCCGGGAGTAACTCGGGAGTATGACTGGTCCTCAACCGGCTCATTCTATGTCTTCTGCTCAGTCATGCCGGCGCTGAATCTCGTGGACGACGCTCCGCGGGACGCGCTGGATCCGCGCGGCCACGCGCTGACTGCCGCGAGGTCGTCTCGCGCCGGAAGCTCGAGGGCGGACGCTGGTAGGTCTTTCGGAACGCGTCGTTGAAGCGCCGGACACTCTTGAAGCCGGCTGCGAAGGCGATGTCGGCGAGCGGCAGGTTTGTATCGCTGACTAGTCGCTTCGCGGCCTGCACGCGTCGCGTGCCAGCCGCGTCGACCGGGGTGGCGCCGACATGCTTCATGAACAGACGCGACAGGTGGCGCGGCCCGAGGCCGGCAGCGCAGACAGGGACGAAAGCCCAGTCGCTCAGCCGCTGCCGCGGACGGCACGAAGAACACATTCCTGGCACGGGCATGGCCACTCGGACAGATCGAGCGGCAGTAGATCCTCGTCGTGCGGACGCAGGTGAAGAACACGCCGTCGTACGCGGGGTCGTGCGTGCGTCGTGCTCGATTACATCGACCGCGGTCACGCCAGGCGTCGGCGTTCGGAGGCTGCTCCACGCGCTGCATGTCAACGGGAGGGATAGCCCGACGGTTCGCCGGAGTCAAGGCCGGTTCTTCCCCACGTCGAGGTCCGAATGTGGCCACCGGGGCGGCTCGAATCGTGAGAAGAATGGCTGTGCGAGATCTCACCGATCGGAGGTTCGTTGATGCCGTTCATCGCCAGGACACCACCACCGCCTTACTACGCCGTCGTCTTCACGTCGATCAACGCCGATGTCGACCACGCCGAGCATGCCGAGATGTTCGGACGCCTGGTCGAGCGCGCTGCGAGCTACGAGGGGTTCCTGGGCATCGAGCCCGCCCGGAATGCCGATGGAACCGGAGTCGCGGCCGTCTACTTCACGGACGCCGAGGCGATCGCGGCGTGGGCTCGCGATCCCGAGCATCGCGTGGCGAAGAAGAGGGGCCGGGAGGAATGGTACCGCCACTACATGATCCGCATCTGCAAGGTCGAGCGCGAGTACGGCCGGCCCGACGCGTGACCCAGGCTGATGCAGAGCCATCACATCCGTCGGTGGGAGGTCCGGAGTTCGCTCGCGGGGCCGCGTACGGCACGGCTGCCGTCAGCATCCGGCGTGGCCGGACTGATCCTGCTACCCGTCCTGTGGCGTAGGGGCTTAGCGCTCGACCGGCTCGGCTGGCTCGGGCTTGCGACACTGGCGCTCGGAGGGGGTGCGCCCTTCGTGCTGCTGGTCGGCGCTGGGTTGCACTTCGCACCGGCCGCTCATGCGGGTGCTCTCTTCCCCGGCGTGATGCCGCTGTTCGTCGCCCTTCTCGCCTCGTCCATCCTAGGAGAGTCATTCCCGTGGATGAAGCGGGTCGGGCTCGTCTTGATCCTGTCCGGCGCGCTGGCGATCATCGGTTTCGCGGGCCTGTCGCGTGGTGGTTCGCAGGGCGTCGGCCACTTCCTGTTTCTGGGGGCCGCCCTGCTCTGGGCCAGCTATACGGTGTCGATGAGGCGGGCACGCCTCGATGGCCTGCACGCCGCGGCGATCGCCGCCGTAGTGTCGATGATCTTCTATCTCCCGATCTATGCAGTTGTGGCTGGGACCAGGCTGCTGGACGTGCCGATTGGCGACATCGTCTTCCAAGGGCTCTACCAGGGCGTCATCACGATGGTCATCTCGCTGTTCCTGTACGGCCGCGCGATCAGCCTTCTCGGCGCCTCAAGCGGGGCTGCCTTTGGTGCGCTCGGACCGGCGATGGCCGCACTCATCGCGATTCCAGCTCTGGGCGAATGGCCAACAAGAGCGGACTGGATCGCGATCATGCTCATCTCTGCCGGCGTCTATCTCGCCGGCGGTGGACCGCTGCCTTGGCCCGGTCGTAACCGACAAGCGATGAGGGCAGGAGATCGGCGACCGTGACGGCGCGAGATCCCGCGGGGGGCAGTACGACTGGACTGGAACCCGTGCCACATGCTTGTCGCCGTAGCAAAGTACGGATTCCGCGTGCGGATGTGTCCGACCGGCGGCCAGGATTGGAAGTCCTGTGCTGACATACACTCCGTTCTCGCGTCCTAGCCCGCCTCGCTACCTTGACAGATATGGGAGGCCCAGCTGCATGTGTCAATCTTCGCCCAGCGGGCACCGCCCCTACGCCGCCGGTGCTTTCACCGGCGACGGCTCAGCGAGCGCGGCGTCGATCTCCTCGAAGGAGCGCCCCTTGGTCTCGAAGCCGATGAACCAATAGGCGATGATCCCGAGCACGTACCACGAGGCGAAGTACACGAACGCCAGGCCCAGCGAGTCGAGGTTTGCCGCGGGCTTGATCAGGTCCTTCGCGCCGAGGATCAATGCCAGCCCGAGCGGCCCGACGATCTTGCCGGAATTGCCGACGCCGTAGGCGAGCCCCATGCCGCTGGCGCGCAGCCGAGTCGGCCAGATCTCGGTCATGTACGGGCCGGCCACGGAGTAGGCGGCGCTGCCAAAGAAGTTTTGCGCCATGACCAGCACAAAGAACAGCGACACGCTGCCGAGGACGACATTGTGCAGATAGCCGGCGAGCACCATCAGCACCGCGGCCGCGGCACAGTACAGGGTCCCCGTCCCACGGCGCCCCAGCGGCTCGATCAGCGCGGTGACGCTGAACCGTCCGACGATCGCCGCCATGTTGACGAAGATCATCAGGAAGGCGGCATCGGCCGGCGAGACCTTGAGCACCAGCACGAACAGGGTCGCACCCCACAGCCCGAGCCCGACGCCGCCGGTCTGGGTCAGGCCGACCAGGCAGCCGGCGATGACGCTGCGGGGATATTTGAACAATTCCCACCACGACCCCTTCTCGACCTCGGGCCCGGTCGGCGGCAGGTCGATCTCCTTCGGATCGACCATCAGCGCCCAGGCGAGAGATTTGCGCGCCTCCTCGTGCCGGCCCATCTGCATCAGCCAGCGCGGCGATTCCGGCACCCAGTAGCGCACCATCAGCACGAGCACGATCGGCACCAGGCCTAAGAGGAACAGGCCGCGCCAGCCGATGATCGGGGCCAGGAGCCACCCGGCGACACCGCCGAGCATGCTGCCCGCCGGCAGCAAGGTGGTGATCAGCGCGCCCACCCAGCCGCGCTTCTTGGTCGGCATGAATTCCTGCACCAACGGCATGTCGACCGCGTAGAGCCCGGCATTGCCGATGCCGACCAAGAGGCGGAACACCGCCAGGAACAGCCAGCCGCTGATCCAGCCATTCGGGCCGGGGGTGAGCGCCATGATTCCGGTGGCCAGCGCCACGTTGAGCGCGGTCAGGATGAACACCTTTCGGCGGCCGATCTTGTCCGCCACCCAGCCCCAGAAGAACGCGCCGGGCACCGCGCCGATGCCGGACGACAGCAGGATCACCGCGCCCTGCCAATAGGTCAGCTGCCATTCCTTGGTGATGAAGGCCAGCACGTAGCCGATCAGGAAGAAATCGAAGAAATCCAGGAGGTCAGCCAGATTGCCGGTGATGATCAGCTTCCACTGATTCGACGTCAGCCGCCGCTGCTGCTCCAGACGCTCCAACATAATGCTCGCCCCTTCCACGGCGAGCGTCATCGCCCGCCTCGCCCGAGGGTTCTCTCTCGGGACCTACATTGTCACAGGGCGGATAAACTGCCTCGCGCCAATCCTGCCAGAGCGGGTCGCGAAGGTCAAACCGCAGTCTCGGCAAAGGAGATCTCCGCATCTTGTCTGTGAACTGGATCCGAAGGGCCCCAGACTGACCCCGATGGGCGGGAGCGCCAACGCAAGTAGTCCCGCTGTCGCGTTTCATCAGCGACGAGGATAACGAGTCCTGCGCCCTTCCGACCCCTAGTGGCCCCAGGCGGTCAGCATCGCGGTGAGACCGCCGCGATGCGAGGGACCCTAGCGGGGCGAGCCCTAGCCTGACTTGCGGGAGGGGGACTTCCAATCCCGGGTACGGTGTTTCATTGCCTCACCGCGGGAGCCGCGGCCGGATAACATCTTGGTGGTGATTCCGGTCACCTCGAGTTCGGGCGTTGCACCCGCACCCACTGACAGGTAAACAGGCCGCCGGGTTATGGCAGCGCCACAGACGAGTTCCACCGATTCGTCGATCGAATATCTTCCGGCATGGAAGCCCAGCCCTTACGCGTTGGCTGATCAAGACCGGCGGGCGGCTCATCTGCCAATGCCCGATCCTCCAGCTTGCAGCTGGTGGAGAGCCACTTGACGTCGACTCTCTTTCAGCAGATTCTCGGGCGCAACGAGGGACTCGCTGGTCTCCGACCGGACCCGGCGTCTCAGGCAGGGAGCGGGCGGACTGAACGCGAGAGGGGGACGCGGCGGCAATTGACCGGAACGGTCCGAGTGACCGGATTCGGAGACATCAGACAGACCAGTTCAACAGGATGATGGTTGTTCACGTGTTCGGTGGTGTTGCCGAACTGGCCGACGGGTTGGGTGGCTGGGTTGACGCTGTCACGGGGGCGGCGATCGGCCCATCTTGAAAATCCCGGCCCAAATGAGACACGCCAGCGGAAGGAGAAGACCATGAGCATACTGTCGCGCAGGCAATTCCTTTGGACGTCGGGCACCGTGATCGGCGCCTCAATGGTGCCGACGATGGCGCGGTCACGCCGCGCGGACGCCGCTGAGCCAGCGTTGATCCCCAAGAAATTGCCGTTCCCGCCCAACGACGAGTTCGGCAACTACGAGCCGACGATCACGCCGGACGGGAACACCATCTATTTCGCGCGCTTCGCGGGCAGCGGAGACAAGCGCGTCCTGGGCACGACGACCGACATCTTCGTCACACACAGGGTCCGTCAAGGTGGCGAGTGGCCCGGGACCGGCGCGGACTGGACGTCGCCCGAGCGACTGCCCGATACCGTGAACAGCGATTCCATCGACCAAGAGCCCCGGATCACCCCCGACGGCAAGACCCTGTATTTCATGAGCCGGCGGTCCGGGAGCCGCGGGAGCGCGGATATCTGGGTCAGCCACAAGCAGCCCGATGGCCAGTGGTCCCAGGCGCAAAACCTCGGACCGAATGTCAACTCCGAGTTTACCGACCATTGCTTCATGCCACTCGGCATTCCGGGCCAGGACGACACCTCGGTGTTCATCTCGGTCAGGCCCCGCGTGGCCGGTGGACCGTCCTCGGCGGACCTCTTCACCAGCAAGATGGAGAACGGCGTCTGGCAGCCGTCCAAGCGGTACGAGAACAAGTTGCTCGACTCGATCGGTCTTAAGTGCCGGCTCACCGCCGTCACCAGGGACGGACTGGTCCTCGGCGTTGTCTCCGTCCACGACTTTGGAAAGTTCCACACGATGGTGTTCGTGCACTACGACCCGGTGACTAAGGAGTGGAAGGGGCCGATCGTCGAGGCCCCGTTCAATCAGCCGGGCGTGGACGGCGCTTGCCCGATGTTCACGGCCGGCGGCGACAAGATGATCTGGTCGGCCGGTTACGATCGCGGGCCGGGCCCGGTCTCCACCGCGGGCGGCACCGGGTCGACCTACGACCTGTTCTGGCTCAAGACGAGCGACATCGTCGCCTACTACAAGGCGAAGGCAAGCCTCAGCTAGCGAGACGATAGGGTGGCGGCGACCGGGCGAGCGAGCGCGAGGCGGATCGGCCTCGCGCTCGCCGCCAGTGTGCTCACCGCCTCCGTCGTGGCCGGGCACGCGGTGCTCCAGCGGACGGAACCGCGCGTGGAGAGCACGCTCAAGCGCGCTCCCGACGAGGTAAAACTCTACTTCACCGAGCGCCTCGAGCCCGCCTACAGTTCGGTCCGCGTCGTGAACGCTCGCGGTGTGCAGGTGGATCGCCGGGACAGCCACGTCGACCGCTCGAACCCGGTCCTCCTCCGGGCCACGCTCCCGCCAATTCCCGCGGGCACCTACAAGGTCCTCTGGCGGGTGCTCTCGATCGACGCCGACGTCACCGAGGGCGGATTCATCTTCCGCATCGAATGAGGGCGCTCGTCCTCGCCGTCCTCTGGGTTCACCTGGCATCGAGCGTGCTGCTGACCGGGGCGTTCTTCATGCTCCTGCTGGCCGGACCGCCCGTGGCTCCGGCCGCGCGTCGCTGGGACGGGGCGGTCGTGGCCTGGTCGCGTCTCCTCGTCCTCGTGGCGTTCGGCTCGGGAATCGTCTGGCTGATGGTGCGAACGGCCGCCTTCGAGAACCGCCCCCACGCGGCGGTCGAGGCCCGCGCCGTATGGCACGCCGTCCTGGATACGTGGCCCGGGCTCGTCTGGCTCGCCCGGCACGGCCTCCTGCTCGTGCTCGGGGCCTTTCTCGCGATCCGCGCGGACGTCGCAGAGAGGGGAAACTGGATCGCTTCCCGCGGCGAGGCGCTCCTGCTCGCCGCGCTGGCGCTCGCCCTCGTGAGCGGCTCCAGTCACGCCGCCGCGATTTCCCCGGGCGCGGTGTTGGCCGTGGCGATCGACGTCACGCATCTTCTGGGGACCGGCTTCTGGCTCGGCGCCCTCCTCCCGCTGGCACTCCTGTTGCGCCTGATCAGCCGCGAAGACGGCGCCGACTCCCTCCCCTATGCCGTACGCGCGGCCCGCCGCTTTTCCCGCGCCGCGTTGATCACCATGCTCATCCTGATGGGCTCGGGCGTGATGAACGCGATCGTCCAGGTGGAGAGCATCGCCGGCCTGGCGGGGACGACGCACGGCCGCCTGCTCCTCGCCAAGCTCGCCGTCCTCGGTTTGATCCTTGTCCTCGCCGTTGTGAACCGCGTGCACCTTCTCCCTGCGCGCCTCGGCTCGAACGACACCGTCCGGAGTCCGGTGATGCGACGCCTCACCGCCTTCGTCGGGCTGGAAGCCGGCCTCGCCCTCGTCCTGCTCGCGCTGGCCGCCGCGATGACGCTGACGACGCCGGCCCGCCACGGAGATCCGGTCTGGCCGTTGCCGTTCCGATTCTCGCTCGACGCCGTGCTCGATGTGCCCGCGACGAGGTCGCGCGCCTTGCTGGGGGCCCAGCTGGCGGTGGTCGGCCTTGTCATGCTGATCGCGTCGCTGCTCGTGCGTCGTCGGCGAGCGCCGCTGCTCGCCAGCTCGCTCGCACTCATGGCCGTCGGCGCGGGCGTTGGTCTTGCCCCGTTGGTGGTCGATGCCTATCCCACCACGTACCGGCGCCCGCTCGTGACGTACGACGTCGGCTCGATCGCGGCCGGGATGACGACCTATGGGGAGCATTGCGCGCCCTGCCACGGCGCCACGGGCGCCGGAAATGGAACACCGAGCCGGCCCGCCACCGACCTGCGCGTGCCTCCCGCGTCGCGCCGTCGCGCGGGCGAGCTCTTCTGGCTGGTCACTCACGGAATGCCCACCCGCGGCATGCCGGAGTTCGGGAGCCGCCTCGGCGAAACGCAGCGCTGGAACGTGATCAATTTCATCCGAGCGCTCGGCGCCGCCGATGGGGCGCGAGGGATCGGACGCCAAGTGGAGCGCGACCGCGCCTGGCTGGTCGCGCCGGACTTCACCATCGCCGTCGGTCCCCTGGCGCCGGGAGCGCTGCGCGATTACCGAGGCCAGCGGATGGTCCTGCTGGTTCTCTACACCCTGCCAGGGTCCCGCGGCCGAATGGCGGAGCTGGCGCGGAGTTACACCGTGCTCTCGGTCATCGGAGTCGAGGTCATTGCCGTGGCCGCGCACGCCTCACCCGAGGCGATCAGCGAGCTCGGCTCGTCGCCTCCCGTCCTCTTCCCGGTGGTGACCGACGGCAATGCCGACATCGTCGCGACGTATCGCATGTTCGCGCCGGGGGCGCACGCGGAGGTGCTGATCGACCGCCAGGGCTACATCCGAGCAATCTGGAGAGAGGACGTGGTGGGCATGCCGCGAGCGGCCGGGGTCCAGAGCCAGGTCGAGCAGCTCAACGAGGAGAAGAGCCCGCCTCCGTTTCCCGACGATCACGTCCACTGATGAAAGCGGGAGGGCCCTCGTGATGCCGGTGTGGCAGGTCGTTCTGATTCTAAACCTCGCATTGGCCGTCGGCCTCGGCCTGGGTTACGCGGGCTGGGGTCGGCGGACGGAAGCGCTCGACCGCGAGTTGGACGCCGCCCGGGCGCAGGTGGAGCAGCTCGAGCGCGAGCGGCAGGCGTGCGCCGCCGGCGCACGCGCCGGTGAGCAACAGTGGGAGGCCCGCGGGATCGTGCGGGCGGTCTACCCGCAGCTCGTGGTGGTCACGCACGAGGAGATCCGGGGGCTCTTGCCTGCGAGAACCACGGGCTTCCGCGCGGCGACCGCGACGCTTCGCGACCCGATCCGAGTGGGCGAGGCGATCCGCTTTTCGCTGCGAGGCACCGGGGTCGACGACGCCGCACTCGTGGCGATCGCGCCGTGGTGAGCCCTCCAACCTCCCGGGGGGTGCCACAGCTTTGGCCAGGACAACATTCCCACTTTGCCCGCGAACCGGCGAGAACCCGTCGGCTCCCGCTCGACGACTGGTGAACGATCGACTGGGCGCGCAGCAACCCTACCCTGGGTGGGGGCAGGCGAACAAGCGCTTCGAGTTGACGCCAGCGCTGCGCCTGGCTAGGATGCGGCTCAGCCGGCCCGGCGCTCTCGGCTCGCGCCGAGGCCTGTGTGTGCGCTGTGCCTGGGCTCCTGGGGCGGCCGGCCCCCGAGACTGACAGTCACGTGACGTTGACGCCGACCACGGAAGGCAGCGCATGACCGCCCGCTCGTCTTCCTCTCTCCTCGGCTTCGGCATCGTCGGCCTCGGTATGATTGCCGACTTTCACGCGCAGGCCATCGCGGCGCTCCCGGGCGCCACACTCGTCGGCGTTGCCACGCGCAACGCCGGCAACGCGCACGCCTTCGCCGCGAAGCACCACGTCCCATTCCACACGACCGACATCGCCGCGCTGGTCGCGCGGCCCGATATCCACGTCGTGTGCATCACCACGCCGAGCGGTGCGCACCTCGAGCCGTCGCTCGCGGCGATTCGTGCGGGCAAGCACCTCGTCATCGAGAAACCGATCGAGATCACCACTGCCCGCACGGACGAGATCGTCCGCGCCGCCGACGCCGCCGGCCTGCGCATCGCGCCGATCTTCCAGGGCCGCTTTGGCGATGGCGCCCGCACCGTCAAGGCCGCGCTCGATGCCGGCCGGCTCGGTCGCCTCGTGCTCGCGAGCACCTACGTGAAGTGGCACCGCAACGCGGAGTACTACACCGCGCCGCGAGGCCTCCACGCCAACGACGGCGGCGGGACGGTGATCAACCAGGCCATCCACGGCATCGACCTCCTGTTGTGGTTCGTCGGAATGCCGGCGGAAGTCTTCGCGTGGACGACGCGTCGCGTGCACACCGGCATCGACGTCGAGGACACCGCGTGCGCCGCGCTCAGATTCGCAAGCGGCGCCCTCGGCGCGTTCGAGGCGAGCACCGCGCTGTGGCCGGGCTGGTCGCGGCGCCTCGAGATTTGCGGGGAGCACGGCTCCATCGCGCTCGAAGACGATCGCATCGTGCGCTGGGACTTTAAGAACCCGCGCCCCGAGGACGACGCCATCCGCGCCGCCCAGGCGAACGTCCTCGGCTCCGGCGCGAGCAGCCCGAGCGCCATCAGCGTCGAGGGCCATCGCCGCCAGCTCCAGGACTTTGTGGACGCGCTCCGAGAGGGCCGCGCGCCCGCGCTCGACGGCCACGAGGGCCGCAAGGCCGTCGCCGTCGTCAACGCTATTTACGATTCCGCCGCGCGCGGTGTGCCCGTCGCGCTCTGAGGCGCGGGAAAGATCCGATGAGGTCAGCAGCCACGATCTTCGGGCCGGCGTAGCGCGCGAGGGACACCGCGTGCAGATCTGGGTCGACGCCGACGCCTGCCCCAAGGTCATCAAGGAGATCCTGTACCGCGCCGCCGAGCGGACACAGGTGCCCGTGATCCTGGTCGCCAACAAGCTCCTCTGGACGCCGCCGTCGCCGTTCATCCGGGCGATGCGCGTGCCGCACGGCTTCAACGTCGCCGATCGCGAGATCGTCGAGCAGGTGCAGGCCGGAGACCTGGTGGTGACCGCCGACATCCCGCTCGCCTCGGAGGTGATCGGGCGAGGCGGCCACGCCCTCGATCCGCGCGGCACGCTCTACACGGCGGACAATATCCAGGAGCGTCTCGCCCACCGCGATTTCATGGACCAGCTGCGTGGAAGCGGTGTCGAGACCAGCGGGCCGCCGCCGTTCCGCCCTTCCGACACCCACGCCTTCGCCAACCACCTCACGCGGCTGCTCCCCGTGTCCCCCAGACCCGACCCAAGTCGCGGCTGACCGCGATCCCCGGGACCGGGCGCGATTCGCTTCAAGCGAGGACTCGTCACCGCGACCGTGACGGACGCCCGGGGCGACGCGCGCGGGGAGTCGAGCCGGTTTCCAGCTCGATGCCGAACACCGCCGCGAGCCGGTCGTCGGCGATCGCGCGGCGCGCGCCGCGCTTCGGCGGTGTGGCGCCGGCCAGGGCGGCGGTGGCCGCCCCGGCCGTCCGGGCAACTGCACTGGTACGTGATCTCCGCCGCCGCCGGGAACAGCCCCGCCCCCTGCCGGCAGACATGGGCCATGACGCTCTGGTCGAAGCGCCCGGCCAGGAGCTCCACGACGGAGTCGATCTTGCCGGCGCAGGCCTTCACGACCGCCTGCGAGACTCTCGATCTTCTCGGCGAATCCTATTGACACCGGCACATGAGGCCTAGTAACGTTGGGTCTTATACATAGCAACACTATGTATTCTCAGCACGCGTGATTTCTGAGTATGTAGCACGCCTTGCGAGCGAGCTCGATTTCGATCCAGCGCTTTCGCGATGCGCGCGGCGAGAGGTCGAGGATCATTTATGGGAAGCCATCTCCGCCAATCCGACGGACGATAGAGTAGGCCGAGCGGCGCGCGGTCACGAATTTCGGCGACCCTCACGCTATCGCGGCCCAATTCGCGGTCGGGTCGCTCGTGAAGCGAGCCCGAAGAGTCGGTTTCGTCGCCGTTCTGGTGATCGCCACCGTGTTCATCGCCATGAAGGCTCGTCTCACCTGGTATGCCGTGATGGACTGTTCGACCGACCAGATGGGGGCGCTCGGCGAAATCGTAGTCTCGATCGACCGCTATGCGTTCTGGCTTTCTGTCTTCGTGGGAATAGCAGGCTGGATGTATATCGACAGCCGCGGCATTCCCGCAGCCTTTACGCCGGAGTATCGTACGCAGCTTCGTCGATTCGTTCTTCTGTGCTCGGCGGCAACGGGCGCACTGCTCGCGTCCGTCATCAGCGACGGTGTTCTCACGTCCCTTCGGCTGGTCGGGACACCCTGGTCCCGTGATGTTCTGATTCCACTCGTCTCGATGGGGATCGAAGTCGTATGTGCGGGAGGGCTTGTTGTGTCTATCCGCGGTATGACGCAGCGAACGGCGTCCACGGGCCGAGCAGCAGGCATGAGATGAAGAGCACGCCGACACCACCCGAAGGAATCGGGCCATGGAACACCCGGGTTCGGTTGCCGTGCAGCCCTTTCCCCTGGAACGTTTGTCCGCCCAACAGTCTCCACGCTCGGAAAGTACGTCACGGCTCCCAACGACAGCAAGGAACATCTCTCTGGGTTGAACGCGCAAGGAGTACGCTACACAGGAGGGAACACCATGGATAGGTCCATCTGCTTCGTGACATCGTTCACCGCTGCCCTGATGGTCGCTGCCTCGATCGCACTCGCTCAGAGTGATCCAGCGGGGCTGGCGCAGCGCCATGTGGACGCCATCGCCCGCGGGGATGCGGCTGCGGCGCTCGCCCTGTACGCCGATGATGCTGTCGTCGACGTGGTCTCGCCGGGCACCCTGTGTTCGGCGGCCTCGTGCGTCGGCAAGGCCGCAATCCAGAAGGAGCTCGAGCGCCGGGTGGCCGCCAAGGGGGTCGCCACTGTCCTCAAGATCTATGCGTCCGGCAACGTCGCGACGCTTCGGTATGAGCTGCGAAATCCCGCGACCCAAAAGGCCGGGGTAGAGCGGATCATCGGATGGGGCATTTGGGAGATGAAGGGCGACAAGATCGCGTACGTTCACGACGGGATAATTGAACGCGCGGACCCGCAGACGGCCCGCTTTCTGGAGTGGCAGCGGGCGCAACCGCCGGCACGGTGACCAGGAGCAGGGGCGGCATCGCGCGCGGCTGCCGTCGGAGCATGCGCCCGCGTCGGTGAGGGCGGCGTCGCGGTCGGTTTCCTTGGCGGCTCCCGGCTGGGCCTTCTCGGTTTCCGATCCGGCGCGCATTCAGGAAGCAGGAAGCGCAAGGCTGAGCGAAGGCAACATTAGCCGCATCCGGCGGTGACCGACTCGCCCGTGGGCGCCGTCACCGTAACATAATCTGCCAGACGCGGACACCGGCCGGCCCAGGAGCCGCTGTCACAGCGTCGACTTCCGCGGTGACGATCAGCAGGCAGGCCGGGAACTCGGTCATCGCGCTCTCCTCTCCCCTCTTCGATCAGCCGGCATGGGACCCGCGCGTCGCAGGCGCGGCGCCGTTCGGCTCCTCCGGCGGTGCGGCCACGTAGCTGAGGAGCCAACCCAAAATCCCGGCCAGCACGATCGTGCCCGCCGAGAGGTGAATCGTCCACCAGAGGCCCTCCACGAATCGCAGCACGATGAAGTACAGCAGGTACAGCACGGTGGGCACCGCAAAAGCGAAGATCCGCAGCCTCACCATGCCGCCGCCGGGCTTGAGCAGGCGGAGCAGCAGGTCGGCGATGAGGCCGCCCGCGACCATCGCCAGCACCTGGGCGACCGGGTACTCGCCGTGCTCGTAGAGAACTCCCATGAGCGCTCCGTTGATTCCGATCATGACGGTGAGGGCCCCGAAGGGCAGTACGAAGCGGCGCACGAGCGATAGAATTGTCCCCGTTAGGATCATTGCCTCGAGCAAGAGGCCGGTCACGCCGAGCTCGGCGGCCACCGAGGCGAGGCCGCGGCTCGCCGGGCCCGCCCCGTGCCCCCACAGGTTCGCCATCGGATGCGCGATCTGGGTGAAGAACGTGATGAGCGAGAGCAGGAAGGTGAGCGAGAGCAGCGCCGGAAGCACTCGCCTCCAGCGTCCGGACCACCGGTCCGGGCGCCGCCACGCCGCCCGCAACGGGCCCGAGGCCATCAGGCCGTAGCCGAGGGCGAGCACGAGGTGCGGTGGGCTCAGCAGCGCGTCGACGCTGGCCTCGAACCCGAAGAGCTCGTGCCAGAGCAAATCGGCCAGGCCGCCGGGCACCCAGAGCAGCACGCCGACCAGCGACCAGTCGTAGCCGGGCGGCAGCGCGCGAAGCCAGGAATAGCCCCGCCGGCGGTTCCATCCCGTGGTGGCGATGAGGAACAGCGCCACCAGCAGATAGCCGGAGTAGAGGACGGCGTGCCAGGGCGTGAAGAAGGTGTTGTCGACGCGGCCGTGGGTGTGGGCCCAGCCGTCGAGGAACAGCCCGCCGAGGAACACCCCGCAGAGCACACTCATCACCCAGTCGAACCCGATGCTTCCGGCGAGAGCGCCCGAGTGAGCTGTGTCGCGGCCGGTGGGCGTGGCGGTGCGGGTGCTCATCGGCGGTCCTCCTCGCGGGCTGCCGGTGTGGATGCGGTCACTTCGTGAGCCACAGCTCGAATCCGATGGGTGTGTCCTCGACCCAGCTCTTCTCGAATCCGCTCTGGGAGACGAACTGCGCGAGCTCCTCCCGGGTGTAGGCGCGCCGGATCAGCATGAACTTGAAGGTCAGCCGCGTGAGGATCCCCCGGCAGAGGTCGAATGTTCCAGCCGCGAACGGCATGCGCGCGACGTCGCCGTGCTGGACATCGACCGACACGCCCGCCTCGGCCGCGTTCTTTCGCGCGATCTCGACGAACGTCCGGCTGATGTCGAGCCCGTTGATCCGGTATCGGCCAGGCCCGTGCCAGCTCGATGGCGAAGTAGCCCGGCCAGGGCGCGACCTCGAGCACCGCCCCACTTTCGGCGAGCTCGCTCGCCATCCGCTTCGCCAGGGCCACGAACTCATCGAGATCCCTTCGGGTGATCCGCGGAGGATAGGCAACATCAACGCCCGCCGGCGGCGGGCACCCCACGCGTGGCCCCCGTCCCCGTGACATAACCTCCCGGACTCGGACGCCGGCCGGCCCAGGAGCCGCTGTCACAGCATCGACGCGGCGATATTCCAGCGGCCAGATCACCTCGGAATTCCACCCTTCATCCATTATGCGACAGAAACGCGCCGCTCCCGATTTCGGTTGCGACGGTCGCCAGGATCTCGGCGAATCGCTCGAGGCGTGCGGGCAAGGGCTTCCTCTTTTCCCACAATAGGCCATAGTGCAGCACCATTCGCGGTTCGAGCGGGCGAAACTCGATCGGCAGCTGCCGGGCACCGTATGCTGTGAAAGGGTCGACGATTCCGCAGCCCAGCCCACCAGCGACAAAATGGCAGACAGCAAACAACGACGATGTACTCACGCTGAAATGCGGTGAGCGGCCGATTTTTTTGAAGATTCGGCTTACGCCGATCGCCTGGGTGTCTCCCGCGATCATCTGGTTTGGAATAGGGGAGACATCAAAGATCTTCATCATCGTGGGACGGTCTTCGCGGTCGCGGTGAGCACCGTGGCCGGTGTCCTGAGCGTCCATCGTGACAAGATTCGCGCGGCTCAGATGTTCGGGGCGACCCCTTGGCAGAT
>WNFC01003610.1_pt1 | contig 16757 bp, 16 predicted proteins | sample 5400541 | NCBI WGS metagenome assembly WNFC01 (sample SAMN13153342, study PRJNA577476) | soil metagenome | isolation source: 120 cm saprolite under Douglas fir tree site 2 hole 2 replicate 1 | place: USA:California | collected 2015-04-18
AGCTTGCGCCGCTCTTGCCGTTGCCGCTGAGCTTCTTCTCCGGATTCACCAAAGCGATGATGGTCCCCGGTGAAATGCCACTGAGGATCGCGCGGCCTTCGCTGACCGCGCGGACCTTGACTTCCTGCATTTCGAAGCCGCGGTTGCGTTTGCAATACACTACTTTCTTGCCGTCGTGGTCGAAGATAGCTTCTCCGGGAATGGAAACCGCCCGCGATAGATTGTCACCGAGAATACTCAAGCGAACCGCGAAACCGGGGCGCAGTCGTGGATCCACGCGATCGAGCTTCACAGCCACGTCAAACTTGCGCCGAGTATTGTCGTCCCAGAATTCGTGGCTGGTCGCCCCGCCGACGGTTTGCACTTTGCCAGAAAAAGATTCGCCGGGAAGCGCATCTATTTTAATTTCCACGGGTTGCTCGGGCTTGAGGTTCACGCGGTCGGTTTCACCGACTTGCGCCGAGACTTCCAGATGAGACAAGTCGATGACTTCAGCGATCGAGCTTCCCGGATTTGCCTGATCACCGACGTGATAGTCCGGGAGCGTCATCCCGTCCATGAAAAATCCGCCCGTGGAGTCCCTGTTTCCGTGGATGACCACGAGTCCGTCAATGGGCGCGGCGATGTGCATGTTCTTGATGTTTTGTTCCGCTTGCTCCATCGAAAGGCGGGCCTTGTGCCGTTTTTCTTCGCTGATGGCCAGCGCCGCCTGGTTGGAAGCACTGTGCGATTGGATGTCCTGCTGAAGCTGCGTCTGGGCGCGCTTGGCCTCATCGAGAGCGAGCAGGTTCTTCTGAGCGTCGATGGGACTAACCAGCTCGTTTTTGCTGACTTCGAGCTCCGCGCGGCGCACCGCGTATTTTGCTTTTAGGAGCGCGGTCTGGTCCTCCGCCGTCTGGACGGCCGCATCCGCCTTGGCCTTGACGATTTCCTGCTCCGCCTGCAGCAAGTCGCTGCGATTCTGCCCGAGATTGTATTCCTGCTGGCTGGGATCAAATTCGAGCACCACGTCGCCGGTATGAACCTGCGCGCCGGAACGCGCCAGCGTGACGATTTGCAGCGTGCCTCCGGCGATCGGCGGAGCCGAGATTGTTCGCGATTGCGAAGTGCGCAAAGCTCCCGTAGTGAGAACTTTGAGTTGAAGATCAACCTCTTTGACAGTGGCTGTGGGAATCTCGGAATCAGTCGCCAGCACGGTCGTTTGGCGGCACGCAAAGCAGCTTCCCGCCAGCGCGAGGGCCAGAAGAAATGCTCGAGATGTTGAGCTGCCTTTCATCAAAAGTATTTCCTATTCCGTCAGCGTGGGATCTTTCAGCGCCAGCTTCTCTCCCGGTTGCAGTCCCTTGGCGATCAGTGCCTCATCGCCGCTTCGTCGCAATACCACGACGGTAGTCTCTTCGAATTTCGAGCCATGCCGGACATAGGCAACCGTCCGGCCTGCTTTCCGAAAAAGTGCGGAGGAAGGAATCACGATGCCATCGGTCACGCGGGCTACCGCTACCCGGACGACCGCCCCCATACCAGGCGTAAGGCGCGCATCACCGTTCGCCAACGCCACTTCAACGCTAAAGTTCCTGGGGACGGGCCAACCGGCGTTGAAATCCAGGCTGGCCGTGGGGCTAATCGTGTCGATGCGCCCCTCAAAGTTTCCGTCGGGAACGGCCTCGACGCGCACTGCGCCGGTCTGTCCCAATTTCAACTGCCCCCTCTCGGCCTCCTCAATCCGAGCGGAAATCTTAAGCGTAGATGGGTCTGGAAGTTCCGCAATAGCGGCGCCAGGCCATGCACGGTCTCCGGGCTTGAAAGGGGTGGGTCCGCCCTGTGGTTGCCAGTGATTTTGCAGGGCGACAACCCCGTCGAGCGGCGCTTTTAGTGCAAGCGATGCCAGGCTGTGTTCGTCCTGCTGCACCTGAAACGTTGCCTGATCCTGTTTCTGCTTCTTGCTTGCGAGATCCGCTGCCGCGGCGGAGCGGTCCGCCTTAAGTTTGGCTTCCGTTTCTGTGACCTTCTGCAGGGCATCCGCCAACTTGAGCTTGGCCTCCTCCCCTTCGATCACGGAAACAATCTCCTGTTTGCTGGCATCCAGCCGTGACTTCTCAGCGTCGAACTTGGCCTTCATTACGTCGGTGAGATCCTGTTCTTCCTTCAAACGCGCGGCTGCGCGTGACTGCTGGATCTCGGCTTCCGCGGATTTGAGCGCGGATTGATCCTGTGCAAGCTTTTGCTTCACCGTGGTGTTGTCGAACTCGACCAGAACGTCTCCTTTTTTGACTTTAGCTCCATTTGCCGCAAGCGTCATGATCTGCAGATCACCCGCGCCGTATGGTGCGGCGATAATGACCGAACGAAGAGCCTTGACCTCGCCTTTGACCTCCAAGTAGTCGACGAACTCTTTTCGCTTCACTTCGGCAGTAGAGAGTCTCGAGGCGGGGCTGGCCAGACGGAGAGCGCCAAAAATAAAACCTGCGAGAACAACTGCTGCAGAGCCGGCCAGAGCCCTCTTCCCGGGTCTCCATTTGCGAATTTGGCCAATCATTGTTGGGCCGCTCCTGATTGGTCGTTGGCTGCGGCTCGCCGGATGATGTCGCCCTCTGAAAGCCCGGCATTCACAACGGCTTCGAGATCGTTTCGCGGGCCCGTTTGCACGTTACGTTTCTGAAAGCCACCTGCTGTTTTCAGCCAGACGTAAGGATGTCCGGCATCGCCGCCGATACTCTGCCAAGGAACAACGAGAACGTTTTTTTGCGAACCGAGATCAAGATCGAGTGCAGCAGAGAGGTCCGGTAAAAGTCTTGAATCCGTCCCCTGAACGGAGAATCGCGCGGTAAAAGAGCGGACCGCTTCGGTAAATTGCCCAGTATGGCCGAGCGGTGATAGTTCTTCGAGTGTGGCGGGGAGAGTCATACCGGGATAAGCATCCAAGTGCATCTCTGCTTGCTGGCTTGGATGTACTTTCAGGAGATCCACCTGATTCAATTGCACGCGGACCTCCATTTGAGATGGATCCACCACCTGCAGGAACGGTACGCCGGGCCTAACCTGATCGCCCTGTTGTACGGTTCCCATGCGACCACCCAGCCAAATGGTGTTGTAGACGACGACGCCTGGCATGGGAGAGTGAACGACCATCTTTTCGGCGTTCCCTTGCGCGTAGTGCATGGCGTCCAACGCACGGTCGCGCTGAATTACCTGAATTCGAATCGTCGCTGCGGCTGCGGCGCGCTTCAATTGGTAAGTCTCCGTGAGCTGCTTGAGTGTAGTTTGCGCTTCGTCCAGAGCTTCCTGATTCTTCTCCGCATCGATGCGCGAGACGATTTCATTTCTTTGAATCTCGAGTTGCGCGCGCTTGAATTCGTCTTCTGCCTGTTTCATCGCCGTATCATCCTTGGCGCGCGCGATGTTCTCCTCGGCCTCTTTCTGGGCGACCTGCCCGACAAGGTTTTCGTAGGTGCTCTTCTTGTCGAGATAGTCTTTCGTCTGGGCCTGGGGATCGAATTCGACGAGGATGTCGCCCTTGTTCACGTGCGTGCCGGCGGGGGCCAGCTTGGTGATAACCATGGAGCCGACCTGAGCCCCTTCAAGCCGGGGGGCCAGAACCACAAAGGAACGCGAGGCTTGTGTGGTCCCATTTAACCGGAGAGTTTGCGTGAAGTTTTTTCTTTCCACTCTGACGATTGATCCCTCTAGATTCGTCGCCGCACGGCCGGGCCGAAAATGAGCAAACAGGAAGGGAATCATGACCACGAGCAGTAAGACGGACGCACGAATGATGAGTTTCTTGGCCCCGTTGCCGGATAGAGATGTTTGGACCATCGCGTCTCGACTACACCGGGAAGATTAGACGTACCGCGCTCAAACTGGGCTGTTGGATTTCAAATCCGGCGAAATGGTTGTGTACCTCGAATCGTGCCAATCTCGCCTTCTCGCAGTCCCCGAGTTTATCTCAGAAGTGCGGCCGGGAATATGCCCGAATTGGCGAAAGCGAAAACCATCTACTACAGCTTGAACCCTAGGGACAAGCAGCCGAATTGGCGAAAACTCGGCCCGCGATCAGAAAACCTGCTTATTGGACGGCCATAGTGGGTTTGGCTACACTGAGAGTTTGAATTCAAGTGGAAAGACTCCTAGACAATGAGTGATTCGATCAGCGAGGCAGCAGGAGTGCGCGTCCGATTCGCTCCGTCGCCAACAGGTTATTTGCACGTGGGAGGGGCCCGCACGGCGCTGTTTAATTGGCTATTCGCGCGCCGTCAGGGCGGCACGATGATTCTTCGCGTCGAGGACACCGACGCGGAGCGCAATAAGCCTGAACTGGTGCAGGGAATTCTGGATGGCTTGCAATGGCTGGGCGTGGATTGGGATGAAGGACCGTTTTATCAGTCGCAGAGGACGGAATTGTATCGCGCGGCGGCGAAAAAATGTTTGGCTAACGGGACGGCCTTTTTGTGTTATTGCCCCGCCGAAAAATATGCCGGCGGGGACCACGCCGAACCGGGGCAAGATGACGAACCGAAGGCTGGGGGGCCGCGGCGCGTCACGCGTTGTTCCTGCCGCGACGGCAAACCATCTGCGCCCGGTGGCAAGCCAGCGGTCCGTTTCAAGGTGCCGCTTGGCAGCACAACGAAATTCCTCGATGCTGTATTCGGCGAGCGCGAGTTTTCCAATGATGAAATCGAGGACTTCGTGCTGCTCCGTTCCGGCAAAGGTGAGGAAAAATTCGGCCAGTCCATGTATCAGTTGGGTGCGGTTGTCGATGACATCGACATGCGCATCACGCACGTGATTCGTGGCGCGGATCACATTTCGAACACTCCAAAACAAGTATTGCTGTACCGCGCACTGGGCGCCGAACCGCCGGTCTTCGCCCATGTGCCGCTGATTCTTGGCGCGGACAAATCGCGCCTTTCGAAACGTCACGGGGCCACGGACGTAAACATGTACCGCACCGAAGGATTTCTTCCGGAAGCGTTCCGCAATTTCCTCGCCCTGCTGGGATGGTCCCCCGGCGGCGATGAAGAATTTTTGCGCACTAAGGATTTGCTCGAAAAGTTTTCACTTCAGGGCGTGAGCCGGACCAATGCGGTGTTCGACCGGCCGAAACTCGAGTGGTTCAACACGCAATATTTGCAGAAACTTCCGATCGAAAACGTGCTGCCCGAAGTGGAAAATGAATTAAAGCGCAGCGGCCTATGGAGGCCGGAGTGGGCCACCGGCGCGGCCCCCGGTCCCGACGGAAGGGATCACGCTTGGTTTTCACGAACTGTTGATTTGCTGCGGCCACGAATCCGTTTACTGCCGGATTTTTCTTCATGGTCGCGCGCGTTTTTTAGCGACGAATTCAAGCGCGACGCGGCGGCGAAGGAGAAATTCTGGAAGGATCCGAAAGTGCCTGAACTGCTCGCAAAGCTCGCCGATGCGCTGGAAAAACTCAGTGAATGGAATCACGACGCTTGCGACCATGCCTCTCGCGCTGTCGCCGAAGCGGGCGGCGTCAAAGCCGGGCTGCTGATCAACGCCACTCGTGTGGCGATCGTCGGTCAGGCCGTGGCTCCGCCGCTGTTCGACACGATGGTCGTACTCGGCCAGCAGCGCGTCGTTCGACGTTTGCGCGATGCTGCCGCCGATTTCGGCAAGGCCTAGAACAAAACCTCGTTCAAAATAATTTCTGAATTGTCCACCCTGCCGGAAGTCAACCGTCCGGGGGAGCGGACGCGCCTATTGTCTTCCAAAAATGTCAGCGTGGGCGGGCTTGGCGGCGGAGGCTGAGGCGACGACGTTAACGACGGCATCGAGAGGAATCGTGACCGGAGGCAGGCAGAGATCCGTGCTGCAAGCCTGGTAACGAAGCTTCAAAGAAATGTGTTGCTCGCCGAGAGGTGCGCGCGCGAGGGCTGAGACGGGCATGCGAAGAACCACGGTGTCCTGGTAGACGTTCAGTGGAATCTTGGAAAATGTAAATTGCTCGAGCTTACCCTTGGGATAGGAGACTTCGCCGCCGGTGAACCCCGCGGGAAGCGCGGCCTTGAGATCGGTGGCGATGAGGTAGTCTTCCGATTTTTCGCGAGCGTTGACGTGGAAGCCCGGGCGAATCTTCATGACGACGGCAATCTGGAACGAGCTGCCGCGGGCCGCGGGATCAAGCGAAGAGTAGATTTCCGGCTTGACGACCTCGCGACCGGAGGGAACCTGTGCTAGCAGCGCCCCGCACAGAGCCAGCGAACCGATCCAAAAAATACTTGCTTTGATTTTCATAGAGTGACCTGGGTGCCGAGTTGCTGGGAGATGACGCGGCTCATCACAGCGTGCAAGTCTTCGCCCGTCTTTTCGTGCACGAAGGCGCTGCGCGATTCGCTCCAACCCAACTTGAAGCTGGTGGAGAGCGCGGAGATCCAGATTTCGCGGACCGGCGTGTTGGGGGAGATCACGAACTTGGCTTCCGCGGGTTCCTCGAAGATGACTTCAAGCTTTCCCGATTCGCCCTCGACGTCGAAGCCATGTTCATCGCCGGCGGTTAGCATACGGCGCTTGAGGTCCTCGAACGCAGCGTCGGCCTTGCGCTGAAAGTCCTTTTCATCGAGCATGATTTCAGCGTACCTGAGAGGAGTGGGGCGAGGCAAGGAGTCCAAAATCTGGCGCGGGTGAGAAAGCATTGACTTGCCGGCACCGGTTCATTTGATTTCGCGGAGATGGCCGCTGGTTACGTCGTAAACAAATCCACGGACAGCGATGGTCGCAGGAATCCAGGGATGGGAGCGGAGCTTCTGCAACTGATGCCGGACATTTTCTTCGATGTTTTGGAACGCATAGAAAAAAGCAGGAGCGACCGCCGCGGTTCCCGTGCGATTCTGGACTCGGGTGCGCAAATCCTGTTCGGTGGTGTGCATCAATCCGCAATCGGTGTGATTGATGACCATGATTTCCTCGGTGCCCAGGAGAAAGTGCGATACGACCAAGGAGCGCAGGGCGTCATCCGTAACGATGCCGCCAGCATTGCGGATGATGTGAGCATCTCCCTCTTTCAGTCCCAGGGTGCGAGTCGAAAGGCGGGTATCCATACAAGTCAGGACGGCGAGTTTGCGTTCGGGACGCGGGCTCAGCCGGCGCAATTCGTGCGTTCGAGAGTAAATTTCGTTTGCCGCAAGGACTTCGTCGATGACACTCATGCCAGAAGAGTCTAGCAAATCCAAATAGAGTGAGTAACGCAGAAGGCTGAAGAAGCACAGCGACACGCGTCGTTGGAATAGCGACGACGGTCGGGCTTGCCGGAGGTCGCGTGATGGTGTAAGAGTACTGGCATGAATCGCGTCCTGCTGGGAATTTTGTGTGGCATTGGGTTTGGCTTGATTGATGCGTCGATGGTTGTCTTCGGCAAGAGCCCGGACAAGTCGATGGGAATTCTCTTGCAGGCATTTTTTAGCCGGTTGGCACTCGGTTTTTTGGCGGCGAACGTTTCGTTGCGCCTGCACCCGGCGCTTACCGGCGCTTTGGTGGGATTGCTGATCAGTATTCCCGATGCGATCGCGATGAAGTCATACGCGGGCATCCTGGGAACTGGCTTGGTCTTTGGCGCGCTGACTGGCTGGGCCGTCAAGATGTGGGCGACCTAGACGCGAAACAGCTTTTGCGCGGACCTTAGCTCGCCGTTGGATCCCAGCTTGGTTCGTCCTGCCACGCGTTGTTAAACTCTCCTTCCATGAACACCTCGTATAACCGAATTGCAGGCCAGAGCGTGGAGCGTTTGGCGGCGCTGAGCGATGGCATCTTCGCCGTGGCGATGACGTTGCTGGTGCTGGACCTGCACGTTCCGGCGAGAGAGCTCATTCATAGTGATGGCGATTTGCGGCGGGCGCTGGTGGCGATGGCGCCGCAACTTCTTGTTTATCTGATGAGTTTTGTCACGCTGGGAATTTTCTGGGTCGGGCAGCAAACGCAGCTCAATCACCTGGAGCGCTCCGACCGGGATCTCACCTGGATTCATCTGGCGTTTCTGTTTGCGGTCACGTTGCTGCCATTTTCAACAAGGCTGCTGGCTGAATTCATTTCCTACCGGGGCGCGCTGCTCGCTTATTGGAGCAACATACTGCTTTTCGGCGTTTTGTTGTACTTGAGCTGGGGGCGCGCTGTCAAAGCGCAATTGGTGAAAGGGGACATCCCTGCGGAAGTCCCCGCGGCGATTTGCCGGCGCATCTTGATCGGGCAAGCGCTGTATGCTTGCGGCGCGCTACTCTGCGTGTTCAATACGTATTGGAGCATCGCGTTTATCGTGCTGGTGCAGTTGAACTACGCGATTGCGCCGAGAATCGGGAAGCGACGCGAGTGAAGGCAGTGAGAAAAAGAGCTGGCACCGCACGAATTAATTACAGCTGAGATTCGATCGCTTTGGCGATTTCGTCGAAGCTGGTCAAGCCCTGGAATTTTTTTACCACTTTGCCATCTCGGGTAATGAGAAAGCCCGTGGGGTAACCAAGCAGGCCGCCAAATTTATCCGCTACGTCGTCGTTGCCCAGGACGATGGGGTAATTCATCGCAAGCTTCTGTCCGTTGACGTCGAAGCGCTCTTTGGCGAGGAAAGGAGTGACAGCGGATTTGCCTTCCTCATCCATGGCCACGCCGAGGACTGTGAATCCCTTCGCGGCGTACTTTTGCTGCATTTCGATAAGCCAGGGAATTTCGACGTAGCATGGATCGCACCAGGTGGCCCAGAAATCGACGAGCACGACTGTCCCTTTGTACTGCGCGAGGGTGACTTCTTTGCCTTCGAGGTCTTTGAAGGTGACTGCGGGCGCGAGCTTGCTGTCGATCTTGGCACTATCTTGTTGCATGTTCTTCGCCGGCCCCGCTTTGACGCGCGTGGCCTTGTCTGCGAAATAAGTGGCGCCGACGAGCACGAGCACAGTGGCGATGATCAAGAGAACTTTTTTCATTTCGATCCTCGAAATTTCATTATACCCAGAAGTGTCCTACGCTTCCGGCAATCAAGCAGGGCACACTTCATTTGGCCCCGGTTAGGGCGTGTTCTAGCCATAGAACGATGCTATTCAGGAAGCTGAGTTTGCCGTTAAACCAAGTCAGACGGTTGACGAAGACCAGGCCGCCAATGAAGAGCAAAAGTGCGCCGCTGAAAAGCTCGACGGCGTGCAGATATTTCCGAAAATTCTTGTAGAAGACCATAAACTTGCCTATTCCGAGAGCCGTCAGCAGGAAGGGAATGGCCAGGCCGGCGGAGTAGACGGCGAGAAGCAGGACGCCGCGGGCGATGGTGTCGCTGCGAGCCGCAAGAATGAGCACGGCACTGAGGATCGGGCCGATGCAGGGAGTCCAGCCGAAAGCGAACGCGAAGCCGAGGAGGAAGCCGCTCCAGATGCCGGGCTGCGTGGCCTTGCTGCGGAGGTGGACGTCGCGATTGAGCCACCGGGCCATCGTGGGTCCGAAAAAGCCGATGAGCGAAAGCGCGAAAAAGTGGGCAGCGCCTAGTCCTGCGAAGAGCGGGGCATGGCGGAGCAGGGCGGCGATACCTAGGGCAACGAGAATCGCGCCAAGGACCATGCCGGCGCGCAGATTGAGTTTGATGAGTGCGCCGAGGAGATGAAGGCCGAAGAGAAGGATCATGGCTCCGGCGACGGGTGCGAGGAGCGAGCGATTCTGGAGAAGAAAAGAACCGACGGCGCTGGCGGATGCTCCAAAAGCAATAAAAACCACGGAGAATCCGGCGACGAAAGCCAGGGACGAAGCGAAAAGACTTGAGCTTGGAGTTTCTCCCTTGCGAAGCTCCTCCATGCCGATGCCCGAGAGCATCGAGATGTAGCCGGGAACAAGCGGCAGAACACACGGCGAAAGAAACGAGACGAGCCCGGCAAGAAAAGCTGCTGCTAGAGGAACATCCTGCATCCTAATTCCATCCTCGGTTGCGACTTCGCATCGTGATAAGGAGACTCGAAAATCTCATTTGTTATTCTCCCATAAATCACGGTTTGCTCGTGCTCGGGTTGAGATTCCCCAGGCCGGGCCGCACGGCCGGCTTCCCCATTAGACGCACAAATCCCGAAAATCGCATGGGCTGCGAAATGGCGACAGTAGAAGGATTTGGCTGGCGCGGGGAAGGAGCAAGCATCTCGAACCCTCCTGTAAGTGACTGAACAGAAGCGTCTTGCAGGAGAGGGGATTGGCATCGAGGTTGCCATTCACTGGCCGATGCGGGCTTCGCGCCTGGCAGGTGAACATGCGATGGACGCCGAACAAAGTGACGTTTCTGCGAGTAGCGGTGGGGTTCGCAGCCGTGTGTCTCTTCGGGCGCGGTGCTTGGGCGAACCTCACGGCAGTGGGGTTGACCGTGGCCGCGATCGCCTTGGACGCCCTTGACGGGCACCTTGCCCGCAAGAAAAAAATGGCTACGCCGGTGGGCGCGCAACTGGACATTCTCGGCGACCGCATGATCGAAAACGTGTACTTCACCTATTTTGCCGTGGTGGGGATGGTGTCGCTTTGGTTGCCGGTTTTGTTTTTCGTGCGCGGCGCGGCGACGGATTTCCTGCGCGGACTGGCCATGAAAGCGGGGCATTCCGGTTGGGGCGCGAACGCGATGCTGCGGACATGGTGGGGGCGAGCGCTCGTAGCTTCGCGCTGGAGCCGAGGATTGTATGCGGCTATGAAATGTCTTTGCTTTTGTTACTTGGGGTTGGAATTGGCGCTAACGCGCGGGCCGGTCGCGTTGGTCGGCGAGTTGGCCGCGGATGCCCGCGCCATGATTCGCGGAGGGGCTCAAGTGTTGACTTGGATGACGGCTACGTTTTGCCTGGTGCGCGGGCTGCCGGTGCTGGTGGAAGGGTGGAAATACTTTGCCGGAAGCGTGGAACAAGCGCGCGGATCAAAGAGCGCGACGCAGGAGGCGGCGTGAAAGAACGAAAAAGCTTTGAGGGGAGAGCGGAAGTAAGTGAAGCAAAAGAACGCGAGGGAAACATCGCGGCATTTTTCGATTTGGATGGAACGCTTATGCCGCTCCCGTCTCTGGAGCTAAGGTTCTTCCGAACGTTGCGGTACCAGCGGACGATTCGCGCGAAGAACTATTTCTTTTGGCTAAAGGAAGCGTTGCGGCTGCTGCCGCGCGGCATCAGTGCGATTCTCCAGGCCAACAAAATCGTCCTGCGTGGCGTGCAAATCCTAGACGAGCGTGGCGAAGGAGACGGGCACATCTTTTCTCGAGATAAGGACGGCCACCAGGCCCCGGGACAGGCGTCGGCTCCTCCGGGGCGCATTCCACGATTGCCTGTCTCTGCCTTTTTTGCGCAAGCGATCGAAAGAGTGGCCTGGCACGGCAAGCAGGGGCACGAAATTGTCCTGATGAGCGGGACGCTCGAACCGTTAGCGCGGGGAGCCGCGCGTGCCATGGAGGCCGAGCTTGCCGCGCGTGGAATCACGATAACGATCCGCGTTTGTGCGACACGGCTGGAAGAAAACGACGGCGCGTGGACGGGACAGATTTTAGGTGAAGCAATGTTTGGGGAAGCAAAGGCGCGCGCCGCGAAGCGGCTTGCCGAAGAGTTGCGGCTCGACCTCGCACGATGCTACGCCTACGGTGACACCGCGAATGATCGATGGCTTCTGGCAGAGGTTGGCAAGGCGGCGGCCGTGAATCCTTCGAAAGATCTCGCGGTCATAGCGCGGACGCGTAGATGGCCGGTTCTGATTTGGGACGGCAAAAAGAACCTAACCCAGAGACTCAAAGAGCGCCGGGCAATCACGGAAAAGAACGAGCTCCCCCGTGCGATTGCGTGATGCTGCGTTCTCGGTGCGCAGAAAGCCATGAGGCTGCCAGAAAAGAAATAACGGAATTGGAGAACCCCGAATGAACGGCGCGGAGAGTCAGAATTATCGAGGAAACGAAGTGGCCATGCCCTGGCGCGCGGCGAGCCTCCCAGCCGGGAAACAAGGGATTGCGGCCATGCTCACTCGGGAAGTTGCGTCGGCTTGGGCAGCATGCGGCGCATTCGAATGGATCGCCCTGGGCTATTTGGCCGCGTCCAGTGCGCTGATCGCCGCGTTTGCAGAAAATATTGCCCATCCTTTCAAGTTGATCGGTGTGCAGGCGCTGGCGGCAGCTCTGATACTGATTTTGTGTCGAATGGAAGCACGAAGAGCAACCGAGCCTTCTGTCTGTCCTACAGCGGCGCAAAAGTTCTGGCATTTTTGGCGGCACTGGTATCCGCACTTGTTTTTTTTATTTTGCTTTGAGGAACTGGGAAAGCTCGTGCATCTCGTAACGCCTGGCTGGCAGGACGCCAAGCTGATCGCTGTTGACTACTGGCTGACCGGCGTGAATCCCTCCCTGTGGCTGGAACAGTTCGCACATCCGGCGTTGAACGAATTCATGCAGTTTGCTTATTTCACCTATTTTGTTTATCTGGTGATTCTCGGAGGGATTCTCTATTACCGCCGCGATTTAAATGGTTATTGGGCAGTGATGACGTATTCGGCTGTCGGTTACGCTTTCGGCTATGTCATTTCGATGGTGTTTCCTGTGCAGAGCCCGTGGTTCACGCTGGCCGGTATGTGGCACGGCGATCTGATAGGCGGGCCGTTCACAGCGGCGATCAATTTCATCGAACATTTTGGTCGCGTACGTGGCGCGGCGTTTCCCTCCGAGCATGTGGCGGGGTCGGTCGCGGCCTTGTGGGGCGCTCGGCGGCATCGCCGGTGGCTTTTCTGGGTTTTCCTGCCGTCAGTGCTGTGCATGTGCGTTTCCACGGTTTACGTGCGAAATCACTACGTGGCGGATGTGCTCGGGGGAATAGTGACGGGGACGCTAGGGTACATGATCGGTTGTTGGCTGATGAAGACGCAAGGCGCAGTCGCCACGGAGGCGCCTAAATCGGCGGCCGGCGATATTGAGGCTGAGAACGTTCGAAAATCTGAGCGACCCGGAGCAAGACAGCCTCACTCGCAACGCCGCCCATGATTTGTAAACCAAGGGGCAATCCAGCAGGCGTGAAACCGCAGGGAAGGGAGATCGCGGCCACGCCGGCGAGATTCGCCGGGCGATTGAGGCGCAACAGGAGAGCACGAGTCGGATAGTCGTGCGCTCGGATCCGTGAAGTTTCCTGGTCCATGAGCGGAGCATCGATCGGGGTGGTTGGCACAACGATGGCGTCGGCATCCGAGTCTGCCAGCGCCAGATGGAATTGTTGTACAAATTGTTTCTGAATCTCCAGGGCCCGCAAATAGTCGAGCGCGGAGATCTTAGTGCCCATCTCCAGCCGCGAACGGACGTCTTCGCCGTACTCCGCGGCTCGAGCTGGAAAAAATCCCTGCTGCGAGTGGAAAAGGCTCGCCTCAACCCAGGCGATATGATTGCCCGCGTCTTCGGTTTCATCCAACAAGGGGATCGAGATGTCGGTTGTTTTCATGCCCGCTTTGCGGAGATCGCCAAGGGCCGAATCAAAAGCTCTCCGCACGTCCGGAGAGAGCGCGTCAAAAAAAAGCTGACGCGGAATACCCAAACAAAACTTCCGTGGATCAGCCCGCAGAGATGCAGGTCTCGCTAGGTCTGGTTCCCGTCCGACACGAAAAAAAACCGCTCCAGTTAAAATGGCGACGTCGCGGACAGTTCGAGCCAAGGGACCGGTGCAATCGAGAGAAGGCGAGAGTTGAACGACGCCTTCACAGGAGATGCGGCCCCAACTTGGCTTGAGGCCTACGACACCGCAGAGCGAAGCCGGAATGCGGATGGAGCCCCCAGTATCCGTGCCAATGCTGCCGTAGCACAGACCGGCAGCAACGGCGGCGGCGGAACCTCCACTCGAGCCGCCAGAGATGCGCGCGAGATCCCACGGATTGCGGACGGGGCCGTAGTGAGGATTGTTCGATGTTACGCCGTAGGCGAACTCATGCATGTTGGTCTTGCCGAGGATGACAGCTCCCGCCTCTTTCAACTGAACAACAACTTTGGCGTCGTGTTGCGGAATGAAATCTTTCAAAATCTTTGAACCGGCCGTCGTTCGAACGCCTTCGGTATAAATGTTGTCCTTCAACGAAATCGGAATGCCGTGAAGTGCGCCCCGATCAAGTTGTCCCTTGCGTCCTCGCGGCGCGAAGAGTTCGGCTTCCGCTTTCTTTGCCTGGCCGAGCGCGAGCTCGTGCGCGACCGTGATATAGGCGTTCAGTTTGGGATTGAGCCGCTCGATGCGCGCGAGCGCGACCTTGGTGAGCTCAACGGGGGAGAGCTTGCGCTTGCGGAAGAGTTTTCCGATCTCTTCTATCGAAGCGAAAGCGAGCTCGGTGTCGTTCCCGCTCAGAATATTTTCTCCTGATGGCGCAGATTCCCGAACGTGCCTATGTTCGCGATGATAAACGCGATTCGAAACTGATTCTCCGCGCGCACCTGCCCGAGGTTGATGCGCCGGTACTCCACGGCCAGGCCGCAGCAGCCGCCGTTGTAACTAAGCTGAGCGATCTGATTTTGCAGCGTCTTATTTTCGAAGTCGTAGCCCACACCGGTGATGAGATTAAATCCCTTGCGGGTTTCGCTGCCGTACCCAACGAGCGCGCGAATCTGGTTCGAAAGAGGCTGTTGGAAGTTGGTAGGCGTAGGAGGAGGATTGTCGTTTAGGCGGAAGTAGGCAGTAGTCACAAAAAACTCTCGATAAGGTTTTACCTTCAGGAGGGTGCCGATAGTGACGAGTCTTTGGATTTGCGGGTCGTATTGCAGAATCTGTTCCAGATCGTACAGCCCGCCGGGCGTGATCTTAAGGTCGCTGAGAATCGGAGACCAGTTGCGCGGACCAAACGCAAAAGCGAATGGCGAGATGGAATCAAACGCCTGAAAAACATTGCGCTGGCCGTTCACAATGGCTCCGCCAAATGTCGGATCAAAATAGTGCTTCTGAACGAGGCGCCAGGAAATCAGCTCTTCAGGCTGGCCGTCACCGTTTTTCAAGAAGAGCCGCTGCGTAATGCCGTACTCAACTTCGCTGGTGTCGGTAAGAGTGCTGTCGGAATCGAAGCGGATGAAGTCCGCGAAATGATTCACGCCGGTGACGTAGCGGTAAGTGAGCGCGGGTTCGATGCTGTGTTTATATCTGTGCCGAGGCCTGTCCTTCTTCAAGGAAGTTCGGTCAAAGAATCGCTCGAGGGTAGGCGGCCGGAATTCGACGCTGAACTCGCCGGTATCCCGAATGATGGAAGTGGCGCTCGGCAGGCCGACGGAATTGAGCGAATCGCCGTAGCGGGTCGTGCGGAAAGCAGCGGAAGTGGTCACTCCGAGCCACGCACCGAAGTGCATCGGCACGGTGACGCGCGGCGCGAATTCGTAACGATCGACGAAATTGGAAGTTTGGATATTTTGATCGCTGCGCCTAACTATCCCTGCAAAGGCGTCAAAGCTGAAATACACGGGAGCGTTCCGCCACGGGGCCTGCTCGACGGAGCCGAAACGTGCCTCCGGCAAGTTGCGGAGAGAAACGCTTGTCGCCGGAATCGCTGGCGTGATTGAAGTTGCCGCGACCGGCAATGTGAGAAAGCTCTTGTCGTTGAGCCCCGCGAAATTCATGCTGAAGCCGTGGAAATTGTTCGTGAGGAAAACCGCGCTGCGCACCTCCGCGTTAATGGCTTCGCCGAAAGAGTCGGCGAACGCTAGACGGAACGTAAGCGATGAAAGGTGGTTGTAGTCCGTCACGAATCGCCAGCCGCCAGGGAGAAGGGATTGAATTTCCAGGCGCTGCTGGTCGCCACCCTGCCGACTGCGTGTGCCGTCGGGATTGAGCAAGCCACGGTCGTTGACGCCAAAGTAGCTGTACTGGATCGAAGTGTCTTCGAAAGGCTTGGCTCGGAACGATCCGCGTTCGAGAATGCCCCGGCGGCTCATGAACTGAGCCCCGAGAGTGGCGTCCATCCAGGGCGTGGGAGCCAGATAAAAAGCGTCACCAATAATAAAACCCTTGCGCGAGCTCTGCCCCACGTCGGGAAGAAGGAACCCGGTCTGGCGGACTTTTTCGCCCGCGGGGGTCGTGACGTACGGGAGCCAGACGAGCGGGACGCGGAAAAGGCGGAAGTTGGCATTGATGAGCGCCACGGTTTTATTCAGTCGAATGCGCGCGTTCGGCGCGTAGAACTGCCACTTGGGGTGTTCGGGGTCGCAGATCGTAATCCACGCGCGGTGGACGAGGTAGACGTCGCCCGGGAAGCGCTCAACCTCACGTGCTTCGAAATAAAGCGGATTCTCTGAAATCAGGACGGCCGGATTGGGCCGGCGCTCGATCCTGACGGTGCCGCGAACGTTGTGAAAAAGGCCGTGACCCGTGCTGACGTTGTAGTGCCCTTCTCCGGCTTCCAGGTGCTCGTTGTTGTAGTCGAGCTGAACGTGGCCGGTCGCCGTGGCTTCATAGGTCCTGCTGTTGTATTCAACGTGGTCGGCGCGAAGCCTCGTGTCCGCGTAATGGATGTCCACGTCGCCGTCCGCCGTGATGACTTCGCCTTTGCGGCTCTGCGTTTTCGCTTCCAGATCGGCGACTCCGCCCTTGCCGGACGGGAAGTGGATTTGTTGTGCGTAGGCCATGCGAATAGGCGGGATTGTCTGCGCAAGGACCAGCGCTGTCAGTAATAGAAAAGGGCGAAGCGGCGAAAGAGACCGTGCATTCGAATGGCGATTCACGCAGAGCATGCGGTCGATGAAAACAATTGAATAGCCTAGCATGCGGTCATGGGGATTTGAAGGCAAGCGTAGCCGGCGAGTTGCATGGGATCGGGCCCAGCGCGGCCGGATTTTC
>WNFC01003612.1_pt1 | contig 16756 bp, 9 predicted proteins | sample 5400541 | NCBI WGS metagenome assembly WNFC01 (sample SAMN13153342, study PRJNA577476) | soil metagenome | isolation source: 120 cm saprolite under Douglas fir tree site 2 hole 2 replicate 1 | place: USA:California | collected 2015-04-18
GCTGCTCGAGAGCGCCCTTCAGCTTCTCCTGGTAGTTGCGATCGGCCAGATAGGCCTTCTCCTTCGGCACTACGAGCTCGAAGATGCTGCCCTCGCGGCGACGAAGCTCGGCGTTGCGCGCCAGCTCGCGCGCCGCGCCGGTGACTGGAAGCTGCTGCACCAGCTCGGGCCAGCTCTTGTCGGCGGCAGGCGTTGTCTCTGTCTTTGCCTTTACGGGTGCGACGCGCTCGCGGTTTCCCCCCTCGGGGCGGAACGCGAGCATGCGTAGCAGGGTCATGACGAAGCCCGCGTGCTCGTCGGGCGCGAGCGGCAGGTCTTCCCTGCCCTGCAGGGCGATCTCGTAATAGAGCTGCACCGACTCCGCATCGAGGCGGGCGGCAAGATCGACGATCGCTGCGCGCTCGGGCAGATCCTCGCCGAGCGCATCGGGCACCGTCTGCGCCATCGCGATACGCAGCAGCAGGCGAGCGAGGTCGGCGAGCGCGGCATCGAAGGACAGGCTGCGCGCCTGCATCTCGTCCGCCACGGCGATCGCGGCCCGTGCGTCGTCCGCCGTAACCGCCGACAGCAGCCGCAGCAGATGAGTCTGGTCGATCGCGCCGAGCATCTCGCTCACGCTCGCCGCCGCAACCCGGCCGCCGCCGTGAGCGATCGCCTGGTCGAGAAGCGAGAGCGCGTCCCGCATGCTGCCGGCTGCAGCGCGGGAAATCAGCGCGAGCGCCTCGCGATCAAATTCGACATTCTCGTTTTCCAGGACCCTGCTCAGATGCGCAGCGATGGCGGCGGGCGGCATCTGCTTCAGGTTGAACTGCAGGCAGCGGCTGAGCACCGTCACGGGGATCTTCTGCGGATCGGTCGTAGCGAGGATGAATTTCAGGTGCTCGGGCGGCTCTTCCAGGGTCTTCAGCATGGCGTTGAACGCCGACGTCGACAGCATGTGCACTTCGTCGATCACGTACACCTTGTAGCGCCCGCGGCCCGGAACGTATTGCGCGGTCTCGAGCAGCTGGCGCATTTCGTCGACCCGCGTATTGGTGGCCGCGTCCACCTCGAGCAGATCGACGAAGCGCCCGGCGTCGATTTCCACGCACGCCGTGCACTTGCCGCAGGGCTGCGGTGTCACGCCGGTTTCGCAATTGAGGCATTTCGCCAGGATGCGCGCGAGAGTCGTCTTGCCGACCCCCCGCGTACCGGCGAACAGGTACGCGTGATGCAGCCGTTTTTGCTCGAGCGCGTGCCGCAACGCTCGGACGACGTGCTCTTGCCCCACCACGCTGCCGAAGTCCCGCGGCCGCCATTTGCGGGCAAGTACTTGATAGCTCATCGGTAAATAAATTAGTGGCGAGCCTAACCCCCGGCACTTGCAGAGGCCGGCTGTGGCTGCTTCCTTCCGGACCTGACCAGGTTCACCAGACTGCAATGCGGGGAGGCCCGCCGCCTGCATTGTAAGTCATTAAGCCTGCGAAACAGCGCCGCGCGTAAGCCCCTTGTCAGGGTGCAGTCAGGCCCTTGATTGACCCGGGCGCTATGCTTTTGAGCGATGGATCCTCCTCCATCGCGTGGATCCACGCGCGATGGTTTAAGCGCCCAGCGAGCGAAAGCGAGCCGGGCGTTTTCTTTTGTGGCATTGCCACTATTTTCCCGATCGTGCCACGACCGTGAGTCGATAAGCCTCAGGCGCGGAGACTGCCACATTGCGGCCCTCGTCGTCCGCCACGTTAAGCGGGACAACGCGAATTTCGGTCGTCGTCGGGGCGGTCGCCACGACACGAAACTGCACCGGTGTCGGCGCCGAATGTCCGATATAGCTTCCGGAAATATCGACCCGCGCCCGGCCCGAGTCCGTGGACTGCGCGGCATCTGGAATACTCCGCCGCAGAACCTTGGTGTCGTAGTAGAGCTCGACATTTCCATCCTGAAGCATCCCGACGCCACCGGCTTCTAGGCCGACCATCAGAGTGAACTCCTCGCCAATCGCGGCCTGGCGCGGACCCGTGACGAGCAGTGTCGCCTCCGGGCCGGCGGCCGCCGACGAGAGCGAGTCGCTGAGCGGCGCGTTGCGCGCTCCGGATCCGGAAAGCAATAGCGTTTCTGGTGTACCAAGCGCCAGGTAGGTGAGCAAGACCCGGTCCTCGCCGATTGACTCAACGCGATAGGCACCCTCGACCACGTCGGTGGTGCGAACCACATAAATGCGATCATCCCGGCTAAGGACTGCAAAACGACCACGGGCATCGCGCCCTTTCCCGGCATAAGCGTAGGGCAGCGGTGGTGCCCGCGGCACGGGTGCGACCACTGGGGATTCACGCATTGCTTGGTTTCGAGATGATTGCTCCTGCCTGCCCGGCGCCGACATATCGTGCGCGGGCGCTGGCAGAACGCGCGGCTGCTGCCAGTCGGACTCGAGTTGCGGTATCGGCTTTCGCTCCGTCGCGACGGTCGGTGTTGTTTGCGTGACTACGGGCTCATCGACCCCGCTTTCCCTTGTGAGCAGCCCCGTCAGCGCAACGCCGCCAACGACAAGCGAAATTGCGAGCACAAGCCACCTGCTCCTATGATTGCTCACTGGATGTTCTTCAGCAAGTCGCGTCCCTCGCGAATCTCGTACACCTTGTCCACGGCAATGGGTCCGCTGAAGCGCTGCACCAAGCCGCTACCTGGCCATCTGATTTCGAGAGAATCGATGGCACTCGCCTTACCTACTCCGACATGCGGACGCAAGCTCGATGCGCCAAAGCTTCCCCCGCTACTCACCGTCCTGAAGATCTCGCGCGTCCTGCCTTCCTCGGTGATCTGCAGACGGATGCGCGCACCGACGGCGAAACGGTTCGACTTCGTACCCACCAGCCGCAGCTTGATCCAGTGATTGCCATGGCCGGGGTTCTTGAAGAGCACACTCCAGAATTTATCGGCGGTATAGGCGCCGCCGATCACCTCGAAGATGTCCTGCGTGCCGTCGTTGTGGATATCGCCGAATGCCACCGCGTGGCCCTTCTGCAAGTGACCGAATCCTCCCGAGGTAGTGACGTTCTGAAAGAACTGTCCCTGGGCGTTCCGGAACATCTGGTGCGGCACGATGTTCGTGAGCGGCGCGGCTCCCGTTCCGAGGTAGAAGTCGAGCCAGCCGTCGTTGTCCAGATCGCCGAAGTTCGCGCCCATCGTGAGCAGCAGCTGGTCCAGGTGCGTCTCGCGCGAGACGTCGGTGAAGGTGCCGTCGCGATTATTACGGTAAAGCCGCGGCCGGTCACCCTTCGCCTCGTCCTTTTCCCCAAGGTATTCGCGGACGATATTCGGCATCGTGGCCCAGTAACCGGAAACGAAGATATCGGGCCATCCGTCGTTGTTGTAATCGAAGAACCAGCAGGTGAAGCTCATGTTGGGCTCGGCGACGCCCGCCTGTGCTGTGACATCCGTGAATTTAGGTGTCTTGCCAGCCACAGCAACGTTGCGAAAAAGGTGATTGGGCGCACCCATGACCGAGACATAGAGATCTGGCCAGCCGTCGTTGTCGTAATCGTCGGCCGTGGCGCCTTTCACCATTCCACTGAGCCGAATTCCCGTATCCGGGCCGACATCCGTGAACGTGCCATTGCCGTTATTGATATATAGCCGGAAATTGGGTGCGCTCGCAGGCCACTGAACTTTCTCGCGCACGATCTCGTTACCGATGAATAGATCGAGCAGGCCATCGCCGTTGAAATCCGCCCACACGGCCGTCTGCGTCGGGTAGTTGTTGAGCAGGCCCGCCTTCGCCGTCACATCGGTAAAGGTGCCGTCGCAGTTATTGCGCAAGAGGGAGCTGGGGTGCTGTCCCTTGTCGTGCAGCCACGCGCCGCGGAGGACGAAGATGTCGATGCAGCCGTCGTTGTTGTAATCGGCCTGCACGATGTTGAGCCCGCCCACGATGCCCTTCAGCCCGGCCTCCTCAGTCCTGCGAGTGAACGTTCCATCTCCGTTATTGCGAAAAAACTCCAGCTGCTCCTCGATGCCCATATGCGAAATGACGAGATCGAGATGGCCGTCATTGTCGAAGTCCTCGAGGATCACGCCGCCGGCGCGACCGAATACGCTCACTCCGCGTGTGGCAGCGACGTCGCGGAACTTGCCGATGTCGTAGTCAGACTTGAAGGTGTCTGGCGGGATCAGCCAACGCTTCGGAATGCTGTCGGGATACTGCCCAAGCACCATGTAGCAGAGGTTGAGCAACCACCGGTAAACCAGCGCGTTTTCAGGATCGGTTGCCGGATCGGACATCAACTCCGTATAGCGCTTGGCCGCCTCCGCCGCGCCGAGCCGCTCCTTGTGCACGCCATCGTCCTTGATGGGAAAGATGCAAGCGTCGGAATTGTGATTCCAGGTGCAGTTCTGCTGCTCGCCAAGACGAAAATAGGCGAGCGCGACATCCGCCTTCAAAGTCTCGATATCGCGCACCGGCAATGACTTGCCGTAATCGAGGAGCAGCTTTTCCAGAAGCGCGATCCCCGGCTCAGCCGTGCCGCCGTAAACGTATTGCTGTGCCAGGTCGCGCTGCAGGATGAGGCGCTTGATCGGGTCCTTCTCGGAGCGGAGGTCCGATTGCAGGCTGGTGATTTTCTTCTCCTGCACGGTCCAGGGGTTGTCCCAGGGTTCCTCCTGCTCGGCGATCGCGGCGAGCGTCTTCACCATGTCGAATTGCTGGCGCGGCCAGGCCAAGGCGCCGATCGCAATCGCAGCGGCCGCGAGGCCGGCCGCGATCAGCCAGGTTCCGAGCCTGATACGGCCAGGCACGCGTCCCGGGGTGTCCGTTGCGACACTGGGCTTCCTGTCGCGTGACCGCCGGCTCATGCAGGAGCTCTCCTCCGCGACATTTTAGCGCCGGCTAGCTGCTGCCGGGCGCCTGGACCTGGCCGCCGGCGATCGGCAGCGACAGGATCCACAGGCCGACCGTGGTAAAGAGCACCATCAGCGTCAGCATCGGCAGCTGGCTCCAGACCGCCTGCTTTTCTCGAGGGAAGAGCTGCAGCGCCTGGGCGTGCGCGAGATACACGCTGACCACATGCCCGACGAGGATCAGCCCTACTTGCGCGTGCCACACGAAGTCCGCGGGCAGGATGATGGGCGGCGATGAAACTCTAGCGGTACCGAAGAGATTCCATCCGAACCCGAAGGGATCTGAGATCAGCGGCACGACGGCAGGTGCCTGGCTGAACAGCAAAGTGAAGTAATGCGTGACGTTATAGACGAACGCGATTGGGATCAGTGCGAACGTGAACTGCAGTGCAAGGTCGCGCACACTCCTCTGGCTACCCGTGGCGACCTTCATGAGCCAGACGAACAGGAGGTAGATCGCCAGGTAAAAGAACGGCGATACGAACAGCATGGCCCACTGCCAGTAGTAATAGATGTCGACAAAGAACAAGTAGGGTTGCTCGATCAGGGCCGTGAGGAGCGGATAAATCAACTTCCAGAACACGCTCACCCACGGCAGCGTCTGGTGCACGCCATCGAATGCCGTCGAAGACAGCATGAAGAGCACCAGCAGCAGCAGGCTGAAGTGATCGGCAGGTCCCGTCAGCAGGCCCACGAACGGTTGCCGCAAACGGATTTTTCCAACCTTGCATTCGAAGGGTGCAATCTTGCCGATCAGGCGCAGCACCACGGCGAACAGCTCTCCGTGCCGGAACCACGCCTCGAGACCGAACAGGGTCGCGCCGAGGACGTTGATCACGCTGTACGCCACCAGGAACAGACCGAGGCCGCGCGGCGAAGCATGACTGAAGAGCTCGAGCCAGATGAACGCCATGTAGAGGGCGAGCGCCGGGTAATAGCCCAGCCATGCGGGGTACGCCAGCCGGGGGCGGAAGCTGCCGGGCCGCAGCCGCTCAACCCAATCGCATAGGGTCCGCCATGGATTGATCGCCGCGTAGATGTCGCCGACGAGCGCCGTGAGGTACGTGAATCCGAGCACAAAGAAGATCCAGAAGAACGTCACGCTGAAATTAGTGAAGGGATTGGCAGTCCCGAAGAGCCCCGATAGCATGGTGAGGAGCAACGCAAAGACGCTCAACGCCCGCAGCGCCGTCACCGCGCCGCGATCGGCTCCAGCGTTGAAAGCAACAAGTTCGATGGTGCGGAAGTTTCTGGCCGCCGATTTCGCGCTGACGAAGTAGCCCACCACTACAAACGACAACACCAGTGCGGCGGATGCCGAAAAGGCGTACATCCAGAATGGAATCGGCAGTGTGTAGATGTTCCCAAAGGAATGCGCTGCTGCGTTGCTACAGAAGAGCGCCACTAACGGCGCGCCTACAATCAGGCCTTGCTTAAAGCTCATTGCGGATAAACTTCCAGCGCGCCAAGCTCCCTGTGCGCCTTGTGCAACTCTAAGCCGAAACGGCCTGTGCGATCCGCGGTGAATTGCAGGACGGCCACCGCTTCCGGGCTGACGCGGGCGCGCAGATCATAGCCGTGCAGGTGAAGCTCGTCGGCGGTGTCTGAGCTGACGCGCACGGTCAGTTTTTCTCCCTGGCGCACTCGCAGCACGGCTGGTCCCGATGTGAGCTTGCCTTGCGCGAGGACAAGCTCGAACGCCGTTTCGGTCACGTCAAGCTTTGCGCTCACAGGGGCCTGCGGTCGGAAAAAGACCCACAACGCCCCAACTACCAGGACGATCACCGCGACAAAAGCTGCACGCTTCAGCATCATTTGAGCCAAAAAAAACCCCGCGGAGCGCGCGGGGTCGTGATCAGGTAATGATAATCAGTTTTGAGCGCCCGGCGGCGTGGAGCTGTCCGGGAACGGCCATACCCCTCTTCTGAATTTCAGCGCCAGCACCCCGTTGTCCTGACAAGTCGTCCACAGCGTGCCCTTCTTCGCGTCGAGATGCACTTGCGCCGAGCACCAGTCTGGCCCGCCTGCGACCCAGCCTCCAGCGCGGTTATGGTTTGACCCTGGAGTGGGTGCCGTTGTCCCCGCAGGGTTGTAGTAAGCGATTTCCCTGGGCCGCAGAGGATCGCGGATGTCGAACACACGGATGCCGGAATTGAAGTAGCCACACGCCAAGGTTGTCGCGTGATGCTTGTTGTCCACGCTGCAGTAATGGCTGCCGTAGGTGAAAGTCAACAGTCCCACGACGTCGGGCAGCACCTTGGCGCAGTTCGCCGGATCGTGCGTCTCCAGCATCAGCCGCGACACGATCTTCGGGTTCGTCTCATCCTCGATGTCGATGATTCTGGCCATCGGGAACGGAGGAAGACCGGCTGCGCACGCGTTCGCTTGCTGTGCCGCGCTGGACGTTCCGCCAGCTCCCGCTTCATCAATGAAAATGACAAAACGCTTGCCTTTGATCTTTACCGGAATGGTGTGCTGCGCCACCGAGCCATCTTTCCACAGAAGCTTGCTCACCAGCCGGGCTTGCGGATTGGGCTTGCGGGCCTGGATATCACTCAGGTCGTAGATCAGCAATCCGTTCGTCGCAGGCTTCGTTGGATCCGTTAGGTCGGGCCCGATGGAACGGCCCAGCGAGACAAAATAGCCTCGGTTGCCATCGTCACTGATCGACATCCCGTGCACGTTCTCAATTCCGGGCACCCAGGTCGACAACAGCTTCGGAGCAGACGGATCGGTGGTGTCAACGGCGTAATACTGCCGGTGCCGCAAATCCCCGCCGTAGTAAGTAAGGCCATCAGGTGCCCACGCACCCTCGTGTCCGATGATCGGCTGGACTACCCCGCCGCCGTCGGTGCCCGTGCCAACCGGCACGCTGGCTAAAAGCTGCGGGAAGCGACAATCCTGGGAAACATCGTAGATGTCCACTTCAGGGCCGCCGCCTCCGTTCTGGCCGTTGTCAGCACCGAGCAGCTGGCGCCGCTCGTTCACCTTTAGTGATTCCCATGGGTCGAGCATTGACGACGTGGTCAGATACGCTGTGGGCGTCGGATTCCGCAGATCGGTCAGATCGATGACGGGCACACCGAGATGCGCCCTGCCCGGCAGGCTTCGCGCCGGAGACGCGGTGCCATGGTAGCCGCAGACACGCGTGTGCTTGTTGCCGTGTTCGCCATCGCGGTCGTCGTCTTCGTTATCGTTGTTATCGCCATCACCCTCGTCACCGTCGTCGCGCGCGCGCTGCTTGAACTGCGTGGTCTGCCAGTTCGCGCCGTCGCCTTTGCTCTGGCCGAGGAGCTCGAGGTTGCAGTGGAAGCCCTTGAAGCCTGCGGCTCTCATCGCCGCCGGCACCTGGCCCTGAAGGGCGGTCTCGGGGTTGTCATGCGGACCGCACACGGCTTTCGGGACGGTGAGCGGGATCGGCCTGTCGTCGGAGTCCTTTCTGCCGCCGTCGGCCCCGAGCAAGGCGATCGAAGAGAAGAACAACGCCCCGATCTTGAGCGATGGTCCTACCAAGCGATTCATCATGACAACCCCTCCTCTAGTTCTGCGCACCCGGCGGCGTGGAGCTTTCCGCGAACGGCCACACTGCCTCCCTGAACTTCAGTACGAGCACGCCGTTGTCCTGGCAAGTGGTCCACAGCGTGCCCTTCCTGGCGTCCAGATGAACCTGCGCCGAGCACCAGTCCGGCCCGCCCGCCACCCAGCCGCCGACGCGGTTGTGGTTGGAGCCGGGGCTGGGCGTCGTTGTGCCCGCCGGGTTGAAGTAGGCGATCTCCTTCGGCCGCCGTGGATCGCGGATGTCGAACACGCGGATGCCGGAGTTGAAGTAGCCGCAGGCGAGCGTCGTCGCGTGATGCCGGTTATCGACGCTGCAGTAGTGGCTGCCGTAGGTAAAGGTCGACAGCCCCACGAGGTCGGGCAGCACCCGAGCACAGTTGGCGGGATTGTGGACCTCCAGTGCCAGCCGCGACACGATCTTCGGGTTGGTCTCGTCGCTGATGTCGATGATCCGTGCCATCGGGAACGGCGAAAGGCCGGCCGCGCACGCGGCCTGTTCCTGAGCGGCACTGCTGACACCGCCGGAGCCGCCTTCATCGGCGAAGATGACGAACGGCTTACCGCCGATCTTGACGTTGATCGTGTGCTGCGCGGCGGAGCCGTCCTTCCAAAGCAGCCGGCTGATCAGCTTCGCTTGCGGATTGGGCACGCGGGCCTGGATCTCGCTGAGGTCATAAATGAGTAGACCATTAGTCGCCGGCTTGGTGGGATCTGTCAAATCCGCCAGGGTTCCGCTCGGTCCTCCCAACCGCGCATTGGATACGAAGTACCCGCGGTTGCCGTCGTCACTGATCGACATGCCATGTACAACAGGACCGCCCGCGAACCCGGTTTCCCAGGTGGTGATCAGCTTGGGTCGGGTGGGATCGCTCGTGTCGACAGCGGCGTAATTATTCTGCGCAGCGCGATTACCGATGTAATAGGTCAGTCCGTCCGGCGCCCACGAGCCTTCATGGCCAACGATTGGCGTGACCACGCCGCCGCCGTCGGCTCCCGTGCCGACCGGCGCGCTGGCCAATAGCTGTGGAAAGCGGCAGTCCTGGGAGAGATCGTAAATGTCGATCTCGGGTCCGCCGGCGCCGTTCTGGCCGTTGTCGGCGCCAAGGAGCTGCCGCCGCTCGTTGACCTTGAGCGATTCCCACGGATCCAGCATCGAGCTCGTGGTGAGAAACGCCGTCGGCGTCGGATTCCGGGGGTCGCTCAGGTCTAGGACGGGAACGCCCAGATGCGCTCTGCCCGGTAAGCTTCGCGCCGGAGACGCCGTGCCATGGTAGCCGCACACACGCGTGTGCTTGTTGCCGTGTTCGCCATCGCGGTCGCCGTCTTGGTTATCGTTGTTATCGCCATCGCCCTCGTCACCGTCGTCGCGCGCGCGCTGCTTGAACTGCGTGGTCTGCCAGTTCGCGCCGTCGCCTTTGCTCTGGCCGAGGAGCTCGAGGTTGCAGTTGAAGCCCTTGAAGCCGGCTGCGCGTAATGCCGCCGGCACCTGGCCTTGCAGAGCAACCTCGGGATTGTCATGCGGGCCACACACGGCTTTAGGGACCGTGAGCGCGATGGGCTTGTCGTCGGAGTCCTTTCTGCCGCCGTCGGCCCCGAGCAAGGCGATCGAGGAAAAGAACACTGCGCCGATCTTCAGTGATGTCCCAACCCAACCATTCATTGGCGACCGCGTCATGATGTCTCCTCTTCTAGTTCTGAGCGCCCGGCGGCGTGGAGCTTTGCGGGAACGGCCACACGCCTTTCCTGAACTTCAGCGCCAACACGCCGTTGTCCTGGCAGGTCGTCCATAGCGTGCCGCGCCTGGCGTCGAGATGGGCTTGCGCCGAGCACCAGTCGGGTCCACCCGCCCTCCAGTTGTTGCCGAGCGCGTGGTTGGAGCCAGGGCTTGCGGTCGTGGTGCCCGCCGGGTTGAAGTAGGCGATCTCCTTCGGACGCAACGGGTCGCGGATATCGAACACTCGAATTCCGGAGTTGAACATTCCGCACACAAGTGTCGTCGCATTCTTCTTGTTGTCCACGCTGCAGTAATGCGTCCCGTACGTGAAAATGGTGAGCCCGACGAGGTCTGGCAATACCTGCGCGCAGTTCTTGGGGTCATGCACCTCATGCATGATGCGCGTAACGATCTTCGAATTTTTCTCGTCGCTGATGTCGATGATGCGCGCCATCGGGAACGGCGTCATGCCGGCCGCGCATGCAGCTTGCAGTTGAGCGGCGCTCGTGACGCCACCCGAGCCGCCTTCATCGACGAAGATCACGTACGGCTTGCCGTGGACGCGCACGGGGATCGTGTGTTGCGAAACCGAGCCGTCCTTCCAGTACACCTCGCCGATCACCTTCGGCTGCGGGTTCGGCTTGCGCGCCTGGATGTCGCTCAAGTCGTAGATCACGAGCCCGTTGTTGGCCGCGACGTTCGGATCCGCGATGCCGGCCGGCGTCACCGATCCGATCGAGACGAAATAGCCGCGCTTGCCGTCGTCGCTGATCGACAGGCCGTGCGTGCGAGCGCCGGTGCTCACGCGCGGCACGAACCACGCCGCGAGCAGCTTTGGCCTCGTCGGGTCCGAGGTGTCGACGGCATAGTAGTTGTTCGGAACGGTGCGCCCGCCGCCGTAATAGGTCAGCCCGTCGGGCGCCCAGGCACCTTCGTGGCCGATGATGCGTGTGACGACCCCACCGCCATCGGTGCCCGTGCCTACCGGACTGCTGGCCAAAAGCTGCGGGAAGCGGCAATCCTGCGAGAGGTCATAGATATCGACCTCCGGTCCGCCGGCGCCGTTCTGACCGTTGTCCGCACCGAGGAACTGGCGCCGCTCGTTTACTTTCAGCGATTCCCAGGGGTCGAGCATCGACGTCGTGGTGAGATACGCGGTCGGCGTCGGATTCCGCGAATCGGTCAGGTCGATGACCGGCACGCCGAATTGCGCCCGCCCTGGCAAGCTTCGGGCAGGGGAAGCCGTGCCGTGGTAGCCGCAAACGCGCGTGTGCTTGTTGCCGTGCTCGCCGTCGCGGTCATCATCCTCGTCATCACCATCGTCGCGGTCGTCGTCGCCCCGCACGCGCTGCTTGAACTGCGTGGTCTGCCAGTTAGCGCCATTGCCGCGGCTTTGACCAAGCAACTCGAGGTTGCAATTGAAGCCTTTGAAGCCGGCCGCGCGCATCGCCGCCGGCACCTGGCCCTGAAGGGCAGTCTCGGCATTGTCGTGCGGGCCGCAGACCGCTTTTGGTACGGTCAACGGAATCGGTGCTTCGTTGCCGCCCTTGCGGCCATTGTCGGCACCCAGCAGGGCAACAGAAGAAAAGAACACCGCTCCGATCTTGAGCGATGCTCCGACCAAGCGATTCATCATGACAACCCCTCCTCTAGTTCTGCGCGCCCGGCGGCGTGGAGCTCTCCGAGAACGGCCACACTCCCTGCCTGAACTTCAGCACGAGCACGCCGTTGTCCTGGCAGGTGGTCCACAGCGTCCCGTTGTTGGCGTCAAGATGCACCTGCGCCGAGCACCAGTCCGGCCCGCCAGACCTCCAGTTGCCAAGTAGCGTGTGATTGGATCCGGAGCTGATGGTCGTGGTCCCCGCCGGGTTGTAGTAGGCGATTTCCTTCGGACGGCGCGGATCGCGGATGTCGAACACCCGGATACCGGAGTTGAAGTAACCGCAGGCGAGGGTCGTCGCGTTGTGCTTGTTGTCCACGCTGCAGTAGTGGCTGCCGTACGTGAAGATGGACAGGCCGACGAGGTCCGGCGTCACTTTGTCGCAGTTCGCCGGATCGTGCGTCTCGAGCATCACGCGGGAGACGATCTGCGGATTCTTCTCGTCGCTGATGTCGATGAGGCGCGCCATTGGGAATGGCGGCATCTTCGCGGCGCACGCGCGCGCAATCTGCGCTGCCGAGCTGAAACCGCCTGAGCCCGCTTCATCAACGTGGATGATGTATGGCTTGCCCTTGATCTTGACAGGGATTGTGTGCTGGGCGCCGGAGCCGTCCTTCCAGAAGAGTTTGCTGACGAGCTTGGCCTGTGGGTTCGGCTTGCGCGCCTGGATCTCGCTCAGGTCGTAGATCATCAACCCGTTCGTGGCGGGTACAGCCGGGTTGGTGAGGTCGACGCCTCCGTCCAGCGATACGAAATAGCCGCGAGTGCCGTCATCGCGGATCGACAGGCCGTGCACGTTGGCGAATCCTGGCACCCAGGTCGCCAGCAGCTTCGGAGCGGACGGATCCGTTGTGTCAACGGCGTAGTACTGGCGGTTGCGCAAATCGCCACCGTAGTATGTGAGTCCATCGGGCGCCCAGCTACCTTCATGGCCGATCACCGGCTTGGGAATGCCGGTGCTGCCATCGGGCTTGCCCACCGCCACCGAGGTGATGAGCTGCGGGTGGCTGCAATCCTGCGAGATGTCGTAGATATCGATCTCGGGTCCGCCGCCGCCGTTCTGGCCGTTGTCGGCGCCAAGCAGTTGCCGCCGCTCGTTGACCTTGAGCGACTCCCACGGGTCCAGCATCGAGCTCGTGGTGAGATATGCGGTCGGTGTCGGATTCCGCGGGTCCGTCACGTCAAGGACCGGCACGCCGAATTGCGTGCGCCCTGGCGCGCTCAGCGCCGGCGATGCCGTGCCGTGATAGCCGCAGACCCTTGAAAACTTGTGACCGCGCTCTTCGCCTCGACCCTCATCCTCGTTGTCGCTGCCATCGTGCGAGCGCTGCTTGAACTGCGTGGTCTGCCAGTTCGCACCGTTGCCTCTGCTTTGGCCAAGCAGCTCGAGGTTGCAGTTGAAGCCTTTGAAGCCGGCGGCGCGCATTGCCGCCGGTACCTGCCCTTGCAGTGCGGTTTCTGGGTGGTCGTGCGGTCCGCAGACCGCCTTCGGCACCGTCAGCGGAATCAGCTTGTCGTCAAAAGCCTCGCGACCAGCTCCCAATAACGCAAAGCATGCGACGCCAATCAAACTCGGTTTGACGGCCGTCCGGATCCATCTGGTCCTCATGACTGCCTCCTCAGGATTCGATAGCTCGACCAGCTGTTCATCAGTTCTGAGCCCCCGGCGGCGTGCGGCTCTCTGGAAATGGCCACACGCCTCTCCTGAACTTCAGTGCGAGCACTCCGTTGTCCTGGCAAGTGCTCCACACCGTGCCGCGCTTAGCGTCGAGATGAACCTGCGCCGAGCACCAGTCAGGCCCGCCGGCAACCCAGCCTCCGGCACGGTTGTGGTTGGAGCCTGGGCTCGCAGTCGTGGTGCCCGCCGGGTTGAAGTAGGCGATCTCCTTCGGGCGCAGCGGGTCCCGGATATCGAAGACCCGGATTCCCGAGTTGAAATAGCCGCAGGCCAAGGTAGTCGCATGATGTTTGTTGTCCACGCTGCAGTAATGGCTGCCGTAGGTAAAGACGGAAAGGCCAACGATATCGGGCGCCACCTTCTGGCAGTTTGCAGGGTCGTGCACCTCGAGCATCAGCTTCGACACGAGTTTCGGCTTCGTCTCGTCCGAGATATCGACGATCCGCGCCATCGGGAATGGCGCGAGCCCGGCTGCGCAGGCCGCCTGGAACTGGGCGGCGCTGCTGATGCCGCCCGAGCCGCCTTCGTCGACATGAATGACGTACGGCTTTCCTTTGATTTTCACCGGTATCGTGTGCTGTGCGGTGCCGCCATCCCTGATAAGAAAGGTGCTGATCACTCTGAATCGCGGATCGGGCCGGCGTTCCTGGATTTCGCTCGTGTCCAGAATGACGAAGCCATTGGTCGACGGAGCGTTTGGATTGCCAAGGTCCGCCAGCGCCACCGAGCCTGGGGATACGACGTACGCGCGGGTTCCGTCCTCGCTGATCGACAGGCCGTGGCTTCGCAGACCGATGCTCGGCATGCTAAAGGTCGCAATCATCTTCGGCTTGCTCGGATCCGTCACGTCGATCGCGTGGTAGCTGCGGTTCCTGGTGTCGCCGATGTAGTAGGTCAGACCGTCGGGAGCGAAGCTTCCTTCGTGTCCGATCGGAGTGAACGGCGGCACGATGCCCCCGTCCGCACCGGTGCCGACAGGCGCGCTGGCGAGCAACTGCGGAAAGCGGCAGTCTTCCGACAGATCGTAAATATCGATTTCGGAGCCACCGCCCCCGTTCTGGCCGTTATCGGCGCCAAGGAGCTGCCGCCGCTCGTTTACCTTCAGCGACTCCCAGGGATCGAGCATGGAACTCGTGGTGAGAAACGCTGTCGGCGTCGGATTGCGTGGGTCGGTCAGGTCAACGACCGGCACGCCGAGTTGCGCCCGGCCCGGCAGGCTTCGCGCCGGAGACGCCGTGCCATGGTAGCCGCAGACGCGCGTGTGCTTGTTGCCGTGCTCGCCATCGCGGTCATCGTCGTCGTCGTCATCGTCGCGATCGCCGCGTTGCTTGAACTGCGTGGTCTGCCAGTTGGCGCCGTCGCCTTTGCTCTGACCGAGGAGCTCGAGGTTGCAGTTGAAGCCCTTGAAGCCGGCCGCGCGCATCGCCGCCGGCACCTGGCCCTGAAGGGCGGTCTCGGGGTTGTCATGCGGACCGCACACGGCTTTCGGGACGGTGAGCGGGATGGGCCTGTCGTCGGAGTCCTTTCTGCCGCCGTCGGCCCCGAGCAAGGCGATAGAAGAAAAGAACACCGTCCCGATCTTGAGCGAAGTCCCAACCCAACCATTCAGCGGCGACAGCTTCACGATGCCTCCTCTAGTTCTGCGCGCCCGGTGGTGTTGAACTTTCCGGGAAAGGCCAGACTCCGTTTCTAAACTTCAACGTCAGGACCCCATTGTCTTGACACGTCGTCCATAGCGTTCCCTTCTCGGCGTCCAGATGCGCCTGCGCCGAGCACCAGTCCGGTCCACCAGGGACAAAATTGTTCAACAAAAGGTGGTTGGAGCCAGAGCTCACTGTAGTGGCTCCTGCCGGGTTGAAATACGCAATCTCCTTGGGCCGTCGAGGATCGCGGATGTCGAACACACGGATACCGGAATTGAACATGCCGCAAACGAGCGTCGTAGCGTGATGCTTGTTATCCACGCTGCAGTAGTGAGTGCCGTACGTAAATATGGAAAGTCCGACCAAATCCGGCGTGACCTTGGCGCAGTTTGCAGGATTGTGAATCTCCAGCATTACGCGCGACACGATCTTCGGATTCTTCTCGTCACTGATGTCGATGATTCGCGCCAATGGGAACGGCGTGAACCCGGCCGCGCATGCCCCCTGCGCCTGCGCGACGCTGCTCAGGCCGCCAGAACCGGCCTCGTCCACAAAGATGACGTGTGGCTTGCCCTTGATCTTGACGTGGATCGTGTGCTGGGCGACCGATCCGTCCTTCCAGAACAGCTTGCTGATCAGCTTCGCCTGCGGATTGGGCTTACGAGCCTGGATATCGCTGAGGTCGTAGATGAGCAGACCGTTTGTCGCCGGCTTTGTTGGATCGGTCAGATCAGCTATGGGGTTGCCTCCCAGCCCGCCGAGGGAGACGAAATACCCGCGGTTGCCATCGTCGCGGATCGACAGGCCGTGCACGTTGGCGAATCCGGGCACCCAGGTCGCCAGCAGCTTCGGAGCGGACGGATCCGTCGTGTCCACAGCGTAGTACTGCTGGTTGCGCAAATCGCCGCCGTAGTATGTGAGTCCATCGGGCGCCCAGCTTCCCTCATGGCCGATCACCGGCTTCGGAATGCCGGTGCTGCCATCGGGCTTGCCTACTGCCACCGAGGTGATGAGCTGCGGGAACCGGCAATCCTGGGAAATATCGTAAATGTCCACCTCAGGGCCGCCGCCGCCGTTCTGCCCGTTGTCGGCGCCAAGGAGCTGCCGCCGCTCGTTGACCTTGAGCGACTCCCACGGGTCCAGCATCGAGCTCGTGGTGAGAAACGCCGTCGGCGCCGGAGCGCGGGGATTGGTCAGGTCGAGCACCGGAACGCCAAACTGCGTCCGGCCCGGCGCGCTCAGGGCCGGTGATGCAGTGCCGTGGTAGCCGCAAACGCGTGACGTTTTGCGACCACCCTCATCGCCTCGATCGTCGTCATCGTCGTCGTCATCGTCGCGATCGCCGCGCTGCTTGAACTGCGTGGTCTGCCAGTTCGCGCCGTTGCCCCGGCTTTGTCCGAGCAACTTCAGGTTGCAGTTGAACCCCTTGAAGCCGGCTGCGCGCAATGCCGCCGGTACCTGCCCTTGTAGTGCAGTTTCTGGATGGTCATGCGGTCCACAGACCGCTTTAGGGACGGTGAGCGGGATGGGCTTGTCGTCGGAGTCCTCGCGGCCCGCTCCCAATAGCGCAAAACATGCGACGGCGATCAAACTCGGTTTGACCGCCTTGCGGATCCATCTGTGCCCGACCTTCA
>WNFC01011667.1_pt1 | contig 16755 bp, 19 predicted proteins | sample 5400541 | NCBI WGS metagenome assembly WNFC01 (sample SAMN13153342, study PRJNA577476) | soil metagenome | isolation source: 120 cm saprolite under Douglas fir tree site 2 hole 2 replicate 1 | place: USA:California | collected 2015-04-18
CGAGTTCCATCTTGTACTCAGGAGCGAATTCAGCCTCCCATTTTTGGCTTTGCATGGATTCGCAACCCGTCCATCGAGTGCGGTTAAATCCGCGGGTTGGCCACAGAATTGGCTACAGTAGTCGGTGGGACCTCGTAGCGCTCCCCGCATCTTCAGATGGAGGAAGGACTCGCGCGGGTTTGCGCCGGACTTTGGGCTGCAACTCCGCATCGACATCAGGGATGACGTTTACCAACTGGTCGACAAGGCCCTCGGGTCAGGCGGCATCCGCCTTCATGAGCCGAACGATCGGGGCTACTTGTGCGGACGGAGCTTCCAGGACCTCGACCGACACAACTGGGACGTGTTCTACGTCGACGAGACTGCCCCGGCAGCGTGAGCCGTTCGTCACCAAAGCAAGCACCTAACCCGCGCGAAGGAGGCCAGATGAAGACCGTCTTGGGAGGCGAAATTGCGCATTCGACTACTAACCTGATGTGAAGGCCGCCGAAGGCAGGACGCTTTTCCAAAAATGCAAGGGATACTAAAGATCAGCCGTTCCCAGTGCTGGTGATGATGCGATTCCCCACTATCCTCGCCGCTGATGCTCTCCTTCCAAGTCGGATTCAGATGGCGTTCACCCTTGCGTACCACGTCATCATGGTTCCACTCGGCGTCGCGCTTCCCACTTACACCTTGCTGATGAACGGCATCGGCATCTTCAAGAAGGATCCGGTCGCGCTGCGAATTGCCCGCCGATGGTCCGTGGTCATGGCGGTGCAGTTCGCGGTCGGGGCTGTGACCGGCACGATCCTGTCTTTCGAGTTCGGCATTCTGTGGCCTAGGCTGATGGGCCGCTTTGGCGCGGCTCTCGGCCTCGGCTTTGCTATCGAGGGCCTGGCCTTCTTCCTCGAGGCCATCTTTATCGGCATCTACCTCTATGGCTGGACCCGTCTCCGCCCGAAGACGCATTTCCTCCTCGGGCTGGCGCTGCCTCCAGCGGGCGTGCTGGGGACCGTCAGCGTGCTCGCGGCGAATTCCTTCATGCAGACGCCGGGTGGGATCACCCTGAGCTCGACGGGCCAGCTGCTCACTGTCGATGTGCTAGGCGCCCTGTTCACGCGCTCCCTTGGCTACGAGTTCTGGCACTTTCTGATCGCGGCTTATATGGCTGCCGGGTTCGTGGTCGCCTCGATCTATGCCGTGGCCTGGCTGCGTGGGCGGCGTGACCACTATCAGCGGCTCGCTTTTGCCATCCCGTTCACGGTCGCGGCGCTGCTAGCACCGGTCCAGCTCGTAGTCGGCGATCTGTCCGCGCGCGCGCTCGCCGACGACCAGCCGGCCAAGTTCGCGGCTATGGAGATCACCTGGAAAACGCGATCTCATAACCCGGAGTACATCGGCGGCTTGATCAATAGCGCAGGCCAGGTGAATTTTGGCATCGCGATCCCATCCTTCGATTCCGTTCTGATCGGTCTGAATCCGGACAGCGTCGCTCCGGGGCTGACCAGCGTGCCAGCCGATGCCCGACCGTCGATTGTGGAAGCCAATATCACCCATCTGGCATTCGATCTCATGGTCGGACTCGGCAGTGCGGGCGTCATCCTGATGGTCTGGTACTTCGTCGTGCTGCTCGGTCGTCGACACCTGCCGCAATCGCCGTGGTTCTATCGAGTAGCTTCCCTTGCCGGTATCGGGTCGTACATCGCAATCGAGAGTGGCTGGACCACGACGGAGGTCGGCCGACAACCGTGGATTGTCTACAACTTGATGCGGGTCGCCGACGCGGTGACGTCTGCTCCAGGGACGTTCGTTTGGATCATGCTATCCGTGCTGCTCGTCGTGTACGTCTTGATCGCACTCGTCTTCGTCACGGTATTGCTGGGGCTTGCCGCACGATGGCGCCACGAGGACGAGCGCGAACTGGTCCGAGCTCCCGAGGAGGGTGCTCCATACGGTCCGCGACCTGAACTTGCTTCCGACGGATCTGCGAGCCTGATGGGGCCGTCGCCGTGACGGCTGCCCTCGCCAGCTTCACGGCGCTCGTTCTGCTGCTCACCATCACGGCCTACAGCGTCGCTGGCGGCGTCGACTATGGCGCCGGCATCTGGGACCTTCTCGCCGGCCGCGGCGCCAGGGCGGACAGGGCTCGCGAGCTCATTGACCACGCCATGGCGCCGGTGTGGGAAGCCAACAATGTGTGGCTGGTCCTGGCAATCGTGGTGTGCTGGACGGGGTTCCCTCTGCTGTTTCAGTCGGTCTTTGCCAGCCTCTATCCGCTTTTTGCCGTTGCCCTGCTCGCCCTCATCTTGCGGGGAGCGTTCTTCGCCTTCCGCCACGTCTGGGCGGGGCCACGCGGACAGCGTAGGGCGGGTGTCGTCTTCGGCATCTCCTCAGTCCTTGCCCCGCTCTTCTTTGCCGCCGCGCTGGGCGCCATCGCCTCCGGTCGGGTGGCCGTTAGTGAGCCCAGCGTTCCCGTCTGGCAGGCCTGCTTCAACCCGACCTCGATCTCGTTCGGTCTCGTGTCGCTGGCGGCAACCGCGTTCATTGGCGCGTCCTTCCTGGTTGGCGACGCGCGTCGTTTCGGGATGCCGGACATGACGGACTATTTCAAGCGACGAGCCGTAATTGCCACAGTGGTGCTGATCATCGTGGGAACGATCGCGCTCGCCGTGATGGGACTCGAGAATTCGCGCTTGCTCAGCGCCATGTTGACCGGGCTGGGAACTCCGTTCGCGCTGGCCGCCGTCATCTTCACCCCGGTTGTTGGGTTCCTGCTCTGGCGCGGGATCTTCCTCTGGTATCGGACGCTGAGTGTGGTGGTCGTGGGCTCCCTTGTCTTCGCCTGGGGTTTTGGGCAATCGCCGTACTTGTTGCCGCGCCAGCTGACGATCGCGCAAGCCGCGCCGCCCTTTGGAACCGAGGTGCTGTTGTCGATCGTGACCTTGCTCGTGGTAGTGGTGGTCCTTCCGAGCCTCGCATTGCTCGTCTACCTGGATCAACGCGGCGCCCTCGAATCGCCATAGGGCGCGGGCCCGGGAAGTCAACATATCCAAGCGCTGGATGACGGCCGCAGTCGAGGTAGTAGAGCTCATCGGTATGGAAACCCAGGGTGCTATTAGTTGCAAGGTGGAGGGCAATAATGCCTGCGGCAGCACCTCCAAAGAGAAACGCCGTTCTGAGGCCGGGCGATCGCTGGTCCCGGTCATGAGCCGCTCGCGGTCGAACATCGTGGACATGACCCGCCAGCCGGCTCCGTCGATGAGGGGCCTGCCCCGCGGCGACCGAAGCAAACCAGCGCTAGCCCCCGGCCAGAGATCATGATATTGAGGTCGGCGGGTCCTCCTTAACCTGGGACACGTGCCGAGTCCATTACGATAGTACCCGTGAAAGCGACTCCCTTCAATCAGAAGACGATTGACGAATTTCACGCCAAGAAAGGGCGTGGGGTCGGGATGTTTGGTGACCACGTGCTGCTGATGACGGCGAAAGGCGCCAACAGCGGCGACGCCATCACAACCCCACTGGTCTATGGCCGCCAAGGCGACGATTACATCATCGTTGCCTCGAAGGGCGGGGCGCCGACCCACCCGAATTGGTTCGGCAACATCAAGGCAAACCCGGAGGTCGAGGTCGAGGTGGCGAACGCGCACGGGACGGAGAAATTCAAGGCGCGCGCCCGGGCGGTGGAGAGCCGCCCGGAGCGCGATCGGCTGTTCCAAGAAATGTCGAAAATCTGGCCCTCATTCGTTGACTACCAGACGCGCACCGAGCGCCTGATTCCCGTGGTTGTCCTCGAGCGCCAGCCCCAATCCGAGCCCATGGGTCGAGCCAACCGGCTACCGTAGCAAGGACATGAGCCGCATCCTGGCGGTTGAGATCTCAGCCGGTGATCACCTGCGCGGGAGCCTGACCGCGCCCGCGCGCCTCCTGATCTACGGTGATTACGAGTGCCCGTACACACGCAAGGCCCTCATCAGCGTGGCCGCGGTCCGCGAGGCTCTGGGCGACTCGCTCGTTTTCGCCTTTCGCAATTTCCCACTCACCGAGATCCATCCGCATGCGCTGCACGCCGCGCTGGCGGCGGAGGCCGCGGACCAGCAGGGAAAGTTCTGGGAGATGCACGACCTTCTTTTCCGCCGCCAGAACTTCCTGGAGGACCGCGAGCTCCTGGGTTATGCGCGATTGCTCGAGCTCGACGAAGACCCGTTCCGCGTCGACTTTGAGGCCGAGACCGGATTGCCACGCATCGAGTCCGACCTCCAGAGCGGCGAACGGAACGGCGTCGAGGGGACGCCCGCCATCTTCGTCAACGGCCGTCACCACCGGCAGGATTACGACCCGAAGACGCTGGCGTCCGCGCTGAGCTCTCCGGCTGGAGCGTAGCGGGATTCGAATTGCGGCTGTGTCGCCCGCAGCCCATCTGCAGAGCTGAGCCGGCCAGCGTAGGATGGCCGCAGGATCGCTAGCAGCACCGACCGAAGAGGAGGAGGGAGCTATGGCCACCCTGGCGCCTGAGGTTGCCGGAACGGCAATCGACGACTACGACGCGATCACCGCGGTGATGCACCTGTACATCGATGGATCGGCCAAAGGCGAGGCCGCCAAGATGGCGCAAGCCTTTCACCCGGACGCTCGCATGTTTGGTGCCCTTGGACCCCAGCGCTTCGACGTCCCCATCCAGGAACTGTTCAAGATGGCGGCCGAGATGCCAATGGGCGCCAGCTATCGAGCCCGAGTCACGGCCGTCAACCAAGTCGGCGATGCGGCCGACGTGACGCTCGTCGAGGACGGTTGTTGGGGAACGGTCTCCTTTGTCGATTTCTTCTCACTGGCGCGGATCAACGGCTCGTGGAAGATCGTGAGCAAGACGTTCGCCCACACGGGAGGGACACCGCCCGGCGCTTAACTGAATCAGCGTTTCCCAGGGGAAGGGCTCAGGAGTCTGGGCTCCAGACGTCTAAACTGCCGTCGTGGTCAAGCTGGTCTATTGCATTAGCCGCCTGCCCGGCATGTCAGTCGAGGAGTTCTCCCGTTACTGGCACGACGTGCATGGCCCCATCGGGCGTCGCATCCCCGGGCTCCGGCGACTGGTGCAGAGCCATCCAGTAGTCGATCCGGACGACCGGCGGCCAGCGCCGTTCGACGGCATGGCCGAACTCTGGTTCGATGACCTCGCGGCCCTCCAGGCCGCCCGGCGGTCTGCCGAGTGGCAAGCCTCGACCAACGATGAAGCGAGATTCATCGATGAAACGCGGACGGCCCTGTTTCTGACGGAAGAGCGCGAAATCCCAGGCTGACTTAGAGAACGCACCGAACGTCTGGAAGCTCAGCAATGCCGTACCTTTGTGGGAGCGCCAGCTTTGATCGCGAGCGAGTACTTTGTTGGATTTCGCATGGCAACGCCATCAGTCCGGTGGGTCGATCATCAGGCGGGTGCAGTCGGCGCAGGCCACCCACGCACAGTCCGGCTCCCCCGGCAAGTCGATCACCGCGTGGAAGGTGGTGGCAGGCCGCCGCTTGCTCCGGCAACGCCGTCTCTGTCCAGGCGGTCAGCATGTCCAGCGCCGATGCGCCGGACGTCGTCGTCATGGATTACCGGCTTCCGGACGGGACGGGGGCGCAGGCGGGCGAGCAGATCCGCAACCAGCGGCCGCGGCCGCGCCTGGTTTTCGTGAGCGGGGATGAGAGCGAGGACGCGCTCCTTTCCACCGTTCGGGCGGGGGCGTGCGGATTCCTGCCCAAGTCGCGCGCGTCGGCGGACATGGTGGCGGCCGTCCGGAAGGCCGCCGAAGTGGAGATGCTGATTCCGGCGGCCCAGCTAGCTGGAGTGCTGACCCGCGTCCACCAGCGGGCCCGCGAGGATGCCGAACGCATCCGGTTGCGATCCCAGTTCACGCCCCGCGAGCGGGAGGTGCTTCTGTTGATGGCGCACGGGCTGGACAACAAGGCCATCGCCCGGGAGCTCGGCCTGACGCTCAGCACCGTGCGCAGTTACGTGCAGGACATCCTGGGAAAGCTCGACGCCCACTCCAAGCTGGATGCCGTGGTGGCGGCGGCCCGCTACGACCTGCTCGTTACTTGACGGGCGAGACCAGGCCGTGCTCGACGGCAAAGCGGGTGGCTCCGCTGCGACACGTGACGCCCAGCTTGCCGTAGATCGAGCGGAGGTGGGCGTCGATCGTGCGGGGACTCCGGCCGAGACGGTCCGCCACCTCGCGATTGGTCAACCCCGCAGTGACCAGCTTCAGGACGTCTATCTCGCGCAGGGTCAGGGGATCCAGGTCCATCTTGATGACACGCCGAGTTCCGATCGATCGCGAAGCTACTGTGCTGTGCGGTGTTAAGCATAGCAGTCAATTTGGGGCGGCGCAACACCAGCCAAGGCTGAGTCGGGCGCCCGCGATGACGTGGTCCGGCGGGCTAGGTCAGCCCGTGCTCCATCGCATATCGGGTGGCGGCACTCCGGTGGGAGACGTCCAGCTTGCGGAAGATTTCCCGCAGATGGGCGTGAACAGTGCGGCGGCTCAGGAAGAGCTCGTCGGCGATCTGGGCGTTGGTCCACCCTCGGGCCAGCAAGCGCAGGACCTCGACCTGACGCGGGGTCAGATGATCGGCGCCGGTCGCACTTGTACGCTCTAACCGGACAGCCTGCGTTCTGCCGTCCATCGTTATCTCGTGGACCCCACAACTAGTCGCGGGAGCCGTCTGCACTAGACTACTTCACTTGACAGCCTGTCACCCGGCGTGGTCCCCTGCATCGGCAGGAGTGCCTATTTCGCCAGCCTAAATCCACCGGCCGAAGGGGAGCCCGAACCGTCGGCAGCAGTGCCTATTTTGCGGCGCCATCCGCAAGGATGTTTGCGGGCGCGCGTCGCGCGAAGAGGTGGGCAGGCGGAAACCGGGCGGGTTGCTGCCGGGTTCGGCCGACGCCCTCGCCCGGCTGCTCGACGCCGCTCGGGGGCTCAGTTCAGCCAGTAACCGACCTGGGGCCCGAAGATGTCCGCGTGCAGCTTGAGCGCCTCGAGGACGGTCACCCCATCGAGCGAGCGGACGTCGTAGGGGCAGAGCATGACGACGGGAAACCGTTTGCAAAGAGCCCCGAGTTGCTGCTCGACCACCAGGTGCTCGGCCACCGATCCGACGCTTTCGAGGTTGGCCAGGATCTCCGCCAGGACGCGAATCGGTCCCGGTCGCCGGTGGGACGCCTCGGTCAGAGCCCGCTCAAACTTGGCGACCTGCTCCGCGGCCGAGCCCGGGCCTTCCGGGAAGATCATTAGCAGGCCAAGGCGGGTAAAAGCTGGCCAGGTGACTCCCCAGGGGAACGACGACATCCTGGATGACTATGGTCGAGGCCAGGCCGGTTGCGGTCGCTGCAACGTGCTGAGGCCGACCCGCTTCCAGGAAGCGCCTGAGGTCTTCGGCCCGAAGGCGGCGGGCGCCACGGCGGCCGACCCGGCTGGTTGGCAGAAGGCCACTGTCCGTCCACCGCCGAATGGAGGCCTCGCTGACCTTCAGAAAGGTGGCTGCTTCTCGGGTGGTCAGCAGGCGCTCGCTCGCCGGTGGCTTCTCGGGACGGTTATGAGCGCTCATGCGTAATCCTGCTCAGCGACCCGGCGCTTACTGTAACCCACAGGGGCGGCGGCTGCAAACGTTCCCACCGTGGCCGGTTGGGCCGCCCGGCGGAGACCGGATCGCCTCCGCCACGGCGGAGGGCTAGGGCCGCCCAGCCGATCCGCCCGGGTCGCGAGGGCTCACTCGACCGCAAGCTTGCCCATCATGTAGCCGGCGGCAGCCCCCCACACCAGAGAGCCGATGAAGCCCTCTTCGATCTCACGGCGTGAAGGTGGCGTCGCCCGGGATTCGGGCCCAGCGTAGGCGTCGCGCACGTAGGGCAGCCGCGCCTCAACCCTTTGGCCACGCTCAGGGAGCCCGGTCTCCCGGCCCCCTCGCCGCACGGAGCGGTCATGGTTGGACATCATGCGGTGGTTGGACGCCGCGCCGGGCGCCGGACAATCGCCGAGATGTCGAGGTCGCTCGATCCGGGGAGTCCCTCGGCATAGAGCGCGCGGGTCTTTAGGGTCAGCGGCACCGACGCCTGGGCGCGGCCGTAGAGATTGAGAGCCAGGTCGAGGTCCTTGACCAGGTCCCGGACCGCGAACATGGTCGGTTGATGCTGGTCTCGCAGGAAGCCGGCTTCCCGGGCCTTGAGCAACGGCGCATAGCGAGCCAGCGCCCAGAAGACCTGGCCGCGCTCGAGCCCGGCGGCGGTCCCCGCGGCCAGCAACTCGGCTGCGGCGGCGCTGATGATGCCGAGCATGCTGTTGGCGACCAGTTTCAGGCGGGCGGCGCTGCCCAACGCGCCCACGGAGTGGACCTCCCCCAGGCGTTCCAGCACCGGTCGCGCCTGTTCAAGCTCCGCCTGTGGGCCGCCCACCAGCACGGCCAGCGTTCCGCTCTCGACAGCCGGGACGCTGCCCAGCACCGGGGCCTCCAGGATTCTCACGCCGCGGACGCGTGCCTGCTGCCCAATCTCCTCGATCACATCGGGGCCGCCGGTACTCATCTCCACCAGGAGCTGGCCCGCCGCGTGCTCGATAATGCCGTCCCGGCCCAGGTACACGCTGCGGACCGCGGCCGCGTCGGTCAGGCTGCTCAGGACCACATTGGCCCCGCGGATCGCGTCGGCAGGCGTCGCCGCCACCGGCCCGACCTTCAGACGCTCGGCCTTCTCCCTGGTCCGATCCCAGACCGTTACCGCGAATCCAGAGGCCTGCAGCCGACGGGCGAGAGCGCCGCCCATCCGGCCCGTGCCCAGGACCGCAACCTTGGTGGCTTCCATTTCAGCTCCTCCTGTCCTCGGGCGCTGCCGTCTCCTTCAGACAAGCATCTCACCCCGCCTCGGTAAGCTGAAGTGGATGCAGCGCGCGACGATCGCCGTCACGCTGGCCGCGGCCAGCCTGATCGGGTGCAGTGGGGCGCCGCCGGCCCGGGCCGCTACCAGCCCCCACCCGACGGCGTCGCCGCAGTCCGCCGCGCCGGCGCCCACCCCGCTGCCGCTCGTCCCGCTGGCCATCGACTACATGCGGCAGCAAGAGTACCCGGGCTCAGACCTGGTGATCGAGCAGCGACTCGCGGCCGGCAGCAACTACCAGCGGTACATCGCTTCGTATCGTTCAGACGGGCTGAAGATCAACGGCCTGCTCACGGTCCCGAACGGCCCAAAGCCCGCCACTGGATGGCCGGTCATCATTTTCAATCACGGCTACATCCCGCCCGCGGAGTACCGGACCACCGAGCGCTACGTGGCCTACGTGGACGCCTTTGCCCGCCGCGGGTACGTCGTCTTCAAGTCGGACTATCGCGGCCATGGCAGCTCCGAAGGGCAGCCGGCCAGCGCCTACGGCTCGCCCGACTACACGATCGACGTGCTGAACGCCGTGGCCACCCTCAAGCGGTACCCGGATGTCGACCCGAATCGGATCGGCATGTGGGGTCACTCCATGGGCGGGAACCTCACCTTGCGGGTGCTGGTCATCGACCACGACATCAAGGCGGCCGTCATCTGGGCCGGGGTAGTCGCCTCCTATCAGGACTTGCTCGAGAAGTGGCACCCGCCGGCCGGGAGCGGGCCTCCGCCCTCGATTCGCAATGGCTGGCGACAGGCGTTCATCGCTCGCTTCGGCACACCCGAGGAGAACCCGACGTTCTGGAACTCGATCTCCCCCACCGCCTATCTGGATGACATCACCGCCCCCATCCAGCTCGACCACGGGACGGCCGACGAGGAGGTGCCGCTCGCCTTCTCTCAGACCCTGGCCCAGCAGCTGCAAGCGGACAGCAAGACGGTTGAGTTCTACACGTATCCCGGCGATAACCACAACATCTCGAACAGCTTCTGGCTCGCGATGCAGCGGTCGGTCGCCTTTTTCGACCGGTACCTGCGCGGTTAGTCTGGCAGCCAGATTCTCCGAGGAACGCGTTCGCCTTCTCCGGATGCGCTCCCAGCGTCTTTCCGGGCCGCGTCCGAAGACGGTCACGGGCGTCCTGCGCGACGTCTTCGCCCTGCAGGCGCAAGACACGCGGGCCTCGAGGCTGGCCGTCCGGGCTCGGAGCGAGGGCCTGGACGCGCAGGCCGTGATTCAAGCGTGCAATCAGGATCGAACCGTTGTCCGAACGTGGGCGATGCGCGGGACGCTGCACATGCTGCCCGCCGAGGACGTCACCTGGCTGGTCGGCCTGCTGGGGCCGGCCCTGGCGGCTGGTGACCGGCGACGGCGCCTGCAGCTGGGGCTGGCCGATCACCTCCTCGAGCGGGCGATCCCGGCTATCAGGTCCGCGCTGGCCGCGAATGGTCGCCTCACTCGGGCAGAGCTGTTGGCCAAGCTCGCCCAGAAGCGGGTGACGGTCGATCCCAAAACCAATGCCGCTGCCCACCTGTGCTTCTCTGCGGCGGCGCGGGGCCTGATCTGTCGCGGGCCGGACCGCGCGGACGACGAGCCGACCTACGTTCTTTTCGAAGATTGGGTCAGTAAGCGGTCCCCGAGGCCGAAAGACCCGTTGGCCGAGCTGGCTACGCGTTACGTCGGTGCCTATGGCCCGGCCGATGTCCGTGACTTTGCCACCTGGGCGGGGATCCCCCTGGCCGACGCGCGCCAGGGGTTCGAACGCATCAAGGCCCGGCTGGTCGAGATCGAGGTGCTAGGGAAGCCAGCCTGGATGCTGGCGGGGACTGATCGAACCGCCAGCGTATCGAGGCCGGGCGTGCGTCTGCTGGGAGCCTTCGACGCCTACCTCCTCGGCTATGCCAGGCGCGACCTGGCGCTGTCTCCGACGTTCGCGCGCCGTATCCAGGCCGGCGGTGGCTGGATTCATCCGGCGCTGGTGGTCGACGGACGCGTGGTGGGCACCTGGCGGCAGCAGCGGACAGCTGGCGGGCTGGCCGTCACGGTCGAACCCTTCGCAGCGATTCCTCGCAATGTCCAGCCACGGCTCGAGGCCGAGGCCCAGGACGTCGGCCGGTTCCTCGGCCTCGACGTCCAATTCGCCGTCGGCAGGCGAAGAGTCTAAGCTTCGGTGTCTTCGAGCGGAACCCCCGAGCCGCACAGCGGGCACTCGGCCGGTGTCTACAATCCGCTGGAGAGGGTGGCGATGCTCTCGAGTGAAATCCCGGCGGCAGCGGCCATGCCCGACGCCGAAGACCCAAGTACCACTAAGGCACCAAGCGCTGCGGGTCGAGCCCCGCAAGCAGTCAGGTCCGCCAGTGTCCCCCGAACCGCGGATCCGGCGTTGATGGCGTCGTCCACCACCGCGACGTTCTTCCCGCGGATGCCGGCTCGAAGCGCGCGCGGTAGCTGGTAATCCACGGCGTACAGCCCGGCCGTTCTCGGCTGCGATCGCTCCGCGTAGTAGAACTCCACATCAAGCTCGGACGCAATGAGTTGTGCCACCAACGCACCTCCGACCATGGGACCGCAGACAGCTTCGATTCCGTGTGGCTGGAGGCGCGCCGCCAGTTGGGCGACGAAAGGCCGAAGGCGACCAGGACGCAGGAACCACTGGTCGAGGTCGAGCCACACATCGCCGTGATGACCCGATTCCAGCTTGAAGTGACCCTTTCGGGCGGCGAGCAAACCAGGCAGATTTCCCTCCCCCTCAGGGGCAGGGTCAGGGAGGGGGTGCATGCGGTCCGCTACAGGCGGAGCGGGCGCGGCTCGGCAAAGATGGCCGCCGGGTCCTCCTTCCACCTGGCCGGTTGGACATCGATGTACAGCTCGATCTCGACTCCGTCGGGATCCTCGATGTACAGGCTGTGCGTCACCCCGTGGTCGGTGGACCCGACGATCTTGGCCCCGGCCGCCACCAACTGGTCGCGCGCCTCGCGCAGCTCGGCATCAGACTCGCCGACCTTTAGCCCGAAGTGGTACAGACCGACCCGCCGTCCGCTGGGGATGGGGGCCGCATTGTCACCGACCTCGATCAGGAGCAGCTCGTGGTGGGTTCGGCCGGACGTGAATGCGGCCGCCGGAAAACCCAGCTCTGCCCCGGGAGCCTTGATCTCCTTCCAGCCGAGGACCTCGCCGTAGAACCGCCGCGAGCGCTCGAGATTGCGGACATACAGCACCAGGTGGCCGAGCTCTTTGACCTGCATATCGGCACCTCCCGCTCCATAGTGGGACATTTCGGCGCCTCAGCGTCGAATCGGATCGTCCGAGTGGCGGCTCCGGTCCCGATCCGACAGCAGGGTCCAGCCCAGGAGGCCGGGGAGGGCGAACGCCAGCGCATTCAGGTCACCGTGGATGGCCGCCATCCAGCGCAGGTCAAGGGCCGGGACGGCGAAAACGCGGCTCACGGCGTAGTCCACGCCCAGCAACATGGGCAGCAGCACGCCGGCGGCGGAGAGACGCAGCAACCAGCGGGCAGCCGCGTTCTCCAGGGCCGGGGCGATGAGGAACGCCGTGATCCCGGCAATAGTAAGGATGCCGCCCGCCAGCAGCACCGGGCCCGCAATGGTCGCCGCGGCTGACCGGGTGGTGATCCCGATGGCGGTGATCGGCGTCCCCACCACCACCATCGCCGCGGCCGTGGCAGCCACTCGCCGCACCGTTTGCCCGGCATTGCGCAGCGCGTGGACCGCCAGCGCTGCCAGCAGGGTGGCGGCGAACCCCGCATAGTGAAAGTGAACGCCGGTCAGCTCGACGATCGCTGGGCTAAATCCAAGCCGCATCCCGGCCCGGGAGGCGACCAGCCAGGCGGCTCCCACGCTGAGGGAGGCCAGCGCCGCCGCGGAGACCAGCGGCACCGGCCGCCAGGAGCGGGTCTCGAGAAGCTCTAGCAATCCGGCCAGGCTGCCGAGTGCGCAGGGACAAAGCCATCCCAGCGCGATGAGTCCGGCGGTCCATCCCTGCGGGTGAAGGAACGCGGTCACGGCGGCGACAGCGCCGACCGGCTGCACGATCCGAGCCAGCCGCAGCATCCGAATAGCCCGGTGGCCGCGCAGCGGGACCAGCCGCAAGCCGAGCGGCACGATCACGACGGGTGCCAGCAGCAGCAGGAGGTCCACCAAGGTCAGCTGGCCGATCACGATCGGAAAGGGGGCGGTGTCGGTCGTCATGCCGCCGACCCCCGCGACCCGGCAGCCCGATAGTGCCGGTCCAGTTCTGAGGCGTACCGCCGGCCGAGCGAGTCGCCAGCCTGGCGGGCCCAGTCACTCAACCGGGTGGGGCAGGTCGATGGCTGCTTGGACACCAGCAGCTCGGCCATCAACCCGCGCAGCTCGGCGCCGGTCAGGACCAGGTCCCGGACGGCAAGACTGACGGCTTTGGTGCCGGCGATCACAACGCTGGGTGGCAGGTGAATCAACGGCGTGTGGCGACCGATTGCCTCCCGCAGTGTTCGCACAAGGGCTTCGAATGTGAAGATCTCGGGGCCGGCCACATCCGTGACCACGTTCCCGTCCGCCAAGCCGGCCTCGACGATCCTGTCCGCGTAGTCTTCGACGAAGACCGGCTGCAGCCGGTAGCGGCCATCGCCCGGGATGCCGAATACGGGCAGGTGACGCAGGAACCAGGCGATGTTGTTGATCAACACGTCGCCGTGGCCGAAGAGCAGCGTCGGGCGGATGATGGCGTAGGAGAGGCCCGATTGGCGGACGACGTCTTCCAGCTGGGCCTTGCCGCGGTAGTAGGGGAGATCGGAGTCCGTCGGGTTGGCGATGCTGACGTGGACCAGGCGTCGGACCCCGGCGGTGCGGGCCGCTTCCACCAGCAGCGTCGTGCTGCGCACCGCTTGGGCGAAGCTGGCCGCGCCGTGCGTCGACCGGACCCAGTAGGTGTTGTAGAGCGTGTCGGCCCCGCGCAGGGACTCGCGGAGGCGTTCCGGCCGCCTGAAGTCGAGGGGATGCACCTCGATCCATCCGGCCTGCGGATGGCCCGCAGCTGGATGGTTGGTGAGCGTCCGCAGCCGCCGCCCGCGGTCGAGCAGCCGGGGGGCGATGAACCGGCCGGTATAGCTGAAGGCGCCGGTGACCACGTCCAGGTCGCTCATGGCCTCCGTCCGCGGCGTCGTTTGAGCGTACGATTTGAGCAGATGCTTAAATTGTAGACCACGCTCCGGCCAGGTTCAAGGGGTTCACGGACTCGTTGCAGGCTAAGCTCCAAGCCGGGTGAGCATGGCCAGAGCTGCCAGCATCCTGGTAGCGGAAGACGACCGGGCCCTACGCGAAGCCGTGGCGTCCGCGGTCCGCGGAGCGGGGTGCGAAGTGGCCGTGGTCGGAGACGGCGCCGCGGCCGTTCGGGCGCTTCGGAGCGCCACGCCGGACGTGGTGCTGCTGGACATCGGGCTGCCGTTCGTCGATGGCTGGCGAGTGCTGGCCGAAATCCAGGGCCCGAGCCAGCCATCGGTGATCATCATCAGCGCGCGCGGCGATCAGGAGGACAAGGTGCGGGCGCTGGACATGGGTGCCGACGACTACCTGGCCAAACCCTTTGGCACCGAGGAGCTCCTGGCCCGGATCCGCGCGGTTTTGCGTCGAGCCCAACCGCCCGCCGAAGCGCCCCGGACCATCACCGCGGGCCACGTGGTCGTCGACCTCGGTCGGCGGGCCGTTCTCAGGGACGGGGTTGAGGTCCGCCTCTCGCCGACCGAGTACGTGCTGATCGCCGAGCTGGCGCGTCATGCCCACGAAGTGATGGACTTTCGGACACTGCTCCAGCGGGTGTGGGGCCCGGCCTACGCGGACGAGCGCCACTACCTGCGGGTCTTCATCCAGCGCCTGCGCCACAAGCTGGAAGGCGGATCCAGCGCACCCGGCTGTGATCGAAACGGTCCCCGGCCGCGGGTATCGGTTCGGTCCGGCCGTCGAATCGTTTACGGATCGTTGACGGTTTCAGTCGTAGGCTTCAATCGTGCTTCTCGATTTGGCGATGCTCGGCCTGGCGCTCCTGCTCACCGTGGGCGCCTGCCTCTACATCTACGGGTTGAAGAGGCTGCCCTGAGATGGAATACGTGATCACCGGCGTGGTCGCCCTGCTGGTGACGCTGTACCTGTTCGCCGCCCTGCTCTTTCCGGAGCGCTTCTGAGATGGTCCTTGACCTGATCGGCGTCGCCGTCACGTTCATCGCGGTGGCGATCGCCGCCTGGTTCCTGGGCAACTACATGGTCCCCGTCTTCACCGGCGGGCGGGTTTTCCTGAGTCCAGTGGTGCGCCCGGTTGAGGTCTTGTTTTACCGTCTGATGGGCATCCGGGAGGACGAGGAGCAGGGCTGGATCACGTACACGGTCGCCATGCTGGCCGTCTCCGCGGTCAGCTTCCTCTTCACCTACATCATCCTGCGGGTCCAGGGCCACCTGCCCTTCAACCCAATGGCGTTGGGCGCGGTAGCGGCGGACCTGGCGTTCAACACCGCGGTCAGCTTCACCACCAACACCAACTGGCAGAACTACACCGGCGAACAGACGATGTCCTACTTCTCCCAGATGGTGGGCCTGGTCCTCCACAACTTCCTCTCGGCCGCCGCCGGCATCGCCCTGGCGGTGGCGCTGATCCGGGGCATGTCCAGCCGGAAACTGAAGACGCTTGGCAATTTCTATGTCGATGCGACCCGGGCCACGCTCTACATCCTGATCCCGATCTCGGTGGTGGCCGCCTTCATCCTGATCTCCCAGGGCGTCGTTCAGAGCCTTGGGAGCTACCCGTTGGCGCGCACCGTGCAGGGCGCGCAGCAAACGATCGCCGTTGGCCCCTTCGGCTCCCAGGAGGCCATCAAGGACCTGGGCAACAACGGCGGCGGGCCCTTTAACGCCAACTCGGCCCACCCATTTGAGAATCCAAATGGCTTTACCAACCAGTTCGAGATCTTCCTGCTGCTGTTGATCCCCTTTGCGCTTGTAATCACTTTTGGCCGCATGGTGAGCAACCTCAAGCAGGGGCTGGCCATTGGGGGCGCCATGGCGGCCATCCTGCTGGTGGCGACGGGAATTGCGATCGGGGCCGAGCAAATCGGCAATCCCGCCCTGACGGCGGTCGGCGCCAACCAGGCCAACACGGCCACCCAGGCGGGCGGCAACATGGAGGGCAAGTCGGTTCGCTATGGACCGGTCTACTCGGCCGAGTTCGCCGCGGCGACCACAGGAACCAGCACCGGGTCGGTCGACTCGAGCCACGATAGCTTCACGCCCATTGGCGGCATGGTGCCGCTGGTCCTGATCCAGCTGGGCGAGATCGCGCCGGGCGGGATCGGCGCCGGCCTGTACTTCATCCTGGTTTTCGCCATCCTGTCGGTCTTTATCGCCGGGCTGATGGTGGGCCGAACGCCGGAGTACCTGGGCAAGAAGATCGAATCAAGAGAAGTCCGGCTGGCCTCGTTGGCCGTCCTGATCGACGTGCTCATCATCCTGGGATTCACCGCCATCTCCGTGCTCGCGCCGGCAGCGACGGCGAATGGCGGCGGGCCTTTGAACCCCGGAGCCCACGGCTTCAGCGAGATTCTCTATTCCTTCTCCTCGCAGGTCGGCAACAACGGCAGCGCCTTCGCCGGCCTGAGCGGCAACACGGTCTACTGGAACGCCATGGGCGGCGCGGCCATGTGGCTGGGGCGCTTCTTCGAGGTGATCCCCATCCTGGCGCTGGCCGGCGCCTTGGCCGGCAAGAAAGTGGTTCCGGCCAGCGCAGGCACCCTGGCCACCGACCGGCCTCTCTTTTCCGGGCTGCTCATCGGCGTGATCCTGATTGTCGGCGCTCTCACCTTCTTCCCGGCCCTGGCTCTCGGACCTCT
>WNFC01003795.1_pt1 | contig 16754 bp, 12 predicted proteins | sample 5400541 | NCBI WGS metagenome assembly WNFC01 (sample SAMN13153342, study PRJNA577476) | soil metagenome | isolation source: 120 cm saprolite under Douglas fir tree site 2 hole 2 replicate 1 | place: USA:California | collected 2015-04-18
GCCAGCAAAGCCGAGGCCCCGCTTATGCTCAGCCCAGCCGCGGTTGCCCGCTGCAAAAACTGGCGTCTGTTAATGTTGTTTGTAGTGATGTACTCTTCGACGAGTTGATCCAGGTCGCGACGGTTGCGACGATCGTAAATTGGCATAAAGATTCCTCCTTCATAAGATAAATACATTACAGTGACCTTAGCAAAAGCGCTAAGGTTTGACTAGCTGTCCCTGGAACTGTAAGAGTGCTATCTAAAAATACGTCTGAAAGACGAAATACCTCACAAAAGGGGTAAGGAATGTCGGGCTATACCGTGCTTAGCCTATCAAACGATGACTGTGCTCGCTACCCTGACGAGCTAAGTGTTTGACAAAGCCAATAGAATGCTTTTCCTTCCAGAGGGGAACCTATTCACCTTCTGAGCGTACAAGGAAACTCCGGTTGATTGAACGTCTTTTTGGGGGCTAGAAGGGGTCTACTTCCAGAAATTCATTGTCATTCATTGTCATATTTGCCACACTTCGCCTGTCTCTAGTAGTAGGAGATATTCCCCATCATCTTTCTCGAGAAAATGCGAAACAGATGTCAGGAGATGAGAAAAATGGTCAAGATGTTCCCCAACGAACGGTTGAGACAAGAGCGTCAACGGCGTGGTTGGTCCCGGCAGTACGTGGCTGAACAGATTGGCGTGGCCGATCCCAAGACGATTGGACGCTGGGAACGCGGGGTCGCCTTCCCCAGTACCTATTTCTTACAGAGGCTGTGTAGCCTCTTTGGCATGCTGGCCCAGGATTTAGGACTATTTCCGGGTGAGCACGACGATGCGTTGCAAGCTGCTGCTGCACAACACGTGTTTCACCGGGCCAGTGTTTTCTCCTTCTCAACACCTCCATTGTATGACCCGGCCATACCCCAGATGCTCGTTGATACTGATGGTCTCGTTGGCCGGGACAAGTTGCTAGAGCAGCTTAAGCAATGTTTGTGTGTTGGAAAGAGGCTGAACGCTTCAGCCCTTCATGGGTTGCCTGGAGTAGGTAAGACTGCCCTTGCTCGCGAACTCATCTATGAAAACGACATTCAGCAGTACTTTGGTGACGGGATTCTCTGGGTGGGTCTGGGACCGTGGCCAAATCTGTCAGGCCTGCTAGGGAGATGGGCCAGTTTGCTGGGTATTCCTGCTACCGAGATGGCGCTTTTAAAAGGGGAAGAGGAGCGGGCAAGAGCCATTCACGACGTCATTGGCACGCGGAAGATGCTGCTGGTGATCGATGATGCCTGGAGGATCGAGGAAGCCTCAGCCTTCAAAGTAGGAGGCCCCAACTGCGCGTATTTGCTGACAACCCGCATCCCGTCAGTTGCATTGCACTTCGCGAACGGGGAAGCTATCGTCGTACGGGAACTCGATGAAGAAGATAGTTTGGACCTCATAGCGCGATTGACGCCTGATGTTGTTACCAACGAGTCCAGTGCCGCGCGCACATTGGTGCAATCCGCCGGTGGGCTTCCATTAGCACTCGTCTTGATGGGCTGGTACTTGCAATCACAGGCGTACAGCGGGCAGCCACGACGCCTGCGAGCTGCTCTCGAGCGGCTACGCTGCGCAGAAGAGCGCTTGCGACTAACCATGCAGCAGGCACCGTTCGAGTATCTTGCAAGCTCGTCAATACATTCTCTTCTGTCGCTGCAAGCTGTGATAGAGACCAGTGTTCGGCAATTAGATGAAGCGACGCAACGTGTTCTCTTTATGTTGTCGGCCTTTCCCGCAAAACCGCACAGTTTTTCAGAAGAAGCTGCGCTGGCGGTGAGCGGCGCGCCAGTAGATCTGCTTGATGAACTAATCGACACTGGACTTTTGGAGAGTGCTGGACCGGAGCGCTACACGCTGCACCAGACCATCGTTGATTTCGCAAGCACCAGGCAATGTAATTCGGTGGCTTATGAACGGATGGTTGAGTATTTTATCAATTTTGTGGAGGTGCATGAAACGGACTATGAGACGCTTGATCGAGAGGCGAGCAATGTGCTGGCGGCGCTCCAGGTGGCGTTCGAGCGGGAAATGTCAACGTTTCTGATACGAGGTGCTTTGCATTTTACAGTTTTCCTCAAAGCGCAGGGATTGTATGAGCTAGCAGAAAGCCACCTGAAGCGTGCCGAGCAGGCCGCGCGCTCCCTGGACGATGTGGCAAGCCTGGCCAGGATATTGTATCATCAAGAGGAAATAACAGACCTTCGTAAAGAAGCAGTTTGTAGTGCTGGTTAGGGCCTCAGCAACTATCCTTGGGAAGTAAGCGAATGCAGACGTTTTAGGAGTCGGTCCATGGAGTACGAAACAGGAGATACTCCCTCATCCGAGCTAGTGGGCACGCCTGACGAAGGTAATCTCGTTCTTCGAGCTCAAAAAGGTGACCAGTTAGCCTTTGAAGTGCTCTACGAGCGATATAACGACAGGATATGCCGCTACTTGAGCCGTATGGTTGGCGATGATGGGATCGGGTGCGAACTCACACAGGAAGTCTTCCTGAAAGCCTGGGAGGCTTTACTTGGCCTTCGCGATCCATCTCGCTTTGCTAGCTGGCTCTACCGCATTGCAACAAACCGGGCATATAACTATCAACAGCACGCGAAACTGTTACATATGATCCCATGGGAAGAGTATGCAATGAGAGAGGAGACACGCAGTATCGCAGGGCCTGAGGAACAGGTGGAGGAAGCAGAACTGCTGAAACTCGCACTAGCGCGTGTCTCAACAACCTATCGCCCGTGTCTCATCTTATATGTTGTAGAAGAGTACTCACAACGGCAAATAGCTGAACTGTTACAAATTAAGGAATCTAGCATAGGTAGATATGTGAGTCGAGGAAAAGAGGAGTTGCGCCAGATCTACCGGCGGCTCACCAATGAGTCGGGATTGTCAATAAGAGGAGGAAAGCGAGGCTAATGAGCAGCCAAACACCTTGTACCACCTGGGCAGAGAAATTAGCACTAAGGGGGGAAGACCTTGCGCCTGCTGATCGTGCAGCCCTTGATGCACATGTACAAACCTGTCCAGCATGCGAAGCGGTCCAGGAGGATTACAATTTTCTCGACTCCCGCCTGCGCGCGTTACCACCTCCTGCGCTGAAGCCGTTGCCTCGTCTTCCTCTTCAGACTTTTATCCAGGATAAAGACGAGAGCAATACTACGAAGATAGTAAATGCCGGTAACGCCACAAACGCTACACGTCTCTCCTTACCAATCAAGCAAAGAGCTCCTCGTGCTCGTATGGTATTCTCGCTCAGGCGTGTCTTTCCGTTTGCCTTCGTGGCCTGTCTTATGCTGACCTTTCTGCTTTTTTTCCGATTTCTCATGGTCAGCAACACCAGTTCCCAGCCGCCGGGAACGACGATCTTCACTTATAAAGGACACAGCGATTACGTAGACGCAGTGGCCTGGTCTCCCAACAATCAATTCATTGCATCAGGCAGTTGGGACGGGACTGTACAGGTCTGGGATGCACACACAGGAGCGATCATCACCACTTACACAGGACATACGGATGTTGTAAGTGCGTTGGCCTGGTCTCCAGATGGTAACTACATTGCCTCTGGCAGTTGGGATGGCACTGTGCGCGTCTGGGATGCTTTCTCGGGATCTTTGCTCACCATCTACGATGGTCATACCGATGCTGTGAGTGCTCTAGGCTGGTCTCCTGATGGTCAATATATTGCTTCGGGCAGTTGGGACCACACAGTGCAGGTATGGTATGCTCACACGGGCGAAACTATCAGCATTTACAGAGGACACAGCGAATTTGTGGATGCAGTGGCCTGGTCTCCCAACGGTCAATACATTGCCTCGGGAGATAGGAACAACACGGTACTGGTCTGGAACGCACTGACTGGAAAAACACTCAACTACTTCACCGAAGAATATACGGGGGGTATCATTGAGGCACTGGCCTGGTCCCCTGATGGACGCTTCATCGCTTCCGGGAGTAGAGATAAAACGATACGAGTCTGGGAAGCCTTTACGGGCAAGCTTTTCCTCACCTACATGGGACACACCGATGAAGTGAGTGCGTTGGCCTGGTCCCCCAATGGCCGGTATATTGCCTCGGGCAGTTGGGATCACACCGTGCAGGTTTGGAACGCACAAACTGGAGCTGCACTCTATACTTACAGAGGGCATAGCAATACCGTGGATGCGCTGGCCTGGTCTCCCAACGGCCGGTATATTGCCTCGGGCAGTTGGGATCACACCGTGCAAGTATGGGTGGCCCCCTCTACCAGGTAATGACCTTTCCTGGCTTCTTTTAAATAGAACGTTGCATAAAATATGAGGCATTTGCTTTGTTTTGCTTGTTAGTTGCCCAATTGTTGAAAAGTTCTGCATTTACCCATCCAAGAAGATTATTTTTGAATCATTTTTATGTTATACTTCGTTCAGCATCTATCCGTTGCATAGAAAACTATTCTATGATCGCGATATGGTGTCAAGAGGCCGCATTGACTCCCAACTCATTGAAGTTGCAATGTGTGCACCAAGCAACAGCTCTATTGTATTTTTAGAAGTAGCAGGAGTAAGACACATTCCTGTAACAAGAGCGAAAAGGAGTTACCTTCATGGCTGGTGTCAAATTTGAGCACGTCTACAAGCGCTTCAACAAGGTTGAAGTCGTCCACGATATCACGATGGATATCAAGGACAAAGAGTTCCTCGTGCTGGTCGGTCCCTCCGGGTGTGGCAAGAGCACCGTCCTGCGCATGATCGCCGGGTTGGAAGACATCACCGAGGGCGAGATTTACATCGGGGACAAGGTGGTCAATAACGTCGATCCCAAAGATCGCGACATTGCGATGGTCTTCCAGAACTATGCCCTCTATCCCCACATGACCGTCTACGACAACATGGCCTTCGGGCTCAAGCTGCGTCACATTCCCGCGCCAGAAATCAAGAAGCGCGTCGAAGATGCGGCTGATATTCTGGGCATGCAAAAGTTACTCAAGCGCAAACCCAAAGAGCTCTCCGGTGGGCAGCGCCAACGCGTGGCGCTGGGTCGGGCACTGGTGCGCTCGGCGAAGGTGTTCTTGTTGGACGAGCCGCTCTCCAACCTGGATGCCAAGCTGCGCGTGCAGACGCGCGCGGAGATCTCCAAGATCCACCAGCGCGTGCAGACCACCTTTGTCTACGTGACCCATGACCAGACCGAAGCCATGACCATGGGCTCGCGCATCGCGGTGCTCAACGCTGGCATCATCCAGCAACTGGGCGCGCCGCAAGACCTCTACGATCATCCCACCAACCTGTTTGTGGCCGGTTTCATCGGCTCTCCGGCGATGAACTTCTTTGACACGGTCAGGGTGGTGGCTGAGGGGGACGCGACTAAGATCATCATCGGTGACTTTGGGGAGGTCGAGGTGCCCCCGCTGTACGCACCAGCCACGCGCGAAGCCGCGGGCAAGAAGCTGATCCTGGGTATTCGCCCGGAGAATTTTGAGGATCTGGCGCTGCTGGCGGAGGAGGGGCGCAGCAACGGCTCCACGATGCATGCCCCCGTGGATGTGGTCGAGCACCTGGGGAGCGAACAGTTGGTGCACATGACCGCCCTGGGAAAAGAGGTGGTAGCGCGCGTGGATCCGCGTTCCAGCGCGCATCCCGGCCAGGACATCACGCTGCACATCAACGCCGACAATATGCACCTCTTCGACGCTGATACAGGGTTGGCAATGTACTAGTACATTGAGGCTGAGAAACATCCATCAGTCCGAAGCGCTGGTGCGGCTCTCGTGGCCCAACGTGAGGGGATAGCCGCACAGGCGCTGGGCATCAAGGGGAAAAGCGACATCCTTGAATGCCTTGCAAGGGAGTTCGGTGTTCGTGTCACCTCGCCATGTCACGAAATGAAGTGGCTAAACCACTTCCCGCTTTCTTTTATTGTTCTTTGTTGATTATGTACATAATCAACAAAAATGAGGCCGAACCTTTCTTTGTATCCAGCTCTCCATTCAAAGTTATCCATGAGAGACCAGACAAAATATCCATCAATCGGTAATCCTTCTTGCTTAGCTTTTTGCACTGCTTTCAGGTGCTCTTGCAAATAACGGATTCTTCGATAATCTTTAACGCTCCCGTCCGGGCTCATAGTATCATGAAACGAAGCTCCATTTTCAGTTACGACGAGTGAAGAAATAGCGGGAATCTCCGTATGTATGCGTTTTAAAATGTCATATAATCCCTGGGGATAAATATTCCATCCGAAATCAGTTTTTTCCACACCATCTTCCATTATTCTTTTTGCGTTCATAGGTGCATTTGCATCATGTTCCCCGTGGAACGAATGGTAATAATTAACACCTAAGAAATCTGTACGCATCGTTATTGTTTCGTAATCACCAGCATTAAGCTGAGGCGCATCATCTCCATAAAAATCAAGGATATCTTTTGGGTACCCTTTTCCATAAAGAGGGTCCAGAAACCAGTGGTTAAAGGATCTATCAAGCATCCTTGCTGCTTTTTTATCTTCTTCCTTTTTACTTGCAGGATAGACCGGCTCCATATTTAATACTATGCCTACCTTGGCATATGGACTGTTTTTTCGAATGATATCTACTGCTTTGCCATGAGCAAGAAGTACGTGATGACCACCTTGAAGCGCATCTTTTAAGCTTCTATTGTTCATATTCAGGTCATCATTTACCATACTAATGGGTTCGTTGAATGTCATCCAGGTATCGACTTGTTCTCCAAGACGTTTTGTTACTGCTTTCACATACAGTAAGTAACTATCAATTGTTTCAGGATTACTCCATCCGCCGTTTTCCGCAAGAGGCAGAGGCAAATCCGCGTGATATAACATCACCCATGGAGTAATACCTGCTTCCTTCAATCCTTTGGACAGATTTTCGTAGAATTCGATTCCTTTCTCATTTATTTCTCCTCTGCCATTCGGAAAAATACGCGGCCATGAAATAGAAAAGCGATAGGCACTTACTCCCAATTTTTTCATGAGTTCGATATCTTCCCGCCATCTGTGATAATGATCGCATGCAATATCCGGTTTGACGTTATCTTGTATGAACCCCGGCCTTTCTTCCGCATATTTTTCCCATACGGTTCTACCTCGTCCGTCTTCTGAGACCGCGCCCTCTATTTGCAAAGCAGATGTGGCCACTCCAAACAGAAAATTTCCTTTGAATGCGGAACTGTCTAATTCGACACCTTCTATGTTAGGAGAAAATTGTCCTCTTTCCATCCAGATATTCATCTAGCTCGCCACACTGACACCGAGTGATCCGATGAAGCCGATGCGATTTGTTGCCCATTGGGCGACCATGCCAGGGCTAGTACATAATCAGAATGATTGCGATTGATATAGAGAGTATCTCCGCTGGCGGCATCCCATATGCGCACAGAATTATCTGCATAGTAATCGATACTGCTTCCCGCCGCTGAGGCAATGTACTTGCCATCAGGTGACCAGGCTACGGCGTGTAGTCCATCTGCATGCTCACGGTAGATCAAAAAAGGTTTCCTGGAAGCAAGGTTCCAGACATGTACGGTCTTGTCATCACTGGCTGAGGCGATGAGCATGCTGTCGGGCGACCAGGCCAGAGCACGTATCGGCGAGGAATCGCCACGGTAGACATTTTTGCTCAAGAACATATTGCTCCTGGTTGTGGCCTCCCATACCTGAACGGTTTTATCGTCGCCGGCTGAAGCAATGAGCTTGCCGTCTGGCGACCAGGCTAGCGCCCGTACCCAATCGGAGTGCTTGCGATAGGTGAAAAGATGATGACCGGTGGCGGCCTCCCAGACCTGAACGGTTTTATCATCGCCGGCTGAAGCAATGAGCTTGCCATCTGGCGACCAGGCTAAAGACAGCACTCGATCTCTATGGCCGATGCGGGTGAAGAGGTAGATTCCAGTATCGGCCTCCCATACCTGGACTGTAGAATCACTGCTTGCAGAGGCGATGAGCTTGCTATCGGGCGACCAGGCTACGGCATTCACCCGATCGGCATGACCCGTATAGGTGAAGAGATGATCTCCGGTGACAGCCTCCCAGACCTGAACGGTTTTATCATCGCCTGCTGAGACGATATGTGCGCCATCGGGCGACCAGGCTACGGCATTCACCCGATCGGCGTGACCGTGATAGCGGACAAGGAGGCTTCCCAGTGTTGCATTACCTGTTCCAAGTTGTGACGGTGGAAAAGATAGCCTGGGAACAACTGGAGAAGAGTATACATTCGTGATTCCAGGTTGGAGGACGCCCACCTGTCTGTCAGTTCGCTGAGCAATAAAGCGCTGTAGTTCGAGCTTGATGCCGTGCATGCTGGCTGGTCTTCTCTTCTCATCTATCTCTAGCATGCTGGTAATCAAGGCATCGAGTCCAACAGGAGTCGTCTGACTGCGTAACTGAAGAGGCGCAAAGCGAAATGGTGTTTGTGATGGGTCATCCCCTGTGAGCAATTGGTGGAGCGTGGCACCCAGGGCATAGATATCGGCACGAGGAGTGGTCTGCGCTTTGCCGTATTGCTCCGGGGGAGCATAGCCCGGTGAGCCGAAAGCAGTGGTATCCCTAGACTGTCCTGGCTTGAAATGGCGAGCTATACCAAAGTCAATCAGATAGATTCGCCCGGATGAGGTCAGCAGAATGTTAGCAGGTTTGAGGTCGCGGAAGATGATGGACGGCTGGCGGGTATGCAAGTAGCCAAGTACAATGCAGAGTTGAATACCAATGTCGAGCACCTTCTCAACAGGCAGGTATCTTCCCCTGGATGTACACAGGTGTTCCTCGAGCGTCTCGCCTTCGATGAAGTCCATCACGAGGTACCAACGCCCGGCTTCGCCAAAATAGTCAGAGATAGCGGGAATATTGGGATGTTGAAGACCCGCGAGCAGGTGAGCTTCACGTTTGAAAGCCTCGATGGCCTCGGCCATCTCCTGCGGACTCAGGTGGCTCTGTCCCATCTCCTTGACGGCTACGAGTCGGTAGCCAAAGAGCGTATCAGCCGCTTTATAGACTGCTCCGAAGCCGCCCCTGCCGACCTGCTCAAGAATACGATAGCGTTCCTTGAGCAGGTGATGCTGAACAAGCGATCCAGTGGAAGAGCTGCTCGAGAGGCCACCCACAGCAGCCTGTAAGGATTGCCCACAGGCGAAGCAAAACGTGGCGTGTGGTGGATTGTCTGTCCCACACTTGGCGCAGTATAGATGAGCAGAAGCAACCATGCGTGCAACTCCTCGCTGCGTACAGCAGCACTTCCCGGTGAAGCGAGAATCTAAAGCGCATTCAGCTTACATTTTACCTCATACACTGTCTTTTCAGCTAGAGGGAAAATAGAATTTTTCGTATCCTCTATCGACATGCGGAGTCCTCCTTGGCGGTGGTCTTCGCACTAGCAATTTCACCAATTCTGTCAAATAGAGTGCTGAATGCAGGTTAAACGAATCGTTCGAACCACTCTATAGTTCGATATAAACGATCTGTGCGCTGTTTGGGCGTACCGCAATCAGGCAAGTCGATCAAGTGGCTTACACCTAGATAACGTACAAGCTCTACCGTTTGTTTGCGCTTACGCAATACAACGAAAAGTTGGTAGGATTCGCTAAATGGGCAGCGTAAATCATTGTCTGCATGAAGCAGCAAGAGCGGGGTTGTTATATTGTCAGCAAATGTCAGAGCGGAGCGACTTTGTTGGAAAGACTGACCACTCTCGGATCCTGTTCCACTCATAACAAGGTCGAACCCGATTGTCCCGTCTGACAGCAGGCCTGCACTGAAGAGAGAGCTAATGCCGTTGCGGCTCACGGCTGCCTTAAAGCGGTTGGTTTGTGTGATGGCCCAGTTGGTCATATAGCCCCCATAGCTGAGGCCGCCTATTCCCAGACGTGTTCCGTCTACTGGTTCTGTAGCCAGAACATGATCAATCCCTGCCATCAGATCACGAAAATCATTCCCTCCCCAATCATTCAAGCTTTTCTTACAAAATTCTTCACCATACCCGGCGCTTCCTCGTGGATTTGCTGCCAATACAGCATAACCCTTACCGGCCAGTACCTGGAATTCGTGGACATAGCTATCGCCCCATGCCAGCGATGGGCCTCCATGAATCTCTAAGATCAGAGGAGCTTTCACTCCCTGTTGCAGTGGTGGGAGATAGAGCCATCCCTCAATTTCCTGCCCATCAAAACTTTGCCAGGTGATGCGTTTGGGGCGAACAAGTTGACGGCTTCGTAGGAGTATATCATTGACACCAGTAAGTTTGTGCCCGTTCTCTCCGTTGCTGTCCATACTCCAGACATCGCCAGGTGTAAACCAGTCTGTGCGGACCATGGTAATAATCTGACCATCTTTGCTAAGCTGTGGGTTAATATAGCAACCATTGCCGCTCGTTAACTTAACTGTCTGGTCGTGCTCGATATTAAGTTGATAGAGATGAACTTGACCTTGCTCCTGTACAGTAACGAGCAAAGAATGGCTGTCGGGAAACCATAAGGGTCTACCTATTATGGAAATGTGTAGCTCATCGACAATCAATTCAAGGCACATAAGATTTACTGCGCTAGATGTGAACGGACGCGGCGCACTGTTGTCGTGTGCATTTACTACCCAGGGAGATATATTACTTGTCTCGGTCTGATCTTTAGAATAGTAATAGGCGATGGTTTGCCCGTCGGGTGACCAGGAGGGCATTTGTGTCAATCCATCTTCTGATGTAAGACACCGCATCTGGCCTGTCGATATTGTCAACACCCACAGCGCCATACTTACGCTGAGATCGGGATCGGGGCGGCGATTGGCGCAGAAAGCAATTTCGCTACCATCAGGTGCCCAGCATGACTGGATGATGTCTACGGGTTCTGAAGTAAGGCGGTTAGCTGTGCCATCTAATGTGATCAGCCAGAGTTGCTGATGTCTTCCTTGCTTGTATCCTAAGCCGTCCCACTGTTCATCAAGTCGGGTATATTCAACTGAGATTGTGCTCGTGTCGGGTTGATTGTGATCATCGATAGGCTTCCAGGCGCTATGGGCCAGGAGAGCTTTCCCGTCTGGTCGCCAGCTATACTCAGTTATATTCTGACCGAGGTTACTTATCTGTTGAGTTTCTCCACCTGCGAGAGGCAGTACATGTATCTGTATTGAGCCGTTTCGATCGCTTAAAAATGCAAGAAATTGACCATCAGGCGACCAGCGAGGCGCGAAATCATGGTGCTTTACAATACCTGTGCCAGTCAACTGTCTTGGAGTTTGCGCTTTTCCATCTTTGCTATTGATCAACCAGATAGCACTACTTGTGGTATTAGCTTCTTCATTGCATTGAAGAACAGTATAGGCAATGCGTGAGCCATCAGGTGAAATCTGTGGATCACTGACAACTTTCAAGGCGAGCAAATCGTCGACACTGATAAAAGGGTTTGCAGGAGGGGCTGTTTCCGTCTGCACTGTTGGTACCTGGATAGTTGCGGGTGAGGACGTAGTATTATCGTGAGCTATAGGACGAGGTGCAGTGGCCATATCTTCATTTTCAATCATACTTACAACTCCAATCAATAGCCAGCTTGAGGCACAATTGTTTGTTTGCTAAGAATATACATCACCAATCACAATTACGTTATGCACTGTATGAGGTTGCAAATTACCTCGCGAGACTTAACAATGTAAGCAGGGCAAGCACCCCAAAAAGCGTAATAATCATACCTGAGATCCGATTGATCCATAGGAGCCATTGTGGAGTAATTTTTTTCCGCAATAGACTGATACCACTAGTCAGGATAATCCACCAGAGGGTTGAACCGGAGAACACTCCAAGCACAACCGCGGTTGCCGAGAAAACGCTTTTACTGGCACTCCCTACTCCTATCCCTGCGAAGATGGCTGCAAAGGAGAGAATAGTCAGTGGGTTGGTAAGTGTCAGCAAGAAGGTGGAAGCATACGCTCCGAGGTAGCTATTGGTTTTGGTTTTGAGTACTGCTGCTCGCTCTGCTGGTTTGGTGAGAATGGTCCTGAGACCCAGGTAGATGAGAAACAGACCGCCAATCAAGCGAATCCATTTTTGCTCACTAACGAGGAAATGAGTAATCAACGTGAGTCCAAAAGCTGCGATACTACCGTAGACTCCGTCGGCTGTTGCAATACCCAGGCCCGATACCAAACCATAGAGTTGCCCTCTGTTCAGTGTACGTTGGATGCACAAGAAACTCATAGGGCCGACGGTGGCAGCAATCGATAGGCCAATAAGCAGTCCTCGAAAAAAGAAACTAAGGTCCATTATTTTCTCCTCCAAGTGAGAGTTTGGTATAGATGAACAAAAAAAGTCGCCAGACCTGTTAAAGGTCTGGCGACTCATTGCGTCTGCTTTTACTCAGGTAGTGCAAGGCATGCAACGCGAACCAAACCTCTGTTCGGCCTGGTTTGCCTGCTGGATTCGAGTGAATATGCCAGTTAAATGTTTATGCATGCTTACTAATCTACTTTTCTATTGTATGGGTCATTCAAATGTCTTGTAACGGGATAGGCCGAGTATAGCAGAATTGGCTTTCGAAAACAAGACCAAAAGTGAGTAGAAAGGTCTATGGTTTGATTCTTGTTAGTCAATTTGAAGCGCTGTTTTGTGCTATCATAAACACAGAAGGAGCTTATCAACAGCGTGCCACAGGTTGTGGGCTGATAGAGTGGGCTTCCTCGGGAAAGATACTATGATAGTTAGCGAAGTAATGACGACCAAACTTGTGACAGTTGCACCTGATGATACCCTTAGCCACGCGGCTAACTTGTTACGGCAATATCAATTCCACCATTTGCCTGTCGTAAAAGATTCAAGTGCCGTTAAAACGTTCGAACCAAATCATGCATCTCGTAAGATTTTACTTCTCGAAGGATTGCTTACTTCACAGGATATTGAGCTGGCCGCGTCATCAGGTAAATGGAGTTCCAGTGATGTGTTACGTCAACCATGGCAGGAACGTCGCGTCATTGAAGTAATGCATCGAGCTTCAATCCGTGTGTCGCCAAACACAAGTGTAGCAGCAGCGGCACAAATCCTGGTAGATCGCGGCTTGAATTGCCTGCCTGTTGTTGAATATGAGCGCATTGGACAGACATCCGACGAGCATAGGAACGAAGAAGAAACACAAGTTGTCCTGGTTGGTCTGCTAACTCGCAGTGATTTACTTATGACATTGGCACGTTCTCTGGGTGCATTTGAACCAGGGATGCAATTAATAATCCCTCTTCTACCTGGCGATTTGACTCCGCTGGCGCGGACACTTTTGCTGGCTGCGGAACTACACATACCTGTGCGTAGTGTGATTTCCGCACCTCTTCAGACAGGTATACCTCTTGAAGCAACTGTGCGTCTGGGAACGATTCATCCGACTCCCCTGCTGGCCAGGTTACAAGAAGAGCATATCCAATATACGTTTGCTGATTTGCAAAGAGAAGAGGACGAGCATGTCTGAGGTAAAATCCGACTCTCGAGCGCGACTTATTTTTGACGCAGACGAGTTAGATTATGACTTTGGGTCGGAACATCCATTGCAGCCACGACGTATCGTTGCCTTGATGGACTTGCTTGAAACTTGCGGACTTTGGCATAGCACAGATGAATATAGCATATTGCCTTTGCGTGCCGCTACAGTTGAAGAACTGAGCCTGGTTCATACAAGTGATTACATCACCGCAGTGCAAACCCTAGGTGCCTCTGGTGAAGTGGAAAGACAAGAAGGCGAACATCTACAGCTAGCTATGAAGTACGGTTTTGCTGAGGGAGATACACCTGTATTACCGCGTATGCATGAAGTTAGCGCGCTTATTGCAGGTGGCTCGCTGGTGGCGCTGAACGCGGTTATGGGGTTTTCTGATGATGGCACGATCATTCCAGAGGATGAACGGCCTCTGCATGTCTTTCATCCAGCCGGGGGACTCCACCATGCCTGGGCAGAGCGAGCTTCGGGTTTCTGTATCTATAACGATATTTCTGTTGCGATAGCCAGCCTGCTCCGTGCCAGCGAAGCGAAGATAGTGTACATTGACTTTGATGCTCATCATGGCGATGGTGTTCAACGGTCTTTCTATGATGAGCCGCGCGTGATGACCGTCTCACTCCATGAAACCGGGCGCTATCTGTTCCCTGGTACAGGTGATGTGCTTGAAATGGGGAATGGATTAGGACGCGGCTACTCTGTCAATGTTCCGCTGGAACCTTTTACGGAAGACGATTCATACATTGAGGCGATTGATTCATTACTATCTCCCCTGGTTCTCTCATTTGCGCCCGATGTTATCGTTACTCAGCATGGCTGCGATACACATGCGTGGGATCCCTTGACACATCTTAGTCTGACTATGCGAGGTATCCAGGCACAGATCAAACTGGCCCACCAACTGGCTCATAATTATTGTCAGGGACGTTGGGTAGCATTAGGAGGAGGAGGATATGATCTCTATCGAGTAGTGCCACGCGCCTGGAGTATGGTGTGGGTAGAGATGTCAGAACAAACTCTACCGGGGCAACTGCCAGGTGCATGGGTGAATCGCTGGCGACCTGTATGGAGCAAGGTAGAGGAGCGGGAAGAAGAAGCGCAGCAGGTAATAGGCAAAGTTCCAGGGTCAACGCATTTCCCAACGCTCTTTGAGGATCGTCCAGAGGACTTTCCTGCCCAACCTCGCAGGTGGGCTATTAGCAGCACAAATCGCCATACAGTTGCGCTTGTACGTCATCTTGTATTACCACCCTCAATACGCCAGGCGTTTCCGTCGACCCGACATCATTCGCCGTTGGCGGGTCTTTTTGATCTCTTGCATATACATGGCACTGCTACACCATCGCGTAGCAAAACGCTAGAAACACCTGTCGGACCACTACTTTTGCGCGATTTCTGCCCTCCTTCGATAGTTGAACGACTGACGGCAGATGAAGGTTTACATGCTTTTGCTCGCCTGCCAGAGCGTGAGCATCAACTCCTTCTCAATATTGCGAAGCGTCCGGACTGCGCGCTGGCACTGGCACACACGCCTGCTGGTGAGATTGTTGGTGAAGTGACAATCGCGCCTGGTGATGAGTGGTGGGATGGATTGGAGAATGTTTATGAGGTGGCTATCGAAGTTAGCTCAAATTGGCGTCAAATGGGTGTTGCACGCGATTTATTAGCATTTGCACTCGAACTCGATGCTCTTGAAGACATGATTCTGTTTGCGATCGGTTTATCCTGGCATTGGGATACTGAAAATCTAGGGTTGAATGTTTACCGTTATCGCGAACTGATTTCACGTTTATTCGCCACCCAGGGCTTTGTTGAATATCCAACGACCGAACCCAACGTGAGTATGGAACCTGCCAATATTTTGCTGGCGCGTATTGGCAAGCGTGTTGATCAGCAGGTAGTAAATCGCTTCTACAACCGTATGCTCAGTTCGCCCAATCTGGCAGGGTTATAGTTGGCAGGTGCATACCTATGTTTAGGAAGTATAAGGATCGTTCTACGAAGCGATCTGGTCCGTCAATTTGCCGGTGTCAACCAGCCAGCGAATAAATTCTAGTCGCCGGTGTTCTTGGAGTTCCATGAGTCTTATTCTTTCACGGTGAACTCTACGAAGTTGACTTAACAGCTTCATTTCTCCCTCTGACAAACTTCCCTTACGCACAATGTCGCGTTCTTCTTTGCGGTCCATATGAACCTCCTTTTCACTGAGAACAGCTAGTAAGGTGCTATCGTTAACATGCGTTCTATACGCTTAAGAAGTGTCTGCATAAGATATGGCTTGGGCAGAAGGTCTAGAGTAGACCTGGTTTCGCCACGAATACGAATTTGTCTGTTAACTGCCGATTCCGCGCTCGTGAGCAATACAGGTGTCGCGGAATAGGTGCGTAATATTTGCAATACATCCCAGCCATTGATTGTGCCAGAAAGATCTAGATCAAGTAAGACCAGGTCTGGCAATGCCTGCTCAAGCACTGTGATGGCCATCTCTCCATTATTTGCAATCGCCACCAAATAGCCATGGGCCGTTAGAATGTCTGCTTCTAAATTAGCTAGTGAGGAATCATCCTCTACAACAAGTATGCGGTAAGACGAACCTTGCTCGCGAACCTGCTGCTGCGTTGGGTTCGCTAGACTGTGAGCGCCATACAATGTTGACTTGTTCCAAATACTCATATCACCGCCATCCGGCAGCGTGTCTGCAGCGTCTCTGTCTTGCATGACTGACATCTTGCTCCCGCAAAGGTTAAGAGTAATATTGCGGTAGAACGCCGATACGGTATTGAGAGAACGACCTTCTCACTTAAGAAGAAGTGTACCCGATAATCAGTGATAAAGGCGTGAAAATATTTTGAGCCATGTGAAAATTGTGTGAAAACAGCGTCACATTCTTCTTGCTCGCGTACATTCAAGCAAATGATTGCTTAGGGTTCATACGCCTGCACTGGTGACAATGATGGTATCTTGCCAATGGGTCATTAGTATGTCTGGTATCTACCCTGCAAACGAGAATATGGTATCATTTACGATAGAATGCGCTCGGACAGACGACAGCGGCAGGGAGAGAACAATGGCACAACGCAAATACTTATTTATGAGTGTTGAGGACTACCTGATACTCAACAGGAACAGCAAGGATATGCGCTACGAATATCTCAACGGTGATGTACGAATGCTGGCCGGAGGAAGCCCAGATCACTCCATCATCATTGCTAATCTGACCGCCGCGATCAAGGGACCACTAAAGGGCAACCCATGCCGTGTCTACAATTCCGATGTACAACTAAAACTATCCGAAAGA
>WNFC01003615.1_pt1 | contig 16750 bp, 19 predicted proteins | sample 5400541 | NCBI WGS metagenome assembly WNFC01 (sample SAMN13153342, study PRJNA577476) | soil metagenome | isolation source: 120 cm saprolite under Douglas fir tree site 2 hole 2 replicate 1 | place: USA:California | collected 2015-04-18
TACCCACTTCTGCAGTGCAAAGGTTCCGGCAAACGTGCAGGCGAACACTATGCACGCGCCTGCCGCTCGGATCCAAAGCCTCTCCGATGGAGTCGACCCACCGGAAGCTACGAAGAAAATCTGGGAATGGATGAAGAACGGTACCGTCGAAACGATCGGATATAACCACAATCTCTGACTCCTCCAAACGGCCCGGACGATTACTGTGGTTAGTAGGTAACCGGTGGTGTATGCCATAAAGGCTACCGCACCAGCGTAAAATAGCAGGGCTTTGCCGAAGGCGTGCTGATCAAAACCAAGGAAGACGGTCAGGAACAAACCCAGCAGGAGCGTCTCGCACGACGTCTCAAGCAACCAAACAGCCAGCCGCTTTAGGATCAGCATCCCGATACCATATTGCCGGTCATGTCGCATCCGCCTTCTGTTTGTATGTGATTGATAAGTCCGTTCCCTATCGCTTCGCGATCACCTTGGTTTGAAAAGTCGATATTGCGGCCAAGAGAATTTCGAACCTCGTCGAGAACCTGATCGTAAGCAATGTCCGTATCAAATCTACCAAAAGCAATATCTCTGAGCTTTCCGTGATTGAGTGTTCTGTTGATCTCCGTAATTGCATTATCGTATGCATCTTGATCCGATAGACGGAGAGTGTTGAGCTGACCTTCTACTTCGGTTTGTTCCAAATGGACCAAACGCGCATCAAGATCTGGACCGGTAAGGAGACCATCTCGGATTGAAGCTTCTATGAAGCTGTTCAGCTTCGCTAGATCTTGACCCACATTCTCTAAGAATTTCGCTGTCTGTGCCGAGACAAACGGCCACCTTAATATGCCTGGAGCAGCAACGTCAGCAAGAGCCTGCGAAGCGGCTGATGCCGCCGCATAGAATCGGGTTAGCGCACGGACTGTCGAGTTTGCGTCGAATATTCCGTACTCTGTAGCGCGCTTGCAGAAACCACTGTTAGTGTTGCGAAGCAAAGGGGAGCATGCATGGCCATCTGGATCGACGCCGCCAAGCGGATTATTCTCGACATAGCTGTATAGATTCAGGGACTGCGGATCGTCGAGCTTTGCGTAAGGTACAGGTTCGGTTTGTGCAGCCCAATCCGGCGTCATGAACCTACCGTACTGCGACGACATGTACCTCGCGCCGAAGTCATCCAGCCCGGATTCGGAGTCTCGTTCCTTGCCGGTAAATTTGTAATTTTGGGCGCACGAGTTCGTGTAAGAGCGCTCGCCGCCGAAGGGATAGAAGTCCGCATCGTAACAGACCGTTCCCGTGGATGTCGTTATCACGCGTGAGCTGCCGAGCCCGTCGGTGAAATAGTAATACACGTTTGCGGGCAGGTGGCCCGGCCTTTCGTTTTTGCTCGACGGCGTATAATAATGGCATGGTACCACTCCCGCAAATCAACGCCGAGTTAACGGGGCGGGTTTGCGGGTGCCCTGTTCTTGTCCGCTCCTACGGACAAGGGCGGGGCTTTTGGCCGGAGTGCTCTTGCCCGAAGGACTGACTCGACGGTCAGGCGCGCTTTCGGTCTACGATTTCACAACTTCCGCCGAATCTTCCATCGCCTGTGTCGCTACCGGTATTTTCGCGCGCGTCGTCGTGATCACGACCACGCTGATCAGAACTAGCAGAGTCCCCAGAATCGTACGCACGCCAAGGCCTTCGCCGCCCAGGAAATATCCAACCAGAACGGCCACAACCGGATTCACGTAGGCGTAGGTTCCGACTTTTGTCGGCGATTCATGATGAATCAGCCACACGTAGGCAGTAAACCCGATGATGGAGCCCGCGACAATCAGGTAGAGCAGTGCGAACCACGCTCCACGCGAGACGCTTGACGGATGAAAATTACGAAATTCGCCCAGCGCGGCCGCAGCGAGAGCCAGAAATATTCCGCCAGCGAGCATTTGCGCTCCCGAACTCATGACTTTGGAAGAAGGCAGCGGCAGCTTGCGCGTAATCACCGATGCTACCGACCAACTCATCGATGCCACGATCAACGCCACGGCGCCCACCCTGTCGACCGGCGCCCCGCCGAGATTCAACGTGCGGCTCACGAGCACTGCCACTCCCCCAATCCCGATCAACAGCGCCAGGGCCAAGCGGACGGTAAGCCTCTGCGTTCGCAGGAATATGATTTCCGAAAGCGCCATAAATACCGGGATCGTGGCCATCATGACCGCGGCAAGCCCCGAAGGCACTTGCTGCTCGGCCCAGAACACCAGTCCGTAGTCGATGACGAAGATCAGGACCGCGAGTAAAGATACTGACGCCCATTGGCGGGGGTTCGGTGAGCGCTCGCCCTGCGCGACCATCCAGCCATAAAGAACCAGTCCCGCAACCAGGAAACGCATCGCCGCCAGAAGCAGAGGCGGAACTTCACGGACGCCAACACGTATCGCGAGATATGTGGATCCCCACACAAAATAAATTATCGCGAAGGCCAGGAGGGTCTTCCACGTCGGGCGATGGGTGTCAGCTTCCATAGCAGAAAAAGATTCCCACCAACAATCTACCATTTCCCCCGCCTGATCGCTCATGCCTCCAGGATCGCGGGGGACTCGGAACTATTCCTTGCCGGAAGTCTTTTTCGGGGAAGGGCTCGGCTCGGCTCAAATTTATCGATTTATTCTGGCGGGCTCCACGCCCCGGTCCGGACCGGGGCCCTTCGCCTTCCCCCCGCGGGGGTGAAGGGTTCAAGGTAAACGTTCAGCGTAGAAGTAGAGCCCGCACCTGTAGTGAGTTAGTTTGCTTGGTAGGACAGGCACTCCTGCCTGTCCAGTGCGATATCGCCACAGCAAAGGCGGACAGGCAGGAGTGCCTGTCCTACTAAAACCTGGCACAGCGCCCACTACCCCCGCGCCCGGTCCCAATGGTTAAGAATGGAAGAAACGCCGCGAATGCGGCATCATGAATGTCGTGGAAAATGAAAACTCCAAGAGTGGCTTTGGGGGACTGCGCGTGCTGTCGCTGGAAAGCCGCCGCGCGCCGGAAATGGCGAAGCTGATCGAAAGCAACGGCGGTAAGCCTACCGTTGCGCCTTCGATGCGCGAGATACCGCTTGCGTCCAACACGGAAGCGTTGTCTTTCGCACGGAGGCTCACCGAAGACGGGTTTGACATCGTCATTTTTTTGACTGGAGTTGGGACGCGCGCGCTCACCCGGGTGGTGGAGACTGTTTATCCCGTCGAGCGATTCGTGACGGCGCTGCGAAAGATTGCCGTCGTGGCACGTGGCCCGAAACCGATTGCGGCGTTGAAAGAACTGGGCGTACCTGTAACGGTGGCTGTGCCCGAACCCAATACCTGGCGCGACCTCTTGAGAACGCTCGACGAAAAGGTGGAGTCCGTGCCGCTCATGGGGCGCCGAGTGGCGGTTCAGGAATACGGCGTCTCCAACCCGGAGCTATTGGCGGGTCTTTCGGACCGCGGCGCGCATGTAACCCGCGTCCCCGTTTACGAATGGGGCTTGCCGGAGGATGTTGCGCCGTTGCGCGCTGCGGTCTCGGCAATGGCGCGCGAGGAATTCGACGTGGTCATGTTCACGACGGGCATACAAGTGAATCACTTGTTCCAAGTGGTGGCTCAAATGAATCAGGAAGAGGCTGTGCGCCGCGCTCTTTCTCGCATGTTGATCGCCTCAATCGGGCCGTCGACATCCGAGAGGCTGCACGAATATGGCCTGACGGCGGACATCGAGCCTACGCATCCCAAAATGGGTTACCTCGTGAGTGAAACAGCCCAGCGCAGCGCCGAAATTCTGCGGCAGAAGCGCAAGCTCGCAATGTAGTCGAATTTCTCCTTCTTCCAACAGGCTGCGAAAAAATGCTATTTCGGGCCTCCAGGGATGAAGACCCCTGGTGAAAACGCAGACTTGATGTCGTGCCTTTACAGGTTGCGGAAAAAGTCGAGTAGCACAGCCACTCTTGGCTGTGCATCGATGATAAGTGCAGCAAAACCAGCACAGGCAAGAGTGCCTGTGCTACTAAAACCCGCTTTGAATTGACTTTTTCCGCAATCTGCAAAGGCACGACCCACAAACCTTGAGGGTTTCCCGCACACTTGAAAGCCCCACTTCCAAATCAGGAATGGACGGTCCGCCTCCCAACATTGTTAACAAAGTGTGAAGACAGGCAATCGGCTTATCGTTTGCATCCATTGTAAGAATTGGACAGTCGAGGTGCCGCAATTTAGTCTAGTGCTGTGAGTACTGAGGCGACTGATCTAACCATGGGCAATAATCCTGAAGTTGACTTCCTTCACAAAATGGCCAGCCGGATGGCGTCGGCAGATCCACTGCAAGAAGTGCTGACGCAGATCGTGGATTTCGCCGCATCGGTGGTCAGCTGCGATTCCTGCTTTCTCTACGCGCTGGAGGATGGAGATCTGATCCTCCGAGCGTCGAAAAACGCGCACCCCGATGTCGTAGACCGGCTGAAGCTGAGGCTGGGGCAGGGCATTACGGGTTGGGTGGCGGAGCACCGGCAGCCGGTTGCCGTGGCGCTGAACGCATCGCAGGATCCGCGCTTTCAACTATTCAAGGATTTGCCTGAGGACAAGTTTGAAGCGTTCCTTTCGGTGCCCGTGATGTGCCGTGGCCGGGTCGTGGGCGTCATCAACCTGCAGAATCGCGACCCACACGAGTATTCGGAGCGCGAAATCAATTTGATCTCGACCATCGGTTTTTTGGTCGGCGCGGAAATCGAGATGGCGCGGCTCGAAAGCGAGAATCTCCACCTCTCCGAGAAACTGGAAACGCGGAAACTCGTCGAGCGCGCGAAGGGAATTCTCCAGCGCGAACTCAGAGTCACCGAGGAAGAAGCCTATCTTACGATTCAACGGCAGAGCCGGCAGCGGCGCAAATCGATGAAAGAGGTGGCCGAGGCCATCGTCCTGAGCGAGGATGTAAAACGCGGATTGGGTGAATAGCGCGGCGAAGCTGCAACCAACAATACGCGCTCAGTGGTCTCTGTGTTCTATTCCGAAAAGCGCATCCAACAATGTCCGCGTCGTGCAACAACATTTCGATGGCTAGTACTACTATGCACAGCCGCCCCCTCTCTGGGCTCGGGGTCAAGAGTGGTTTTGCTAAAACCCCTTTGAAATTCTTGACATCCTAGGTGTTTCTGCGTAAACTCACTTTCGTAAGCTGGGAAAGAAGTTTCGCCCGATTATGCAAACGCGCTCTTATTATTGGTTCGCCTTTACGTACCGCTTCCCTTGGTGGGAAGCGGCCAGGGGCGGATCGCGCGTGATTTGAGGTAGGACAAAAAGCTAGAAAGCGCGAAAAGATACCCGGAACTGGCCGCGAAACCCGACAAGGTTCGCGGCATTTTTTTTGCGCCCTCGTGGAAAGACCGCCAAAGGAGAATTTCGATGATCGTTAATATGTCGGCAACGGCGACGAAGGAGCAGATCAATCACGTCATGGACAGGATCAAGGAGTGCGGATTCTTACCTCATCTCATCCAGGGCGCGGAGCGTACGGTGATCGGCGTCGTGGGCAAAAACCGGGGGCGGCGTAGCGAAATTGAATCGCTTCGAGTTGCGCCGGGCGTGGAGGATATTATTCCGATCTCGCAGCCCTTCACATTGGTGAGCCTGGAGCTGCAGCCGAAGCGCACGATTGTAGACGTAAGCGGTGTGCGGATCGGCGGGCCGGAACTCATCGTGATGGCCGGACCGTGCTCGGTTGAGTCGCGCGAACAATTGCTGGAGACCGCACGCGGGGTCAAAGCCGCGGGTGCCAAGATTCTTCGCGGAGGCGCCTACAAGCCACGAACTTCTCCGTATGATTTCCAGGGCCTCGGCGTCGAAGGGCTCAAGATCCTGAAGGAAGCGAGCGAAGAAACAGGCCTGCCCGTGGTGACGGAGGTTATGGGCGTCGAAGACCTCGATGCGGTCGTGGAATATGCCGACATGATGCAGGTTGGCGCTCGTAACATGCAGAACTACCCGCTTCTTCGCCGCCTCGCCACGGTCCCGCGGCCGATACTCCTTAAGCGCGGCCCTTCGGCCACGATTAAAGAATGGCTGCTGGCCGCCGAGTATTTGCTGTCTGGCGGCAATCCGAATGTGGTCTTGTGCGAGCGAGGGATCAAGACGTTTGACTCGGAACTACGGAACACGATGGACCTGGCCGGTGTCGCACTGGCGAAGGAGCTTTGCCACTTGCCGGTTGTCGTAGACCCATCGCACGCGACCGGGCGTCGAAGCCTGGTGCCCGCCGCGTCACGCGCCGCGGTTGGAATCGGCGCGGACGGAATCATCATCGAAGTGCATCCGTGCCCGGAGCGGGCATTGTCGGACGGCCCGCAGTCGCTCGATCTCCCAGGATTCGCGGCGATGATGCAGGGGCTACAAGGCGCTATGGCAATGGCCTCCGCGGGACGGTAGAAGGCAGTGCAGTCCGCTTCTAGCCGAGCAGTGTTTGACATGGTAGTATTCCGTTCGCAACGGGGCGCCCGTAGCTCAGCAGGATAGAGTCCGCCGGAGGCGGAAACCAGAGTAATGGCGGCGGTTCCCAGTTTGAAAAGACAGCGGGATAGAAAGAGTTTGAATGAATGCGCCCGTAGCTCAGCTGGATAGAGCGTCTGGCTACGAATCCGTCCTTCTTTCCGTTTACCACGTATTTTCAATAGGATAGCATCCGCCTGAGTGGGCAAAATCACGATTGTTGGGCTGAGTTGGGTCGTCATCATGCAAAAGATTATGCAAAAAGTCTTGCGAGTATGACCGTCTCGCCCCTATCACAGTGACTGTCCTCTTCCGTATGAGCTTCAATCCTCTGTAAGCATGCTTTGACTTATCAAGAATCCGGGAGAACATCGGGAATGATCCCATTATCGCTCATCAGCTTCGAGTACCTCTCTTCGTAGAGCTCTCTGACTCCGGGAGCAGGAAGGAGGGCGTTCCAGACTTGGTGCAGACGCTGATTAATGTGAGCACCGTCGAAACGAAAGTAAGGCTGCACCTCAGTTATCATGCAAAGTAGCGAAACTGCGAGCACATTATCGAATGAAGGTCGCCGCCCGATTCATGCGTGGATTACCCGCCATTCTTGCCAACTGATTTGGTTCCATTTCACGACACACGAGCGCGCAAACCAGCCCGTACAAGTTTCTCGATGATTCGAGCGTTGAACACGTGAACTCTGCCATCAGCAGAAAGATGCCCAACAGCATCGTGCTTGGGGCGTGTTCCCGCCGAAACGATGGGAAACGGATACGGAAATTCTGGCATGTAAGGGAATTTTAGGTGCCACTCCCTACCGTTCTTCCACTTGTCTTCGGACATGCTCTCATCGTAATCCGGCCTCTGAATTGTGTTGAAGGGTAATCGCCTTGCGGAGTACGAATCTTTTTTGTCGTTCATTAGCCACCTCGCAGTTTGGGACACTCACTACTAAACGGAAATTAGAAAGGTTGCGGAGAAAGCGGAGCTTTGGTGGCGCGGCTGAAGTTTGTGGTGACGGCCACGACAAATCCCTCCACGTTCTATCTGGTTTCAATGAACGGGGTGGGCCTCGGGAATTGGCGGGGTTGATTGCTACAGACGGTCTATATGGGTATTGAGATTGGGACTGAGGTTGGGGAATACCGGGCGTCGTTCGCCGGGCTTGGTTCGCCGACCTGAACCCCTCTATTAATAGACGTGGCGTAGGGACGTACAATACGGCCGAAATTGCCCTTTCGTTAGATGGCGGCGGGGTTGCCGCCGCTCATGGCGGGGTGTCCCGGCCTACCCGGCCAAAGGTGGGAGCGGCTGTCTTTGAAGGTCCCCCACTATGCCATGCCGCCGTAAAAAGCTCCGACGGCCGAGCGCTGACCGCCTGGCTGCCACGATTGTGGCATCAGGTCTTGGCCGGCAGGTTTATCGGGCGCATACTGCACCGTAATTAGGATGAGGAGGCCAACATGCCCAATACAAAACAAGGCTCTGTGGCTTCGTTGTGGCGATACCCGGTCAAGTCGATGCTGGGAGAGGAGCTCAGCGGAACCGAGGTGACTGAACGCGGGCTGGTCGGCGATCGGGCGTACGCCCTGATGGACGGCGTCGATGGGAAGGCCGCGACCGCCAAGAACCCGAAGAAGTGGCCGACGCTCTTCGGTTTCCGCGCAACCTTCATCGAGCCGCCGCGTCCCGGGGCGAGTGTGCCAACGGTCCGCATCACCCTGCCGGATGGCACCACCACCACGAGTCAGCAGGCGGATTTCAACCAGGTCCTCTCAAAGGCACTCAATCGTACGGTGACACTGAATGCGGCCGGGCGCGGCCACCTGGGAACAGTGAACGCCGAGGAATACTGGCCCGACATCGAGGGCCTCGACTTCCGGGACACCGTCACCGACTTCGGTCTGCCTGAGGGGACATTCTTCGACTGTGCCATGGTGCATCTACTCACAACGGCTACGCTCGACCGGCTCCACCAACTCTATCCGCAAGGGCGTTTCGAGATCCCGCGCTTTCGTCCCAACATCGTGGTAACGCCTGCCTCGGGTGAGAAGGACTTCGTCGAGAATGCCTGGGGCGGCCACACGCTCGCCATCGGAGATTCTGTTCGCCTGAGCATCACCGGGCCCTGTGGCCGCTGTGTGATGACGACACTGGCCCAGGGGGACCTGCCACGGGATCCGGGCATCTTGCGCACGGTGGCGCAACACAACAAGGTAAACGTCGGTGTCTACGCGACAGTCGAGCGCGGAGGCACGATCCATCGAGGTGATGCGGTCAGGGTTGAGTAACGCGCGTCGCGTCCGGGAGTTAGCCAAAGTAGCAGATTCCGGCCACGCGGAGCACGAGCAAGCGACGGTGCCCGAAAGGGAACGCCCGGAACAAGAATCGGGAATTCCAGCTTGAACAAAATCGAGGTGTTTCCTGTTTCCGAAATTGGCTTCCTCCGGCCGGGAGCGGGTGAAAGAATGGGACTCAATCCTCAGAGGCCTCTCGAATGAATCGACTCACCGTGCTATCACCTCTTTTTCCTTCATTGATCCTAATCGTGTTAACCGCCTGCTCCGGCAACCGGAGAACGGCCTGCGATAACTTGGTTTACAAGGAAGAGGGTCTCACGCGGACTGAGTTCCTGCCATGCGCAGCTGAGATGATCGTGACCATGGACAAGCTGGACGCCCACATGGACGCCGTGCTAAAAGGCAACAAAAGAGCGGAAGCGCGTGCGCAATACGATGAACTCGCTGAGCTAATCAAAAAGGCGGGCGGTCGTAATTTGGTGGAGAGATGGCAAGACGAATCCTTGACGCGGCTGAACGTGCGTATTTGGAATGCTTACACCAGCTATCAGGGGGCTTTGTTTTATCCAAACGATGTGGACGCGAACGCAGCCAGGCGAAGCAAGGAAGAGGCAAGGGCCATCTATGAAAGCTTGCGATAGCCACGTCATAGGAATTGTTCTTGCGCTCTGCGCCTTGCTCGCTTCGCTCGGTTGCGAGCAGAAGATCCAGGAGTACCGGTTGGAACAACCGATCAATATGGGTCTCTTCTCATTTGAGGTGGAGCGAACAGAAGAGTCTTCGAAGTTCGTCCATCCCAGTGAGGGCCCAAACCTCGAAATTCGCGTCTATTACCGAATGCTCGAAAACAAAACAGTGCCGTTTGGAAAGACGTTTGATGAAACCCTGCTGGGTGTTCGAATCGTTGACAAGGCGGGCAACACAATTGAGTACAGCGGGCGCGGCGTAGTCGCGGGAGATCGGCACCACCCTTCAGAGTGGTGTGACATTTTTACGGTCAGTCCCTCGCTGATGGGCGTCCGGGACAAAGCGAAGCTCGGCCAGAGTGTATCTGATTTTCGGCTGATCATAGATAACCCAGATGTGCGCGACGACCAGCCTGAGCGGGTGTCCATTCAGCTTCGATGAGATCATATCCATAGCAGATTCCGCCGTGCTCATCGGCGACCGCATATAATCCAGAAAAATCCCCTCCAGCGTTCCCGACACCCATGTAATTTTCGACGAGTTGGGTGGTCACCTTTTGGCTGTGTACGAGCGAGGCCCGAATATTACCCCGCCCAGTTACTACGTTTCCCACCCCGAATACACGATCGCAGTCGCGGTACTGTGGCAGACCTTCGCCAGTAAAGGTGTAGTATTCCCCTTTCATGGCGACGCCCGGAATGATCTCCAGCACCGACCCGATTGAGGAAATCACCAAGGGGGTTCGCAGTTCGTACGCTGAGCCGGGGATCGGTTCCGCTTTCCGCCCTTCGATTTTTGTTTCCACCATTTTCAAGCCTGCCAACCTTCCATCCTGCAAAATGAGGCGGGCTGCCAGCCTACGATCCTGAACCCGAAATAAATATTTCTCTCGCGCCATGTGAAGCATTTTCTGACGGATTTGCTCGGTCTTCGCGATTTGTTCCGGGGTGGCGTTTTCTGGTGGCTGCGCCAGCGGCATGTCCTGCTCCCGGCGGCGGTAAATCAAGAGACACCCTTTCACGCCCAAATCCTCCGGCTGGATGCCATGCGCTTCGCAGACAGCTGGGACACCTTTCTTTTCTAGCTCGTGCATGTCGGTTTGAATGCCGCGGGCTTTCATCGCTCGCTCGTAGATCTCCAGCTGCACAACCTTCACGACGTCGATCGAGGCCAACCCGCCGCCTACCACGAGGGTTTCGTCTGGGACATCGTACAGCGGCCCAGTGTAGGCCTTTTCATTCTTATGGTTGTACCAACGGATGAATGGATTTTGGTAGATCAGGCCCTTGTCAACAAACTTGTCCGCTCCGGGCACTCCCAAATCCCTATCCCGCCATGCGCCATTGGCAAGGATTACCGCGGAAAAGCCCCATTTATTACAGAGGTCCTGAAAGTCCAGGTCCCGGCCGAGCTTGGTCGACGGAATGAAGTAAACACCTGCCTTCTTCAAGCGAGCATCAATCCGGCCGTATTCCTGTTTGCGTTGCTCCACGTGCCAACGCGGCAGACCATCCTCAATCTTTCCATAAGGCCTTCTATTTTGTTCAATGACGGCCACCCGAATTCCGTGGTCCGCCAGTATTTCCGCACAGACGGGACCCGCTATGGCTCCCCCTATGATCGCGACAAAGTGTTTTCCCTTCTCAGACATAAATAATCAATACGCCTCAGGTCCAAGAAATGAGTGCACTCTCGCGCCGGAATGGCGACGGCGTTGCAATAAGCAGACGCCAAGACCTCCTGCGGAGGCAACGGCTATGCGCTGACGCACCATCTCGGGGGATCGAATTCGCGGCGTCCCTGTGATGTGATCTGTGGCATCCGTATCCGTGATCAAGCGGTCCATGCGAGCTCCGTGAAAGCCTAAGTCTTCAGGGCAGCGAAGAGTTTGGTGAGGCTTTCCCTGGCGTCCCCAAAGAGCATCATGCACTTCGGGTTATAGTAGAGTTCGTTGTCCACACCGGCAAAGCCCGGCCGCAGGCTCCGCTTGAGAACAACTATGGACTTGGCTCGCTCGACTTCCAGAATTGGCATGCCATAAAGTGGACTGCTCTTATTGTTCTTGGCCGCCGGGTTCGTCACGTCGTTCGCTCCAACTACCAAGGCCAGATCGGCCTCTGCGAAGTACGGATTGATCTGATCCATTTCGCAAAGTTGGTCGTAAGGAACATTCGCCTCTGCGAGCAGGACATTCATGTGCCCAGGCATTCGGCCGGCCACGGGGTGAATAGCATATTTCACGTTGATGCCGCGCTTCATCAGCAATTTCGCCAACTCGCTGACGCCTTGTTGAGCCCGCGCGACCGCCATCCCGTACCCTGGCACGATGATCACGGACCGAGCGCCGTCCAGCAGAGCAGGCATTTCGTCGGGCACGATAGTCCGGACAATGCCTTTTGCCTCCGCTGCCGGACCAACCGCCTCTTCTTCAATCTTGCCAAACGCGCCGAAAAGAACGTTCATTGCCGAGCGATTCATGGCCCTACACATGAGCAGGGAGAGGAGGAAACCCGACGTCCCGTCGAGCGAACCAGTGATGATCTGGATCTTGTTCATGAGCACGAAGCCCATCGATGCATCAGCCAAACCAGCGTAGGAATTCAACAGTGATATGACTACCGGCATGTCCGCCGCCCCGATGGGAATGACCAAGAGCAACCCGAAAACCAAAGCCAGGCCGACCATGAGGAAGAAGGCCGTGCTCGCCGAGGGCTGAACGATCACGTAGACGAGGCTTCCTACCATCATTGTCAGCAAGGTGAAGTTGGACGCGTTTTGCCCCTTGTACGTCATAGGAGCCCCAGGGAGTAGCTCCTGAAGCTTCCCTGCTGCCATCAGGCTTCCGGTAAACGTCAGTCCACCAATGAGCACCTCAAATCCGATGGTTGTCATCAATACTCTGTCGAGGACTCCCGCGTGCCGGACGTATTCAGAAATTCCAATCAGAGTGGCCGCCAAGGCCCCCAGTGAATGTGACAGGGCTGTCCGTTGCGGCACCGCCGTCATCGGGATCCAAAGCCCCATACTGCCCCCAATGATCGAGCCCATGAGAAGCCCTGCTTTAATCCAGTGGTAATCGACGATCTCGTGGTGGAACAGAGTACCAATGATGGCCATAAGCATGCCGAATTCGGCCAGGAACATTCCCTTGCGGGCGTACCTCGGTGAACTTAGACCCTTCAGGCCCAGGATGAACAGGGCGGCTGAAAAGATATAGAAAAAGCTTAATGCCTTGGTGGGATCAACGACGCTGCTTACCGCTGCCCGTATCTGCTCAAACCAATATAGGAGGGCGAAGAGGCCAGCGGCAAGAACAGGCAAGGTCAGCGATCCTGGCTTGAACGGCAACCGTGCCTCGGCCCTCGCTCCTTCTTCGGCCACTGCGGGGGCTTTCTTGAACATCTTCAGCATGCGATCAGTAATAAGGAAGCCGCCGACTACGTTCGTGGAAGAACAGGTCACCGCGATGAACCCAAAAAGCGTGCTTAAGGTGTTGTAATGGGCCCCAGCAACTAACAGGGAGCCAACCAGCGAGATCCCTGACATCGCATTGGTTGCAGACATAAGCGGCGTGTGCAGTAAGGGAGGCACGCGAGAAATCAAGTGATATCCGAGAAAGCCCGCGAGCATGAATATGTAAAGCCCGATTTCAAGTTCTGTAGTCATGGGATGAACATCTCTTCAAGGTTTTCTCGTTCGCTGCTCCGTCATGAAACCTTGCCGACAGATGAGAGCCTTGCCTTCACTGCCTCGTTGAGGATCTCCCCTTGATGTGTCACCAAGGGGCTTCGGGTCAGTTCGTCGCTGAGGTCAAGATGAATGACGCCGTCCTTGACCAGGTGGGCGAGGAAATTCGTGGTGGTTTTTGCATACATCTGGCTGGCATGGAAAGCCATAGTGCTGGGAAGGTTTATGGGGCCGATGATGACGACGCCATATTTCACGACCTCCTTGCCTGGCTCAGTGAGAGCGCAGTTGCCACCCTGTTCGGCAGCGAGGTCGATGATGACGGAGCCTGGTCGCATACCCCGAACCATCTCTTCGGTGATGAGCACAGGGGCGCGCTGGCCTGGAATCAGCGCCGTTGGGATGACCACGTCTGCAGCCGTCACGTATCGAATCATCATCTCTTGCTGCTTCTTGTAGAACTCCTCCGTCTGCGCTTTGGCATAGCCACTCTTGGCCTCCGCATCACTGGTTTCAAGACCTAGGTCCGCGAACTTGGCCCCCAGGCTCTCCACCTGCTCCTTTACGGCGGGGCGTGTATCGTAGGCCTCTACAACTGCGCCGAGCCGCATCGCCGTTGCGATTGCCTGCAGCCCTGCCACGCCTGCGCCGATGACGAAAACGTGGGCGGGCGTCACGGTACCCGCGGCGGTCATGAGCAGAGGGAAGAACTTCGGCAAAGAACTCGCTGCCAGCAGGACAGCTTTGTACCCAGCGACGGTGCTCATCGCGCTAAGAGCGTCCATGGGTTGGGCGCGGGTGATACGCGGCATGAGCTCCATGGAGAATGAGGTGATCCTGCACGCGGCCAACGCCTGGATCTCTGCGGTGCTCGTGTACGGTTGGAGAAAGCTTATAAGGATGGCGTCGGCTTTCATTTTTTCGACTTCAACGATCGTGGGAGGCTGGACTTTGAGGAGAATGTCGGCCCTATCGAAAACTTCCGACTCGACACGAGCGCCCACGTCGATGTAGGAGGAGTCCAAAAATCCAGCCGCGGCGCCTGCGCCGGACTCCACGATGACCCCCAGGCCTGCCTTGGTCAGCCGCGCGACGAGCTCGGGAACGAGTGCCACGCGCCGTTCGCCGGGGGCCGACTCTTTCGGAACGCCGACGATCATCTGCGCCTCCGAATCGAAGGGGAGGGCCGTTTGGGACCCGGTTATCTGTCTGGCCGCCAGTCATTCCCACCGCTTGTTCGGCTCAGGCTTTTGGATTTCGGTGGAAGGAGACGCCCTTCGGACCCGACGAAAGTCCTCACGCTTATGGTGGCTGTTTACCCCGGATAACTACCGGTAATATAGTGCGTCAATTGGTGGATGGTTTCATCTTGAGCAGAAATTATCCACTTCACCAGATCACCGATTGAAACGACGCCCAATACTTTCTCATTTTCAACTACCGGAAGATGACGGATGCGGCTGTCTGTCATGATTCTCATGCAATCTTCGACGGTCTGCTGCGGAGCCGCGAAAATCACAGGACTCGTCATGATTTCCTTCACCTGGGTTTGCTTTGAGGATTTTCCTTGCAAGATGACTTTTCGCGCGTAATCACGCTCGGAGATGACGCCAACCAGCTTGCCTTCGGAAATCACTAACAGCGCCCCGACATGCTTGTCAGCCATCATTTCTATCGCGTCGTAGACCCAAGCTTCCGCGGGCACTGACCAGATGTCCTGGCCCTTCTGTTTCAATACCGATCTGACCGTGTCAACCAAGTTCATCCGTTTCAACTCTCGTGCTGCAGCACAAGCTTTAGGTCTTATGGGTCTGCTCTTCCCTTCGTGGGTACCCTGTGGGTCTGGATTATAGCGCCGCGGCAGAGAGATTTGCTGTATTTTTCATCGCATCCCGGGTAAGGCGTTCCAAACTCATGAGCTCCAGCGAATACCGGCTGACGGCTTCCGTCCCTTGGCCAGCATCCGCGCCATCCGTGAAGGAAAGAAACTTTCTTCTTGCAGGCTCGACAGAGAAAATTGTACTGAGGCATAGATCCCTCCCCTTCTAAAGCGCCCTCAAAAAGACTTGCCCGCTGGCTCAACCAGGGCAGAGCATTCTAACTTATCGTCCGCTGCCTCTGTGTGCTTGATATCCACAATCGATCTGCGTTAGCTTGCCAGCTGACGGCTCACCAGGGACGAACTCCGACATTTAGTCCGCGTCCAGATGCTTCGTGACCGAGTAGACGTAGGCGGTGTCCTGATGAAGCCAAATCCGAATGCTCAGAGAGATTCTAGAAAGGAGAAACTCGCATGGAAGATCAAGCCGCAAGAGTAGTTGTGCAGGCGTCAGAAATGCTCAAGCTCGTTCCAGACGATCCATTCATCGAGGTCGCGCGGGAGATCAACGACCTGATCGCGCGTCGTGCCTACGAGTTGTTTGAGTCCGGAGGATCTGCGGACGGCCATGATCGTGAGAACTGGCTCCGGGCTGAGGCCGAGATCCTGTTTCATGCCCCGGTGGATATCAGGGAGACGGAAACCGCGGTCACCATCCGCGTGGACGTTCCCGGGTTTAGCGAGAACGATTTGGAAGTACGAATTGCTCCTCGCCGCCTGTGCATCACGGCCCAGCGCCCAGAGGCTTCGGAGCAGCAGGAAGGAAAGACGGTCTACTCTGAACGCCGCTCCCGTCGCATATTCCGCGTGTTGGATCTGCCTTCCCAAACCGACCCGGACTTGACGGAGGCAACGTTGAGCGGCGGCATCCTTGAGATCACACTACTCAAGGCGGCCGACATGGGCAAGAAGATTCCCGTCCTCGCCAAGGCGGCTCGTGCCTGACTGCCATCAGCGGTCTCTGCAACCTGGCTGACGATACACTCGTGCTCCGGTCTGCAAGGAGTATTGTGATGCAAGAAGAAATTGGTTCGACAGCGGGGATGATTTGGCGTACGCTGGATGCCAAAGGCGAGTTGTCACTCGCACAACTCAAGAAAGAGGTGAACGGCAAGACGCCCATCTTCGACTGGGCCATCGGCTGGCTGGCACGCGAAGACAAGATTGTGATCACACAAGAGAAGCGCTCTTTTTGTATCCGGTTAACAGAGGCACGCGCAAGAGCGGCCCGCGTCTCTTAGCGTGCATTCTCCATTTCTCCTGAAAACTTTCTCGCATGCTCCCTTCTCTGGAGTGGACAAAAGTATATCCTAAGACAAAATCGCACTGTTAAAGGAGGCAAGCGAATATCTAGGAGGTAAGCGTTCATGGCACAACCACAGTTGGCTCGGATCACCTGTAGTCAATGCAACGGTTTTTACGATTCGGAACATGAATTGCGCGACCACATGCAGGCAGTTCATCGCAGGTTTGTCTCAGAACAAAGTACTCTCCAGCATGGCGGCACACAACCAGATAGCTCTAAAATTCAACTTGGCCCCTCAAAAGAAGAATGGGCCAAACTTTCTGTACAGTTAAGGAATGGAGTCCAAGCCCGCTTCAACCCGGAAGAGCTAGACGCCATTGACCGATTCATACTGCTTGCCAGTCAGGGCTCGGTCTTCGATCATGTGGGCCGATAGCCGCGACTCACAACGTTTGTTGACCAAACACCACGGTAACCGGTAACCGAACGA
>WNFC01006321.1_pt1 | contig 16747 bp, 17 predicted proteins | sample 5400541 | NCBI WGS metagenome assembly WNFC01 (sample SAMN13153342, study PRJNA577476) | soil metagenome | isolation source: 120 cm saprolite under Douglas fir tree site 2 hole 2 replicate 1 | place: USA:California | collected 2015-04-18
TGCCGGCCCGCCGACGCCGTATGCACGTCGTCGGTCGCCGCCTCGTCCTGGCACGGCACAATCCACGTCATCGGCTTCGTCGTCGCCGCGATCCCAACGTTCGCGCTCTCCCGCCGCATGCGCGCGGTCGAGGGTTGGTCCGATCTGACCCGGCCTGCGCGAGTCTTCGGCGTGGCGTTGCTTGTCGGCTTCGTCGCCACCGCTGCATCGCAACGATCGAGCGCCCAGGGCTGGACCCAACGCATCGCCGCCACGCTCGCCGCGTCCGGTGTGGCCGCCCTCGCCGTCCGGGTACTCCGGCTCGCCCGCCCCTCACGGCGGGTCACTTTGGCGGGTATGCAGGCCTTAGGCCCCGGGCCAAGTATCGCTCCGGGCGCCAGGGCAGACCGCAAGCGGGCCGCGGCGCAGCAGGCGCTTGACGAGGCTCACTCCGAGATGATCGCCCGAGCGGTGTACTTCTTCTCATCGAGTTCTTCTACGACCCGAGAGCTCGGCGAGGGCGACCGGTCGCTGCGTAACTGGGTGGCCCAAGCCGAGATCGACGAGGGAAGCCCGGGTCGGCACGTCGACAGGTGACACGACGGATCGCGCCGAGCGCAGCTTCCTGCTGGTCAGCGACAGCAAGCTCGTCTCGTTCGACAACCCTCCGCCAGAACATGGCCGCCGGGGTCACCTTCATCGCGCCGGCGTCGAAGCTCTCCATCGGCGCGGAAGTGTTGGCCGCCTGCGACTTCGACGCCGCCGTCGAGGGCGGCTACGTCGCCCAGCGCGACGCCGAAAACGCCGGGATAGGCTGGGCGCTACCAGGTGCTGGAGGGCCGCTGGGCGCTGACGGCACCCACGAGCGTCGAGCATTCCGGCCTCGAGCTACGACGCGTGTTCGTCTGGTCCTCCGCCGATGGTGGCGGCGCCGCCAACACCAGAGCCAAAAGCTCGAGCGGGCCCGAGAGGATCTCGCCGCCGTCCACTGACCAGGCGGCCCGGCCCAACTGCACTGGCGAGCGCCCGGACCTGGTCGCCGGTTCCGCAGCCGACGTCGACCAGTCGATCGCCGAGGCGCGGAGCGAGCAGCTCCGCGCCTGCCACCCTCAGCCGTTGGACGGCGCGGAGGGCGGCGAGGTCTCGTCGAGCGCGACCACCAGCGTGTCCGGGCTGGCGGCGGCGTCGACGGCACTGAAGTTGCGCAACGCCGTGGCGAGGTGCGTTGTCATCGGGTCGGCCGGTGAGCGGTGATGAGCCACGACCCGGAGCCGAACTGCACGCCGTCGCCGGTGTCGTGCGCGGACATGGTGGCCTGCAGCGCGTCGAGAGCCTGGGTTCGCTGATTGTCGTCGAGACCGTGGGTCATGCCCCGCACGATCCCGGTCCCGCGGAAGAACCCGAAGGCGTCGTCGCCGTCGGTGCCCAGCCAGAACGGTTCGTCGACGGCCGTGAGGTCGACGGCGTCGAAGCCGGCCGCGGTCAGCGTCGCGCGTGTCTGGTCGGCATCGGCGAGCCCGAACGGGCCCGGGGTGCCCGCCGGCGGCACGGGGAGGTCACGACCAACGGCGAGGGCGCCGAACACGCACTGCAACCACTCGTTGTCCGCCACCCCGCGCCAGGCGATCATGACGAGCTGGCCTCCCGGGCGGACTGCTGCCCCGATGTTGGCGAACGCAGCGACAGGATCGGCGAAGAACATGGTCCCGAAACGGCTCAGCACGACGTCATAGGCAGCCGCGTCGAAGGAGTGCGCTTGGGCGTCGGCCTGCTCAAACTCAACATTTTTGAGACCATCGGCCTTCGCCAGCGCCCGAGCCCGCTCAACCATGCGGGAGGAGAGGTCCACTCCGAGAGCTGATCCGTCGGCCGCGGCGCGCGCCGCATCCCGGGTCGACTCGCCGTTGCCGCAACCAACATCGAGCACACGGTCCGAGCCGCCAACTGCGGCGGCATCGAGCAGGACGCGGTGGTAGCCGGCGACGGCTCGGTCGTAGCGCTCCCAGTCCCGCGCCCACTCCTCGCCCTCGTCGCCATCCCACGCCGCCGCCATCTCGACGTTCACCACTGTGCTCGCCATCACGATCTCCCCTTGCGTCGCCGAGAAGCGTTATACTCCCCTTGGTACGATATTATACTCCCAAGGGGAATAGATGTCAACCTCGGCCGACCTCACACCCACCTCGTACGCTCTGCTCGGCCTGCTGGCCATCAAGCCGTGGACCACCTACGAGCTGGCCCAGCAGATGGACCGCACGCTCAGTCGGTTCTGGCCCCGAGCGAAGAGCAAGCTCTACGAGGAACCCAAGAAGCTGGTTGCCCGGGGACTGGCCCGCGCCAGCGAGGACGCCGTCGGCAAGCGCAGCCGCACCATCTACACGATCACACCGAAGGGTCGGCGCGCGCTGGCGGCATGGGTAGCCGAACCGGCGCAGGGCCCGGTGCTCGAATTCGAGCAGCTCATGAAGGTGTTCTTCGCCGACAACGGCACGACCGACGACCTTCGCCGGCAACTGGCAGCCGCACGGGCGTGGGCGCACGAACGCACCCTGGTGAACATCGAGGTTGGCCGCAGCTACCTCGAAGACCGCAGCCCCTTCCCCGAACGAGCAGCAGTGAACATGGTCGTCGGCCGCTTCCTCGACGACTTCCTCGACACCGTCGATCGGTGGGCGCAGTGGGCCACCGAAACGATCGACACCTGGCCTGAGCACCCACGCGACGCCGAGGCTGACCCGGCTGCCCAGGCCGAGAGCATCCGCCAGGCCGTCGAACGGGCCGCCCGCTGGCGCGCTTCGTCAGCCGCCGAGCCCAGAGCATCTGGACCCGCCGCGCGCTGACCCAACTGGGCCGACATCCACGAAGTGCGCATTTCAGATCGACCGGTCCAAGACCGGCTCCGCCATGATCGCGGCAACAGTGGCTGCCGTCCACCTCGTCGGCGCGATCGCAGGCCTGCTCGCCGCCCGCGAACCCGTGTAATCCGGCGCGTGGTTGCTTCGTCCGCGCCTGCGCCGCCTGCCGTAGTGCCGACGGGAAGTTCGTTGCGCCTCGATGACCGGGCAGCCGAGGCAGCCCGTCGGGCTGGCAACCCGACGGTCAACCCGAAACTCCAGCAAGCACGCCGTTGGTGTCAACAAATCAGCGATGTCAAGTCGTCATGAGCCGCTCATCCGGCCGAGCGACTCAACGACCTCGTCAGTCACGCAAGAACCGTGCGACGGGCTCTGACCTGCTGCTATATGGTGGCGGGGGCCCGATACCACGGTTAGCTACAACTGTGAGACAGGCAATTGAGGTCAGAGCCGATCTCGCCCTCGAGAGGTGAGGGTGGCGTCGAACCCAAGCCCGACCTCGCCATCGGATCCGGCGGTGGTACCGCCGGGCGGCGATGAGGGCGGCACGCCACGACACGAAGCGGGCGATGGGGGTCCTCAGCCCCAGCGGGCGGTGGTGATCCAGGTGGCCGAGGCGAAGGTGACGCCGTCGGCGGTCTGGTGGGCGGCGGTAGTTGTCCGCAGGGCGTCGAGGGCGGCGGCTCGCCCCTCGTCGTCGAGGCCTTCGAGCATCCAGCCCATGCGCCCGGCGATGAACTGGTCGGCGTCGGCCGCATCCGCGCCGTACCAGACGGGCGCCTCGTTGCCCGTCACCTTGACATCGACAAAGCCGGTGTCCCCCAGAAGTGCGCGGATGCGGTCGGGATCGGACAGCGCGAAGGGACCGGCGCCCGGCGCGGGGACCTGCGGCGGGCGGCGGGCGGCCAGTGCAGTGGCGATCTTCTCGAGCCACTCGTTACGGGCCAGCGGCTGCCAGGTCAATAGCACGAGCCGTCCCCCCGAACGCAAGGCCCTGCCGATGTTGGCGAGCTGCAGTTGGTGAGCCCTTCGGATTTGGCCGCCCGGCGGGCGTAGTCGAGCATCGGGGCCGACAGGTCAACACCCAATGCCGAGCCGGCGGGGGCGGCGCGGGCCGCGTCCCTGGTGTTCTGGCCGGTGCCGCAGCCCACATCCAGCACCCGGTCGGTCGGCTGTATGGCCGCCGCGGCCCGGAACGGTCTGTCGTGGCCGGCGATGACCCGGTCGAGCTGGTTGGCGTGCTCGGCCCAGTAGGCGCCTTCGCCGCCGTTCCATGCGGCCGACTGCTCGGCGTTGGCTGGGTCGACCGGCACGGTGTGGGTGCTCATTCTTCCTCCCGATCGTGATCGTCGAACCCGCGTCGCTCACGCGTCCGCTCGCAGCTTCGGCGTGGTGATGAGGACAGATCGTCGAAGACACCGAAATCGTCGCCGCGTACCGGCGCTGGCTCGGAATCATGTAGCGCACGACCGCCATGGTGCCGCCCCTCCGGGTGTCCGGCGCCGGTCAGCGCGGCCCTGATCCATCCACGTCGTAGCCTGCGTCCGTGACACCCGGGCGACCGCCCAAGGATCGCGATCACCGCGGCGTCATCCCGAAGGGTCCGGTCCTCAACTGCCAGCGGCGCGACGTTCAGTGGCCGGCGGGGGCGAGGAACTCGAGTTGGATGTTGTCGGGGTCGCGGAACACAAGTATGGAGCCGTAGGGCTCGTCCGCGATGGGCGACTGCGTCAGGGGCTTGTCGGCCGTGTCGGCGCGGACGACGCCGTTGGCTTCGAGGTGCTCCTGCCACGCCACCAGGTCGGCCCGGGTGAGAACGACGAAGCCGGCGTGGTCGAGGCCGGTAACGGTCTCGGCGAAGAGGGCACCGTCGTTGGTGTCGTGGCGGTGAAGGACGATGATGAGGTCCATGGCGTCGGTAGCGAGCAGCTTGCCGACACCACCAGCATGCGGCACGTCCATCTTGTGGGTGATGCCGAAGACGGTCTCGTACCAGGAGACGCTGGTGTCGACATCGGTGACGGTGATGGCGATGTGGTGCAGCGCGGGCTGGGCGACGGCGGACATGGCTTCTCCTTCGGTTGGGGCAGCTCCGGCCCGGGCCGTTGCCCGGACCGCATCGGTGAGAAGGACGATAAGGATGCCGACGGCTCGTATCATGAGGGAGCTCCCTCGGATCCGGCTGGAACGAGGTACACGTAGTGTGGCGGGCATGGCCGAGTTCTTCGGGCGCCCGCATGAGCTCGAACTGGTTCGCGGCGCTTTGGCTCGGGCGCGCGTCGAGCGGCGCCCGACCGCCGTGGTCGTGGACGGCGAGCCTGGAGTCGGCAAGAGTAGGCTGATCGACGAGGCCTCGATGGACGTCCGGGCCGATCGGGTTGCGGTCTCCGCGTACGAGCCGGAGATGCGCCTGCCATTCTCCCTCGGCCACGACCTGACCCGTGCGCTCGCGCGCTCCTCGCACGCAGCTGGGCAGATCCTGGACCCGATACTCGCGCCGGAGCCCGGCGGTCCGCGGCCCGACTGGACGTCCGTGTTCGAGGCGGCCCATCGCGCGGCCGGTGTCCGCGACTCACTCCTTATCACGATCGACGACTTCCAGTGGTCGGACGAGCGATCTACAGCGCTCCTCCACTACCTGGTGCGCGGGGCCCATGCCGACGGTGATCCGCTGGCGCTCGTCGTGGGCGGTCGGCGGTCCATTGCCGTGAGCGCGCTCGTGACATCCTTGGAGCGACTGCTCGGCGATCGGCTGACGCGGGTGACGCTTGGACCACTCGACCATCACTCGACGGTGGAGCTCGCGCGCGCCGTGAACCCGGCCCTGGATCCTCGGGCCGCGGCGGCGGTCGCCGACCGGTCCGGCGGCTCTCCGTTCTGGTGCGAGCTCCTCGCCGAGGCCCGGGACGGCGACGCCGATGTCGCGCGCATCGTTGCCGACCGTCTCTCGGCCGCGGGCACTGACGCCGCTGTGCTCTTCGAGACGATCGCCTTGCTCGGACGCCAAGCGCCGGTCGAGGATCTCATCGCCATTCGAGGCTGGCCGGAGGATCGGCTGACGGCAGCACGAGCGGAGCTCATCGCAACGGGATTGCTCGTCGAGGAGGGCGGCTCGTTCCGAATCGTCCACGACCTCGTGCGAGCCGCCGTCGATGCCCAGCTCGCGGACGAACGGCGCCGCGACATCCACGCACGGGTCGCCTCGTGGCTCGAGAGCGTCGCCGGCGAGAACGTCACGCTGCTGCTGAGAGCGTCGGAAGCCAAGAATCGAGCGGGCCTCGACCACCTGCCCCTTACCCTCCGGATCGTACGGTCACCGATGCGCAGGCTGGTGGGCCTCGACGGGCTCCGGTCGATCGTCGCGCTCATCGACTCGGTGCCGGCCGGCACGCCGCACGAACGCGAGCTGCAAGGCGAACTCGCATCCTTGGCCGCGGAGCTCGGTCAGCAGGGCCTTGCGATGGAGCGATGGGCGCGCGTCGCGGACCGACTGGGCACACCGCGTGATCGCGCGCGCGCCTGGCTGGGTGCATCTGAGGCGGCGCAGCAGCTCGAGAGGGCCGATGAAGCGCGTGCCCACCTCGAGCGTGCGCGCGGTGCGGGCAGCCATGACCCGGTTCTGCTCCTGGAGCTCCAGGCTGCGGATGCAGCGATCACACGGTGGCTCGAGCACCGCCCGCAGGAAGCGGGAAGCGTGACGATCGCCGCTCTCGAACGCGCTCGCGCCCTGGCCACCTCGAGCCGCCCCACGGAGGCGTTCGAGCCACGCTTCCAGAGCGCATACCAACGCACCCTTGTCCTCGCCTGCGTGGATGCGATGCAGGCGAACGAGCCGGAGGACATGTTGCCGCTGGTCGAGGAGTTGACACGGGTGTCAGCCGGCGCTGGCATCGAGGCATCGCTGCAGGCGAGCCTCCGGCGTGGCTCGGCGCTCATGCATCTCGGTCGTCTCGCCGAAGCCGAGGAGCAGCTCGCAGCGGCCTGGCTCGAGGCGCGCCGCGCGTTCCTCTCGGGGATCGCCCTCGACATCGGGTCGTACCTCGTCCAGACGAGGTACCTGCGCGGCCGCCTGATCGAGGCTCAGGACGCGGCGGAGGAATGTGAGGCGCTCGCGGAACGCATCGGCGAGCCTTCGCGGCCAGCGATGCTCGCGCGGATGTGGCGGCTGATCGCCACGATCTCGGCCGGCGACCACGGCGCCGCACTCGCCGGCCTTCAGGCGCTGTGCGAGGACGAGCGTGATCCTCATCATCGCATCCCGCTCCATCAGGCGATCGCGCGCTGGCGCTCGCGGCTCGGAGGAGCCGCGAGCGCCGACGAGGTGCACGCGCGGATCGCCGCGGGCCGCACGGACATGGCGGACGCGCGATGCACCAGATGCGGCCTCGAGTTGGTCCGAGCGGCCACTGAGTCGCTGGCGCGCATCGGCGCCGTCGCCGAGGCTGTGCGCTGGTTCGAGGAGGCGGAGCACTCGCCGCCGCGGGGCGACCTTCAAGCGTGGGACCACCTACGAGCCCGATCGGCTCTCGCCGCAGCAGGGCGCGGGGATCGTGCCTCGCTTCAAGACGCCATCGACACAGCAGACAGACTGGGGATGGGCATCGAATCGATCTGGGCGCGCACGAGCCTCGCGCTCGTGAAAGCGGGCGAGGGCGACACGGCTGGAGCGGAGACGATCTTGTGGCACGCCTCGGCGATCGCCGAGGCGACTGGGGCCACGACGGAGCGGGCGCATATCGACCAGCTCCTGCGCCAACTTGGCATCCGCACGTGGCGACGCGGAGCGCGCACAAGGCCGACCGGTGACCTCTCCGGCCTTAGCGACCGCGAGCGCGAGATCGCGAACCTCATCGCGGGCGGCGCCACCAACCCGGACATCGCGGGCACGCTGTTCCTGTCGCGCAAGACGGTCGAGCGACATGTCTCGAGCATCCTGGGGAAGCTCGAGGTGAAGAATCGTGCCCAGCTTGCGGCCAGGATTGTGGCCGGCGACGGAGGTCGCGAGCACCGAGCGGGCGAGTTGACTCGTCGCGACGACGCCTGACAATCACACTGGGCCTACGCGGTTGGATCCTCCTTGCCCAGGTGGATTGGGACGCGGCGCTCCTCGTCGTCGAAGACCGCGACGAGCTTGAGTCGCGCGCCAAGTTCTTCGTGGTACTGGCGCGGCGTGGGGCACGCGTACGTCGTCGGAGTACTCAACGAGCCGTTCGACAGCCGAAATGCTGAAAGCGAGCTCGCGAAGTGCGGGTCATCGGTTGTGGCCATGACCCGACGGGCCTCGTGTGGCTGGCGGTCGTCACCTGGCGACTTCCGTCCTCACGGGCACACAACCCGCGTGTGTAGCGACCCGCAATACATCGCGCACCCACGCTGACACCCTGCCCCGCCTCGGCTGGACTCGACGCGGTGCTTGTCCTCCGGCGGTTGTGACCTCACGTTTGGCAGCTTGGGAAGCCGGCGACGTGCGTTGTGACTACCGGCGCAATCACGCGTCTGCGCAGGTCCCAGGCCATTTTCGGATGACCCGTCGATGACCGCTTGGGACCGCGTTTCGCCGCTCGTTGTGGCACGAACGTGGGCGCCGCCATTGCGTTGAGGGTGCCGTCTCGGTCGACGAGGCAGCATGATCAGGCACAGCGTCAACCGACCGTGCAGCAGACCCGATCGACAAACCGGCGGTAGAGCGCACCCCGGGCGGTGGCGGCGTCGAGCGTATGGGCGCACCTTCGATGCAGCGGACTCCCGGCTGGACCGCGCGAATATCCGTTCGGGTCGCTCGCCGTCCGCGTACCGACTGATTCGGCGATGGTCTCCGCAGCGGGCTCCCGGTGTCGTGCAGACTGCTGTCCGAGCGATCGAACGGAGCGTCCCATGTTCTTTGGTGCCTACCGGTTCCCCGGTGATCCCGCCGAGCTTCTGCCCGGCTACGACCGGCTCATGGCCGCCATGCCGGAGGAGGCGATATCGCTGCACGTCTGCGTGGTGGAGGAGGACGGCATCACCGTGTTCGACGCGTGCCCAACCCGCGAGGTCTTCCTGGAGTTCAGCGGTGGGCCAGGGTTCGGGAACGCCGTTGTCGCCGCCGGTCTTCCGGCGCCAGTGGTCCGGCCTCTCGGCACCATCCACGCGGCCCGCGTGGGCGATAGGTCCATGCCGGAGGCAGGGCGATGACTCCAAGCCGCGCCGTCGGCTTCCTCGAGAGTGAGCTGGTGGGCGACGGCCCTCCGTGCCTGATCACCCACGGAGGGCCTGGCCTGCATCACGGCGTCTATCGCAGCCTCGATCCATTGGCGGCCAGCCACGCGCTCGTCTATTGGGACCACCGCGGCCATGGTCGATCCGATCCTCTGCCCGCCGAGCCGGTGCCGATGTCCCTATTCGCCGACGATGCCGTCGCGCTCGCCGACCGTCTCGGCATCGACACCTTCGCCGTGTTCGGCCACTCCTTCGGCGGGTGGGTTGCCCAGGAGCTTGTCCTTCGCCACCCTCGCCGGGTCTCAGCGCTGATCTTGGCTGCCACCACACCCGGCCAGTTGGGTTCGACCGAGTCGGCGGAGGACGACCAAGGTGAACCGCCCCCGGCGGAGGTGATGGAGCTGCTGGCCACGCAACCCGCGAGTGACGCCGAGCTCATCGAACTCTACACCAGGCTCGCCCCCCACTTCCTCCGTGGGAACGACACGACGCAGCTCATCGCTGCTCTGGATCCCGATCTGGTGTCGGCCGACAGCATGGTGCGCGTCTTCGAGGCGCTCGGTCAGTGGAGCGCGGTCGACCGGCTCGGCGACATCGCCTGCCCTACCCTCGTACTCGCGGGCCGGCACGACGTGTTCTGCTCGCCGCAGCAGCTGGCCCGTATCGCCCATCGCATCGCCCACGCCGACCACATCGTGTTCGAGAACAGTGGCCACTTCATGTGGCTCGAAGAGCCGGATCGGTTCTTCCCACTCGTGCGCGCATGGCTGGACGACCACCAATCTGCATGAGCATCCGCAACGAGACCTCGTCGTCGTTCGGTCCGCCCAAACCGCGTGAGCTGAGCTCACGTAGCCTTCGATCTGGCAGCGATCTCACCGGGAAGGGGAATTTCCGGTGCGGTAGCCAATGTCAGCCCGGGCGCGAAACGGCGATCGGGAGCGGGAGCGGGCGTGGTCTGCGGCTCGGCTCAGTGTTCTGGCGTGCTGATCCCGAGTCCCGCCTTGGGCTCAACAAACGATCACTTGGGCTCGGTCGACGACTTGGTGCCGCTGGGCGATGAAATGCTCAGGGCATCGATTCGGCCCTCTCCCAGAATCGCGTGAGGGTGGCGGCAACCCGGTCGGGCTCCGCCTGATGCGACGTGTTGAGGTGATGGAGTCCCTCGAAGACCTCCCCCGTGAAGTCTGGGAAGAGGTCGCCGAGCCGCTGCTGCATCGCCGCCCACCGCGGATGAGTTCGGGACCCGCGGCTGAAGTAGGTCGGCGCGGCGAACCCGGCGTACTCGTGAGGTTCGATCCGGTGCTTCCGTATGGCGCCGAGGAACGCTCGGATCCCTGCGGGACGCTTCGCCATCCATGCCGGTGCCGGTCCTTCGGGGGGCGTGGGGAGCTCGACGTCGTGGGCAAGCTGCAGTCGCATGAAGGCGGCCGTGGACGGGCCGGGCGGCAGGGCCAGGGCTTCGTCGAACTCCGGCCAGCCGTACACCTCGTCGCCTTCGGCCGTGAAGTCCGATGCGGGCTCGTCGACTGCGAGGCTTGCGAGCCGGTCGCCACGCGCCGCCGCGTAGGCGAGGGCCACGGCTCCGCCGCCGGAGTGGGCGTAGATGTGGAAGCGGTCGAACCCGGCGGCATCCGCGGCTCGGTCGAGAGCGTCGAGCTCGGTGGCGATCGAGAAGTCGCTCGCCGGTGCCTCCGCGTCGTATACCGCGAGGTCGCGCACCAGCAGGTCGGTCTCGGGAAGGAGGTCCACCAGCCGGCCATAGCGAATGGCGGCAGGGGCGATGATCCCCGGAAGGAAGATGACTGGCTGGTGCATCGACTGCGCCTCCTCGTCGAGGACCGGCGTCGCGCCGGTCACGGTCTAACTGTGTCTGGCCCGCCTTCTCGGAACCTTTCGGGACCTACTCTGGGGGCGTGTCGGCTCGGGTTCGGGTCATCGGCCCGCTCATGGCTCTTGGGGACGACGATGAGCTCGTCGGCGCGGCGTTGGGCGGCGCTCGCGAACGGCGGCTGCTCGCCATCCTCGCCGTCGCCGCCGGCGAGGTGGTCTCCAAAGACGCCATCATCGAACGGCTCTGGGACCGCCAGCCGCAGAACCCGGTCGCGGCCGTCGACACCGCGGTGAGCCTGCTGCGCCGGGCGCTGGGATCGGTTGCCGAGGCAATCGAGACCAGCCGGCCGGGGTACCGCCTGGTGTGCGGCACGGACCTGGCCGACCTCGGGGATCTGGTCCGCGCTCGCCGCTGGGAGGATGCGCTGGCGTTGCTCGACGCGGAGTTCCTGTCCGGTGAGCCGACTTCGGACTGGGTGGACCAGCAGCGCCGGGACCTCGAGCGCCGCCGGCTGGAGGTGTCGCTGGAGGCCGCCAGGGTCGCAGCTGCCCGCGGCGACGACGCTCTCGCGCTGGAACGGTACGCGGCCGGCGTTGGCGCTGACCCGCTACGCGAGGACGCCCACCGGGGGGTCATGGCGAGCCTCGCCCGCTTGGGCCGGACCGCCGAGGCCGTACGGGCCTACGAGCAGTGCCGACGCGTGCTGCGAGAGGAGCTGGGTGTCGACCCCGCCACCGAGACCGCCACGGCGTACGAGCAGATCCTCGCGGGCCGTCCACCGGCACCCAACGCCGCCACCCGAACGGTTGCCGACAGCGTGCCGTTCCTCGGTCGCCGGTCCGAGCTGGCCCTGCTGGCGACGGCGACGGATAGCTGCCGGGTCCGGGTGGTGCTCGGCGAGCCTGGCATCGGCAAGAGCCGTCTGCTGGAGGAGGTGACCGACGGGCTGCTGCCGGAGCAGCTGGTACGGGCGACGAAATGCTTCCGTCTGGCGTCGCCGATCCCCTATGCCGTGCTGGCGGAGCTTGCCCCCGACGTGCTCGACGACGGACCCGACGCCGGCTCCCGGCTCGCTCCCGAGGCCGCGGCCACCCGGCTGGCGGCCCGCTGGGCCGAGGCGCTGGGCGCCGGACCGACGACCCTGGTCGTCGACGATCTGCAGTGGGCGGACGAGCCGACCTTGGCCGTCCTTGGACTGGTGCTCCGCCGCCGGCCCCCGGGTGTGACCGTGTTGGCGGCCGCGCGCGACGGCGAGTTGTCACCGGAGGGCCCGGGTGCCCAGTTGCTCGAGCTGGCGGACACCCTTGGCGTGCTCGACACGCTGACGCTCGGGCCCCTCGGCGCTGAGGACCTCCTCGGCGGTGGGTACTCGTTCGAGGATTGGGAGCGGACCGGCGGGCACCCCCTGTTCCTGGGTGAGTGGCTGCGGGGCGGTGGCGACGCCGATCTCGCCTCGCTGGTGCTGGGCCGCGCCGTCGCCGCCGGTGCTGATGCCACCGAGCTGCTCCGCGCCGCCGCGGTTCTCGACCGGCCGGTTCCGCTCGCCGAGCTGGCCACGCTGACCGAGCTTCCCGCCGCCGCGGCACGACAGGCTGCCCACCGGCTGACGGCGGCGGGTCTGCTGGCCGAGTCGGGTGGCGTATGGCGGGTGCGCCACGACGTCATCGCCGAGCTGATCCGGGCGGAGCTCGCCCCGCCAGCGCGAACGTCGTGGCACGCCCGGGCGCTCTCGCAGCTCGAGACCAGCTCGGCCGACCCGGCCGAGCTGGCGCACCACGCGGTGGCCGCCGAGAACTGGGAGGCCAGCCTGCGCCACAGCGTGGCCGCCGGGGATCGGGCAGTGGCGGCGTATGCCAACCACGAGGCCGTCGCCCACTACGACCGGGTGCTGCGAACGCTCGATGCGCACGGGCCCGGCCGGCTCGATCCGGAACCGCTACGCCGTCGTGCGGCGCTGGGTGAAGCCCGGGCCCTGATCGTGCTGGCCCGGATCGAGGAGGCTCGCGAAGTCCTCGATCAGCTCCAGCGGGGCACGGGACGCGACGAGGCCGAGCGGCTGCTCGTCGAGGCCGACTGCGGTTGGGCGGCATGGAAGCCGTCGAGGGCACTCCGCCCGGCCACCGCCGCGCTGGCCATCGCCCGAGAGCTTGGCGATGACGAGTTCGAGGGTCGGGTCCATGCCTTCCTCGCCAACCCCTACGGCAGCCTCGGCGAGTTCGACCGCGCCACCGAGCACATCGACGCCGCGCTCGAGATCGCCGATCGGCTGGGACATCCGCCGCCCGCGGTCGTGGTGTACCGGCTCAGCCTCCTCCAGCACCAGAACGGGCGCGAGCACGAGGCGCTGGCGAGTCTCGACTGGTGCCGGGAGCTGGCGCTGGCCCAGCACGACGAGCGCACCCTGGTCTTCGAACGTGTTGTGCGGGCGTGGGCGCTCGGGGCGCTCGGCCGCTACGGCGGAGCCCTCGCCGCCCTCGACGACATCCGCAACATCGGGCGCGGCGAGGAGGCCGTGGTCCGCGGCCGGGTACCGAACACCCGGGCGTCGTTGTTGTTCGACCTCGGGTTGGTCGAGATGGCCCTCGACGCCGACGAGGAGAGCCTCGAGATCACCCGCGACCACGGTGGCGCGGCCGTGGCCGAACCCCAGATCCACACGCTGCTCAACCTGGCAACGGACCACATCCACCTCGCTGACCCCGACCGCGCCGCCTCGTGTCTGGCCGAGGCCGAGGAGCTCTCCGTCGACGCCGAGTACGCCCGGTTCCGCTATCTCAACCGTCTCCATTGGGTCCGCGGCTTGCTGAACCTCGAAGGCGACGACGTCGACGGCGCCCTCGAATCGGCGACGGCAGTCGCCGACATGGCTGGTCGCTACCGGGCGCCCAAGTACGAGGTCCGAGCCCGCCTCCTGCGGGGTATGGCGCTGTCACGTCGGCCTCGCGAGGTCAGCGCCGCCCTGGCCGAACTGCGGGGCGCGGCTCGGGGCGCCGAGCGTCACGAGTTTGTGGCGCTGGCCGAACGCGCCCATCGTCTCGCGGCCGAGCTTGCCGGCAGCGCGCACCACACCCGCAGAGCCGACCACTGGAGAGGGCGTATGACGTCATCCGTCGCCGGACCACTACGCCGGCGCTTGGGCTGACGCGACCACCGAAAGGATCGCGAAAGGGCTCCCCGCGACAATGGGACCATGATCGCATCCCCGCTCGACACATCGGCGTTCGAGGCGTTCGAGGCCTCGGGCTGGGAACGTCAAGCTCCTGGCTACGACGGCTTCTTCACCGAGATCACGAACCGCACGGCCGACGCGGTGCTCGACGCCGCCGGTGTCATGCAGGGCACGCGACTGCTGGATATCGCCACCGGGCCGGGACTGGTCGCCGGACGGGGCGCCGCGCGCGGCGCGGCGGTTGTCGGGATCGACATCGCCGACGCAATGGTTGCCATCGCTCGTCGACGGTGCCCCCAGGCGGAGTTCCGCCGAGCCGACGCCCACGAGCTCCCATTCGCCGATGCCTCCTTCGATGCCGTGACCGGGAACTTCGCCATCCTTCACCTCGGCCGCCCCGACCAGGCGGTGCGCGAGTGCGCACGGGTCCTCGCACCAGGCGGCACGCTGGCCCTCACCGTCTGGGACGAACCGGAACGAACCGCGCTCTTCGGCGCGCTGCTCGGCGCCCTCGACGCATGCGGCGCAGCGCCCCCGGCTGACATCCCCGCCGGACCCGCGTTCTTCCGATTCTCCGCAGACAACGAGTTCCGAGCGCTCCTCGCCGGCTCGGGATTGGACCACGTGACCGTCGAGACCATCTCCTTCGTCCACCGCGTGAGCACCGTCGACGAGCTGTGGAACGGGATCATCGAAGGAACGGTCCGCACCTCAGCGCTCGTCTCCGGTCAACCCCCCATCACCCAGCACCGCATCCGCGACGCCTACGCCGACATCCTCGAGCACTACCGCCAGGGCGACACCCTCGACCTGCCCACCTCGGTCAAGTTGGCTGCCGGCACGACACCGCAGACGGCGTGACCGAGCGCCACGTCCAATAATCGACAACCAAGGAGAAGCCAACATGCCCGTCGTGATATGGAACTCGTCCCCGGACTGGAACGCGGACCTGTACGAACAGACCGCGACCAAGCTGTGGGGCAGCCTCGTCCCCGATGAGCTGCCGGAAGGGGCGATCGCGCACATCGCGATGCCCCGGCCGGAGGGAGGCTGGCAGGTGCTCGACGTGTGGGAGACAGAGCAGGCCTACCAAGCGTTCCTCCAGACCAAGCTCATCCCCGCCGCCACCGCCGTCAACGCGCCGCCATTCGACTCGACAATCATCCAGGCGCACACAGTTCTGACCCGATGATCCACGGGTGCGCGATCGGAGACGACGGTGCGTTCAATCGACGGCAACTGCGCCCGCAGACTAAGGCGTCGCCGGGGCAATAGGCGAGCCGATCACCCCGCGGCCGCCGCCTGCGTCACCCGCACTCGACTCTCGGTGCTACGGCGTCGCAGCAAGAACGCTGGCTCGAGGACCAGCCTCGGCGAGTACCAAATCGATCGGCGTCACCACGCCGCGCCCCGAACGCGCCCCCAGAACGACGGACTAGGCGATGCTGGCTCACGCACCAGCGTCGTCGGAGCCCTCCCCAGCAGGGCCGACCAAGCAAGCCCACAGCCGCAGACGCCACAGCCACCGTACAGACTTGCAGGTGCCGCGCGGACCTGTGTTGGACGATCGAGCTTTCGTCGTGTCCGATATCGTCCACGCCGTGACGACGGAGCCCAAACGGCCGCCGGGCAGGCCCCGGAAGTGGGATTCGGAAGCGGAGCGCAAGCGGGCGTATCGGGCCCGCCGGGCCGCCGAGCTTGCCGACCCGCTCGCCCAGCGTCAGGCGGCCAAGGCCGCTGGGGCGGTCAGCCGAAGCCAGGGAGGCCGCCGACGCCGGCATCGCCGACGCGGAGCGCTGGCGCCGACGCGCCGAGCGGGCCACCGCGGACGTTGCGCGAGCCCGACAACAATCGGCCCGGGCTCGGGAGCGGGCTCAGCAGGCCATCGCCGAGCGTGATGAGGCCCGCCGGCTGCTCACTCGCAAGCTCCAATACGCCCGCCACGCAGCCGCGACGCCGTCGATTCGTGACAACGCGCAGGAGCTGCTCGCCATCATCGCCGAGCTCTACCCGGAGCTCGACCGTGTGAGGCAAGAGAACAAGAGGTTCCGAGCGCTGCTCCGGTTCCCGCCCGCTGAGGTCGAGTACGCGCGGCAGCGGGCGTGGCGGAACCATCGGTGATCCCCGGCGGCCGTGATGCCGCCGTGGCAACCTGCCCGGGTTCGAGGCAACCTCCAAATCCATGGTTGCCACGGCCATTGAGCTGCGGCGTGGCAACCCTCGGTGGCAACCTCCGAGGCAACCCTTTGGGCGCATCGTCGCGGCATGGCCATCCGATCGAGCGAAGTCGGCGACGATGTCCGACTGGTGTGCGCCGCCGGCGCGGGGATCGAGCTGGTGACCGAGCAGGAGATCGTGCTGACGCCCGAGGGCGCCACAGCCCTCGCGCGCATCGTGAGGCAGCACCTCGACCGCCACCGCGCAACACCGCGCGCAGGCGTCGCATGTCACACCGGCGAGGCACACTGAACCGGTGACCAAACTCTTCGCTGCCTACCTCCGCACGAGCACCGATGACAACCAGACGCCCGAGGACTCCCGGCGGTGGCAGCTAGCGCTCGCCGAACAGCTGATTGCACCGGTCGGTGGACAGATCGTGGCGAGCTATCACGACGTTGACGTCAGCCGGTCCGTCCCCTGGTCGCGGCGGCGAGAGGCGACCCGGCTCCTCGCCGATGCGGCGGACCGGTCCCGCGGCTGGGACGCACTCGT
>WNFC01007323.1_pt1 | contig 16746 bp, 16 predicted proteins | sample 5400541 | NCBI WGS metagenome assembly WNFC01 (sample SAMN13153342, study PRJNA577476) | soil metagenome | isolation source: 120 cm saprolite under Douglas fir tree site 2 hole 2 replicate 1 | place: USA:California | collected 2015-04-18
GGCGTCCCATAAGGTGTATTTGTAGGGCACGATCATCGGCCACAGGCTGATCGCGAGGCCGAGATAGCACAGCATAAACAGACCGATTCCGCCGGCGAAGGGCGCCACCTCGGAGCGATTGTTCAACGAGCGCCACTCCCAGATCGCCAGCAGCAGCGTCAGGATCGGGACCGGGGACAGAAACACGATATTGGGCCAGGAGAACCAGCGGAAGGCGATCTCCAGCTCCAACAGCGGGGTGAACAGGCTGACCACGACGATCGCCAGGATCACGCCGGCAAAGCACCATCGTCCCAGCCGCCGCGCCCGCTCCTGCAGATCGCCTTGCGTCTTCAGCACCAGCCACCCGGCGCCGAGCAGCCCATAGCCGAACACCAGGGCGACACCGGTGAAGATCGAGAATGGGGTGAAGCAATCGAGGGAGTTGCCGGCGAAATGCCGATCCGTGACCTCGAAGCCTTGGACGAAGGCGCCGAGGATGATCCCCTGGGCGAAGGTGGCGAGCGTCGAGCCAAAGCAGAAGGCGTAATCCCACATGGTCCGGTGTCGCGCGTCGCGATAGCGGTATTCGAAGGCGACGCCGCGAAAAGCAAGCGCCAGCAGCATAGCCAGCACCGGAAAGTAGACCGCCGGCATGATGATCGCAAAGGCCAGCGGAAACGCGGCGAACAGCCCAAGCCCGCCGAACACGAGCCAGGTCTCGTTGCCGTCCCAGATCGGCGCGATCGAATTCATCACCAGATTGCGCGAGGCGCGGTCCAGCACGAAGCCGTAGAGGATGCCGACGCCGAGATCGAAGCCGTCCAGCAAGACGTAAAAGAACACGCCGAGGCCGAGGATCAGCGTCCATATCGGCACGAAATCGATCATCGGCGCACTCACGGCAGCAGCTCGGGCTCGCCCGTGGGCAAGGCTGTGACCGGCAGCTCGGGGCGGCCGCTTTCGATTGGCAGGGGTTCGATCCCGGGCGCGATCGGTCCGGTCCGCACGAGCCGCGCCATGACTGCCACCCCGACCGGGAACACGATCAAATAGACGATGCCGTAGCCGATGAGCGAGATCAACACATCGGTCCCGATCAAAGACGGCGACACCGAATCGGCGGTGCGCATCACGCCGTAGACGGTCCAGGGCTGCCGGCCGACCTCGGTCGTCGTCCAGCCCGCCAAAACGGCGATGAAGCCGAGCGGCGAGGCGAGCTTGCAGCTGCGCAGGAACCATACCGACTCGTAAAGCCGATGGCCCGCCCGCACCCACCAGCTGGCGACGACGAGCGCCAGCATCAACAATCCCATCCCAACCATGATGCGGAAGGCGAAGAACGGGATCGCGACGGGCGGGCGCTGGTCGGGCGGCCATTCCCTCAGGCCGAGCACCCTGCCGTTCAGACTATGGGTCAGGATCAGGCTGCCGAGCTGCGGGATGTCGAGCGCATAGCGATTGGCTTCGGCCTTTTCGTCGGGGATCGCGAACAGGCTGATCGGCACGCGATTGGCGGTGTCCCAGCGCGCCTCGATCGCCGCCAATTTCGCCGGCTGGTATTTGAAGGTGTTGAGGCCGTGCGCGTCGCCGAGAAAAATCTGCAACGGGACCAGTATGGTCAGCAGCCACAGCGTCATCGACAGCATCACACCGGCTTCTTCCATGAAGCGGCGGCGGCGCAGATACCAGGCGGCAACGCCGACGACGACAAGGCCGGTCGTCACGTAGAACGCAACGATGGTATGCGCAAAGCGATACGGGAAGGACGGGTTGAAGATGATCTGCAGCCAGTCCTTCGGAAAAAAGCGGCCGTCGACGATCTCGTAACCCGCCGGGGTCTGCATCCAGCTGTTTGCCGACAGGATCCAGAAGGCGGAGAACAGCGTCCCGGCCGCGACCATCAGCGCCGCGACCAGATGGGCCCAGCGCGGCACCAGCCGGCGCCCGAACAGCAGCACTCCAAGAAAGGCCGCCTCCAGAAAGAAGGCCATCAGCCCCTCATAGGCAAAAAGCGGCGACAACACATTGGCGGTCGCGTCGGAAAACCGGCTCCAATTGGTGCCCAACTGGAACGGCATCACGATGCCCGACACGACCCCCATGCCGAACGAGACGGCGAAAATCCTGGTCCAGAAATTCGACAGCCGGAAGTAAAGCTCCCGCCGGCTGGCGAAATGCAGGGCTTCGAGCAGCACGATAAAGCTGGCAAGCCCGATGGTGAAGGCCGGCAGCAGAATGTGCCAGGCGATCACCCAGGCGAATTGCAGGCGCGACAAGAGGAGAGGATCGAAATCCATCGCCAGCCTATCGGGCTGCGGCGCGGTTGCCGGAAAGAAAGTCGAGCGCCGCGTTCAGCTGAGCATCCTGCTGGGTGCCTATGATTTTTGGGTTAATGGGATGGTCGGCTGCGCCGGTAACGCTGCCCGACGGGGTCGGCGCCGGGCGGCCGGTCGGCGCCAGCGCGCCGGTCGCTTTCAGCGCACCGAACAGATCGCTCTCATAGGTCACCACCGCGTTCGCGACCTGCTGCTCCTTCGGCACCGGGAGGATCCGGTCCGGGGTGATCCCATGCCCCTGGATCGACCGGCCGGACGGCGTGTAGTAGAGCGCCGTCGTCAGCCTGAGCGCACCGCGGCCCTCGAGCGGGATGATGCTCTGCACCGAGCCCTTGCCGAAGCTGTGCGTCCCGAGGATCGTCGCGCGCCGGTTGTCCTGCAACGCGCCGGCGACGATTTCCGACGCCGATGCCGAGGAGCCGTTGATCAGCACGACGACACGCGTTCCCCGGATCAGGTCGCCGTTCGGCGGCGCGTCATAGACGCGGTTTTCGTCGGCCTCGCGCCCGCGCGTCGTCACAACGGTACCGGAATCGAGAAAATCGCTGGCGACATCGACCGCCGCGTCGAGCAGCCCGCCGGCATCGTTGCGCAGATCGAGGACGAAACCGCCAAGGGAACCGCCCGCCTGCCGTTTCAGGCCGGAGATAGCACGACGCAGCTCAGCCGGCGTCGTCTCATCGAATGTGCTGATCCTGACGTAGCCGACGCGGCCTGGTTTGAGCGCCGTCTTGACCGACTCGACATGAATGATCGCCCGGGTGATCGGCACATCGAAAGGCGATCGGTTCGTCCGCGCGATCGTCAGCACCACGCGGCTGCCCGGAACGCCGCGCAGGCGGCGGACGACCTCGCCGATATCCATGCCGACGATCGGCTGTCCATCGGCCTTGACGATACGGTCGCCGGGCTCGATGCCGGCGGCCGCGGCCGGGGTGCCCTCGATCGCCGAGACCACCTGCGGCACGCCTTCCTCGACCGATACCTCGATCCCGATCCCGCCAAACTGGCCGCTGGTGGTGGCCGTCAGCTCGCGGTACTCGTGCTCGGTCATGTAGTCGGAATGCGGGTCGAGCTTGCCGAGCATGCCCTTGAGCGCCCCGCTAACGAGTCGGTCGGGCTGGACCGGCGTAACGTAGCTTTTCTCGACCTGGCGCATCGCATCCTCGATCAGGCCGAGATCGCCCGCCGGCGCATCGGCCGCCAGCGAAGTACACCCGTTCACGCTGAATGCGAGCACCAGCCAGAGGGCGCGGGGGAGCGCGGTCGTCATCATCGGTGGCCTAGCGCGTCACTCTTCCTGATCAGCTTGCCGCTCCGGGCGCGCCGCGGCAAAGGCGTCGAGCTTTATGCAGCTCTCATAGATCCGCATGATGGTTGGGTAGGGCGCCAGGTCCAGGTTGTACCGGCCGGCGTTGACCACTTGCGGGACAAGCGCAATGTCGGCGAGCCCCGGGACGTCACCATGACAGAAGGCGCCGGTGCGGGGATCGCCGGCCAACAGCCGCTCAAACGCAGCAAAGCCACTGTCGATCCAGTGATTGTACCAGGTCGCGATCGCTGCCTGATCATGTCCGAGCGGCCGCTGCAGATAGCGCAGCACGCGCAGATTGTTGATCGGGTGAATGTCGCAGGCGACGATCGCCGCCAGCGCCCGCACCCGGGCGCGGCCCGCGGCATCGCCGGGCAGCAGCGGCGGTTCGGGATACCTCTCGTCGAGATATTCGATGATCGGCAATGACTGGATCAGCACCTGCCCATCGGTCTCGAGCGCCGGCACCAGACCCTGTGGATTGACCTCGAGAAAGCCGGGCTGCCGCTGATCGCCGCGGCGCAGATGGATGGACGCGCTCTCGTAATCGAGCTGCTTCAGATTGAGCGCGATGCGCACCCGGAAGGCGGCGGAGGAACGAAAATAGCCGTAGAGCTTCATGGCGGCGCTCAATCGAAACCTCGCGGTCGGCGGCGCGAAGTTACTCCGCGGCCGGCGCCGCGGGAAGGCCGCGGCTGCAATCCGGCCTCAGATCGTTGCGAGTGATGGCAGCAGCGGCGAATCGCCGCATGAGATGGCTAACGGCGCGGGGCCTTTCCGCTCAGGTATTCTTCGATGGTCGCGAGAAACTCGCGGAGCATGATCGGCTTGGCGATATAGCCGTCGCAGCCGCTGTCGAGCGCCTTGCGCTCGTCGCCCGCCATCGCGAAGGCGGTGACCGCAATGACCGGGATCTCCCGCGTCTCGGGGTCGCCCTTGAGCTGGCGCACCGCATCCAGCCCCGAGACGTCCGGCAGCTGAATGTCCATCAGCACCAGATCGGGCCGATGGGTGCGGGCAAGGTCGAGCACCGCCGCGCCGCAGCCGGTTTTCACGATGTCGTAGCCATACGCTTCCAGGACGTCGTTCAAGAGCTTCATATTGAGCTCGTTGTCCTCGACGATCAGGATGCGCTTCGGGACGGATTTCGGGAGATCACCGGCTGACATCAATAAGGTTCTTGCGCCGTCGTGTTGGATTAGGGCGGCTCCCACCCAGGCGATGATAACCGGAATGCCAGTCTTTTCGTGAAATTAATATTTAATTCCTTGGACGCGGCCAAGCGGGTGTTCGGCCTGATGACGACCCCGGCTCCCGCGCCGGCGCGCGCGATCGGCGATTATTCCAAGGGTTGCGTCGCCGGCGCGGTGCCGCTGCCGGCCGACGGCGCGGCCTGGCAAATCATGCGGCCGTCGCGCAACCGCGCCTGGGGCCATCCGGTGCTGATTGCTTTTCTTGAGCGGATCGCCGCCGCGGTGCCTTCGGCGGCGGGTTGGCCGGGCCTTTTGGTCGGCGATATCGGGCAGCCGCGCGGCGGCCCGATGCTGACCGGCCACGCGTCGCATCAGATCGGGCTCGACGCCGATATCTGGCTGACGCCGATGCCCGATCGCCGCCTGAGCCCAGCCGAGCGCGACGAAATGCTCGCGACCAACGTGGTCGCGGCGGATCTCAACGACATCGACCCGACCGTATGGCGTCCGCCGCATCGGCGACTGCTCGAGGCAGTCGCGCGCAGTCCCGAGATCGCGCGCATCTTCGTCAATCCGGCGATCAAACGCGCGCTATGCCGTGAGGCCGGCGCCGACCGCTCCTGGCTGCAGCGCGTCCGTCCGTGGTGGGGGCACAACTACCATTTCCACCTGCGCCTCTCCTGCCCGAGAGGCGAGACGGAATGCCACGACCAGGCGCCGATCCCGGCGGGGGACGGCTGCGGCTCGGAACTCAATTGGTGGTTCACCGCGGAGGCGAAGCACCCCGCGCCGGGGCCGCCCGGGATAGGGCCGCGGGTGTCGGATCTGCCCAGCGGCTGCGCCGCGCTGGTTCAAGGACGCTAGGACCGGGCCCAGTCAATCCGGGTTTTCGTCGCGCCAGAAGCCCAACAGAAACAGCCGGCGCCTGCCGCGCGGCAATCCCATTTGCGTCCGGACGAGGGACGGGTCGAGGTCCCTCCGGCTCATCCACCTGCCGACCGCCAGCTTGGCGATGATCCCGAGCGCGAGGAACGACCCGAAGTAAATGAGCGCCGTTTCCAGTGCGCCCATCAGCCGCGCCTCCTTTTCGCCGGCACGGCGCTCTACCGTCCGACGGGTTAATGCAGTCGGGGCGCCTTCAGCAGGCGCGAGCGGTCGGCCGAGGGGATGCGTACCTTCATCGTGTCGTTGTCCCGCACCACCTGCAATACGACCTCGCTGCCGGCCGGGCCGCTCGCCCAGACCCGGCGCCAGAACGAGGCGAGGCTCGATACCGGCTCGTCGCGTACCGCGAGGATGCGATCGCCCGGGCGCAGCCCGGTCTTGACCGCCGGACCCCGCTCCGACAGCCCGGCCACGACGATCGCGTCGTCGACCTCGGTCGCATAGAGGCCGAGCCACGGCCGCGGCGGCCGATTGGGACGGCCGTAGGCCAACAGATCGTCGAGGATCGGCGGCAGCAGATCGATCGGCACCACCATGTTGACGTCGCGCCGCAAGTCGCGGCCGTTGGCGTGCTGCACATGCAGCGAGCCGATGCCGATCAGGCTGCCGTCACTGGCGATCAGCGCGGCGCCGCCCCAAAAGGGATGGGCCGGCGCGGTGAAGATCGCGCGGTCGAGCAGGTATTCCCAATGACCGGCGAATTCCTGACGGGCGACGACGGTGGCAGAGATGGCGTGGCGGCGACCGCCTTCGGCGGCGATGATGGCGCGGTCGCCAGCCCCGACCCGGATGTTCTTGCCGAGCTCCATCGGCGACACGGTGAGTCGGCCGAGCGCCTGCACCAGCCCGAACCCGCTCTCCTGGTCATAAGCCAGCACATGCCCGGGCACCGCGCCGCCGATGCTTGAGGTAAGCCAGATCGACTCGGCCTCGGTGATCAGATAGCCGATCGTCAGCACCAGCCCATCCTTGCGGATCAAGACGCCGCTGCCGGCGCGCTCGGTGCCGAGCGTCTGGGCAGTAAAGGCGTCCTCGGGGACGGTTACGTGGACACCGAGCACCGCGCCGAGCGCGCTGTCCAGGTCGAACGCGCAGTCCTCCGGCTTGGGCTGGATTTCGGTGGGGATTTCCCATTCGATCGTTCGCGGCATGGTGGCGGCCCGTTGATAGCGCTTTTGCCATTATAACGCGGCGAGAGTGCGTTGCGGCGCTGTTATTGTCAAAAACCTACCCGGCGACCCCGCGCCCCCGAAATCACTGCCTGCTCGGCCCGGGGCGTCGTGCCGCGGGCGAGTTGCTTGACAACCTCCCGTGTCCCGATTATGTCAGCAGCACTCTCGGGCAGAGAGTGCTAATCCAGTTTGTCAGAAGTACGAGGAGGTTCACATGGGATTCCGTCCGTTGCATGACCGCGTGCTGATTCGGCGCGTGGAAGCGGAGGAGAAGACCGCGGGCGGCATCATCATCCCCGACACGGCGAAGGAAAAGCCGATGGAGGGCGAGGTGGTCTCGACCGGTCCGGGTGCCCGCGGCGAAGACGGCAAGATCCAGCCGATGGACGTCAAGGCCGGCGACCGGGTCCTGTTCGGGAAATGGTCCGGCACCGAGGTCAAGCTCGACGGCGAAGACCTGATCATCATGAAAGAATCGGACATCATGGGCATCGTCGAGCACGGTGCCGCCGCGCGCAAGGTTGCATAAGGAGTAGGCGATAATGGCTGCCAAGGAAGTCAAATTTCATGCCGACGCGCGCGAGCGGATGCTGCGCGGCGTCGACATTCTTGCCAATGCCGTCAAGGTGACGCTGGGCCCCAAGGGCCGTAACGTCGTCCTCGACAAATCATTCGGTGCGCCGCGGATCACCAAGGACGGCGTGACTGTCGCCAAGGAGATCGAGCTCGCCGACAAGTTCGAGAACATGGGCGCGCAGATGGTGCGCGAGGTCGCCTCCAAGACCAGCGATCTGGCTGGCGACGGCACCACCACGGCGACGGTTCTGGCGCAGGCGATCGTGCGCGAAGGCGCCAAGGGGTGGCCGCCGGCATGAACCCGATGGACCTGAAGCGCGGCGTAGACCTTGCGGTAGAGGCGGTCGTCGCCGACGTGAAGTCGCGCTCGAAGAAGATCGCGACCAACGAGGAGATCGCGCAGGTCGGCACGATCGCTGCCAACGGCGAACGCGAGGTCGGCGACAAGATCGCCGAGGCGATGCAGAAGGTCGGCAACGAGGGCGTGATCACGGTCGAGGAGGCCAAGAGTCTGGAGACCGAGCTCGATGTGGTCGAGGGCATGCAGTTCGACCGCGGGTATCTCTCGCCGTATTTCGTGACCAACGCCGAGAAGATGCTGGCCGAACTCGAGAACGTCTACATCCTGATCCACGAGAAGAAGCTGTCGGGCCTGCAGGCGATGCTGCCGGTGCTGGAATCGGTGGTGCAAAGCGGCCGGCCGCTGCTGATTGTCGCCGAGGACGTCGAGGGCGAGGCGCTGGCGACGCTGGTCGTCAATAAGCTGCGCGGCGGCCTCAAGGTGGCCGCGGTCAAGGCGCCGGGTTTCGGCGACCGCCGCAAGGCCATGCTCGAGGACATCGCGATCCTGACCGGCGGCCAGGTGATCAGCGAGGATCTCGGCATCAAGCTCGAGAACGTCACGACCGAGATGCTCGGCCAGGCCAAGAAGGTCCGCGTCGAGAAGGAAAACACGACAATCATCGACGGCGCCGGCAAGAAGGCCGATATCGAGGGCCGCTGCACTCAGATCCGGCAGCAGATCGAGGAGACGACCTCCGACTACGACCGCGAGAAATTGCAGGAGCGGCTGGCCAAGCTCGCCGGCGGCGTCGCGGTGATCCGGGTCGGCGGCTCGACCGAGGTCGAGGTCAAGGAGAAGAAGGACCGGGTCGACGACGCGATGCACGCGACCCGCGCCGCGGTCGAAGAGGGTGTCGTTCCCGGCGGCGGCGCCGCGCTGCTCTACGCGATCCGCGCGCTCGACAAGCTGACCCCGGCCAACCCGGATCAGAAGGTCGGCATCGATATCGTCCGCAAGGCGCTGCAGGCGCCCGTGCGACAGATCGCCGAGAATTCCGGCGCGGATGGGTCGATCGTGGTCGGCAAGCTTCTGGAGAGCAAGAACCCCAACTACGGCTACGACGCGCAGAAGGGCGAGTTTACCGACATGATCCAGGCCGGGATCATCGATCCGACCAAGGTCGTGCGGCACGCGCTCCAGGACGCGGCGTCGGTCGCCGGGCTGCTGATCACCACCGAGGCGATGGTGGCCGAGAAGCCCGAGCCGAAGGGTGCGTCGGCAATGCCGCCGGGCGGCGGCATGGGTGGGATGGACTTCTAAATCCGGCCTATTGACTGAAACGATCCGCCCGTCCGCGGGAGACCGCGGGCGGGCGGTTTGTTTTTTGCATGGTCGCGCGAGATTTGGCCAACCCTCGAGGTCGTCGCGCTTTGCGTGCAACCCTGATCTGCATGCCGCCAGCCCTGCGACGCGGCGAATCCTTGTCAGCCGGCAGCCCGCCACCCATACTGAGACTGATGCGGCGCATTCCGATCGACCCTGTCTTCGCGGCCGAGCCCGACCCGCCGGTACGCCTGTGCGACCACCCCGGCTGCGATGCCGGGGCCGACTTCCGCGCGCCCAGATCGCGTCTCGAGCTCGACCGGTATTACTGGTTCTGCCTCGAACATGTCCGCGCCTACAACAGCGCGTGGAACTACTATGCCGGGATGAGCGAGACCGAGATCGAATCCGAGATCCGGTACGACACGGTATGGCAGCGCCCGACTTGGAAGCTCGGCCAGCGCCACACTCCGAGCTATGGCGCCCGGATGCGCGACCCGTTCGGCTTTTATGCCCACAACACGCAGAATGGCGCGGGGCGGCAGGGCAACGGTCGGGCGAATGGTCATAAGTCGGAGTCGGCGGCGCGCGCGGCCTCGGCACGCGACCAGGCGCTTGCGGTCTTCGACCTCGATCCGCCCTTTACCGCGGTGAACCTCAAGGCGAGGTACAAGGTCCTCGTCAAGCAGCACCATCCTGACGCGCATGGCGGCGACAAGGCCGCCGAGGAGAAACTGAAGATCATCAATCAGGCCTATGCGACCCTGAAAGCCAGCTATTTCGGCTGAGCAAAGACGGTCCGCCGGCTCCATCTTTCCCACACAGACCAGGAAGCACGTCGAGAAATGCCAACCGTTCAGCAAGCGGCATCAACCGCGACTCCGGCCGGAGAACCCGACATCAAGATATCCGTGCGCCAGACCTTCGGGATCGACACCGATCTCGAAGTGCCGGCTTTCAGCAAGCCGAGCGAGCATGTGCCGGATTTCGACGACGCCTATCGTTTCGATCACGACACGACGCTCGCCATCCTGGCCGGGTTCGCCTTCAACCGCCGGGTCATGATCTGCGGCTATCACGGCACCGGCAAATCGACCCATGTCGAGCAGGTCGCCGCACGGCTCAACTGGCCCTGCATCCGGGTCAATCTCGACAGCCATATCAGCCGCATCGATCTGGTCGGCAAGGACGCGATCGTGCTGCGCGACAACAAGCAGGTGACCGAGTTCCGCGAAGGCCTCCTGCCCTGGGCGTTGCAGCACCCGGTAGCGCTGTGCTTCGACGAATACGACGCCGGCCGCCCGGACGTCATGTTCGTGATCCAGCGCGTGCTGGAGGTCGAGGGCAAGCTGACCCTCCTGGACCAGAACCGGGTGATCAGGCCGCATGCCGGCTTCCGCCTGTTCTCGACGGCCAATACCGTCGGCCTCGGCGACACCACCGGGCTCTATCACGGCACCCAGCAGATCAACCAGGGCCAGATGGACCGCTGGAACATCGTCGCCACGCTCAACTACCTGCCGCATGACGCCGAGCAGGAGATCGTGCTGGCCAAGGTGCCGAGCTATAACGACGATGCCGGCCGCCGCCTGATCAGCGCGATGGTGGCGCTCGCCGATCTGACCCGCAACGGCTTCATGAACGGCGACATCTCGACCGTGATGTCGCCGCGCACGGTGATGACCTGGGCCGAAAACGCCAGGATCTTCGGCGATCTCGCCTTCGCCTTCCGGCTGACCTTCCTCAACAAATGCGACGAGATGGAGCGGCCGACCGTGGCGGAATATTACCAGCGCTGCTTCGGCACCGAATTGCCCGAGACCGGCGTCAACGCCACCTTGATGTAGGCGCAACCGTGCAGGTTCAAGGGACGCGGGCATGACGCAGGCCTTCTCGCCGACCGAGATCTTCAAGCGCGCGACCGCCTCGACGCTGCGGGCGATTGCCGAGCGCGACGATGTGACGGTCGGCTTCGGTCCGGAGCCGCCGGGCGTCTCGGGGACCCGGGTCAAATTGCCCAACCCGGCGCGCGATCTGCCGGCCGACGAGGCGGCACAGCTGCGGGGTGCGGCCGACAGCCTGGCCTTGCGCCTGCGCTATCACGACGATGCCGTGCACAGCAAGCGGGTGCCCGGCAGCCCGCTGGCCCGCGCCGTCTTCGAAGGGCTCGAGCAGGCGCGGGTCGAGGCGTTGGGATCGCGCCGGATGGTCGGGGTCGCTGCCAATCTCTCCGCGATGCTCGACGAGCAGTACCGCCGCCAGGGCTTCGAGCGCATCACCGAGCGCACCGAGAGCACGATGGCCGAGGCGGTACGCCTGTTGACGCGCGAGGCTCTGACCCGGGAGCCGCCCCCGCCTTCGGCGCGCCGCGTCGTCGATTTGTGGCGCCCGTGGCTCGAAGGCAAGATCGGCAAGGACATCGCCGAGCTCGACCGCACGGTCATGGACCAGGATGGCTATGCCCGGGCGACCCGCCGGCTGATCCAGGATCTCGACATCGATCTCGGCGAGATCGACGATTCCTCCTCCGACGACAATCAGGGCCAGGGCGAGGAAACCGACAGCGACAATCAGGCCGACATCGGTGAGAGCTCGACCTCAGGAGCGCAGCCCTCGATGGACGGGTCGCCCTCCGACAGCGCCGATGCCGATGCCGAAGAGGACGGTTCCGCCGAAGCCGACGGCGAGATGATGCCGGGCGCCAGCGACGACGACCCCGGCCGGCCGGGGCGGCCCGGCGTCCAGCCGCGCGGCCGCCCCGACGAGAACGCGGTCTACCGCGCCTTCAGCACGGTGGCCGACGAGGTCGTCGAGGCCGACAAGCTGTGCGATTCCGACGAGCTGGGCCGGTTGCGCCACCTGCTCGATCATCAGCTGTCGCATTTGCAAAGCGTGATCGCCCGGCTTGCCAACCGGCTGCAGCGCCGCCTGCTGGCGAAGCAGACGCGCGCCTGGGAATTCGATCTCGAGGAAGGCATCCTCGACGCGGCGCGGCTCGCCCGCGTCGTCGCCAACCCGGTCCTGCCGCTCGCCTACAAGCGCGAGCGCGAGACCGAGTTCCGCGATACGGTCGTGTCGCTGCTGATCGACAATTCGGGCTCGATGCGCGGCCGGCCGATCACGGTCGCCGCGATGAGCGCCGACATCCTCGCCCGTACCCTGGAGCGCTGCGGCGTCAAGGTCGAGATCCTCGGCTTCACGACGCGGGCCTGGAAGGGCGGTCAGGCGCGCGAGCGCTGGATTGCCGCCGGCAAGCCGGCCAATCCCGGTCGGCTCAACGATCTGCGCCACATCGTCTACAAGCCGGCGGATGCGCCGTGGCGGCGCGCCCGGCGCAGCCTCGGCCTGATGCTGCGCGAAGGCATCCTGAAGGAGAATATCGACGGCGAGGCGCTGGCCTGGGCGCATAACCGCCTGTTGGGCCGCCCCGAGGAACGCCGCATCCTGATGGTGATCTCGGACGGCGCGCCGGTCGACGATTCGACGCTGTCGGTCAACCCCGGCAATTATCTCGAAAAGCACCTCCGCGAGGTCATCCGCGAGATCGAGCGGCTGGGCGCGGTCGAGCTGACCGCGATCGGCATCGGCCACGACGTGACCCGCTACTATCGGCGCGCCGTGACGATCGTCGATGCTGAGCAATTGGGCGGGGTGATGCTGGAACGCCTCGCCGAATTGTTCGAGGAAGAAAAATCCTCGCAGACCCGGGTCAAGAGCCGCCGCGCGGCCTAGCGCCAGGATCGGGCGCAGCCCGGCGCCGGCCACCGATGTCGTGAAGTGGCCGCGCCCATTCCGACGCCGTCGCCCTATAACGCCGAGGGAGGCGATGCTATGGGGCATCCGCCTACTGCTCGGCCGCGAGCCAGCAGACGCGGAAGTTGATACCCTCACCGCGCGGTTCGACTCGGTCCAGACGATCGTTCAGGCGCTGCTGTGCAGCCCGGAATTCCGCTTGAAGCACCCGCTGCTGCTCAGCCCGATGCCGCACGACAGCCCGCCGCTCGATGTCGAATGGCAGATCGACGAGGCGACCGCGGCGGCCTTTCTGGCGCATGTCGCAACGATCTGGGGTCGGCTTGGCGAACAGCGCCCGTATTGGTCGGTGCTGGCGACCGACCAGTTCGCCGCCGATAGTGACCCGGCGCAGATCCCCGCCTTCTTCGAGAGTGGGGCCTACGATTCCGAGCTTCTGCTGGCCGCCATCGCCCGCGCCGGCCGCCGGCCCCGAGAATTCGAGGTGTGCTTCGAGTTCGGCTGCGGCCTTGGCCGTGTCACCAGCCACCTCCACAGGCATTTCAAGCACGTAATCGCGTGCGATCTGTCGCGCGTTCATCTTGCGATCGCGGAGCGGGCGTTGCACGAGCGCGGTATCGCCAATGTCGAACTGCGGCACGCGTCGGCGCTCGATTTCGGAATGACCGGCGAGCAAGATCTGTGGTTCAGTCGTCTCGTGCTGCAGCACAACAGCCCGCCGCTTATCGCGATGATCATTGAGCGGGCCCTGACGCAGCTGCGGCCGGGCGGGCTGGCGGTGTTCCAGGTACCGACCTACGGCGTTGGCTATCGGTTCAAGGTCGACGAGTATCGCCGCGGCCTCGGCCAGCAGGATGCGGTGCCGTTCGAGATGCATGTCCTGCCGCAGCCCGCGTTGTTCGCGATCGCGCGCCGTGCCGGATGTGGGGTGCTCGAAGTGTGCCAGGACACTGCGGCGGGCGAGTCGTTCATCTCGCACCTTTTTACGGTGCAGAAGGACACGGCTTCCTGAGCGCCTGCCACGCCGTTACAGCGCGCGGCGGGCCTTCAGCGCGGCGGTCAGGGTGCCTTCGTCGAGATAGTCGAGTTCGCCGCCGATCGGCACGCCTTGCGCCAGGCGCGAGATGCGCGCGCCGGTCGAGGCGGCGCGGTCGGCGATGTAATGCGCCGTCGTCTGCCCTTCGACCGTCACATTAAGCGCCAGGATCAGTTCGCTGCCGGGCCCCAGCCGGGGGATCAGGCGCGCGATGTTGAGCTCGTCCGGGCCAATCCCGTCGAGCGCCGACAGGGTGCCGCCGAGCACGTGATATCGCCCGCGAAAGGCACCGGTCCGCTCGATCGCCCACAGATCGGCGAGGTCCTCGACGACACAGATCGATGCCGCATCGCGTTCCGGATTGCGGCAGATCGTGCAGGGGTCGGTGGTGTCGAGATTGCCGCAGAGCGAGCACGGCCGGATCGCCGCCGCCGCGGCGCCCATCGCCGCCGCCAATGGCTCCATCAGCTGGTCGCGCCGCTTGATCAGGAACAGCGCCGCGCGCCGGGCCGAGCGCGGCCCGAGCCCCGGCAATTTCGCCAGCAGCTGGATCAGCGTGTCGAGCTCGGACATGGCGGCAAGCGCGTCGATTAAGCCCCTCTCCGCCCTTCAGGGGGAAGAGGGAGGGTGAGGTGGGCTCTGGCTAGCGCTCTGGAATCCCCCACCTCACCCCGGCCCTCTCCGCCCCCAGGGGCGGAGAGGGAGGAGACGGAGCGGCGGGGCTGCGGCAGGGTCAAAACGGCAATTTCATGCCGCCGGGCAGCGCGAGGCCGCCGGTCAGCTTCTGCATTTCCGATTCGGCATGGGCATTGACCTTCGCCCGGGCGTCGTTGAAGGCGGCGACGATCAGGTCTTCGAGCACCTCGGTCTCGGCGGGATCGACCACGCCCTTGTCGATCTTGATTCGCTTGATGTCGCCCTTGCCGTTGAGCGTCAGCTGGACCATGCCGCCGCCGGCGACGCCGGTCATCTCGACGGTTTCGAGCTCGGCCTGCATCTCGGCCATCTTCTGCTGCATCGCCTGCGCCTGCTTCATCAGCTGGCCGAGATTTTTCATGATCCATCCTCTCCCGTGCTGGCGTCCTCGCCCGGATCGTTGGCGGCATCGTCGCCCGGGACCGGCTCGTCCGCCGTCGTTTCTGCCGCCGGCTCGGCAGCGGCGAAGCGTTCCCGCACCGCTGCAATCGTCGAGCCAGGGAAGGTGTCGAGCACCGCCCGGACCAACGGGTGCGCCGCCACCTCGTTCCGCAGCGCGCTGTCCCGCCGTTCCGCGATCTCGGCCAGGGTCGGGGCGCCTTCCGCCTGCGACACGACGACGACCCAGCGTGTGCCGGTCCATTCGCCGAGCAGCTGGCCGAGCCGGTTGGCAAGATCGCGCGGCGCCGCCTCCTGCGGCCGGAACTCGATCCGTCCCGGCTCGAAGGCGACGAGATGGAGATGCGACCACAGATGCGAGCGGATCAATGCCTCGCGCCGCTGGTCGAATAATTCGATGACCTCGGCGAAGCTTTGCGGCATCGCATCGAATTGCGTGACCGGAGGGGGCTGCTCCTGAGGCTCCGGCGATGGCGCGGCGATGGCGGGCACCGCTGCTGCCCCGCCGGACGCCGGCGCAAACCCCTCTCCCGCATCGCGGGAGAGGGTGGATCGCCCCGGCCGGGGCGAGCCGGGTGAGGGTGTCGGCGTCGCCTCGGCCGATAGCCCCCTCACCCCAACCCTCTCCCCCGACGGGGGAGAGGGAGTGTTCAATGCGGCCGCAGCCGGGGCGCCGCCTCGCAGCTGGCGCACCAGATCGGCCGGGACCGGCAGGTCGGCGACATAGGCGAGGCGGATCAGCACCATCTCGGCGGCCTGCGCCGGCCCCGGCGCCAACTGCACCTCCTCGATCCCCTTCAGCAGCATCTGCCAGGCCCGGGTCAGCACCGGCATCGCCAGGGTTGCGGCAAGGGGGCCGGCGCGCTCGCGCTCGCCTTCTTCGAGCGGATCGCCGGCGCCGGCCTCGGGCGCCAGCTTCAGCCGGGTGACGAAATGGGTCAGCTCCAGCAGATCCTGCATCACCATCAGCGGATCAGCGCCGCCCTGGTAGAGGCTTTCCATCCGCTCGACCGCGTCGGCGGCGTCGCCCTTCAGCACGGTTTCGAACAGGTCGAAGACGAGGCCGCGATCGGCGATGCCGAGCATGTTGCGCACCGCCGCTTCCTCGATCTTGCCGGCCGACAGCGCGATCGCCTGGTCGAGCAGGGACAGCCCGTCGCGCACCGAGCCGTCGGCGGCGCGGGCGATCAGGCCGAGCGCCGCCGGCGCGATCTCGATTTCCTCGGCCGCGGCGATCTGCCGGTAATGCGCGACGAGCTGCTCGATCGGGACGCGGCGCAGCGAAAAGCGCTGGCAGCGCGACAATACCGTGACCGGGACCTTGTGCACCTCGGTCGTCGCGAACACGAATTTGACGTCGGGCGGCGGCTCTTCGAGCGTCTTCAGCAAGGCGTTGAAGGCGTTCTTCGACAGCATGTGCACTTCGTCGATAATGTAGACCTTGTAGCGCGCCGAGACCGGGCGGTAGCGCACCCCCTCGGTCAGGTCGCGGATGTCGTCGACGCCGGTGCGCGAGGCGGCGTCCATCTCGATCACATCGACATGGCGGTCCTCGGCGATCGAGCGGCAATGGACGCACTCGCCGCAGGGCGAGATCGTCGGCCCGCCGGTGCCGTCGGCGCCGACGCAGTTGAGCGCCCGCGCCAATATGCGGGCGGTCGTGGTTTTGCCGACCCCGCGCACCCCGGTCAATATGAAGGCATGCGCGATCCGCCCGCTGACGATGGCGTTCGACAATGT
>WNFC01007324.1_pt1 | contig 16743 bp, 21 predicted proteins | sample 5400541 | NCBI WGS metagenome assembly WNFC01 (sample SAMN13153342, study PRJNA577476) | soil metagenome | isolation source: 120 cm saprolite under Douglas fir tree site 2 hole 2 replicate 1 | place: USA:California | collected 2015-04-18
CGGCCAAGCACCTTTGCGAAGGTTCCCGTTGTCCGCGGATGCCCCGTGCCGTTCTGCCAGTATGCGTCGCTCGCAATGATGGTGAGTGGGCTGTTTATCGCCACGGCGACCATCGGCTCCGTGTTGGTATGGATCACAACTGGTCCGCCCAGCCGACGATACCGCTCGAAGCTCTCGCGATTCAACCGCTCGCCCGTTCCCGGCCATTCCAGCTCGGCCAGACGCTCATCGGGAGCGGCTCGATAAGTGTCTTGTATGGTGGCGGATTGAATCTCCGTCATTCCGGCATCATATGGATACGCCTCCGTCGTCACGTCGTGTCCCTGAGCTCGCGCCTCATTGATCATCTCAAGCATCACCGGCGTTTCGGCAAGGCCGGCACTATTGATGTGCACCACATGCAATGGAGCATGGGTTTCGTCGGCGAGCGAAAGCGCTTCCTTAAGACCGGTGACGCCAGGGCGAATGTGCACGTGTATTGGTGTTTTCGTCTTTGCGGAGACACGGAACGCGGCCAACAGCTCATCTCGCGTTGCCGCCGGCGTGTACGGAAACCCTGCGCCGATGCTGACCGCGCCCTCGGTGAGACCAATCTCGATGCGTTTGGCGATCTCGCCAATCTGCGCAGGCGACGCAGCGCGATAAGCTCCGTCGCTCACCGGCATCACCGTGCCCGAATCGTGCATTACCGACATCCTGACCTTGATGTGGCCGATGCTGACGCCATAGTTGATTCGCTCGCCGGCACTTCGCTCGCGGTACCAGGCAGCGACATCCGACGTGCCGAGCTCGAGCTCGAGCGACGTCGTCACGCCGTCCAGCGAATAGAACCGATATGTGTCGCGCGTCTGTCCGTGAGCGTGAAGGTCGATGAAGCCAGGGGCGACGATGAGGCCGCGCGCGTCGACTGTGTCCCGACCGCGTATGGCCTGGGTCGTGATGACGGCGATTCGTCCGCCCACGAGCCCGATATTGCGGACCGCATCGAGCTTGGCGGCCGGATCCATGACGTGGCCGCCGAGAATCACGCGGTCGTAGACAGCGTCCGCTGTGCTCTGCGCCGAGACCGTGCCCACCTGCAGTACGAGCAACATTCCAACGTAAGCTGCGTTTATGACCATGATGCCCTCCGGATGACACGAGCTCGCCCGATCACCATACGAGCCGTAACAGCGGACACGCTACCTTCTTCCGCTCAGTGTGTTGAGCACCGCAACTTCTCCAATCGGGACGGATCGCTCATGGCAATTTGTCGCAGCGATGAACGAGCGCAAGGCGATCAAGGTGATGGTGAAGCCCTAAGGCACCTTCAGGAGAAACCAATGCAGAAGCGAACACTTGGCGACAGCAGCCTGGAAGTCTCGGCTCTCGGGCTCGGCTGTATGGGAATGAGCTTTTCGTACGCTCCGTTTCCAGATAAGCAGGAGATGATCGTACTGATCCGGAACGCCGTCGAACGCGGCGTGACCCTCTTCGACACCGCTGAAGCGTACGGTCCGTTCACCAATGAAGAACTGGTGGGCGAAGCGCTTGCCTCCGTCCGCGATCGGGTGGTGATCGCGACCAAGTTCGGATCGGATCGACCTGTTCTATCAGCACCGCGTTGATCCCAACGTACCCATCGAGGACGTGGCGGGAGCAGTGAAAGATCTGATCAAGGCAGGCAAGGTCAGGCACTTCGGTCTTTCCGAGGCGGGTGTGAAGACGATGCGGCGCGCCCACGCGGTCCAGCGAGTCACCGCGCTACAGAGCGAATATTCGCTGTGGTGGAGGCGCCCTGAAGAGGAGGTTCTTCCGGCGCTCGAGGAACTGGGAATCGGATTCGTTCCATTTAGTCCCCTTGGGAAAGGCTTCCTCACGGGGAAGATCGACGAGAACACGACCTTCGACCGTTCCGACTTCCGCAACATCGTCCCTCGCTTTACGCCCGAGAATCGTAAAGCGAATCAGGCCTTGGTTGACTTGCTTGCCAGGATCGGAAAGCGGAAGAGGGCGACACCGGCGCAGATCGCGCTCGCTTGGCTCCTGGCGCAGAAGCCATGGATTGTTCCGATCCCAGGAACTACGAAGCTGCACCGTCTGGAGGAGAACATCGGAGCAGCTGCAATCGACCTTACGTCGGACGATCTCTGTGAGATCGATAGCGCCGCCTCAAACATCACGGTGGCGGGGGCTCGGTATCCCGAGGAGCTGGAGCGAAGGACCGGTCTCTGAGGAAGAGCAACATGCGAATTGGCATCCTGGGTTCGGGACTGATGGGGGGCAAGCTCGGAACGCTCTTCGCGCGCGCCGGACATGAAGTCGTATTCAGCTACGCGCGCAGCGAGCAGAAGCTGAAGCGGCTCGCGCGTGAGGCGCAAGGGAGCGCGCGAGCTGGCACGCCAAGAGAAGCCGCGCGCGAAGCGGACGTGCTTTTCCTGGCCGTGCACTGGTCCCGAGTCGACGACGTGTTGAAACAAGCAAGCGATGTGTCGGGCAAGGTCATCGTCACCTGCTCGCTCCCCATGAATGCTGATAATACCGAACTCGTGATTGGCCCCGCCTCTTCGGGCGCGGAGACGCTCGCAACGAGGGTTCCTGAGGCTCGGGTCGTCTCCGCCTTCAACACTGTGCCCAGCGAAGTGCTTTTTGGTGTCTTCGAAGCTCGGCGCAAAGCCGGTAGACCCAGCCTCGTCTACTGCGGAGACGATTCGAGCAGCAAGGGGATTGCCGCTAAGTTGATCCGCGACGTGGGTTTCGATCCTGTGGACGCTGGGCCCTTACGGATCGCCCGTTACACCGAGCCGTTCGCGCTGCTCGTCGCCGAGCTCGCGTACGAGGGTGACGGAGGTCCGGAACTCGCGTACCGCTTCGAGCGGCGTTGTTTGACAGACCCGCACCTGAGGAGCATCCCGTATGGCCCGACCCCCTGACGACCACACGCCGCCGTCCGTACTGAAAGACAGCAAGGCCTTCAGCGGCTTTTCGGTGGACGACATCCCCAAGGCGAAGCAGTTCTACGGTGGAACGCTCGGGCTGGACGTTTCCGACGCGCAGGGCTTATTGAAGCTGCACGTCGCGGGCGGCGCGACGGTGCTCATCTACCCCAAGCCGAACCACACTCCCGCAACCTTCACCGTCCTCAATTTCCCCGTCACCAACATTGAGAAGGCCGTGGAGCGGCTGACCGAGAACGGCGTGCGCTTCGAGCGCTACGAAGGCACACTCAAAACGGACAGCCTGGGGATCCTTCGCGGTGGGGGACCGTTGATCGCCTGGTTCAAGGACCCAGCGGGCAATATCCTGTCCGTGCTCGAGCAGAAGGGATGACCCTAAAAAGCGAGAGGAGTCCCACGCCCTGGGGCGTGTCGATTTCGCGAGGCGCCGCTCGACGCATGAGTAGGAGGCCGGACAGGCCGGCTCCATACTCGAAAGCCAGGAGAAGGGCCTATGTCGCTCACAACCAAGAAGCCCGGCGTGGTGCTATGGTTCATTCAGGGGCTGCTGGCCGCCCTCTTCCTGTTCGCCGGGGGCTTTAAGCTCGCCCTCCCGCTGGTGGGGCTGGCGAAGCTGAGCTCGCTCTCCGCCCCATTCCTCAAGTTCATCGGCGTCTGCGAGGTCACCAGCGCGATCGGCCTCATTCTCCCGGGGCTCCTGCACATCCGGACCGAGCTGACCCCGCTGGCGGCCGTGGGGTTGGCGATCATCATGACGGGCGCGACCATCGTAACGGCGGCCACGCAAGGGGCGGCGCCCGCTGTGGTTCCGCTCGTCGTGGGGCTCCTCGCGGCCGCGGTCGCCTATAGCCGGTGGCTGCCGGCGCCGCAACGCCAGGCGGCCCACCGGTCGTCCCTGTCGAGTGGCCTCGGGGAGGATCCGGCGGCGGGGTGAACTCGCCCTGTCGATTCAGGGAACCCTCGTTCGACGCGACAATGGGACCGGGATCGGCCCGGCACGAACCTGAAACCAGAAGGAGCCGAGGACCATGCGATTCATGATGCTGGTGATCCCGAAGGGGTACGAGAAGGCGGCGGCGGACTTCGTCCCCCCGGCGGACCTGGTCGCCAAGATGGACAAGTACAACGAGTCCCTCGCCAAGGCCGGCGTGGTGCTCGGGCTCGACGGGCTGCACCCGCCCGCCGGGGGCGCCCGCGTACGCTTCGCCGGCGGCAACGCCAAGGTGACCGACGGGCCCTTCACTGAGGCCAAGGAGGTGCTGGGCGGCTACTGGATGATCCAGGTGAAGTCCAAGGCCGAGGCGATCGAATGGGCGAAGCGCGCGCCCATGCAGGACGGCGACATCATCGAAGTGCGCCAGGTGTGGGAGCTCTCGGACTTCCCACCCGACTTCCAGAAGGCCGCGGGGAGATAGCCATGCGATTCCTTTCGATCGTGAAGTCGGCCGAGAGTCAGGGGCCTCCGCCCCAGGCGCTCCTGGAGGCAATGGCCAAACTCACCGAGGACGGCATCAGCGATGGCTCGTTGATCCAGACCGGTGGACTCTCCGCCAGCCCGACCGGCACGCGCGTCCGCATCTCCGGAGGAAAGCTGACCGTGACCGACGGGCCCTTCGCCGAGGCCAAAGAAGTCGTGGGCGGGTATGCCGTGCTCGAGGCGCAGTCGCGCGACGAGGCGCTCGAGGCTGTGCGGGCCTTCCTGCGTCTGCACCAGCTGCACTGGCCGGCGTGGGAAGGCGAGTGCGAGATTCGCCAACTAGTATTCCTCGCACCGGGGAACGCGTAGATTGTCCGCCGTCCTTCGTCGGTCACGTCGCGAAAGGAGTAAGGCATGAGCGGTGTACGGGTGCTGGTCGGTACCCGCAAGGGTGCGTTCATTCTGACAGGAGACGGCGTACGCGTCGCAGTCGAGCGGGTGGTTCGGACAGATCATCCAACGCTCGTGCGACGGCGGCAAAACGTGGGAGATGCCTGGCGGTGAAAAGACCCTCAAGCCCGGCGAGATGCCGGCCGGCGAGAGCAACAAGTTCGTCTACGACGCTTCCCCGGACACGGGCAAGCCCCTCAACACGCACCAGTGGTACGACGGCACCCAGCACCCCTGGGAGTTCAAGCGCGTCTGGCATCTCGAGCCGTCCCTTGCGGATCCGGATGCGGTCTACGCCGGCGTGGAAGACGCCGGGTTATTTCGAACGAGCGACGGCGGCAAGACGTGGCGGGAGCTCGCCGGGCTACGCGGCCACGGCACGGGGCCCAAGTGGCAGCCTGGTGCCGGTGGGATGTGTCTCCACACGATCCTGATCGATCCGACAAACGCGAAGCGGATCTACGTCGCCATTTCGGCGGCGGGCGCGTTCCGCTCCGACGACGGCGGCACCACCTGGAAGCCGATCAACCAGGGCTTGCGCTCCCAGTACATCCCCGACCCGACAGCCGAGGTCGGCCATTGCGTCCACCGCATCGCGCTGCACCAGTCGCGTCCCAACGTCCTGTTCATGCAGAAGCATTGGGACGTCATGCGCTCGGACGACGCCGGCGACTCCTGGCGGGAGGTGAGCGGAAACCTGCCCACCGACTTCGGGTTTGTGATCGACGTGCATGCCTACGAGCCGGAGACCATTTACGTCGTCCCCATCAAGAGCGACGTCGAGCATTACGTGCCCGACGGGAAGCTGCGGGTGTACCGCAGCCGCACGGGCGGCACCGAGTGGGAAGCGCTCACGCAGGGCCTGCCACAACGGGACTGCTACGTGAACGTGCTGCGCGATGCGATGACCGTCGACTCACTCGAGCCGTGCGGCGTGTATTTCGGCACCACCGGCGGGCAGGTGTACGCGTCGGCCGACGCCGGCGACACCTGGGCGCCCATCGTCCGCGATCTTCCCGCCGTGCTGTCGGTCGAGGTCCAGACGCTCGCATGATCCGCGTGGTGCTCCCCCCGCACCTGCGGACGCTGGCGCGGGTCCACGGTGAGGTGACGCTCGACGTCCCGGGCCGGGTCAGTCGGGGTGCGCTCCTGGACGCGCTCGAGGCCCGCTATCCCATGCTGCGCGGCACGATTCGCGACCACGTCACCGAGCAGCGACGGCCGTTCCTGCGATTCTTTGCATGCGAGCGGGACCTGACCCACGACCCGCCCGATGCCCCGCTCCCCGACGCGGTCGCGTCGGGCGCGGAGCCCTTTCTCGTCGTGGGGGCGATCGCCGGCGGTTAGCCCGGCAAGAACGGAGGCACGCTTCGTGAGATATATGCTGCTCATCTACCTGGACGAGCGGGCCCTCGACGACGCCGAGCGGGAGCGGTGTTACCGCGAGTCGGCGCAGCTGGCGCACCAGCTCGCTGCCGCGGGGCAGTATCTCGCCGCCGCCCCGCTCGAGCCGACTGCGACCGCGACCAGCGTGCGGGTACGTGCGGACAAACGCATCGTGACCGACGGTCCGTTCGCAGAAACCAAAGAGCAGCTGGGTGGCTACTTCCTGATCGATGCCCGGGATCTCGACGAGGCGATCGCGATCGCCGCGCGGATTCCCATGGCGCGTCGTGGCACCATCGAGGTCCGGCCGCTCGTCCACGTGGCAGATCTGCCGGCGGATTGAGGCCGGGGCACGACCATGTCGGCGACGGGACCCGCTACCCATGACGCGATTGACGCGGTCTGGCGGATCGAGTCCGCCAGGCTGATCGCGGGGCTCACGCGGCTCACCGGCGACGTCGGCCTGGCCGAGGATCTGGCGCAGGATGCGCTCGTCGCCGCGCTCGAGCGCTGGCCGCGGTCGGGCGTGCCGGACAATCCGGGCGCCTGGCTCATGGCCACCGCGAAGCATCGGGCAATCGACCAGCTGCGCCGGGGCAAGATGCTCGACCGTAAGCACGAGCAGCTCGGCCACGAGCTCGCGGCCGGGCGGGACGCGGCGCTGCCGGATCTCGACGCCGCGATCGACGATCACATCGGCGACGACCTGCTCCGCCTCATGTTCATCGCCTGCCATCCGGTGCTCTCGACCGAGGCGCGCGTGGCGCTCACGCTGCGATTGCTCGGCGGGCTCACGACCGACGAGATCGCGCGGGCGTTTCTCGTGCCGGAGCCAACCGTCGCCCAGCGCATCGTGCGGGCCAAGCGGACCCTGCGCGAGGCGCGCGTCCCGTTCGAAGTTCCCCGCGGGGCCGAGCTGACCGCGCGGCTGACGTCGGTGCTCGAGGTCATCTACCTCGTCTTCAACGAGGGCTACTCGGCGACCGCCGGCGACGAGTGGGTGCGCCCGGGGCTGTGCGATGACGCGCTCCGGCTCGGCCGGGTGCTGGCCGAGCTCGTTCCCGTTGAGCCCGAGGTGCACGGCCTCGTGGCGCTGCTGGAGATCCAGGCGTCGCGGCTGCGCGCGCGCGTCGGGCCAGGGGGTGAGCCCATCCTGTTGGCCGATCAGGACCGCACGCGCTGGGACCAGCTCCTCGTGCGTCGCGGGCTCGCCGCGCTGGAGCGTGCCGAGCAGCTGGCCGGCGCCCTCGGTCCCTACGCGCTCCAGGCCGCGATCGCCGCCTGTCACGCACGCGCGCGCACGCCGGAGGAGACGGACTGGACCCGCATCACCGCGCTGTACGACGCGCTGGCGCAACTCACGCAATCTCCCGTCGTGGAGGTGAATCGGGCGGTGGCGTATACCATGGCATTCGGTCCGGCGGCGGGCCTCGAGATCGCCGACTCCCTCCTGCCCGAGCCTGCACTGGCGAATTACCATCTGCTGCCGACCGTGCGCGGCGATTTCCTCGCTAAGCTCGGCCGCTTCGAGGAGGCGCGGGGCGAGTTCGAGCGGGCGGCATCGCTCACCCGCAACGCGCGCGAGCGCGGGCTCCTCCTCGCGCGCGCCGCTGCGTGCGCGCGTGGATCGGCACCCAACCACCCAGAGGGACCCTGATGCCCCCTACCCCGACGAACGGCAAGATCTGCTACGTGGAGATTCCTGCACTCGACATCCCTCGTTCCGCTGAGTTTTACGCCAAAGTGTTCGGCTGGGGGATCCGGCGGCGCGGCGATGGCTCGACCGCATTCGACGACACCACGGGCGCGGTGAGCGGCGCGTGGGTGGTCGGCCGACCGGCGTCGCCGCAACCGGGGCTGCTCATCTACATCATGGTGGACAGCGTGGCCGCGACGATCGACGCCGTCGTGGCGCACGGCGGCGCGCTCGTGCAGCCGATCGGCGGAGACGCGCCCGAGATAACCGCACGCGTCCGCGATCCCGCGGGGAACGTGATCGGCCTATACCAGGAACCCGCGCGTTAGACGGGCGGCGGCGCGATGATCGTGCATCTCATCGACGGCACGTACGAGCTGTTCCGCCAGTTCTACGGCCGCCGTCGCGCCAACCAGGGCAAGGATACGTCCTTCGGCGCCGTGAGCGGCGTGCTGCATTCCGTATTGGAGATGATCGAGCAGGGAGCCACGCACGTCGGCGTTGCGACCGATCACGTCATTGAATCGTTTCGCAACGCCCTCTGGCCCGATTACAAGACCGGAGAAGGCGTCGAGCCCGCATTGCTCGCGCAATTCCACCCGCTCGAAGAGGCGCTCGCCGCCTTGGGCGTGGCGGTATGGCCCATGATCGAGCTGGAGGCGGACGACGCCCTTGCATCCGCGGCGCAGCTCGCCTCCCAAGACGACCGCGTGCAGCAAGTCTGCATCTGGACGCCCGACAAGGACCTCGCGCAGTGTGTGCACGGCGATCGCGTGGTGCAGGTCGACCGCAGGGGACAGCAGATCCGCAATGCGGCGGCGGTGCGCGATAAGTTCGGCGTCGAGCCCGGGCTGATTCCCGACTACCTCGCTCTGGTGGGCGACGCGGCCGACGGCTATCCCGGCATTCCGGGGATCGGAGCCGTCACGGCGGCGCGGCTCCTGAACCGCCACGGCGTGATAGAGGACTTCCCGCCCGCCGTACTGGGAGCGGACCGCGACCGAGCGCTGCTATTCAAGAATCTGGCAACGCTCAGGACCGACGCGCCGCTGTTCCGCGATGTGGACGAGCTGCGGTGGCGCGGGCCCACCGCCGGCTTCGCCGGGTTTTCGGAGCGCCTGGGCGATGCTCGCCTGCTGGAGCGATGCCGCACGATCCCTGACACCGCCGCAGCCGGGGCAGGCCCGTGGAGCCTCGATGCCAAGCGGCGCAAGTAAGCCCCTCGACCGTTCCATCGTCGAGGGCCCGATCCCCCACGCCGTTTGGATGCTCGCCTGGCCCACCATGCTGCAGAACCTCATCGGCGGGCTCCAGGGCGTGGTAGACCACGCCCTGGTGGGTCACTTCGTAGGGTACGCCGGCAACGCCGCGATCGGCGTCGCCATCCAGATCTTCATCGTCGTCATCGCGTTCGTCATGTCGGTGTTCAGCGGGATGGCCGTTCTGGTGGCGCGGTTCGCCGGGGCGAACGACCCCGAGAAGGTTAATCGTACCGTCTACCAGGCCTTCCTTGCCGCGGTGGCGCTGTGGGGATTGCTGCTGGCCCCACTCGGGTGGATCCTGGCGCCGTCACTCCTCGGCGTCGTGCACGCCGCGCCAGCCGTGCGCGCCGAGGCGCTGCCCTTCCTCCGCATCATGTTTGTCGGCAGCCTCGGGATGCTGCTCTTCTTCATGGTGGGCGGAGCCTTGCGGGCGGCGGGCGACGCGCGCACGCCACTGCGCCTGGGGATTCTCCTCACGGCGTTGAACATCGCGTTCAACGTGGCGTTTATCACGGGCCTCGGACCCTTTCCCCGGCTCGGAACCGCCGGTGCCGCCGTCGGCACCACGGTGGCCGGCATCGTCGTGAGCGGCGTCGCGGCGTACTTGCTGCTCTCGGGGCGGCTGGCGGTGGTGTGGCACCGCGGCATGGACTGGCGGCCCGACTGGGGCGTCATCCGGGCGCTGTTCCGCTTCGGCCTTCCCACCGGCGTCCAGGGGATCGCGATGAACGTCGCGGGCGTGTTGCTGCTCCGCTTCGTCGGCTCGCTCGCGCAGAGCGCCCAGGCGCAGGCCGCCTACGCCGTGGGCTACACCGAGCTGTTCTCCTTCATTACCTGGACATCGGTGGGGTTGATGGGGGCCGCCGCCACGGTCGCGGGTCAAAACCTCGGGGCGCGCCACCCCGAGCGCGCGGTGCACGGCGTGCACGTCGCGGCGGGGCTCGGCGTCGGTCTCGCAGCCGCGATCGGCGTGCTGTTCCTCTCGATCCCGCGCGCCCTGCTCGGGCTGTTCAGCATGACGGATCCCGTGGTCGTCGGCCTTGGGGTGCAACTCCTCAGCTTCCTCAGTGTGTCGGGCTTGTTCGTCACCGTCGCGCTCACGTACACGGGGGGACTCCAGGGCACGGGCGACACCCGCTCGCCACTCTACATCTCGATCGCGTCCCAAATCGTGGTCCCGCTCGGTCTCTGCGCGTTGCTCCAGGCGACGCGGGATCTGCGCCCCGCGGACATCTGGACGGCCATCCTGCTGGGCCACATGACGCGCTGCGCGCTGAGCGTCCTGCGGTTCCGCCAGGGACAGTGGCGCAACATCCGGGTGGAGATGGAGCCGGCGCGCTCGGAGACGCTGCGCCCCGGCTAGCCGCGCACCCGGCGACAGCGGATCTAGCGGGGGCGAAGCGCTCCCGCCTGGGCCGCGTCAGTCATACGCGCGCCTCCACTCGCGCCAGTCGTGCTCGACGGCGTCCGCCATGCGGCTCGCGGCCTCGTACAGCCAGTGCTTGTCGCGACGCTTCAGATCGGCGCGCACCGCGTGTGTGCGCGGCGTGCCGAGGTGCACGTTGGCGGTTTCCCAGCCCATGGCGTAGAGCAGCCGTGCCTCGTCGCGCTTGCGTGGCAGCGCATTCAGGGCGATTCGGGAGCAGTCCGGCGCGAGCCGGCGCAGCAACCAGGGTCCGCGCACGGCGACACAGGGGTCGGGGCAGCGAACCCCACGGCGTAGCAGATCCTGGTAGTAGATCCTCTGCGGCCGGCCCCCGAGCGCCCACCGGACAGCACGCTGCATGACGAGGCTGTAAGAGAGCGTCGAGCCCCGGCCCGTCTCCGCCAGGGTGCAGACCGACGGGGCCAGGGCCTTTGCCTCACGCGCGATCCTGCCGCCGCGCCAGCTGGTGAGTGCGACGAAGCGCTGACGGCCGAGGCTCCCGAGCCCTGCCACCCGGTGCACGATCCGCGTCTCGAGGCCGGGCTCGGGGAGCGCGCGTCGCAGCGCGACCATCACCGCACCCGGCACCTGAGTTCGCACGGTCGGCAGCGATTCGAGCTTGCCCCAGAAGGTCTCCGGATCGTGGAGCCGGTGGACCGCCATCTCGCGCAGCGCCGTATGGTGCTCGGCCAGCACGAACGCGCGCCCGGCCGCGTCCAGGGCGTCGCGATAGCCCTCGAGCATCGCGGCCGCCGACTGCTTGGGCTCGATGGCCATATCATGATACCCGATCGCGATGAGGGCGCTGGTGGCGAGGCGCACCAGATCGTTGGTGTAGGGCAGTGGCCACGCCTCGTCGAAATCGTTCACGCCCCACACGAGGCGCCCTTCGGCGTCGCGCCAAGTGCCGAAGTTCTCCACGTGAAGGTCGCCGACGGAGAGGACGCGCGGCGCCCCAGCGACGTCGCCGACGATCGCCTGCCACGTCTGGGCCCATCGGTAGTAGGTCGCGCGCAGGAAGGGGAAGCTCCCCGCTGCCATCGCGCGGTGCTTCAGATCGAGGTCATGCTTGATGAGGGGAACCTGGTGCGCAAGCCAGGACTCGTAGAGCGCCGTCGCCTCGGTGATCCCAACCTCGAGTCGGCTGGGGCGTGACACCTACGCCGCGCCTCCGCTGACCCATCTCACAGGCCCGGGCGAGACAAGCGTCACCGTGGCTCGCTCCTTTTTGAAACCCTTCCGGTTGCTCGTGCAACGCTATCGCGGACAGGCCGAACGTCTCGCACCGAGAGAAGCGCCGCGCCGCGCGCGGGTCCTTCACGACACGCCGGCCAGCGGCGGCGGGCGCTGGCCGGCGTAGTGTGGAAGCAAACCGGATGCCCTGGCCCGGATTCGAACCGGGACGCCTTACGGCACTGCCCCCTCAAGACAGCGTGTCTACCAGTTTCACCACCAGGGCGCGCGCAGAAAGCTAGAATCGCTGCGCGGGAGGGTCAACCGGTGCTGCACGTGGGTGCCTCACACGCGCCCTGGTGAGCGGCGCGTCCCGTCGGCCTGCACTAGATTGGTGGCTCATGGAGCTGTGGGTGGCATTCGGATTCGGCGGCTTGGTCGGTGCGTTCATCGGCGTGCTGATCGGGCGGCATCGCGCGGCGCAGCGCGCGGCCGCCGCGCCGCACCTCGCCCCGCCGCTACCTTCCGCGCGCTTCTCCCCGCCCGAAATACAGCATGTCGTGCTCGACGAAGGCTCCGCGAACGTGCTAAACGCGTTGAACAACCGGCTCGCCGCGATCGGGGCGCTCGCGGACCTGCTGCACGGCAGCCCGCTCGACCCCGAGCGCGCCCGGGCGCTGATGATGCTGCACGGCGAAGTGCGGCGGGCGGCAGAGATCACCCTGCACTTCCTCGAGCTCGCCCAGCATCCCATCGGGGCGGCGGAGCCGTCGGACTGCGCCATCGTGCTGAACGGCGTGCTGGCCGAACGCGAGGGGACGCTCAAGGAACTGGGCGTAAAGCTGGTGCGGAGCATTCCCCACGACCTGCCAATGGTCGCGTGCCCCATGGCGCAGCTCACCGAGATGCTGATGAAGCTCCTGGACTTCGCCCTGCGGCGGCTGCGCGACAGTCAGCCGCCGCGCGTGCTCCGCGTCGCGGTGAGCGACAGCGGGTCGGCCCTCACGATTTCCCTGTGGGACTCGGGCACGCCGCTATCGGTCGAGGCCGAGCAGCGGTTGGTGACGCCGTTCCGGTTTACCCAGAGCGCGGGGGGCGGCGAGATCGAATTCGCGCTGGCGCGCGCCCTCGCCCAGTCGTCGGGTGGTACGCTGCGGCTGCGCCCGCGGACCGGCGGCGGGGCCGAGGTGGTCGTCACCCTACAGAAGAGCGTCCTCGCCCCGCTGGCGCGCGCCACGGCCGCGACGCCATCGCTCCCGAAGCTCCGCATCCTCGTCGTAGACGACGACGCGGTGAATCGCCAGGCGATGCGCCTCTTGCTCGAGCGCGAAGGGCACGAGGTGGTAGCCGTCGAGAACGGCCTCGAGGCGATCGAGCGCCTCGGCCCGGCCAGCGATCGCTTCGACGCCGTGGTCACGGATCTCCAAATGCCCCGGCTCGGCGGGCGCGCGCTGTACGAGCAGCTACGCGAGCAACGGCCACAAATCGCGCAGCGCTTCGTCTTCGTCACGGGCGACCGCGCTCGCGACGAGACCCGCCGCTTCCTCGACGAATGTGGCCAGCCGTCGGTCATGAAGCCGTATGACTTCAACGACCTGATCAGCGCGATCGGGGACGTGGCGGTGACCAAGTAGCCGCAGCGGGGGATCCCCACTCGGTGCGGTTGGCCCAACGGGGTGCGTCTTAGGCTCACCCCACCACCTCGGGCTCGTATTCCAGGCGAATCCCGAAGCGCGCGGCTACGCCGCTCTGGATCGCCTCGGCGAGCGCCAGGAGCTCAGTGCTCGTCCCACCGAGGTTCACGAGCGCGAGCGCATGACGGCTCGAGACCCCCGCCCCGCCCCGACGGTAGCCCCTGGGGAACCCGGCGCGCTCGACGAGCCAGGCCGCCGGCACCTTGATCGCGCCCTCCGCCGGATAGCTCGGGATCGCCGCTGTCTCACCCCCATCCAGCCAGCGCCGCTCGAGCTCGGCGAACGCCGCAGCCGAGAGCACGGGATTCATGAAGAACGAGCCCGCCGACCGAGCGTTGGGATCCAGTGGATCGAGCAGCATCGACTTCGCGCGGCGCAGCCTGAGTACGGTCTCCCGGACCACGCGCACGGCGGCCGCGGGAGCGAGCGCGTGCAGAGAGGCGGTCTGAGCGACGGCGGTCTGGAGCTCCGGGTAGCGAATGCTGGGCAGGGCGTCACGTCTGAGCCGGAGGGTCACCTCCAAGACGACGTAGCGCCCGCGATCGCGGTTCTTGAAGCGGCTGTCGCGGTAGCCGAACCCACACTCCGCGGCGCCGAAGGTGCGGCGCTCGAGCGTGACCCGATCGAGGCAGGTGACGCCCGTGAGCGTCTCCGCGATCTCCTGTCCGTAGGCGCCGACGTTCTGGATCGGCGTACCGCCCACCGTGCCCGGAATACCTGAGAGGCACTCGATGCCCGTCCAGCCGCGCTCCACCGCACCGCACACCAGCGCGTCCCAATCGACCCCGGCGCCCGCGGTGACCTCGGGCGCGGTCGCTTCGCGAAACGCGATCCCGCCGACCGTGATGCGCAGCACCAGGCCCGCGAACCCGGAGTCGGGGAACACCACATTGCTGCCGCCACCCAGGACATGCACGCGCAGGCGGCGCGCCGCCGCCTGCTCCAACGCGCTGCGGATCTCGGCCTCGCTCCCGCACTCGACGAGGTAGCGCGCCCACCCGCCCAACCCGAGCGTGGTGTACGGTGCGAGCAGCACGTTTTCCTGCCACGGTAGCGGGCTCGTACGCACCTTCGCGGTTGAGGGTAGTGCGGCCGGCACCGCGGCCGGAGAGGCTGGGCGCCTTGGATGCAGAGTACCGGTAATAGAACTGGGTGCGCCTGGCAACCCCAGAGCGCGCTCGCGCCGCCACTGACGAGATGCTCGAGGCTTTGGGGCTCCTGGTTGCGGGGATCCGGGACTGCGCGATCTGCATCTCGATCCGGGGGAACGGTCGGTTAGCGAGCACGGCTGCGGGTCGCCGCGTCGTCAGTCGCGCTTGTCTAAGGCTCCAGGCGGCTAGAAAAACCGCCGCACGAGGCCGAGCAGCAGGCTCAGCGCTACGGACAGGACGAGCATCGAGGCGAGCGGTATGTAGATCCGCACCGTCTCGCGCTCAACACGGATGTCGCCCGGTAGACGGCCGAACCACGCGAGCGCGCCGGACCACACCAGAACGCCCACGAGCACCAGCACGGCGCCGCTGCCGACAATGAGCCGCCCCAGTTCAGTTCGAGACATCGCTCCCCGCTACAACGGGTCGGAGCAACTGCAGGAGAAATCCGTCACCGCCTCGGTGGCATGGGTGGGGAGCTTCTCGTCGAGCCATTCGGCCCATCCCGCATTCATTTCTCGGGCGAACAATCCGTGCTCTACTAACTGTAGAGCCAGCCGGGCTGAGAGGTGTCAGGTGTGGCTCCAGCAGTAAGTGACGTATTGGCGCTCTGCCGGCAATACGCGGGCGGCGGCGGCGGCCTGCTCGACCGGCACGCTCAGAGCGCCTCGGATGTGCCCGGCACGGAATGCGTCCCGCGAACGCGCGTCGAGCACGACGAAGACGCCCTTCCCTTCCTGCACCTTGTGCTTGACGGCGTTGATTTCGACCTCACTCGCAACCTTGGCCTCGTAGTACGCCTTGAGACGCCCCAATTGATCAGCCGACGGCTTCATATGCGTTCTCTCCTTACTTGCCCACGAAAAGGTAAGACCTGTGCCTCGACGGCAGACATCAACCGGTACGGGACCTCAACGCTGCGCTTGACCACTCCCCCTAGTCGCACGTCCTTTCCTAACCCCCCTCACACCCAGACCCTATGCAGAAGAAGTCGGGTGCTTCCGACGCTTGTCCCGGTAGAGCGCGCGGTCGGCCCGATCGAGCAAACCGGCGACCGAGCCCAGGGTGCTCGCCTTGTGCGCCGCGAAACCGAGACTGATGGAGAGCTGATAGGGTCGCCCCGCGCGGCGGTTGAACTCGCGCACGTGACGTTTCAGCCGATCGGCGAGGACGGCGGCGCTCTCTGGCTCTGCGTGGCGCACCAGCACCGCGTATTCGTCGCCGCCGATCCGGGCTACCAAGTCCGAGTCGCGAAAGGTCTGCCGGAGGATGGCGGCGGCGTCTCGCAACGCGTGATCACCGACCGCGTGACCCGCGGTATCATTGACATGCTTGAGATCGTCCAGGTCGGCGAAGGACACGAGCAACGTCTCATCGCCGCGGCGCGCGACGCGCAGATCCCTGGTCGCGAGGTTCAGGAAGCCCCGCCGGTTGTACAAGCCCGTCAACTCATCTACGAGTGCAAGGTCGAGGAGCGCGGCGTGGAGCCGGTTGCGCTCGATCGCGTGGCGTAGCGCGCGGGCGAGGCGCTCACCGTCGAGGTCCCTTCTCACTAGGAAGTCCTGGGCCCCGGCGCGCACGGCTTCCAGCCCGTGGCCCTCATCGTCAGAGTCGGAGAGAAACAGGAACGGCACGGTCGGCGCGAGCGCACGCAGCTCGGTGAAGGTCGCGAAGCCGCGTCGGGCGGAGAGCGGCAGAGCGAGGAGCACCACATCGACTCCGCCCCGCGCCAGCCGGGCGAGCGACGACTGCGGTGCGGCCGCTGCCACGCCGAACCGGTCCGGGGCGGCGCCGTCCAGAAACGCCCGCACCCGCCGCGCTTCGTCGTCCTCGTCGCTCACCACCAGCACCACGAACCTGTCGGGGTGCGCGGTCTCCCCTTGGCGCCGGCCAATGGGCCGGCGCCGCTCGGTCAGCTGTCGCCGCTCGGCCCGCTCGCGCCGCTCCTCACCGAGCGGGATGAGCTCCAGGCGCCGCTCGGCGATGCGACGTTCCAGGTCGCTGCGGCGGGGCGCCAGCAGCCGCCGCTCAACCGTATGGTGCTGCCCGCGTGCGACCATCTCCCGAGCCTCCTGTGCCCAGCGCTTGGAAGATGGGGGACGAGCCCCTAGGTGCACAATCGTGTACGACGCGGCGAAAGGCGCCGCGCGCG
>WNFC01005358.1_pt1 | contig 16742 bp, 16 predicted proteins | sample 5400541 | NCBI WGS metagenome assembly WNFC01 (sample SAMN13153342, study PRJNA577476) | soil metagenome | isolation source: 120 cm saprolite under Douglas fir tree site 2 hole 2 replicate 1 | place: USA:California | collected 2015-04-18
GAGCGCGGTGACGTGCACGTCGGTCCGCGAGGCCAGGGCCTCGCGGTCGGTCGCCTTCATCACCCGGGCCATCCGCCGCACGTACTTGCCCCTGATGTGGGTCTCGATGGCGGTCCGCGCCCCGTCGAGGCTCATGCAGGAGCGCGCGAATCGGGCCCCGTGAAAGCCGACCAGGCCGAGCCCGGCCGCCAGCAGGATCAGCAGGACGCCGTGCGCCACGGACGTGGGACGGAGGACGCGGGGAACCGGCGCGGTGACCATGGCGATGACCTTAGCCAAGCAAGCCTCCCTGGAGCGCGAGGCCGGCGAAGGGGTCCAGCAGGGACTGGCCCTCGCGGCGGAAGGGAATCCACGCGAGCCGCGCGCCCTGAAACGTGGGCTCGTCCTTGGCGGCGGCTCTCACCGCATCCGGAGTGCGACGCCGACCCGCGGCGGTGAAGCGGGCCAGCAGAATCGCATCCTCGACGTCGTAGAAGCAGCCGTGCACGGTGGGGCGCTCGCCCGTCCACGGCTCGTACACGGGCGGCTTTGCCGTGAAGCGAGCGGCCAGGTCTTGAAGACCCTTGAGCCGGCGATAGCGGAACGCGGGCACCCACGCGGGTCCACCCGGCCCCGGGGAGGAGGTATCCAGGCGCCAGAACGGCAGATAGACGAGATCGACCGGTCGGCCGACGGGCGGAGCCTTCGAGGCGACCTGGGCGATCTCGTGCGGCGTCTCGGTCAGGTCGGCGCCGTGGATCTGCCAGGCCCGGCTGCAGGTGATGCAGAAGAAGATGACGTCGTCGGGCTCGACCGGGAGATCGCCGCCGCAGTTGGGACACACGAGAGGCCGCAGGCCGACCGTGCGAGACTCCTCGGTGGCGGCGCGCGCGAGGACGTCGTAGAGGGCGAGAGGCACATGCGGCTGGACCACGCTCTCGGCCACCGCGTCGACCACGGTGAGCCAGCGCTCCGTCCCCTGCGTCAGCTCGACGACCCAGAGCGGGAAGTAGATCACCGAGAGGATGCGCCCGAGGACCTGGCGGTAGACCACGTGCTCGAAGCCGCTGGCCGAGAGGCCCTGCGCCATGGCGGCGGCCAGGTCCACCTGCACCGGGACGACGGTGCCGAGGGAGGCCAGCGCCTCACGCTGGAAGAGCGCGACGTGCAGCGCCTGGGTCCGGATGCCGAGCGAGTAGATCCCGAGGCCCGGCAGGTCGGCGGCCGGGAAGCTCTTCTCCACGTAGCGGTCGAGGAACTGCACGGTCGCCTCACCACTCGCGATGGTGAGCGGGCGCGCGGGCGCCATCAGGACGGCGGCCTCGGACGGGCGCTCGGGCTTCGACGGGGCGCCCAGCAGGTCGCGCACCACGTCGCCGGCGTGCCGGCCCAGTAGCAGATCGGCGCCCCAGCCGAGCATAGAGCCGATCGGGATCTCGAGCTCGGCCCGATCGACGGTGCGGTCTCCGCCCCCGACGACCATCGAGGGGAACGCGCCGTTCTCCGGCTCGGGCCTGGGCGGGACGTCCTGCCACTGGAAGTCGTGACCGGTCAGCCGGTAGAAGGGCACGAAGAAGAGCTGGGTGCGCGCGACGCGCGCCTCGAGCCGCCCGGTGCGGGCGGCGGCTCCCGCCACCTCGGCCCGAACCCGGGGCTTCACCCAGTAGCTCAGCACCTGCTTGCGCCCGGTGACCAGGAGGTGGGAGCCGCAGCTCGGGCAGCGGATGGCGTTGGACCCCTCGGAGAAGTCGAGGGGGCCGCTGCAGGTGGGGCACTCGGTCGAGACGACGAGCTGGCTCATGCCAGCCGGCCCGGCGTCAGCTACCGGGGACGGCCTGACCGCACGACGCGCAGAAGCGGGCGCCGCCCGGCAGCTCGGACTGGCAGCGCGAGCACCGCGCGGTCGCGGCCAGCTGGCGGCCGCAGCGCGGGCAGAAGTGGCTGTCGGAGGCCACCGCCGACTGGCAGCTCGGGCAGGTGATGACCGCCCTCGCGGGCGCGGCGGCGGGCTCGGCGCCCAGGCTCTTGGCGAGCATGCCCGGCATCATCATGCCGAGCCCGGCCCCGACTCCCACCCCCACGCCGGCGGCCGCGCCGCTGCCGGCTCCACCGCCGCTGCCTTGCGCGGCGTCGCCCATGGCCTTGGCCGCCTTGAACTTGAGGAAGCGATCCAGGTCGCCGACCGCGCCCATGCCGGAGCGCTCGTCGATCATCCGCTCCACTTCTTCGGGCGGGGTGATGCGGTTGATGTAGAAGTCGACCAGCTCGGTGCCGTATTTCCGGAACTCGTCCACGAGCCGGGTCTTCAGCGCGACCGCCATCTCGTCGTAGTGCGGGGGCAGCTCGACCAGGCTCTGCACCTTCTCACCGAGGAAGTCGTTGAGCCGCGCGACGATGACGTCGCGCAGGTACTCCTCGATCTGATCTGTGGTGTAGGAGCCCTGGGTGCCCACCAGGCTATTGACGAAGAGCAGCGGCTGGGTCACCCGCATCGTGAAGTTGCCGAAGGCGCGCAGGCGGATGAGGCCGAGCTGGGTGTCCTTGAAGGCCACCGGATCGCGCGTGCCCCAGCGCATGTTGGTGAAGACCTTCAGATTGACGAAGTACACCTCGGCGCGGAACGGGCTCGTGAAGCCCCACGGCAGGGAGAGCAGCCGGGTCAGGATCGGCAGGTTCTGGGTGGACAGGGTGTGGCGGCCCGGCCCGAAGACGTCGAGGCCCTGGCCGTCGCGGAAGAAGACCGCGGCCTGGTTCTCGCGCACCACGAGCTGCGCCCCCATCTTGATGTCCCCCGAGCCGCCCTCGGGATAGCGCTGGACGATCCCGGTGCCGGTCTGATCGAACCACTCGATGACTTCCATCATGATGGGGGCCATGGCGTCTCCTCCTCAGTCCGCTTCCACGATGCGCTGCCGCTTGTCCCAGAGCTGGCCGAAGTCGTCGAGAGCCTCGATCATGTGCTCGATCGCGGTCTCGAGCGCGGCCGCATCGGCGCGCGCGGCCCGGACCGCTTCGGCCTTGGCGCGGACCACGCTCAGCGCATCGAAGAGCCCCAGGTCGAAGGCGTAGAGCTGATCGAGCGTGTCCTCGTCCACCTGGTGGAGGTCGAAGAGCCCGGTGTACCCGCGGCTCGCGAACTCGACGATGCGGCTCTGGCGCTCGAGGCGGCCGGCGAGACGATCGAGACGGGGCAGGCGGGACAGATCGGCCGATCGCGCGAGGCGCTCCTTGTCGTCATCGAGGCCCTGGATCAGCCGGCCGATCTCCTGGACGAGACGCATCCGGACCTGCTTGTCCGTGGTCCGGGAGTTCTCCCGATCCTGGTAGCCGGCCACTCCGGGAACGAAGCGAACGAGGCGCTCGAGCCTGCTTGCGACGGTGACGCTCATGGAAGCCTCCTCTTGATGGGACCGGGACGTGCCCAGGCCAGGGCGAGGAGTGTGCAAGCCAATTGCCATGGGCTCCTGAGTCTAACTGCGTGAACAAAAAGGAGGAGAGGCCCCTAGGCCCACCTCCGGGTGGCGGCCTGTGTCAGTCTGCTGACACTTCTCGGCCAGGCTGCGGAGGTACGGAGAGGGCCCCTCCCGTGCTCACCCGACGGCGCCGGCTGCGCAGCTGGCGCCAGGCGAGGGCGAGGCCGGTCCACACGAGGACGGCGCCGCCGCCGGAGGCCACCAGCGCGACCGCCTGGCCGGCGGGCCCGCCGGCCTCGCCGGTGTGGAGCGGTCGCACCCAGGTCCGAAGGCGCCGACCCAGGCTTTGGCCGGCGAACGGCTCCCAGCGGACGACGTCGGCGGTGACCGGGTCGAGGGTGAGCTGCGAGCGAGGGGCCGGATGCCAGCCGGGCACCTGTCGCTCGGCGCGCGCCCAGAGCGCATCGAGGCCCGCGGCCTAATTCTGGGGCCTAATTCTAGGGCGCGAACTCGCGGAGCAGGCGGCCGGGACGGCCGCACTCCTTGACGACCCCGCGCTCGTCCACCGTGCGCACCCCATTGACCCACACCCCGTGGAGGCCCACCGCCGGCGTATCGAGGCGGCTCGCCCCGGTCGGCAGGTCGTGGACGCGCCGCTTGCCCCCGCGCCCCACCGTCCGGGGGTCGAAGAGCATGAGGTCGGCCCAGGCCCCGGGCTGGAGCCGCCCCCGGTCCTGGATCCGGTAGGCGTCGGCCACCGCGCTGGTCACCGTGCGCACCGCCTGCTCGAGGGTGAGGTCGCCACGCTCGCGCGCCCAGTGGCCGAACAGGTGGAGGCCGAAGCCCGCGTCGCAGAGGAAGGAGAGATGCGCCCCCGCGTCGGAGAGGGCCACCGCGGCGTTGGGATGCCGCAGGAGGCGGCGCACCTCGTTCTCGTCGATGTTGAAGAGGCGGCAGTCGAACATCGCGTCCAGCTCGCCGTCGAGCCCGAAGTCGAGGAAGGTGTCCCAGGGATGCTGGCCGCGCTCGCGGGCCAGGGCCCCGATGGTCTTGCCCTCGAGGCTCCGGTGCTCCGGCCGCTTCACCTCCGCGATGGTCAGGTGATCCCAGTTCTTGTCGCTGAAGCGGTTGGGCACTCCGGGCTGACCGATCTCCTGCTTGAGCCCGCCGCGGAATGACGGATCGGCGAGCACCGCGCGATAGCGCGCCTCGTCCTGCGCCACGATGGCGGGCCGCCAGGCGAGGAAGGCCTCGAGCGGATAGGGATGGCGCAGCGTGAACTCCATGCCGAGGGGAAAGCACCCCACCTGCGCCCACAGCTCGCGGCCCCGGGTACGCGCGGCCTCGATCTCGGACAGCTCGCGGAACACGCGGGTGGGGTCGCCGGGATCCACGAACATGGCCGCGATCATCACCGGGCGGCCGTTGGCCGCCGCGATGGACTCGAGCCACGGCACCGTGGAGGTCATGCCCTTGGTCAGCATGAAGATGCCGCGGCCGACCTCACCGAGCGCGCCGGTCAGCGCGGTCATCTCGCGCTCGTCGGCCAGGCGCGACGGCATCGGGATGCCGTTCTCGCCGTTGTGCTGCTCGAGGGTGAAGGTCGCGAAGCCGATGGCGCCGGTCCGCAGGGCCTCCACCACGATACGGCGCATCTCCGCGATCTCCGGGTCGGTGGCCTTCCGCTTGCTCGCGTCCTCGCCCAGCACGTAGGTCCGCACCGAGGAGTGGCCCACGAAGGAGGCCACGTTGGGGACGAGACCGCGCCGCTCCAGGGAGGCCAGGTACTCGGGATACGACTCGAAGTCCCAGTTGATGCCGGCCCGCATCGCCTCGAGCGACATGCCCTCCACGTGGGTCAGGTTGCGCACGATCAGATCCCGGTGCGCCGGATGGCAGGGGGCGATCGTGAAGCCGCAGTTGCCGATCACCACCGTGGTGACGCCGAGCGCGGTCGACGGGGTCGCGTAGGGATCCCAAGTGAGCTGGGCGTCGTAGTGGGTGTGCAGGTCCACGATCCCGGGCGCGAGCACGAGGCCCTGCGCGTCGACGCGCGTGCCCGCGGCCCCCAGGTCCGCGCCGCGACGATCGGCGCTGATCGCGGCGATGCGCCCGTCCTTCACCGCGAGACTTCCGTCTCGCGCGGGCGTGCCGAGACCATCGATGAGGCGGGCGTTGTCGATCACGAGATCGTGCACGGGTGGGGCCTCCTGGGGATGTGGGCTGCCTGACCGGTCGAGGCTAGCCCGGCCCGGACGGTGAGTCAACCGCGGCGGGCCCGGCGGCGCGGTTAGAGCGTGCGCAGGGCCTCGGTGACCGGGATCCGGGCCGAGCGCACCGCGGGCGGCAGGCCGCCGGCGGCCCCGATGACGAGCGCCCAGACGATGCCGCGGAGGAGCAGTCCCGGGGTGACCCGGAAGTCGAACCCCACCTGGGAGAAGGTGCTGAAGTTGAGGGTGGAGAGCGACGCCCCGTCGCAGTAGACGTAGGCGAGGGCCCCGCCGACCGCGCCGCCCAGCAGGGCGAGCAGGAGGGCCTCGATCACCACCGAGACCACCACCGGCGTGCCGCCGAAGCCGATGGCGCGTAGGGTGGCGATCTCGACCTGGCGGCTCGCGATCGCCGAGTACATGCAGTTGAGCGCCCCGAACGTCGCGCCCACCGCCATGAACGAGGCCACCGTGTAGCCGAGCACGTTGATGAGGTTGGACAGCACGCCCGCCTGCTTCGCGTAGTACTCCGGCTCGCGGAGCACGTTGATCGAGAAGCGCGGGTCGCGGGCCACCGTGTCCCGGAGCGCGGCCAGGCCCTGGTCGGAGCCGTCGGCGAGGCGCGCGGTCACCGACTGGTAGCCGGAGCGCCGGAAGGCCGACATCGCCACCTCCGCGTCGGCCCAGATCTCCGACTCGTGCACGTCGCCACCGCTCTCGAAGACGCCCACCACCGTCCAGTCGCTGTCGCGGAACGCGATGCGCGAGCCGACCGCGAGGCCGGCGAACTGGCCGGCCGCCTTCCGCCCGACCATCACCTCTCGGACGCCGGGCTCGAAGCGCCGGCCCTCGAGCAGACGCGCCTCGTCGCGGATCGTGAACGCGGCGCGCTGCACCCCCCGGAACGGCACGTTGTTGGGGTTGCTCTCGCCCTTGCGGGGCAGGTCCACCATGACCACCAGCTCGGCCGAGGCCTGCGGCCGACCGGCCGCGTCGCGCGCGACGCCGGGCAGGGCGGCGAGCAGCGTGGCCTGGTCGCGGTCGACCCCGCTCGACAGCTCGGCGTCCGAGCCGGCGCGCAGCAGGATGACCCGATCGCCCCGCCCGGTGCTGGCCAGGGTGTGGCGGAAGCCCTCGGACATCGCCAGCACCGAGACCAGCACGCCCACTACCCCCGCGATGCCCACCACGACCACCAGCGACGTGCCGACCCGCTGCGGCAGGTTGCGCAGGTTCATGGCGGTGATGGCGAATATTTGTCTCAGGGTGCGCATGGAATTCTAGTGCCCGGACAGGGCATCGACGATCTTGAGCCGGTTCGCGCGCAGGGCGGGAGGGAGGCCGATGACGAGCGCGACGATGGCGGCGATGGCCGCGGCGAGGAGCCAGGTCTCGGGGCCGACGAAGAGCGGGGGGAAGCGGCCGCCGGTGGAGCCGTTCAGCGTGGGCATGGCCGCGACCGCGGCGCCCATGCCGAGCGCGCCGCCCAGGATCAGGAGCAGGATCGCTTCCGCGAGCACCAGCGCGGTGACCTTCCCGTCCGAGAAGCCGAGCGTCTTCAAGATGGCCAGCTCCGGGATGCGCTCGCGGATGGACTGGGCCATGGTGTTGCCGGTCAGGATCAGGATGGTGAAGAAGACCGCGATCAGGATGCGGGTCACGAGCGCGCCGATGTCGCCGATCTGCTTGGCGAAGCCGATCGCGAATTCCTTCTCGGGCTGGGTCTTGGTCTCGTCGGGCGAGTTCATGAAGAGCGTGTCGATCGAGGTCGAGATGGAGCGGGCCTGGGTCGAGTCCTCGATGCGCACGATGTACCAGCCGGTCTTGCCGCGTCCGGACTGGCGCGCCTCGTCGAAGTAGGCCACGTTGATCAGCACCATGTCGGTGTTGCCGCGCACCGCGGGGTCGTCGGCGTCGAGGATGCCGACCAGGTCGAACTCCCAGTTCAGGCTGCCGTCGGTCTTGGGGTGGATCTCGGAGCTGATGGGCAGCTTCTGGCCGACGTGCCACCCGAAGCGGTCGGCCAGGCGCTTGCCCGCGATCGCTCCGGTGCGCGTCTTGGCGAAGGCGTCCCGCTGCTCGCGCACGATGGTGAACTCGGGGTACATGTCCAGGTAGCGCGTGGGATCCACCGCGAAGACCGGGAAGGCGTTGGACTCGTTCTGGTACTTGGCTCCGAACCAGTCCGCGTAGGCGACGCCCACCACTCCCGGCACCTGCTCGATGCGCCGCTGGTAGGCCATCGGCAGCGGCTCGATGATCGAGTAGCGCGCGGTGGTCAGCAGGCGCTTGGCGTCGGCGGCATCCGCGCCCGACTCGAAGGCCACCTCCACCGCCTGGAGCAGGCCGAAGAGGGCGAAGGCCACCACGATCGAGAGCAGAGTCAGGATGGTGCGCGTCTTCTTGCGGAAGAGGCCGGCCCAGAGCAGGGGGAGGTATCTCACGAGACCACCGGCTCCCCGGTCATGACCCCCTTGTCGAGGTGCACGCGCCGGCGCGCGTACTCGGCCGCCTTCGGATCGTGGGTGACCATCACCACCGTCTTGCCGTGCTCGCGGTTGAGCATCTGGAGCAGCCGCAGCACCTCGTCCGCGGTGGCGCGATCGAGATCGCCGGTGGGCTCGTCGCAGACCAGCAGGGTGGGGTCGGAGACGATGGCCCGCGCGATGGCCACGCGCTGCTCCTGCCCGCCCGAGAGCTCGCGGGGCCGGTGGCGCGCGCGGTCCTCGAGGCCGACCAGGGTGAGCGCGATCCGCGCGCGGCGGCGACGCTCCGCCGCGGGAAGGTCGGTCAGCAGCAGCGGCAGCTCCACGTTGCGCTGGGCGGAGAGTGCGGGCAGCAGGTTGTAGAACTGGAAGACGAAGCCCACGTGGGCCGCGCGCCAGGCCGCGAGCTCCCCGCCCGAGAGCCGGTCGATGCGCCGGTCCTGCACCACGATGCTCCCGCCGGTGGGCGTATCGAGCCCGCCGATCAGGTTGAGGAGCGTGGTCTTGCCGGAGCCGGACGGGCCCATCAGGGCCAGGAAGTCGCCGCTCGGGATGTCGAGGTCGACGCCGTGCAGGACCTCGATTCGCTCGCGCCCGCGCTGGTAGACCTTGGTCACCCCGCGGATCTCCACCAGGACCGTCACGCGCGCGCCCTCACTTGTCGCCCAGCCGCACCGCCTGGCCGTCCGCGAGCCCGGGCGGCGGCGCGAGCACGACGCGCTCGCCCTCGCGCAGGCCGCTCACCACGCGGCGCTGGCCGGCCACGTCGGGGCCCAGGGTCACCCGCCGGCGCTGCACCTTCTTGTCGTCGGCCACCACGAACACGATGGAGTCATTGCCGTCGGGGCGCACCGCCTCGCCCGGCACCAGCACCCCCGCGACGGTGGGGGCCGGCGCCGCGCCCGCGGGCTTGGACTCGAGGAAGCCCACTCGCACGCCCATGTCGGGCACGATCCGCGGATCCCGCGTCTTGATCGCGATCCGCACCTTGACGGTGGCCTTGCTCCGGTCCGCGGTCGGGATGATCGCGATCACCTCGCCCGGGATCTTCCAGTCGGGATAGGCGTTGAGCGTGGCCTCCACCGGCTGTCCGGGATTCACGCGATTGATGTAGGACTCGTTGACGTCCACCTGGATCTCGAGCGAGTCCATGTCCACGATGGTCCCGATTCCGGTGCGGGTGAAGCCCCCGCCCGCCGAGATCGGGGAGATCATCTCGCCCGGCTGCGCGGACTTGGCGATCACCACCCCGCTGAACGGGGCGCGGATCACGGTGTTATCGAGCTGCACCTGCGCCACCGCCAGCGACTCCTGCGCCACCTTGATCTGCTCCTGGAGGTTGGCGAGCCGGGCCCGCAGCATGTCCCGCTGGGCGAGCGCGGCGTCCAGGCTCTGGGGGCTCACCAGCTGCCGGTCGTAGAGCCCCTGCTGGCGGACGTAGTCGCGCTCCGCCTGGTCGAGCTGGGCCCGCACCTCGGCCAGCTGTGAGCGCGCGGCCACGAGCTGGGCCTGCGCCAGGCCGAGCCCGGCGCGGGCCTCGGTGTCGTCGAGGCGCGCCAGCACCGCGCCCTCCCGCACCCGCATGCCCTCCTCGATCAGCACCTCGGTCACCTTGCCGGTGATCTTGGCCGAGACGGTGGCCTGGAGGCGCGCGGTGACGTAGCCGCTCGCGTCCAGCACCGAGCCGGCCGCGCCCCCGGGCGCGGCGGCGCGCGCCACCGTGGTCTGCACCACCGGCGGGCGCACGCGGGCCCAGCCGAGCCAGAGCCCGACCCCGGCCACCAGGGCGAGCACGGCCAGGATCGCGAGCAGACGGCCGCGACGGCGCGGCGGACGATCGGGGCCGCGGTCGATGCGGAGCTGCTTCAGGAGGTCGGACTGTTGCACGGTCGCGGGTTCGGGCACGAGGTCCCAGTGTGCCACATGTGTCCATGGTGATAGAATCGGCCCCCCGAATCATGGACATGGAGCTGGCCTCGAAGCGCTTCGCCGACACCGCCGTGCTCTTTCCGGGGGGCCGGATCGACCACGCGACCGCGGAGCAGTTCAAGGCCGCGCTCGCTCCGCATCTGGCCGCCGCGGGCCGGGATCGCCTGGTGGTCGACCTGACCGACGTGGAGTACATCAGCAGCGTGGGCCTGCGCGTGCTCATGCTCGCGTCCAAGCAGGCGAAGGCGCAGGGCTGCACGCTCGGGGTGTGCGGCCTGCAGCCGGTGGTGCGCGAGATCTTCGAGATCAGCCGCTTCAACCTGGTCCTCCAGGTCTTTCCCACCCTGCGGGAGGCGCTCGCCGCGCTCTCGACCGAGGCGCTCGCCGCGTTCGAGGCCGCCTGAGGCCGCGGGCCATGCGGGTTCGATTCTGGGGCACGCGCGGCTCGATCCCGGTGGCCATGACCTCCGCGGAGGTGAAGCGCAAGCTGGTGACCGCGCTGGTGGCCGCGGCCGGCCGCGGGCTCGACACCCCCGGCAAGGCGCGCGCCTTCGTCGAGTGGGAGCTCGACTTCGCGGTCTCGCACACCTTCGGGGGCAACTCGTCGTGCGTGCAGATCGAGACCGGCGACCCGGACTACGTGCTGTGCGACCTGGGCAGCGGTGCCCGCGTGCTCGGCAACAACGTGCTGGCCACCGGTGGGCCGAGCGGCCACCGGTTCCACGTCTTCATGTCGCACCTGCACTGGGACCACATCATGGGGTTTCCCTTCTTCATGCCCGCCTACCTGCCGGGCAACCACGTGCGCATCTACGGCTGCCACGACGCCCTCGAGGAGGCCTTCCGGCGACAGAACGCGGCGCCCTCCTTCCCGGTCGATTTCTCCCGGATGAGCGCTCGGATCGAGTTCGTCCGCCTCGAGCCCGAGCGCGACTACGACATCGCCGGGCTGCGCGTCCGGGCCAAGCGGCAGCATCACGGGGGCGACTCCTACGGCTATCGCATCGAGCGGAACGGCAAGGTGGTCGTGTACTCCACCGACTCCGAGCACAAGCAGGACGATCCGGAGGAGGTGAAGGCTTTCGTGGAGTTCTTCCGGGAGGCGGACCTGGTGATCTTCGACGCCCAGTACTCGCTCGCCGACGCCATCTCGGTCAAGGAGGACTGGGGGCACTCGAGCAACGTGGTGGGAGTGGAGATGTGCCAGCTCGCCCGGGCGCGGCGCCTGTGCCTCTACCATCACGAGCCGATCTTCGACGACGAGCGCATCGCGGCCCTGCTGGCCGAGACGCGCCGGCTGGAGGAGATCACCCGCGGCGACCACCGGGTGGAGATCCACGCCGCCTACGACGGCCTGGAGATCACCCTGTGAGAGGCGGCCGCTGACCGCCACCCCGGAGGACCCGGCCCTCCCACCCGCGGGAGAGACGCACTGGGCCGAGCGGCGGTGGGCGCGCGCACTGCTCGGGAGTCAGGGCCGGCCGCTCGGCGTCCTCCTGCTCCTCCTGCTGGTGGTCGCGGTCTTCGTCCCCGAGATGCCGGGGCTTCGCCTCCTGCGGCTCGCCGCGTTCGACGCCTATCAGAGCCTCGCTCCGCGGGTGCCGCGCGCGGTACCGGTCGCCATCGTCGCCATCGACGAGGAGAGCCTGCGGCGATACGGGCAGTGGCCGTGGCCGCGGAGCTGGCTGGGCCGTCTCGTGACGCGGGTGAGCGAGGCCCGCCCGGCCGCCATCGGGATGGACATCCTGATGCCCGAGCCGGACCGACTCTCCCCGGGGCGAGTCGCCGGGCTGCTCGAGGAGCTGGAGCCCGCGGTCGCGCAGAAGCTCGCCGCCATGCCGAGCAACGACGCGGTGCTGGCCGAGGCGATTCGCGGCCACCGGGTGGTCCTGGGCCTGGCCGGGGTCGAGACCGCGGACTCCGCGACCCCTCGCGGGGTCGGCCCGCCCCCGGTCCGGGCATTCGGCGCCGACCCCGCGCCCTTCGTGCGCCACTTCGTCGCCGGCATCTACAGCATCGCGGAGATCGACGCGGCGGCCGCGGGGCGCGGGCTGACCAGCGTGGATCCGGAGCGCGGGGTCGTGCGACGCATGCCGCTGCTCGCCTCGGTGGGCGGCACCCTCGTGCCCGGGCTCGCTCTCGAGATGCTCCGCGTGGCGCTGGACGCCCCGGGCCTCTCGGCACGGGCGGGTCGGGGCGGGATCGAGGCGGTGGGGATCGGAGATCTCTTCATCCCCACCGAGCGCGACGGCCGCGTGTGGCTGCACTATCGTCGCTCCGACCCCTCCCGCTTCATCTCCGCGGCCGACGTGCTCGCCGGGCGCGTCCCCCCCGAGCGGCTGCGGGACCGGCTCGTGCTGATCGGGGCGACCGCCTTCGGGCTTTCGGATGACCAGACCACTCCGGTGGCCGACCGGATGTCGGGTGTCGAGCTCCACGCGCAGCTCCTCGAGGGCATCCTGGAGGGTGCCCTGCTCACCCGGCCGCCACTGGCCCGCGTCCTCGAGCTGGTGGTCCTGGGCGCGGCCGGCCTCCTCCTCGTGGTCGCGGTGCCCCGGCTGCGGCCTCGCGTGTCGGCGGCCCTGCTGCTGGGCCTGATCGTGGTGGCCCTCGCGCTCGGCTTTGCCGTCTATCGCACCCGCGGGCTGCTGATGGACACCGCGACCCCCGCGCTCGGCCTGGCCGTGCTGTACACCGTGATGCTGGCGGTGACCCTCACCGAGACCGAGGGCCGTCGCCGCGCCCTGCGCCGGCAGGTGGAGCAGCAGCGGGAGGCGGCGGCCCGCCTCGCCGGCGAGCTGGAGGCGGCGCGGCGCATCCAGATGGGCACGCTGCCGCGGCCGTCGGTCGTCTTCCCGGGCGAGCGGCGTTTCGATCTCTACGCGCGCCTCGATCCGGCGCGAGAGGTGGGCGGCGATCTCTACGACTTCTTCTTCCTGGACGGAGACCACCTCTTTTTCATGATCGGCGACGTCTCCGGCAAGGGCCTGCCCGGCAGCCTCTTCATGGCGATCAGCAAGGCACTCTACAAGAGCACGGCCCTGCGGCGGCACGGCCACGTGGCGGTCATGATGCGCGAGGCCGACGCGGAGATCTCGCGCGACAACACGGAGGGGCTGTTCGTCACGGTGCTGGCCGGCATCCTGGACGCGCGCACCGGGGCGCTCGAGTACTGCAGCGCCGGCCACGAGCCGCCTTTCCTGCTCCCGCGCGCGGGCCGCCCGCTCTCCCGCCTCGCCGAGGGTGGGGGCCCGCCACTCTGCGCGGTCGACGGTTTCGACTACACCGCGGCGACGCGCCAGCTCGAGGCGGGCGACACGCTGTGCCTGATCACCGACGGGATCACCGAGGCGGCCCGCGCCGACGGCGAGCTCTACGGGCGCCCGCGGCTCGAGGCACTGCTAGGCGGCCAGGGCGCGGCCGCGACCGCGGCCGACATCGGCGAGGCCATCCGGCGCGACGTGGCCGCCTTCGCCGGCGACGCCGAGGCCTCCGACGACATGGCGGTCCTGATCCTCCGCTTCACCGGTCCCAACCCTCTCCCCTCAGGGGAGAGGGCAGGGTGAGGGGTCGGCGTCCTACCGGACGCTGATCTCCACGCGTCGATTCCGCGGCTCCGCGACTTCATCGGGAGTCGGCACCAAGGGCTCCCGCTCCCCACGCCCCTCGACCCGAATGCGATCGGCCGCGATGCCGACCTTCACCAGCTCGTCGCGCACCCGCTCCGCGCGCCGCAGCGACAGCGTGTCGTTGTACGGCACGGGTCCGACCCGGTCGGTATGGCCGATGACCACGATCTCCGGGGCCGGGCGCCGCGCGATCTCGTCGAGCGCGCTCCCCAGCGTCTGCTTGGAATCCGGGGTGAGCTCGTCGCGATTCTCGAGGAAATAGAGGACGAAGGAGGTCGGCCGTCCGGGCTGCGCGGCCAGGGCCGCGCCGAAGGCCTGACGCGCCTCCTGCTCGGTGACCGAGCCCGGCTCCACCAGCCCGGATTCCTTCACTCGCACCGCCGCGTAGGGCTGGTCGAGCACCGCCTGCTTGCCGCCGCCGCTCTCCACGCTGACCGCACCGGTCTTGCCGTCCGCCCCCGGTATCAGCACGTAGAGATCGGTGCGCGCCGGCCTGGCGCAGCCGACCAGGAGGAGGAGCGCGAGGGCCGCGAGCCCCGCGAGGCGGCCCATCACGGGCGTGCGCGTCAGTCCTTCGGGTCGCCGGTGCGGACCAGGAACTCGGTGCCGCGCACGCCCAGCACCGCGGCGGGGGTCTTGACCTTCATCGCCTCCGGCGACTGCTTGGCGAGCTTGCCCGAGACGACCGCGAGGGTGCCCTTCCGGAGCGAGCTCTCGAAGCTGCCCTGGTGCGTGGTCGAGTCGAAGGCGAACCGGTCGATCGCGAGCACGCTGTTGGGCCCGGCGGAGAGCAGGCTGTTGTCGAGGAAGGTGATGCCCACCGAGCCGTCCGCCCCGGTGCTCACCACGTCGCCCGCCTGCACCACCGCGCCGATCGTGGCCGGCGTCTTCTGCCCCGCGCGCTCGATTTGCACCACGCCGCGCGCCACCTTGACGTGCCCCGCCTCCTGGGCGAGGAGTGGACCCGGCGCCACGGTGGTCATCACGACCGCGGCGGCCAGCACGACGAGCGCGCGAGACATGCGGTGGTCTACCGAGGGGGCACGGGCATCGCCGACGAATGATGGTCCACGATCATCCAGTTCTCCCCCTCCCTCACGAATGTGAAGCTATAGCGCGCGGGGAGCGTCTTGGTCTCCCCGTCCTTGACGTACGAGAACGTGTAGTAGCCGGTGTTGACGGCCGTGCTGCCATAGACGCGGATCAATTGCTCGCCGAACGTGACCTTGAGACCCGGCAAGACCTTGAACGCCGTGACGAAGTAGTCGCGGAACGCCGCTCGATCCGCTCGCACGGTCGTCGAGATCGTCCCCCAGAGAACTCCGTCGGGGGCATAGAGAAGAGCCACTTGGTCAGGATCGTTTTGTCCCAGGGTCTGGGCCCATTTCATGGTCGCGGCGCCGACGTCCTCCTTCGGCCCCGCCGAGGCGACGGATACGGTCAGCGACAGGCTGCCGGCGAGTACGAACCGCACTACCGGAGTCCATGTCCGGGATCGCATGCTTCTTCCTCCTCGCGCCGCCACCGGCCTGCGCTGGCTGAGCCCGGCGGCGATTTTCCGCCAACCATCGATCCTACGCAACATGATCTGCCGCTCGCCGGGCGCTTGCAAATCCCGGCCCCGAGGCATTACAAGACGCCTAGGCTTCGAATCCGCCTACGACAAGAGGTGCCTTCGCCATGCCCCTGGTCTTTTCCTATGGGACTCTCCAGCAGGAAGACGTGCAGCTGGCTACCTTCGGAAGGCTGCTCCGGGGGCAGAGGGACGAGCTTCCCGGGTTCGAGTCGTCCCGGGTAGAGATCAAGGACCCGCGAGTGGCCGCGGCAAGCGGCAAGACGCATCACTCCAACGTCACGTTCAATGGCAGAGATGACAGTCGGGTGAGTGGCACCGTATTCGAGATCACCGACGCCGAGCTGGCTGCCGCCGACCAGTACGAGCAGGTCGCCGCGTACAAGCGGATAGCCGCTCTGCTCGCGTCGGGGAAACAGGCCTGGGTGTACGTCGACGCCGCGAAATGGTGACGGGCACTTGGCGAGCGCGCCTGGACACGGCCGGTATAGTGAGGCGGTGTCGATCCTGAGCTTCCGCGAACGACTACCTGGTGCGCACGACGATGTCGTGCGCCATCAGACTCGATAGGAGGAGCGTCATGGCGACCGTTCGGAAGAGCACCCACACCATCACCCCGTGCCTGTGGTTCGACGATCAGGCCGAGGAGGCCGTGAAGTTCTATACCTCGATCTTCAAGAACTCGAGGATCGTGACGATCTCTCGGTACGGAGAAGCCGGCCGTGAAGTGCACGGGAAGCCGCCCGGCTCGGTGATGACCGTGGCCTTCGAGCTCGACGGGCAGGGGTTCACCGCGCTGAACGGCGGGCCGATCTTCAAGTTCAACGAAGCCATCTCGCTCCAGGTCGACTGTCAGACCCAGCAGGAAGTGGACCACTTCTGGGAGAAGCTGTCCCAGGGCGGCGATGAGAAGGCCCAGCAGTGCGGCTGGCTCAAGGACAAGTTTGGCGTGTCGTGGCAGATCGTTCCCGCGGCGCTGGTCGAGATGATCACCGATCCCGATCCTGGAAAGACCCAGCGCGTCATGACGGCGATGCTCCAGATGAAGAAGATCGACATCGGCGGGCTGAAGCGGGCGTACGCCGGGTAGCGGGTGAGATGGCAACGCTCCATCACCAGGTGTGGATCGGCGCGCCGGTGCTCGGCCGCTCGGCAAGCGGCGGGCGCGTGGCCCCGTCACGTACCATGAGGCGTTCAGCGCCCGGGGCTAGCGCGGTGAAGCCGGCCCCAGCCCGTAGGCGGCGACGCTCGCTTCCTTGCCCCGGAGCGCGAGATCTCCACACGGGGTCGCGGTGACGCCCGACGGCAGGGTGAGCCGGTCCAGCACCGCACCCGAGGCGACGAGATCGAAGCCCGCCTGCTTGGCGTACTCCTCGAGACGCGCGGCGGTGTTGAGGATGTCGCCGACGAAGACGATCTGCTGCCGCAGGTCGCCCAGCTCACCGGCGGTGACCTTGCCGCCGTGGAGGCCGCCGCGGAAGATGGGGCGCGCCCCGAAGTCGCGCTCGTAGCGGGCCGGGTTG